>Ga0209168_10000019_pt1 | contig 172586 bp, 147 predicted proteins | sample Coa_R1_FD_187156 | JGI IMG/M metagenome (GOLD analysis project Ga0209168, IMG submission 187156) | Surface soil microbial communities from Centralia Pennsylvania, which are recovering from an underground coalmine fire - Coalmine... | ecosystem: Environmental > Terrestrial > Soil >...
CTCTCCACCGCGTTCCTGCTGGACTGGCTGCACAGTCAACAAGACCGTTCCTGGCAGGCGGAAGGCCTTATCAACGCCCACAGACTTGCGCAACTGCTCGGCGCATTTGAAATCACTCCCCGCGTGCAACGCACGGGCCCCCGGCAAACCGCCCGAGGCTACCGCTTGGCCGACTTCCAGCAACCCTGGCGCAGGCACATGGGCGTAGAAATTCGCCGCGACCCCGACGGCAACTTCTATCCCGTCAACCTGGCAAACGGCGCTTTGCCAACCCTCTTGGAATCTTCGACGTACCCTGAAACGGTCGCGGATCCGGCCATTAGCAGCGAACACGCCGTTACGCAGGAGCCGCTAAAAGTTACGCCCCAAAAATCAGAAATCGCCAGGAATGACGAGGCCGCTAGGCCTGCCGTGGCAGGTTACGGAGTTACGCCTAAGCCGGCCAAAGCTACGCAAGAAAAAGTTACGCAAGAATCGGCAATTGCCAATGGCGCTGCCGCTAGCCCTGCCGTGGCAGGTTACGGAGTTACGTCCTCTGATCTGGCCGCTGTTTCCTGCAACCCCAATGGCGTCGAGGCCGTCGTTGCGGAAGCGGGCAAGTCCGAAATATCCCCATGTCTGAAATAAGCCCATTACGCTCACAACGTTGTAATCGCCTGCTCTGGACAGTAATCATGAAAGGCGACACTCACCCTCCGGCCTGCCTGGTGGCCTATTTCTCTTCTTCGGTGCACTTGGCCCTGCTGCTAATTCGTTGGAACGTGCCGTTGGCGGTTACATTGTGGCCGAAGCCGCAGTCGACGTCGCTGCCCGTCTGTTTTACCTCCAGCTTGTCGCTGGAAAAGTGCATCGAGATGAGGCATTTGTTGTCGGAAAACTCCCGCGAGGTGTATTCGGCCTGACCGTCACGAAGCGGAAATCCCGAATATGCTCGCTTGGCAACGGTGCTGCTTGCATGAGCTGCTTGCGTGAACTGCCCGCCACGCCTACAACATATGTATGCAATACACGATCCGCAATGTGCCCGAGTTCCTGGATGAGGCCCTTCGCCGGTCTGCCCGCGAGCAAGGCGAGAGTCTGAACGAAGTGGCGATTGATGCCCTCGCCCGCGGCGCAGCTCTCAGCGAGCGGCGACTCCGCCGGCGCGATGTGAGCGACGTCGCGGGAACCTGGCGCAAAGATCCCGCCTTCGACGCTGCACTTGCAGCACAGGACACGATTGACACGGTAAAACGGTAAAGACCCGCTGATACCAGAAGCGCCTAGCGGTTGTAGACGACCAAAATCAAGATGATAATCGCGATAATCACCGCCGACAGGATTCCAATCTTCCATGGACTGTAGGGCCGCTCGCCCTCCACATCACCCGTGCGCGCGTTGACCACCACGTGGAAGACCTTACCCTGAAACTGGTAAGCGCCAATCCACACCGGCAGCAAAAGATGCAGGAAAAAGATGGTGGAGTAAGCGGTGTTGATGCTGATAACACGCTGCTCGTCGCCGCCGATGTCGCGTCGCACACGCCGGTCAATCTCGTGCGCGATCAAAGCCTTGGCTCTCTCAAAGCCCTCAGCCAACTCAATCTGGTAGCGCTGGGCGCGGAAGCCGGCGAGATAGGCCGGTTCATATCCACATAATGCATTCAAGTCCCATGGCTGGAGCTTGTTCAGCCTCTCCTCCGGTACGGCCTTGGTGGCCGGGACAAGCACATTGTTGAAATCTTCAGCCACCCTGCCGGACGCCGGATACCAGCGGGTATGCTGCACCTCGCGCGTCCGTTGAACCCCGTTTTCCGTGTACGTTTCAGTTGTGTAATAGTGCTGGCCGCGTTCACCGGTGTACGCGCTATCGGTGTGGAAGTAGTAGGTCCAGAAGGGAAGATACACGCCGTTGATCCCCTCAGGCCGTGACAGCCGCTGCAGCGCGTTGGGCGCAAACCAGCGCGAACTCAGCCATTTCTGCAGTTGGGTGAGCGCGCCTTGCTTGGGTATCTTCACCGGCAACACGCCGTCGGGGGCAATCAGCGGATCTGCGGCTTTGGGCTCGGCCACAATCGCCGTCCCGCAAAACGAGCAAATTCCGGCCACCTCCGGAGGTTCGAACGCCACAACGCTGCCACATCCAGTGCAGCTTACCTGCAGCGCTTTCTCGGTGATAGCCTGGAGCGGATGGCCGGCTACAGCGCCGGTAAACTCGTGCGCCTTCACCGCGGAACCGGCAATCAGCGCTTGCGTGTTTCCGCAATGCGGACACTTCAGTTGGCCCGCTTCCGGGTTGAACTGCATGCCCGCTCCGCAACCAGGACAGGCGAATTGTTCCTTCACGGCAGGTTCAGGCATAGGCAAGGTTCATTATATTTCGCGGTGCATCCGATCTTACCAGTTGAATCATTGTAGGCACCTACTGGCTTCGCAATCCGGTGACGTGAATGGGACGCCAGGCCTTACGCTTGAGCTGGTGGCCGGTCTTCCAGTCGAAATAATCCGCTTCCAGGGTGAAGCAAGTGTCAATCACGAGGTCCAGGCTGGTTTTGTCGCGGAAATTGAGGCTGATGGCGTGATAGTTGGGAAATTGGGTAAACTGGACGCTTTGCAGAACCTTGCCTTTGGCCTGGGGGAAGTTGAGAATTTTCCCTTGAGGGGCATTTTGTTTCTTGCCCATTGAAGAGCGTTTGCTGCGAGACTGCCCGGAAGCTTGCGATCGCACTGGATGGGTCTCCGTGGCTTAAAGTTATTGCTGCCTACAGCACTAATAATGTCGTTGCAGATGCCGATTGAAGAAACACTAAGGACGTTCGGAAATAAACGGCCGTGGCGGCGGTGTAATATATCTCTAGCGTGAAGAAAACCAAGCAGATGCGCACTAGGCGCAGAAGTGACAAACCCCTCAGCAAGAAGGTGTTTGCGTATTTTGAGCCTGGAGAATTCGCTCTCGTTAAGCGGGCGGCGACGGCTGAGCGAAGAAGCTTAAGCAGCTTTGTCGCTATGGGCGCCATCGATAAAGCCCGCGCCGTTCTGCCCGACACGTCCTCCTAAATCCAATCTGTGGCCCCAGACCTCCTCATTTCACTGACTGAATACCAAAACAGTATAATGGTAGCATTAAGGTGCGTTATTTGCAAAGAGATTTTTTACCCTTTGGTTGTTTTTTCTTTCAAGGGGCCTAAGAGTTTAGTGGTACTAATAGTATCGGTAATATCATTGCGGATGCCGACTGCAGAAGTATCGCATTGAGACCGATATGCAATCGAATTCCAAGCGCACCGTCCAGGTCAACGTGAAAATGAGCGACAAGGACTTGAGCACCCTGCAAAAGGCCGCAGATGCCTTACGGCCGGATGCGATCCTCACCAGGTCAGGCATTGTGCTTGGGTTGGCTAAGATGGCCGCCAGAGATGCGCTCGCAAAGAGCAAGAACACGGGGAAATAGCCATGCTATGGCTGATGAAATATCAAAGCCGCTTCACGCTGTGAGTTCTTCTGACCGAGGATGATAAAAACCGCATTCGGGGCAGAAGAGAAATTTCGCGCAGAATTGAGAGCGGAGTTTGCAAAATCTAAAGACCTCGCGGTGGTGGACGTTTCTCAACAGCGCGTTCGGGCTATGGTTTCTCGGAAGCGTTACATTAGCGGGCATTATAAAGCCGCCCCGCGGCCCGAATGATCCATTCACCGGGCCGCAGAGTAGTTTGGGAGAAATGGCCGACGCGACCTAAAGATCTAAGATCTAACTTCTAAGATCTAAGATCTAAAGATCGCACTTCTCATCGTCCGCTACATGGCGAATAACGCCACACGCAGTAATAAAGCAGGTGTTGGCGGCGCCTTGAATGCGGTCCAGTTCTTCGGCTGTCACCTCGCGTGCGCCCCAACGATTCAATACTCGGTTGGACATGGTTTGCTCCTTTAGAGTGAATATCCTTCCGCCTTATAAGTGGACCAATCAACGATACACCCGGGAGCGTATTTCAAAAAATGGGATGGCCCTCAGCGCGCTTGGGGCCGGGGGATCTGCCCCTATGCACCGCTCTCTTGTTGACATCCCTGGAAACGTCCTCATACGATTTGCATTCAACCATGATTGGGCAAACATTTGCGCACTACAAAATTCTTGGGCGGCTGGGCAGTGGCGGCATGGGTGTGGTGTTTGAAGCCGAGGACCTGAAACTCGGCCGTCATGTTGCCCTCAAGTTCTTGCCTCCGGAACTGGAGAGAGATGCGGGGGCGCTGGACCGCCTTCAGCGTGAAGCGCGAGCAGCTTCCGCGCTTAATCATCCCAATATCTGCACGATTTACGAGATCAATGAGCATGAGGGCCTTCATTTCATCGTGATGGAGCTATTAGAGGGGAGGCCTCTGGACCAGAGAATCGCCGGCCGGCCTTTGCCGTTGGGGCAGTTGCTGGAACTTGGAATCCAGATGGCGGACGCGCTGGAAGCCGCACATGCCAGGCACATCCTGCACCGGGACATTAAGTCCGGAAACATTTTCGTCACCGAGCGCGGGCAAGCCAAGATACTGGATTTCGGCTTAGCCAAGGTGGTGGCAGACCGGCGGGTGGCTGAGCCGGTTGGCGCGACTGCCGTCACTCTGGACAGCGCACATCTCACCAGCCCGGGATCTACGGTCGGCACGGTTGCGTATATGTCTCCAGAGCAGGCGCTTGGCGAAGAACTCGATGGCCGAACTGATCTCTTCTCTTTCGGCGTCGTGCTCTACGAGATGGCGAGCGGTACGCTGCCATTTACGGGCTCCACAACTGCAGCCCTATTTGATTCCATACTCCATAAAACGCCGGTTTCGCCGTTGCAGCTGAATCCTGATCTGCCCGTAGAACTTGAGCGGATCGTCTTGAAACTGCTGGAAAAAGACCGCGACCTGCGCTATCAGACAGCGGCTGAGGTTCGTGCTGATTTGAAACGGTTGAAACGCGATATCGATTCCAGCGGAGCGGTTAAGACTGCGGCAGTAACTTCCGCAGTGCCCGCTGCCGGCGCTGTGTCTCCTTCTTCGCGCAGCGTCTTGATTGCCGTAGGCGCGCGCCGGCACAGGCTCGGCCTCAGCCTGGTGCTGGTTATAGTTGCCCTGGTGCTGGCGGCCGCCGGCTATGGCGTCTTTGCCTTGCTGCATCGTCCAAGACCTGCTCCTTTTCAGGCCATGACCGTCAGCAAGCTTACTGACAGCGGCAAAGCGTTCATGGCCGCCATCTCTCCCGATGGCAAATATGTGGTCCATGTGGTCGAAGATGCAGGCCAGCAGAGTCTCTCGATGCGCCACATCCCCACGAACAGCGTCACCCAGATCGCGCCTCCCGCTGAAAGCCGCTATCGTGCTCTCACTTTTTCTCCAGACGGCAACTACATCTATTTCACCCGGACGGATAAGGAGCATCCCGGTTATTCTCAGCTCTACCAGATTCCGGTCCTCGGCGGAACACCGCGACCGATTCTCTCCGACGTGGACAGCCGCATCAGTTTTTCTCCCGATGGCCGCCGCTTTACTTTTGTTCGAAACTCCAGCCTCAAGAAGACCAGCGCAGTGCTGATCGCCGACGCAGACGGCAGCCATGAGCAGGCTGTGGCGGAGCAACCTTTCCCCAGGATCTTTGGAGGCACTCCTTCCTGGTCACCCGATGGAAAGGTGATCGCGATCATGGACTACTTTGGCCAGAAAACCGGGGAACTGGGCCAATACGTTGCGCTGGACGCGGCCACAGGAAGAAAAACTCAGATTGCCCCCTTCTCGCGCGTGGGCCAGGTTTTGGGTTCATCGTGGCTGCCCGACGGCTCCGGCCTCCTGACAACGGTCAGTGGCCCTGGCACGAACTGGTTTCTGCAAGTCGCTTTTATCAGCTATCCCGCGGGTGAATACCGCCGTATCACCAACGACCTGAACCGTTATTCGGATGCCATTAGCGTTACCAGCGACGGCCGGTCACTGGTTACTGTGGCCACGGAAATCGCAGACAATATCTGGGTCATGCCGGCGTCTGGACCGACGGAGCAAGCGGTTCAGATCACCTCCGGAAAAGCGTCAGGCGTGAGCGTGGATTGGACCATGGATGGCCAGATCCTTAGCGCCACCGCGGGGTTGCAGGGTTACGAATTCAATCTCCACAAAAGCGATGGCTCCGGCAAGACCACGATCCTATCAGAGCCGTTGCTGTCGTTTGGACCTTCAGCCTGCGGCGACGGACGCCACATCGTTTTTCCTTCGGTGCGGTCGCAAAACGGTCTCACAATCTGGCGAATAGACGCCGGCGGCGGTAACTTGAAGGAGCTCACCACTGGTCCGCAAAATCCAAATGCGGTCTGTTCGCCCGACGGACAATGGGTGGTCTACGACGCGCTCGACGCTACGGGAAACTCAGTGTGGAAGGTTCCCATCAATGGTGGGGCGCCCACCCGTCTGGTCCCGCAGAGTGCCTCCTCACCGGCCGTTTCGCCTGACGGGAAGATGATTGTTTTTACCAGTGTCGAAGGGGCTCTACCCAACTACCGCGCTCTGTGGGTTGTTGTTCCCAGCAGCGGTGGTGACCCGCTCTATACCATCAGCGCCGATCCCGGAGGCACGCAAAGGCTCCGCTTTACACCCGACGGAAAGTCTCTCGCCTACGAGCTGAACGAGCACGGTGTATCCAATCTATGGTCGGTACCGCTCAGCGGTGGCGATCCCAGGCAACTCACCAATTTCAAGTCCGATCTGATCTTCGACTTTGCCTGGTCCCGCGACGGCAGGCAGCTGGCCCTCTCTCGTGGCCAGATCAGCCGCGACGTTGTACTGCTGACGGACACCTTTAAGTAGGAATGGTTGAGTACCCTGCAAAAGGCCGCAGATGCCTTATGGCCGGATGCGATCCTCGCCAGGCCAGGCATTGTGCTGCGACTGGCTATATGGCCGCCGGAAATGCACTCGCAAAGAGAATCACCCATCACGCTGGTCACCCAGCCGCTACAATGCACGTGTGACGCACATCACAGCCCCACGCTCGACAAGCGGCACATAATTTATCCAGCCAGTCAGAGACCCTCCTGAGTCTGGAGGTTCTTGCCATGCGGCTTTTAGAAGTTGGAGAAACGATTAAAGGGTGCCGCCCATTGTCCTGCGGCTTTGCTCAAGATTCAGCCAATCGACGCTGCGAAGCACCTGAATGCAGCCGGTTGGGGCACCGCGCGATTGTGATCGAATCAACTGACAGCAAAAGGACGATCGTGCTTTGCGGACTGCACTTCCTGGAGGCTTGCCGCGACTGCAAAGAGTTGGAATGCCTCGAATGGAATACGCTTCCCAGGCCATCCGGTTTGCACCGAGCCATTTGAGTCCAGTACTAACCCCCCTTCCGTTGCTGTTCGATGATCGTCTTAGACGCAATAACTAATCTGAATGTCTGTCCCGAAGCGTTGCGCAGGCCGTACATGTGTGACGCAGGTCACAGCGTTGTGACCCTGGCGGGTACAGAATCCCGAAACGGTACGCAAAGGAGGAAGCTTTTATGTTGGAATCCACGCAGCAGCTTTTGCGCGCGCTCAAGGACGAACAGGACTTTTTTCAATCCGGCGGCTACGGTCAAACGTTTCGCAGCCAGTGGCGGCCAACCCTCCTCTTCCGCGACTCCCCCACGTGTCTCAACTTCAGCTCCCCGGGAGAGTTGAATCCTTGTCGGCAATGTCCTCTGCTCTTATTGGCTCCCATCCAGAAACGTACGGATGCGATTCCATGCCATCACATTGTTCTTGACCCCGCGGGAAATACGATTGCTGGGCTCTATCGAACCGGATCTCAGCAGGCCCTGGATCGTCACTACTGGGATTGGCTATCGGGAGTGATTGATGCGTTGGAGAAGGTCGCACTGGAAAAAGTCGCATTGGACAAAGTTGCATTGGAAAACACCCAGGAAGTCGCGTGATTTTCAAGGAGGCTGCAGACCGTCTGTGACCCTGGTCATATCCAGGAAGACTCTTGATGAATGGTCCATTGGTGTCTTCAGCACAGCGTGAGCAGCTCTACATTGCCGCTGTGAACAAATCTCACTGAGTCATGAAGATTCGGAAACGATTGACTGCGAATATCAGAGGGCTGTGACCTCTGGTGATGTGGAGCTATCAGCTTTACCAGCACTCCAATAGCCTGGGCGGGCGCCCCGATCACAGCCCTCAATGCGAACATTACGTTTGCAGTACCAATCCCACCGCCCCTCACAAAGCGGTTGCTTTGATTGCCTCTCTGTTTACCAGCGGAGGACTTGTCGAGGACCTTACTAGAGAGAGTATCCCCTATTCCGTGTGGAGAGGGACCTCCAATTCCTTTTCAGATCTCACGACGAGCATGATGGTACACCGCAGAAATATGTCCTGGTATGTGATGGCGGTCACGCATCCGTGTGACGGATGAATTCACGCACCATCACCGTTTCCCTCCATACACGAAAGTCCCGTTGCATTTGCCGGAACGTCACACTCACATGTGCGCTACGTCACAGCCAGAGAGCCTGCCCTGTGAGATGTTGTACCTGGAGTCGGGAGTGCGCGGAAGAGCTAAATATCATTCGCGTTCCGCCAGAACCAACTGAGCGGTTCAGCCCATGCTCGGCATTTGCATGCCAATAATCCGCGCACCCCGACACTGATCCGAATGCACCCCAATATGCTGTTATTTCTTTTGTTTGCGGCTTTGCCGCGGTTCTCATTTATTTCATTTAAATGAGGCGGGGTCGAATAGCAGCACTACTTTTCCTTTGGCGCCAGAGTCAACTTCCTTGTACGCGTCGATCGCCTTGTCAATCGTATACCTGCTCTGAACCGAGGCGGAGTGCAAGACTCCGGACTCGAAGCCGGGGGTTAGCTCCTTCAAGATGGTGGCGCTGGCGACGGTATCGTAGGCGCGGGTGTCAATGCCGTAGAGCGCGAGCTGGTGGTGATAGAAATCCAGCAGATCAAACGAAACCCGGCGCGTTCCCACTGAAGTGATGTTGACTTGGCGTCCGCGTTGTCCCAGGCATTTGAGGCAAGGTTCGAAGAGCGGGCCGCCGACGCAATCGAAAGCAATGGTCGCGCCCTGGCCGCCGGTGAACTCGCGCACCCGCTGGACCATCGCTTCGTAATCTCCTGAGCTGACATCGACCTGAAGATCGATGCCGAGCTCGCGGGCTTGTTCGGGAGAAAACGCCCGGCGGTCCACGGCGATGACGCGCGTGCCCTTCCACTTTGCCAACTGCATTACGGCTGTGCCGACGCCTCCGCCGGCCCCGGTTACCAGAACAGTTTCGCCTTCACGCACCGCAGCCGCCTGCACCAGGCCGAGATAAGCTGCCAGATAGTTCACGCCGGCGGATGCGGCCTCCTCCATGGAGAGCCGGTTGGGTTTGGGCGCTACACCCTGGGCAGGGACAGCGATGAATTCGGCATGACTGCCATCGCGGGTGAAACCTACGTCTCCACCGGTCCCCCAGACTTCCTTTCCTGTCCACTCGGCGGGACCGCTGACCACCACGCCGGCGAAATCGCGTCCGGGAGTGCGGGGCAGGGCTGTGCCCTCCATGTGGCCCTGGACATTCTTGACGTCACTGGGATTGATAGAGGCTGCGTGGACGCGCACGAGAACGTCACTATTCCCCATTTGCGGTGTGGGTATCTCTTGCACCTGCAGAACGGAAAGGTCGCCGAAGCGGTCAAAGCGGAGCGCTTTCATGATAAGTGACAGGTTACAGGATTTATGGGGCTGACGAGCGGCCGCGACGGTGGCCGTCTGCGAAGGCGCATGAGGAATTCACCGGGCACTCCGCACATTTCGGTTTGGTGCGCTTGCAGAGGTCCTGGCCGTGGCGCTTGAGGAGCAGGTAGGCGCGGGTGCGAGCGTCGAACTTCTCCGGGATGTCCGCCTCGATTGCCTGCTGCGCTTCGCGGTAGGTGACGCCGTAGTTCTCGCGCTCCTGTCCGCGCTGGATGCGCACCAGAACATGCGGGCAGTTGGAGGGAACGGCAGCTATAGGAGCAATCCCGGCAAAGAGCAGGATGCGGTCGGCGCCGGGATCGGCGATGTTGGGAAACTTTTTGAGCAGCTTACGCGCCTGAGCAATGGGTCCTACAAGCGCCGCGCGCAGGTCGCCTGCAAACTCATCTTGTACGCGAGCGGCGATTTCCTTCAGGCGCATGGCCCTGAGTTCCGGCACCATGCCGCCCGGTCGCAGCGCAGTGGCGAGTTTTGTGGGAAGGGCCGCCAGCAGCTGCTGCGGCTCAACCCCGATTTCCCGGTTCAGCGCCGCCCAGCCTTTGGCGCACGCGGCGTCGCTGGCCGGATATCCGCAGTGCCACCAGACAAGAAAGAGATAGGGATCGGTCGGCCAGCCCGGCTCCTGTTCTCCGTAAAAAGACTCCAATCGTCCCAGGAGTTCTCCGATGTTGCGTGCCGCTTTGCGCATCGTGAGCCGATACTAATACGCGGGCGCGTGGAGGACAACGAAAGAGTATTTGGCCTTCGATGATCTCCGTATAAACCTGGTGATCAAGCATAGTGACCCGCGCACGGGAGCCGTAACCATGACAGTTCACCAAGTCACGCGCACTGAGCCGGATCCCGCCCGTTTTGAGGTTCCACAGGGTTACACGCCAGCCGGAGCCGGAGTAGGACAGGAAAGGAAAGAGCAAGTTTCTTTCACCACAGCGCGACGGAGCCGCGACCAGGAGCCGATCGGGACAACCGCGGACGGCTCATTTCAAGATTCCCTTCGCTGTCTCGCTCATACCTCAGCACCACTATTGGATCCTCGTTCGTAGCGCCCTGGAATGTAACCGCCATCAGCAGCTCCTGTTGGATATCAAATGGAGCATGACGTTGTGGCCTTCAGGAACCCGGAATTGGGCCTATAATAATGGCTAAATTGTCTGGAGGTAAGCCGATGAAATTCCTCCGCAAGCCGTTACTTTTGGCGTGTTGCTTTGTAGTGGTCGCCTTCTCGCCGCTGTTGGCGCAAAAGGGTGGTAGCGGAGGCGGTGGCGCGCCCAAGGGTGGTCCGGCCCCATCTCCAGCCCCGGTTTCTGGTCCTTCCGGTAACGTGTACAGCGGCAATCCATATCCCGGCAATATATATTCGCCGTCTCCATGGCCCTATGGGCTGTGCGAGGGCAATTCCTCTTGTCCCACTTCGACGCCTCGTCCCATGCCGGCACAACCGACCCAGGACGATGCCACATGCTTCCTGCCGCCTGCCGCGGGAATCTATAGCGCCACCGTGAGCCTCACCCGGTTGGAAGTGCCGGAAAAAGCCAGGAATGAATACGAAAAGGCTTGCTCTGCCTTGCATCACAAGAATTTTGCCAAGGCACAGGAACACCTGGAAAAGGCAATCCAAAACTATTCGGCTTACGCGGCCGCCTGGGTGCTGCTCGGCCAGGTGCAGGAGCGGCAGAAAAAAGAGGGTGAGGCCACCGAATCCTGCACCCGGGGCCTGAGAATTGATTCCAGCTATTTGCCTTCTTACCTTTGCCTCGCTCATATCGCCGCGAGCGAGAAAAAATGGGACCGGGTAGCCGAACTGACCAACCACGTGCTTGAGTTTCATCCCATCCAGGGAGCCAATGCCTACTACTACAACGCCCTGGCATACTTGCATCTCAACCAGTTGTCATCAGCTGAAACCAGCGCGCGGCGGGGAGTTGAAGACACCAGAAAACATGAACAGCCGCTGCTGCACCTGTTGCTGGCCCAGATATATGAAAAAAAAGGCGATCGCAGCTCGGAAGTTGTTGAGCTTCGCGCATATCTAAAGCTCGCTCCGCATGGGGACGACGCAGCCGAGGTAAATGACGTTCTCAAAGCCATCAAAGAGGAGCCGGCAGGCCAACCGTAAACCGAGTCCGATGCTCCGAATGAACGCGTGCGCTGATCGCTTCATTCAAATGATTCAACCGCATTCGTGTCCGAAAGGTTTCAGTTTTTCCGGTCACCAGATCACGCCGTCACCGGAATGACCCGATATGCTGATGCTCTCACCAGCTCTTCGCCACCGCCGCGATGATCCGGGCCAGCGCGTCCAGGTCGCGGGTATCGATCACCTCGGCGGGCGAATGGGAATAGCGCAGGGGCCAGCCTAGCGCCACGTCGGTTGATCCGTACTGGAGAAAGGCTGAGCCGTCATTGCCGCCGCCGGTCACGCCGTATTGCACGGCAGTGTGATTGGCGCGCGCCAGGGAGACAATCTTCTCCACCAGCGCGGGCGGAACAACGTTGGAATTGTCCACGGCTCGCACCACAAAGCCCTGGCCCAGGGTGGCGTCGGCAAAGCGCTTGGACTCGAAGGGTGAATCCGCGCTGACGAAGGTATCCACGGCGAAAACATAGTCCGGCGCATGGCCTTCCGCGGCCAGTTGTTTGGCCACAGCCGCCGCGCCCACCAGGCCGATCTCCTCACTGGTGGACCAGACAAAGGAAACGTCGCGGCCTTTCAGCTCCGGACCTAAAGCCCAGACGGCCGAAACCAGGGCGGCGCATCCCATGCGGTCATCGAATGCGCGAGCCGTGGCACGCGTTCCCGCCAGCTTGTGGTACTTCTTGGGAATGGTCACAAAATCCCCGGCCTTGATGCCGAGTTGCGTGGCTTCTTCCGGGTTGCGCGTGCCCACATCCAGGCGGAACTGCGTACGCGGGCCGCGAGGCCATTTGAATTCGTCTTTATCCCAGCCTTCCGGAAGCTCCAGCACACCGGCATGGATTCCATTTGCGGAATGGACAAATGCGGCATGCCCCATGAAGTAAGCCAGCACGCCGCCGCCTTCCGTTTGCAGTTCCAGGCGACCATCGGGCAGGATGGAGCGCACCTCAAAGCCAATCTCATCCTGATGCGCAACCACCAGCACTCGCGGCTTGCCGGAGGGCGTTCCCCAGCGCAGAGTCAGGTTGCCCGAACTGTCGGTCTGCGGCTTGGCCCACGATGGCAGAAGATGGGCCACAGTCTCGCGCACAGCAGCTTCGTGGCCTCCGCTTACGCCATAGGCTTCAATCACAGACTTGAGAATGGCTTCATTACCGGGCGCAGTGGTTGGTCGTTGCGGCAGTCTGGGTTCTGCAATAGGTTGCGCCGCAGATATTTCGATCTTGCCCGCCTGACCCTGAAGATAACTCTCCAGTAATGCCGCCAGTTGCGCCAGATCGTGAGCGTCCACAAATTCAGCCGGCGTGGAGGGCCAAGCCGTACCTACCGCAAGATGCGCCCACCGGGCAGGCAAGGGAGCGCGCGGCAGCGAACCGCGCCTCGTTGCCGGTACGATGGGACCGGAAGAATCGTTGTGGAAGGGAATGCCATTCTGTCCCGCTAGCTGCTTCAATTCGGCAGCCAGTCCTGATAGCTCTGCTTGCGCGCCTGCGACGCCCAGCAGCACGCCGCTGCCCGGCTTCTGGCTGAAGCCGGAAGCAGGTGCGGTCTCGCTGGCTGCGCCTTCCACCCCCGCAGGGGAGGCAGAGCGTCGAATCAGCCTGCCCACATAGATCACCTCATCCGGCTTTAAGCTTTGCAGCATGCGGTCCAAGCCGCGAGAATCCGTCCATTGCTGGGCGACGAACGCGACTGTCAGCGTGCCGTGCAGCTTCTGCGGGTCCAGATTGCGCAGCATCTCCACCAGAACCGCGTCGCCAAAACGGTCGCCGATTGCAGGCGAGGTCCAGTTGCCATTGGCCATGGCATAAAAGTTCCGCTCAATGGCCATCGGGCTCAGGAGATCGGCGCCCGCGGCACGCGCCTGCTGCTCGTTGCCGGCCCCGATATCGATATACATGTTGTCCAGATCAGAGGGGCTGGGCGGATGTTGCACTTGTGGCTGTAAGTGAATGGACAGGCCGGCCACCGCGCCTGAGATCCACCGCTGCTGCCTGGCCCCGATGGTTACCGGCTGCGCCGAATACAATTCGTTGAACAGCGGCAAAGCGCCGCCCTGTGGGAGCCTTTGCACGCGCAGATACCCATCCGTGGTGATGGCGCTGACCACGTAACCCGGCTCATCCATGGGCGCAACCAGCAAACGATGCGGCGAGCCCGTTCCCAGCGTAACAACCACATTGGCCATCTCATCGGTGGTAGGCTTCAAGGCCTGAAGGCGAAGGGCGATCCTCGTCGCCAGCTCCTGCTCATAGCCGGGAATGGCCGGAATCTGCACAAACTCCCGCAGGTCCTGTTCCAGGCTTCCAGAAACTTTCTGCGCAGAAGCGGTGAGCGACAGCAACAACACACAGATGGACCAGCGAGGTAATCTCATTAGGGCTCCCCAAACGTAGCGTTAAAGGTAGAGTCTTCCCGCAGCCGACTCATTTAAGAGGACTTGATTCTCGCCGGATAAATTACACCATCTTGCAGATAGAAGCATCCAGTAAAGCAGAATAAGTGCCGAATTTCAGCAGGCCACGAGCGACCCATCTGTAGCTTCAAACAGGGTCGAGTTCATTCGCGACCCTAAAGGTCTTCGCCAATTGCTAATTGCCAACTGCTAATTGCCGATGCCTTCAGCGTCCCAAACGTATAGCCATGTTCCCCATGAATGCGCGAGCTCAAAAATGCTTCCGCCATTTCCGGCGAGCTATGACGAACCATCAAGCCTGCCTGCAAGGCCAGCGCCAGCTTTTCCGCCAGCCGCCGGGCTTGCGCCTGGGCTTCCGCATCACCGCCTCGTTGTGCATGGGTCAACTGCGTTTCCACATCTTGAGTGAAATTATCCAGACGCGGGTCCGCGCCCCGATTCTGCCCGATTTCATGCACCAGCGCATCTACCGCCGCCGGCTCTTTGGCCAGTGCGCGCAAGATGTCCAGGCAGATCACGTTCCCTGATCCTTCCCAGATGGAATTCAGCGGGGCTTCACGGTACAGGCGCGGCATGATCGATTCTTCCACATAACCATTGCCTCCCAGGCACTCCAGGGCCTCTCCCACCTGGGCGCATGCCCGCTTGGTGAGCCAGTACTTCCCAATGGCGGTGGCAATGCGGGCAAAGGCGCGCTCCTGCTGGTCGGATTCACGGGCATCAAAGGCGCGGGCCAGCCGGACCATGAGCAAAGTTGCCGCTTCAGACTCAATCAGCAGGTCAGCCAGCACATTGCGCATCAGTGGCTGGTCGATCAATAGCTTTCCAAAGGCTTTCCGGTGGCGGGCATGGTGGATGGCCTGCACTGCCGCCTGCCGCATCAGCCCGGCGCCGGCTATGGCGCAGTCCAGTCGCGTATGGTTCACCATCTCAATAATGGTGTTGACGCCTCGTCCTTCTTCGCCCACCAGCCGCGCCCAGGCGTTTGTGAACTCCACCTCGCTGGAGGCGTTGGAGCGGTTTCCCATCTTCTGCTTCAACCGCTGAATATAAAAGTGATTGCGCTCACCTTCGGGCGTCCAGCGGGGCAGCAGGAAGCACGACAGGCCCTTTGACGTCTGTGCCAGAATCAGGAAGGCGTCACACATGGGCGCCGAACAAAACCACTTGTGGCCGGTGATCAGATACTCGCGGGAATTTCCGATCCGTTCCGCACGCGTCGAGTTGCCGCGCACGTCCGAACCACCCTGCTTTTCCGTCATGCCCATGCCGAGCAGGACTCCGGTCTTTTCCTGTGCCGGGCGAAGGTGTGGATCGTACTCGCTGGAAAGAATCCGGGGCTCCCACTCATGCGCCAGTTCCGGCTCCGCCCGCAGCGCAGCTATGCCGGAAAAGGTCATGGAGACCGGGCAGGTATGTCCCGCCTCGTTCTGGGCCGTGATCATCATGAGCGCCGCCCGCGCCACGTGCGCTCCTTTGCGCCTTTCAATCCAAGGGAGGCTATGCAGCTGGTTCGCGATGGAGGTCCGCATCAGGCTGTGCCACGCAGGATGGAACACCACCTCATCCCGCCGATTTCCAAAGCGGTCATGGGTGTGTAGCACCGGCAGGTTCTCATTGGCATCAAACCCCCAGCGCTGTACCTCTTCCGTGCCTGACAATCGACCCAGGTCGCTCATTTGCTCCCGTGCCCACCCCGCTCCTTCGCGCTCCACCGCTTTTACCAGGGCCGCGTCTGTAAGAAACAGGTTGTAATTGGTGAGAAGCGGAACCTGGTTCAACGCCTCACCGGCAGGAGCTTCAATGGCGTGCGCAACAGGGTTCATGGGTGAATTATAGTCGCCGGCACCGAAAGGCGGACGATCAGGAATTCCTGTACCATGGTGCGGCAAATCATGGTGCGACCAAATCATGTTTGAGAAGAATCTACTCTCCGGAAAACGAGTGCTCATCACCGGCGGAGGAACCGGACTGGGCAAGACCATGGGCAAGCGCTTTCTTGAGCTGGGAGCCTCGCTCTGGATCTGTGGCCGCAGGGAGCAGGTGCTGGCGGACGCCGCCGGGGAATTACAAAAGGCAACCGGCGGAACGGTGAGGACATTTGTCTGCGACGTCCGTGATGCCGCCCGCGTGGAGGAGATGATTGAAAGCATCTGGCAGGATGGCCCGCTGGACATCCTGGTGAACAATGCCGCCGGCAATTTCCTGGCGCGGTCGGAAGAGCTCTCCAACGGCGCATTTGAGGCAGTGATTGGGATCGTGCTGATGGGCACGCTATACGCTACCCTGGCGTGCGGACGCCGCTGGCTCAAGCAAGGCCATAAGGCGACGGTGCTCAATATCTCCGCCACTTATGCCGAGAGCGGCTCTCCGTACGTAGTGCCATCGGCGATTGGCAAAGCCGGCGTGCTGGCCATGACCCGCAGCCTGGCGGTGGAGTGGGGGAAGCGCGGAATTCGCTTCAATGCCCTCGCCCCCGGCCCAGTTCCTACGGAAGGCGCATTTTCCCGGCTCATGCCGGTCAAGGAGCTCGAGGCGCTGGCCAAAAAACGCAATCCGCTGGGCCGCTTCGGGACGCACGAAGAACTAGCCAATTTGGCAGTTTTCCTGGTGAGCGACCAGTCCGGCTACATCAATGGGGATTTCATCATGATGGACGGCGGGGAGTGGCTGCAAGGCGCGTCAGAATTCAGCCACCTTGGCGACCTGCTAACGGAAGAGCAGTGGCAAGCCATGAAGCCGAAGAAGAAGGGTTAAGGGCGGGAAACAATCCAGGGAGAACGCTAAGGCACTCAGGCACGGAAACCGTAATACAGCTCCGCACCAACCGCCCTGCCGTGAGCATTTCTGCTTCTGCGGTTGGCGTGAGCTGCACTAACTGATAGCCACATCAATATCAGTGTTGATACCTGCCGTCCTAACGCCAAGATACGCCACTATAATTGCCTAATCAGCATGTGAGGCCGCAGGGGTGGTTTGTCCCGCTGCCGCGCATGGGGTTTTGCCCAAGGAATTGATTCTTAACGGCCATTCACTTGCCGATATGCATTACAGGCCTGGACTTCAAGGAAACATGTTCGCAGTCAGAGCTTGCTTGTAACTCCCTATTTCCGTGAAACGCGCTCTAGGAGCTAGGACCAAAATGAGACGACTCTTCGGCACGGATGGAATTCGAGGCATAGCGGGCACATACCCGCTGGACCCGCCAACGGTCTACGCGGTGGGCCGCGCGCTAGGGCATCATCTGCCGCACGGACCACGGCGCGTGGTGATTGGACAAGACACGCGCGAATCGAGCTCATGGATCGCAGATACCCTCTGCTGCGGGCTGCGCGATTCAGGCGCAGAGACGGAAAGCGCGGGAGTGCTCACTACTCCCGGAGTTGCTTATCTTACGCACACTCACAACTTCTCTGCCGGAGTGGTAGTCTCGGCGTCCCACAATCCGTGGCAGGACAATGGAATCAAGGTCTTTGGTCCGGACGGCTACAAGCTGGCTGACCAGACTGAACTGGAGATTGAGCAGGAAATCTTTGCCCAGTTGAATTCCGCCGGCCCTCTCGAAGCAAAGGGTTCCCCCGACCGCTCTCTCCCCGGCAATGCCCGGCTGCACCGGGACTATGTAGAGTGGATGGCCCACCTGACATCCTCCGCGGGCCAGGTGAAAGTGATGGTGGACTGCGCCAATGGCGCTGCCAGTGATCTAGCGCCGCAAATCTTCCGGCTGTGCGGGGTGCAGGCTGACTTCATCCATAACCGGCCGGATGGCCGAAACATCAACGAAAATTGCGGCGCGTTGTACCCGGAGGTGGTGGCGCGGGAAGTGCCTGCACGCCATGCCGCCCTTGGCATCTGTTTTGATGGCGATGCGGACCGTGCCCTGTTTGCCGATCATGAGGGCAAGGTGGTGAACGGCGACGCCGTGATGCTCCTGCTGGCGCGCGAACTGAAACAACAAGGCCACCTGGCCCATAACACGGTGGTGGCCACCACCATGTCCAACATGGGCCTGGAGGCGGTGCTGCGGCAATCCGGCATTGACATGCTGCGCGCGCCCGTAGGCGACAAATATGTATTGGAAGAGATGAAGAAGACCGGCGCAATCCTGGGCGGCGAGCAGTCCGGCCACATTATTCTTTCCGAAGTTGCCACCACCGGGGACGGTTTGCTCACGGCGCTCATGGTGCTGGAAACCATTGCCCGCTCGGGCAAGACCCTGGCCGAATTGGTGGCCGACCTGAAGGTCTTTCCCCAGATCATCAAGAACGTGCGCGTGCGCGAGAAGCAGCCGCTGGAACAAATTGCCGCCATACGGGGGGCAATTGAGCAGGCGCAACGCGAACTGGATGGCTCCGGCCGCGTGGTGGTTCGCTATTCCGGGACGGAGGCGCTGGCGCGGGTAATGATTGAGGCCGAATCAAAAGAGAAAATGGAAAAACACGCCAACGCCATTGCCCAAGCCATCCAGGAGACGTTAGGAAGCTAGAAGCAGATTGCCAAAATTGAAGGCCTGACAAAGCTACTTATTTCTTCTTTGGCGCCCGCCTCTTCGTGGCCGCCCGCCGCGCGGGCTTTTTTGCTGCCGCTTTCTTGCTCTTGACGGCTTTCTTGCTTCCACGAGCTTTCTTGGCCGCGGGTTTTTTGGCGGTCTTTTTGCGCGCGGCAGCCTTTTTCTTGGTCTTGGCGGGATGAGCTTTTTTCGTGGTACTGGCTTTTTTGCCGCCTTTGGTTTTCTTGCCGCCACCGGCTTTCTTGCCGCCCTCAGGTTTCCCACCACTGGGCTTTTTGCCCGCGCCGGATTTGGCCTTAGAGGGTGCCGGCGCGGACGCCGGTGTGGGTATTCCGGATGCTGTGGTGGCCCCTTTTGTCGCCGGCGCTGTTGTCGCCGCAGCTGCAGTACGCGCCGGACCAGCAGCCGCCTGCGCGGCTACCAGCGCCTCATGCCCCTGGCTGAAGAGAACGCGTTCGCTGAATTTGTTGTCAGTCTTGTCGTAATACGACGCCCACCACTTCTTGGCTTGGCCGGCTGCGCCGGGACCCTGAAGGGTGATAGGGTCGCTGCTGGGATGCTGACCCTCCATCATCCGGAAGTGGTAATGGTCCACCAGCCGGATGCCCTCGACCGCATAGCCGATGGCGATTGCCGGGTCATAGATGGCCAGCAAGCTATCTCCGTTGGCTTCTTCTCCGCCCTTGGCCAGGTTGGAAGAACCGGTGAATACGGCCGGATTGTCGCCATTGAAATCCACCACTACAAATTTGTTGTGGATCACAATTCCTGAGCCGCCGCTGTATTCCGCGTCAAAGGGTGGCGGAATCTTTCCCTTCAGGTAAGCAAAGGCGGCAAAGGCGCCGTGCTGCGCCGATCCGGGACTGAACAGCTTGACGCCGCCGGCAGCCTGGGTCATGCCGTAAGAAAAGATCTCCGGACGCTGGTTGAGGGTGTCGAGTTCCGTAAGCACATCACCGCTGCCGCCGAGTTGCATGACGGCAAAGATCACCGAACTCTTGGCGTTCTTAATTGCATCCGCAACCACGCTCAGAGAAACCGTCTCTGACGCGTGGGGCGAGAAGGCGACCTGAAACTTGGGCAGGCCAGGGCCGGAATAATCGAAATACTTGGAGGCAATGGGCGATTTCGCAAATGCCGAGGCGACCTTGCCTGAACTTTTAAGCTGCTGCTGCTGGGTAAAGGCCTCATCAAACGCCTGCCCGTAGCCGCCGGCGGCTTTGGGGTCGTTGATGACAAAGCAGTTGTTGGCCTGCACATATAGACCGCGAATGGAGAAGTTGGCCGATCCGGCAAAGACCTTGAACGGAACGCCATTCCGGCGCGCGACCATGACCTTGCAATGGGCAAAGCGCTTGAAACAGCCCTGCACTACGTTCTGCTCGCCGGCGGCCGCCAGGATCGCCTTGTGCGCGTCAATCTCGATTGCCCCTTTTTTGGTGTGCAGAGGCGCGTTATCCAGAAATGCCCGAAGGCGTCCTTCTTTGCCGAGCTGAATCATGCCCCGGATGAAATCCGGCTCATCGAGATCGTAAGCAAAGAGATCCACATGGATGGTCTTATCCTGCAAGCACTCGTTCAGGAAGTTAAAGACCAGCTTGCGCGCTGAATACCCCAACCACTCATACTGCGGCTGGTAGGGCTTGGTATCAAAGTCCATCGACTTGGTGGCCGGGCGGATGGGGGCATTCTTGAACTTGGTGGCGTAGGCCTGAGACGAAAGGTATCCGCGGGTGAAGCCGGGGGTGAAGTTCTGGTATTCCGCGCCGAAGCTGGTAAAGTCCGCGCTGGTGCGGGCCGAATCACCCTTCTTCAGCCCTCCACCACTCTGAAAATACATGGCCGTGACTTCATAGTCATACTGCTTGATCTGATCCACGGTCTCGGGAAAGTGCATCCAGTAGAACTTTTGAAAAGGAGCCTGGTCGGAAGTGGTCCAGGGGGTGGCGCCGGCTGCTGTATCCGTATGAACACCCTGCGTGAGACTCAGCCGGTTCTGCAGGAAATACGATGGCGCGCCTTTGGGCGTGCATTGAATGGCAAAGCCGGCAAAATCGTCGGTCGGTTGCGGCATATCGAACGCCAGCAATACCGATCCATCGCTTACGTAGCTCTTCACTGTGAGTGGCATGAGATAAAACTCCTAAAAAGTTCGCGTGGACCCAACGGCAGTAAGACTATCTTCAAATCCCAAATAAGCAAAGGCCCTTCTTGTAATAACGAACCAAGTAAGTGAATCCCTAAAGAAAACTGGGCGGTTGGACATAGATAGCACCGCCAGTTCGTGAGGTCAGCAAGCCACACGCGAGCGCTTCTTTATTCCACGTCACGCCAATTTGGGCCTACTCCCACTTCGACATCGAGAGGCACATTCAATGAATGGACATTTTCCATCTTGTCGCGGATCAGGCCGCGCATGGTCTCCAGCTCCGCCTGCGGGACTTCAAACAGCAACTCGTCATGCACCTGAAGCAGCATGCGCGATTTCATCCTGGCCGCGCGCAGCTCTTCATCGATGCGGATCATGGCCACCTTGATCAGGTCAGCCGCCGTTCCCTGGAGCGGGGTATTTACGGCGGTGCGCTCGGCAAAGCCGCGCATGTTGGCGTTTTTGCTGTTGATGTCCGGGATGGGACGTATGCGCCCAAACAGCGTCTTCACCCGTTGCTCAAGGCGGGTCTCTTCCAGTACACGATCAATGAACGTCCGGACGCCTTTGTACTTTTCAAAGTAGGCATCAATAAACTTCTTGGCTTCGCGCTGCTCAATCCCCAACTGCTGGGAAAGGCCGAATGGCGATAGCCCATAGACAATCCCGAAGTTCACCGCCTTGGCCCGGCGACGGTGCTCGGCATCCAGCAGCATGGGCGGCACGCCAAACACCTGCGAGGCGGTAAGCGAGTGGATATCATCGCCGCGACGAAAGGCCTCCACCAGCAGAGGATCTTCAGAAAAATGAGCCAGCAGCCGCAACTCAATCTGGGAATAGTCAGCAGAGAGCAGGAGGCATCCAGGTTCGGCAATGAAGGCCGCGCGAATCTCCCGGCCCAGTTCCGTGCGGATAGGGATGTTCTGCAGATTCGGATTGGTGGAAGAGAGCCGGCCCGTTGCCGTGCCGGTCTGGTTAAAGGTGGTGTGCAGGCGGTTGGTGCCGTGGTTCAGCAGCAAAGGCAGCGCGTCCACATAGGTGCTTTTGAGCTTGGAGAGCTGACGGTAGTCCAGGACTAGGCGCGGAACTTCATGTTCTGTTGAAAGTTCCTCAAGGACGTCCACCGCAGTGGAAATGGTCTTGCCTCTGCCGTACTTCACGGGCTTGCGCAGGTTCAATTTGTTGAAGAGAACATCGCCAAGCTGCTTGGGGGAGTTGATGTTGAACTCAACACCGGCTTTCAGGTGGATTTCTCGACCCTTGGCATCGCATTCCTTGTCCAGCCGGACAGAGAGCCCTTGCAGCAGGTTGCAATCAATCTTGACCCCGGCTGCTTCCATGCGCGCCAGCACCGGAACCAGCGGCAGATCAATTTCGTCATAGATCTTCTTGAGTCCCGCGTCTTCTACTTCTTGGCGCAGCACCGGGGTAATGCGTCCCGTTACGTCGGCGGCTTCGGCCAGTGAGTTGGACAGCTTCAGGTTGAAGCTGCGGACGGCGATCTCCGGCAAGGTGTGTTTGGCATAGGTTGGATTGATAAGGTAGGAGTAGAGCATAGGCTCATCACGCACTCCGGCCAGTTCCATGCCATGCGATTGCAGCTCACGCAGGGCGGCCTTATAGTCATGCACAACCTTGGGAATCTCAGGATTGCCGAGGATTGCCTTCATCTCTGCGCCGACTTCATCGCCATCTGAGCCAGCTGTGACTGTCCATGCCTTTCCGGGCTCTGCTGAAAGACCGACTTTAGTGACCGCGGGTCGGTTGCTGCTTGCTTCAGCCGCGGCCATCAGCGGCAGCATTCCGGATTCTGGTTCGCCCGTTTCTTCTTCCTCTTCCTCGCGGGCGGTTATTTGTTCTGAAGTCTCAACTGCAACGGCAAGGGATTTCGCCTTTCCCAGCGCTTGCAAGGCTTCTAGATCTTCGACCGACTTGGCCTCTCGATAGTCGGTATCGCGCACCTCCAGCGTGGGCACCAGCTCTTTGAGCAGGGTAGTAAATTCGAGTTCGGTGAACAGCGCGCGTAGCGCGTCCATGTCCGGCTCGCCCGCGACCATCTTGTCCAGATCAAGCTCAATGCTCACATTCTGATCAATGGTGACCAGTTGCTTGCTCCAGAGAATGGTTTCTTTGTTGTTCAGCAGCGATTCGCGGTAGGTCTTGCGCTCGACCTCCGCAGCATGGTCCAGGGCGTTCTCCAGGGTGCCAAAGCGCTTGATGATGTCCACGGAGCCTTTGTCTCCGATGCCTGGAGCCCCAGGAATGTTATCAATGGAATCACCACGGAGCGCCATCACGTCAATCACCTGGGCGGGACGAACGCCCAGAATTTCCTCAACTTTGGCCACATCGCAGATCAGGTTGTCCTTGGGAGGATTCAGCACGCAAATCTTGTCGTTCACAAGCTGCAGCATGTCCTTATCACTGGAGACAACAAATACCTGATAGGACTGCTCAGCCGCCTTGCGGGAGAGCGTGCCAATCACGTCGTCAGCCTCAAACCGTTGTTGCTCCAGGATAGGAATGCGGTAGGCCTCCAGCGCCCGGCGGATATAGGGAACCTGCTGCACAAGGTCCAGCGGCATCTCTGCGCGCTGTGCCTTGTATCCATGGTATGCAACGTCCTTGAAGGTCTGGGTCTTGATGTCAAACTTGCGGACGGAGGTAACGGCTTTGGCCTGCTCATCGCGGAATGTGGGCCCGGCCACATCAAAGACGGCAGCCAGATACTCAGGATGAAAGTCTTCGCGCAGCTTGCGCAGCATGTTGACGAAGACATAGGTCGCAGCCGTGGGGACACCGGTCTTGGTGGACATGGGCCGCTGCCGCGCCATGGCGTGGTAGGCGCGGAAGATAAAGGACATCGTGTCCATAAGGAAGACGCGACCCTTTTGTGCGGATTTGGAAGAGGGAGACAAAAGAAAATTCTAACAGCAGCCGTGCGTTGCGCTGCAGTCGATCGCTGCCGCGACTAGGGATGTCTTAATTCTCTACTCAATCCACATGCAATCCCCGTACGAGAAAAACCTGTATCGCTCCCGCACGGCGTATTCATAGGCCCGGAGAACATTTTCCCGTCCGGCAAAGGCTGAGACCAGCATTAGCAGGGTGGATTTGGGCAGATGGAAGTTGGTGAGCAGGGCGCCAACCACGCGGAACTCAAATCCCGGATAGATGAAGATATCGGCTTCGCCTGAACCGGCGGAAATGGTTCCGGCTGCGGCCTGTAGAGCAGCATGTTCCAGAGTGCGAACTGTGGTTGTGCCCACCGCCACCACCCGGCGTTTTTCAACCAGCGCACGGTTGATCTGTGCGGCGGCCTGGCCAGGGATGGTGAAGGCCTCGCGGTGCATCTTGTGTTCTTCAATCTTTTCGGCCCGCACCGGCTGAAATGTTCCCAGACCCACATGCAGTGTAATCTCCGCAATTTCGACTCCTCTTTGGCGGATTTGCGCCAACACCTCAGGAGTGAAATGAAGGCCGGCGGTGGGTGCGGCAACGCTACCCGGATCCGTGGCATAGACGGTTTGGTATCTCTCCCGGTCTTCAGGCTGGTCTGGACGGGCGATGTATGGAGGCAGAGGAACATGGCCATGGCGCTCCATCAGGGCAAAAAAGTCAGGTACCGGCTGGAAGCGCAGCGTACGCTCGCCATATTCTCCACGGCTAGTGACTTCCGCTTCAAGTCCAGAGCCAAAATGGACCTTCTCTCCCACCATGATTTTTCTGCCGGGGCGCACCAGGGCCTGCCACTCCCACTCCCCGAGCCGTCGGATAAGCAGGACTTCCACCTCACCGCTGAGGAACTCGCGTGCGGCCGGGTTTCTGGGGCTGAGCGGCTGGGAGCGCAATCCCATCCGTCTTCCAAGCAAACGGGCAGGAAAGACACGGCTATTGTTCAGGACCAGCAGGTCATCAGGCCGAAGCAGGGCGGGAAATTCCATGAACTTGCCGTCTTTGTATTCTCCAGCGTGGCGGCTCAAATGAAGCAGGCGGGAGGCGCTCCGGCGGGCCAGCGGCTGTTGGGCAATTAATTCTTCAGGAAGATCAAAATCAAAGGCGGAAATGAGCACTTTTTAGATTATATTTGGTGCAACTTCCCCCTACGATTTCCAGGCAAACTGCTGTATAGTTCACGAGCGCGCCGAGCACGCAGAGAGAGAAATGGGAGCTGAGAACGAGAGCTGTGTCCGCCAGGAGATTTGCCGCTTTGGCAAGATGCTTCATGGGCACGGCTATGTGGCAGGAACGGATGGGAACATCTCCGTGCGGCTCACCCATGATCTGGTGCTTTGTACGCCCACTTCTTTATCCAAGGGCATGATGGAACCGGACGACCTGGTGATTGTGGACCTGGACGGCCATCAGAGAAACGGCAGCCGGCACCCCTCATCCGAACTAGGAATGCACCTGCTGTTTTACTCCATGCGGCCGGATATCCGGGCCGTAGTCCACGCCCATCCGCCCACCGCAACCGGTTTTGCCGCCGCAGGAATCAGCCTGGAGGAGGCGCTGGTGGCCGAGGTGGTTACCGCCCTGGGAAAGATTCCGCTGGCCAGCTATGGCATGCCGGGGACCCACGAACTACCGGACGCGCTCCGCCCCCTGATTCCCAATCACGATGCCATTCTCATGGCCCATCATGGCGTGGTTACCTGCGGACACAACCTGCTTCGGGCCTACATGAACATGGAGTGCGTGGAACACTACGCCAGCGTGGCCCTGGTAGCGCGCCAACTTGGAGCTCAACCGCTCCCAGAGGAAGAAGTCCGGCGGCTGCTGGAAGCCCGCGAGAATTACGAGGCCAACCGTCCCGTACCGGTAAATTGGGAATAGCCGGAATCTAGAATTTCACTACATGCAAAAAGGGCGGCTTCTCAGCCGCCCTTCGCTAAACCCTCTAATTCACAGGACTTGTACGTTCTCTGCTTGCCAACCCTTAGGGCCTTTGACGACATTGAACTGCACTGGCTGGCCTTCCTTCAGGCTGCGAAATCCGTTCGCCTGAATTGCGGAGAAATGAACGAAAACATCCTCGCCATTTTCCCGGCTGATAAAGCCATAACCTTTCGCGTCATTGAACCACTTCACTGTTCCTTGTTCCATTGTGTTACACGCATTCCTTGTTTTTTAAGATTTGCGCTATTTGTCGGAAGGGTAGTGCAGGCAGGTTTGCAGATTATTGCAGTACCGCTGTACAACGCTTCGAACCAACGCAGGGTCATTATACCCAACATGTCCAGAGTTGTCCCCCTATTTTTTATGCGCTTCGCTCCACATCGCTTAAGGCGTTTCCCCACCAAAAATGGCTACCTGCTCTGTTGCGGTCTCTGTTGCGGTGGGCGCGGTAGGCGAGTCGTCCGCGCCCGCTGAAATGTAACCATTGGCTCTTTGGCCCTTTAGCTAAACCTGCCAAAACCGGCCAATCTACTGGAAAAACACAGGCGAGGCGGTGAGATTGGTTACTTATCATGCGATTCACCCAATTCCCACAAATTAGAAAGCACCGACCAACCGATTTTGTGGTGAAGGCTTTTTAGGTATCCGTACTGATTCTGAAGGACTTACTCCAAAGCATACCCGGCGACTGCGAACGTCACGTTGGGCCCAAAAACTTAAAATCGTCAGTCGCAATCCACCCCACAGACCGAAGTGCAAGACAAAGCCAAAGGCCAAAAGCCAAGGGCTGCCGTTGTGTTACCTTAGCCCTTCCCAGATGATTGTTGGCACTGGAGTTGATATCACCGAAGTCCCGCGGATCAGGCAAGCTCTTGACCGTCACGGAGAGCGCTTCCTGAAGCGGGTATTTACTCCCGAGGAAATCCGCTATTGCACCGGAAAAGTCAATGTCGCGGAGCGCCTGGCTGCCCGTTTTGCCGCCAAAGAGGCAGGGATGAAGGCGATTGGCACCGGTCTTAGAGGCGGGGTTACCTGGCAGGACGTGGAGGTCGTACGCCCTCCGGACCAACGTCCGCAATTGCGCTATAGTGGCAGAGCCGCCGAGATCGCCGCCGCTCTCGGCTGTAAGAAGACCCATCTTTCCCTGTCGCACACCGCTGAGCAGGCCATCGCTCAGGTGATTTTAGTTAGAATCCGAATGACCCAAGCCATCATTACCCCTGAAATTCAACAGAGTGCTCAACCTGGTCACCGCGCAGTCATGACAGCCGTGGCGCTGGTGAGTTTTGCCAGCCTGCTGCTGGAGTTGGCGATGACCCGGCTGTTTAGCGTAGTGCTCTTCTACCATTTCGCCTTTTTTGCCATCTCCGTTGCGCTGCTTGGTCTGGGTTCGGGAGGGGTATTCGCCCACATCCGGCGCGAGTGGCTTAACCGCTTTGGCGTTCGGAGCCTAGGAACGCGGATTTGCTGCCTTAATTCCATCTTCACTCTCCTGGCCCTGGAGGTTGTGCTGCACACGCCTGTGGCCCTGGATGTAAACGGCGGGAATTTCGCCAAGCTCACGCTCATCTATCTGGTGGTGGCCGTTCCTTTCTTCTTTACTGGAGTGCTGTTTTCAGTGTTGTTTGCGCGTTCCCCGGCAAGAATCTCATTTCTCTATGGCGCTGATCTGACGGGAGGAGCGTCCGCATGCCTGGCGGTGGTGCCAGTGCTGAACTTCATTGGGGCTCCCAACGCTTTGCTCTGTTCCGGGCTGGCCATGGCTTTGGCCGCGGCCATCTGGGCGGAAAATACCAAAATTCGCGTTGCGACCCTGGCGCTGGCCGGGGCTTTTGCGGTCCTGGTGGGAGGCAACTTCTCCGGGAAGTGGATTGACATTGTCTATGCCAAAGGAGTCTTCCGCGATCCCCAGTGGGTTGAGTTCGCCAAGTGGAATGCCATCTCCCGCATTGAGGTTGATAAACAGGGTGGGGCGCGCTATATCGTGATTGATGCCGACGCCACCAGCGCGATCATGAATGTCGATCCGGCGCTCTGGGACCGCGAGCAGGGTTCCACCCCTACTCCCGTGCATACCGGCTTGCTGGCCCAGTCTGGTTTCAACTGGAAAAAAAGTCTTATGTCTGCAGCGCCTTCCGTTGCCAATGCACTGCGGCCGCACGGTGATTTTGCCATTATCGGTCCCGGCGGCGGTGTGGACGTGCTGCGCGCCGTGGCCAACGGCAGCCCCAACGTCACCGGGATTGAGATCAACCCCACAATCGTGAGCCGTGTCATGCGCGGCCAATATGCTGACTACTCTTTTCATCTGTATGACCGTCCGCATGTCAACATCCACGTTCAAGATGGGCGCTCCTACATCCGCAGCTCCAGAGAGACCTATGATGTGGTGCAGATGACCCTGGTGGATACCTGGGCCTCCACCGCGGCTGGCGCTTTTGCCCTGAGCGAAAATAATCTCTACACCGTAGAGGCTTTTCGCGAGTACTTCGCGCACCTCAAGCCGGATGGATTCATCGCTGTTACCCGCTGGGAGTTCAAGCAGCCGCGCGAAGCTTTGCGCGTGGTTTCCCAGGCCATTGAAGCACTGCATCAAAGTGGAGTCGCCGATCCCCGGCAAAACTTCATCATCGTGGCCGACGGCGGCTTGAACGAAGACGGCCGTCCGGTGCTGGTGCTGGCCAGGAAGACCCCATTAACACAAGCGGATTATTCGGCGGTAGCCCAACATCTGAAAGAGAACTCAAATCTGGTGTGGCTCAATCCTCCGCCCGAGTACGCTGGGTTGCAGGTTTTGCCGCCCGCGGCAGCGGCATTTCAGGGATTGATCCAGTCAAATGATCCGCGCCGCTTTGCCCGAACCTATGCCTACAATGTTGCTCCAGTCACGGATGGCGATCCGTTTTTTTTCTTTACCCTCAAGACCGGCTACGTTCTCAGGAACATCATGGCTGGAACCGGGCGAGGCATGGACTGGCGCATTAATCTGGGCGTGGTGGTCCTGGGAATGTTGCTGATTATCTCAGCAAGCGCGGTGATGGCATTTCTAGTTCTGCCTCTGTTGTTGCATCGAGGAAAGAGCGGCAGACCCATGCGAGTTGGCGCGCTCCTCTATTTCGTGGCCATTGGACTGGGTTATATCCTGGTGGAGATCTCCCTGATTCAACGTTTTGTGCTGTTTCTAGGCCATCCCACCTACGCGCTCACGGTTGTAGTTTTTCTGCTGCTGCTGGCCAGTGGGGCGGGAAGTTTTGCATCTCGACGTGCCAGCGTGGGATTGTCGATCGGGGCGATCGTTGTCCTGGTCCTCCTCAACGTGTTGCTTCTGCCTTGGCTGATGTCTGCTGCGGTAGGCCTGGGGTTCGCCGTTAAGCTGATGATCAGCGCCATAGTTTTGATTCCGCTCGGGTTTCTCATGGGGATGCCGTTTCCCGCCGGGCTGCAGCTTCTCAGCCGGAGTGGGAATGCGACCGTGGAATGGGCCTGGGCCATGAATGCTGCCACCAGCGTGCTGGGATCAGTGGCGGCCATGGTGATTGCCATTCATTTCGGCTTAACGGTCACCTTGTCCTGCGCCGCTCTTGCCTACATGATGGCGGGAATGTGGTCCCCAAGATTGGCGAGTTAAGTTCGTTGTGCCGTCAGTTGGGTGGATTTTGATGTGGTTGGGGCGAGGGCAGCGTTCATTCCAGCAGCAAAGATGGCGTCTGGTCCAAGCCGTATAAATTGCCGTCCGACACCCTAAAACAGCAGCTAGCTGCTCTTCTTAGGACGGCTTGCGGCTTTCTGCTATATTTTTACTCGCAACTGAAAATACAGTGCCCAGTCAACAACAGCTTAAGTGGTCCCAAGTACGGGTGGGAATTACCGTAATTTTTGCCGCCATTACCCTGGCTGTTCTCATTTTCTTGATGAGTGGTGAAATTGGAATCTTCAGTTCCAAAATCAGCCTTCTGGCGTATTTTGACAACACGGAGGGCGTGAAGATAGGCGCCCCGGTTGCCCTTCAGGGAGTCACCATCGGCAACGTCAAAGACGTGCGCGTGGTTCCCGGCCGCAAACTCGACCCGGTGCAGGTCACTATGAAGGTCAATACGAAATACCAGTTCCTCTTGCGCAAGGACACTATTGCGTCCATCGAGACGGCCGGCGTGCTGGGCGAATCTTTCGTTGATCTGGACAGCAAGGATGCCAAGGGGCAGCAGGCGCAAGATGGCGACGTCTTGAAGTCGGGAAGTGCTCCGGGACTGCAAGATGTGGTCCGCGCCGGCCAAACAACGCTGGGAAATCTGGATATATTGGTCAAGAGTTTGAATCGCATCGTGCAGCAGATTGAGACGGGCCCGGGAACGCTCCACGATATCATCAGCGACTCAACGTTGGTTAACCGCGCCAATACGATTCTCGCGCAGATTCAATCTCTCATTAACGATGTGAATGGCGGGAAAGGCACCATCGGAGAGTTGCTGAAAGATAACACCACGGCTCGCAAGTTGAACGCCTCCCTCGACAAGCTCAACGCCATCATTGATGACATTAACGCCGGCAAGGGAAACGCAGGATTATTGCTCAAGGACAGGGCGTTATACGATAACGCCAGCCAGGTGGCGACCAAGGCCAACAAGCTCATGGATGACATTAATTCTGGTCGGGGCATGATCGGCAAACTTACCAAAGATGAGGTGTTCGCCAAGAAACTGGATGACATTGTTGACAAGCTTTCCCAAATCACGGCCAGGCTGAATGACACCAGTCATCCTGGGTCTCTGGGCCTTTTTATTCAGAACCCGTCGTTTTACAACAATACGGACCAGTTGCTGACGGAGACACGCAACCTGATCACGGCAATCCGTGAAAATCCCAAGAAGTATCTGACGATTCATCTCAAAGTCTTCTGATCTAAAAAAAAGCCGGCTGGCTTGCTCATCCGGGAAGACGATGCACGTCTAAACTTGCTTGGGCGGTTTTTTCAGCGCTGTCAAAATTCTTCAAAAGGACAAAATTGAATGTACATACGCGGTTTTTTGACCATTATTGTTCTGTTCAGCGGCCTCGCCGCGGCGCAGCCTGCCGGAACCACCAAAGCTCCCGAGGAACTGGGGCAGGTTCCCTCTTTTGATCCGGCTGCGCTGGACCGCAGCGCCGATCCTTGCGCTGATTTCTACCAGTTTTCCTGCGGAAACTGGATCAAAAACAATCCCATTCCCGCAGACCAATCCGCCTGGGGACGCTTCAACGAATTGGCGGAGCGGAACCGCGTGATTCTGCGGGGCATTCTGGAGAGCGCAGCCAAGGCCGCCAACCGCACTCCCAATGAACAGAAGATTGGTGACTACTATGCCTCCTGCATGGACGAAGCGGCCATCAATCAAAAAGGTGTTGCCGCACTCAAGCCCGAGTTCGACCGTATTGCGACGCTTAAGGACAAGGCTGATCTTCCCGCCGTGCTGGCGCATTTCCACCGCGAGCAGATTGGCGCTCTCTTTGAATTCGGCTCGGGTCCGGACTTCAAGAATGCCAAAGAAGTGATTGCGCAGGCTGATCAGGGCGGACTCTCATTGCCGGACCGCGATTATTACCTGAAGGACGACGCTAAATCCGTAGAACTGCGCAAAGGTTACCTCGAGCATGTGACCAATATGTTCAAGCTGCTGGGCGATTCGCCGGAAAAAGCTGCAGCTGAGGCCAACGCAGTAATGACAATCGAGACCGCACTGGCGAAAGGATCTATGGACCGGGTGGCGCGCCGGGAGCCGGCCAACATCTACCACAAGATGACGGAAAAAGAGTGGCAGTCGCTTTCTCCAGGGCTCTCCTGGCCTAAGTACCTCGCGGACGTTGGAGCGCCATCCCTGACCAGCCTGAACGTGGTGGCCCCGGATTTCTTTAAAGCGCTGGATGCCGAACTGAAAGACGTAACACTCGACGATCTAAAGACTTATCTCCGCTGGCACGTGGTTCATTTCGGCGCAAGCACCAATGTGCTTCCGGACGCTTTCATCAACGAAGATTTCGATTTCTTTGGCAAAGCGCTGCGCGGAGCCAAGGAGCTGCGGGCGCGCTGGAAACGATGCGTTGCCGCGGCGGATGGCGATATGGGCGAAGCCCTGGGACAAGCCTATGTGGCAAAGACCTACCCTCCAGAGGCCAAAGAGCGTACCTTGAAAATGGTGCATGCGCTGGAAGCTGCGCTGCGCCAGGATATTACAGCCTTGCCATGGATGACGGAAGCCACCAAGAAGCAGGCCCTGATTAAGCTCGAGGCCATTCAGAACAAAATCGGGTACCCCAATAAGTGGCGCGACTACAGCCCGCTCAAGATTGTCCGTGGAGATGCGCTCGGGAATTCACTGCGTGCCAACGAATTTGAGGTCCAGCGCGAGCTCAACAAAATCGGAAAGCCGCACGATATACAGGAATGGCAAATGACGCCGCCCACAGTCAACGCTTATTACGATCCCACGGAAAACGACATCAACTTCCCGGCGGGAATCCTGCAGCCGCCTTTCTTTGATTTCAAGGCAGACGATGGGCTGAATTTCGGCGGCATCGGGGCGGTGATTGGACACGAGTTGACTCATGGCTTTGACGATCAGGGGCGCCAGTTCGATAAAGGAGGCAACCTGAAAGACTGGTGGACCGCCGAAGATGCCAAGGCATTCGAAGAGCGCGCGCAGTGCCTGGTGGATGAGTACAACGGCTTTGTCGCGGTGGACGACGTTCACCTGAACGGCAAACTTACGCTGGGCGAGAACACTGCTGACAACGGCGGGTTGCGCATCGCAGATATGGCGCTGCAATCCGCCCAGGCCGGCAAGCAACCGGTAAAGATTGACGGGTTTACCGAAGAGCAACGCCTTTTCCTGGGTTGGGGGCAAATCTGGTGCCAGAACCAGACCGACCAGACTGCCCGGCTGCTGGCGCTGACCAACGAACACTCCGCGGGCAAATTCCGAGTGAATGGGGTAGTCCGCAACATGCCTGAATTCCAGAAAGCCTGGGGCTGCAAACCCGGAGCGCCTATGGCCCCGGTTAATGCATGCAGGGTGTGGTGACGAAAAGCAGTATTTAGTACTTAGCGATTGGCCGGTGGCCCTTGGCCTGTAGCGGTGAGCTTTACTGAATGCTCACACGGACCAATCCGGTCGACTCCGCCTGTTCGTGCGCGTGGTAGGAGGAGCGCACCAGGGGGCCGGATTCCACGTGGCGGAAGCCCATCCGAAGCGCCTCGCGCTTCATGAAGGCAAATTCATCCGGCGTGTAATAGCGGGTCATGGGCAGGTGGTCCCTGGACGGGCGCAGGTATTGTCCCACGGTGAGGATATCCACTTTGCGTTCGCCAAGATCATGGAAGACCTGGAGCAGCTCTTCCATGGTTTCCCCCAGACCTACCATGATGCCGGTTTTCGAGACCATGCCGGGAACAAAGAGCTTCACCTGGTCCAGGAGGCGCAAGGTTCGCTCGTAGCGGGCCCCCGAGCGCACGGCGCGATACAGGCGCGGAACCGTCTCAGTGTTGTGGTTCAGGATTTCCGGCTGCGCGTCCAGGACGATCTTCAGGCAGTCGTCGCGCCCTTGAAAGTCCGGTATCAGCACTTCCACCTGGCACCCAGGAGCCTGCTGCCTGATCTGGCGGATGGTCTCGGCAAAGATCCTCGCGCCGCCCACATTGTCATCATCGCGGTTCACGCTGGTGACGACCGCATGCTTCAATCTCAGGGTAGCAACGGCTTCTGCCACGCGGCGTGGCTCGTCCCAATCCAACGGCTCCGGTTTGCCTTTGGGTACAGCGCAGAAACCGCAGCGGCGGGTACATAGATTGCCCAAAAGCATGAAGGTGGCGGTGCCGTGGTTCCAGCACTCGCCGATGTTGGGACATTGCGCGGATTCGCAGACTGTATGCAGACCCAGAGTGCGCGCCAGCTTTTTAAGCTCGTGGTAGTTCTCGCCGATGGGCGCACGCGCCTTCAGCCACTGCGGTTTGGGCTGCGGACGCCGGGGCGCGAGGTCAATCTGAACGAGCTCTGGGGTGCTGGACATGTTTGGCTGTCAATATTGTACCCGTTCGCAGATTACCGCTGCATCAGCCGGATGGAACTCGCCTGCAAGCACTCAGCCGTCAGTCAATAAGGGCCTCACAACGTGTGCAAGTAGACGATCAAATCCTCAACCTGCTGCTGAGTCAGCGAGGTGCCGAGTTGCGGCATCATGTTGCGGCCCCGAACAATGGTTTGTTCCACGAACTGGTCATTAGCGATCAGACCGCTGGGCAGGTATTCCTTCTTGTACAGTCCTTTCATGCTGGGCCCTTTCAGGCCTTTGGAACTGTATGCACTGTGGCAGACGGCGCAGTAAAGGTGAAAGACGCGCCGTCCCTGGGCCTGCTGAGGCGTCAATCCCAGTTCAGCATCAGTCTGCTGCTCCGGATCTTTGCCGCAGCCGGCCAGCAGCACCAGAAAAACAACAGCAATCAGGATGGACGCTTTTTGCCTCAAGTGACTATTATGTTCTGTAGAACAGCTTTTTGAAAACCCTCAGGGCTTCCCTTTGCCGTCAGCAAGGCGCTGGATGCCGGGACCCCTGGTTTACGGACCTCAAATGCCGGTCGCAATCAAACGAGCCTACGACAAAGCTTCCACCTCGGACGGCCAGAGAGTACTGGTGGATCGGCTATGGCCGCGCGGAGTGAAAAAGACCGGCGCCAGAGTTCATCACTGGCTCAAGAATCTTGCCCCTTCTGACGCGTTGCGCAAATGGTTTCATTCCAGCGCGAACTGGCCGGTCTTTAAGAAACGCTATTTCAAAGAACTTTCCACCGCCGAAGCCTCCGCAGACCTGGAGACGCTGTACCGGTTGATCGGCGAGCACCCTCAGGTCACGTTGATCTATGCGTCGGCAGACGTGCAGCACAACAACGCAGTGGCCTTGAAAGAGCTGCTCGAAGGAATGAAGAAGCCGCCTTCCAGCAGCGGACCCGCCAAAGCCGCGGCGGCGTCTGGCCGCGTGGCCAAACGGCGCCCAACCTGATGATCCTCCGCCCTTTGGAACCGGCCGCCCCTGCTTCAGGAAAATTCCTGCCGGTGTGGGAGGTGGTGGAGCGCACGCAGACACAAACATACGAAAGCTGCTGGATGATTACTCAGCCGTCGCATGCGGCGCTCGCCGGCGAGTTGGCAGCGAATCTGAATGCTGCGCAATTTCCTACACCTGACGTCCAGATCTTGCAGGCAATCGCTTTACACGATGCGGGTTGGGGAATACCGGACGCGCAGGCAATCATGAGAAGCCGCTCCGTCCATCAGCACCAGCCGCAATCGTTTCTGGCAACGGCAGTGCCCCAATTTGTTGAGGCGTGGGAGAAATCCATCGAGACGAGTGAGTCCGTGTCCCCCGCAGGCGGATACATTGTAAGCAGGCATTTTTGGCGTCTAGCAGAGCAGCGGCTGGATTCCGATGAGAGCAAAGCCGACCGGAAAAAGTTGGAATCGTTCCTCCAAAATGAAGAACGAAGACAGAAAAAACTGGCTTCCCGGCAGTCACTGAGCACTGAGCAATTGGAAAAGCTCACGGATCTCTTGCAGTTCTGCGATTTGCTTTCGTTGTATATCTGTTGTGGCGCGGGGCAAGCTGTCATCTTTCCTGAATATTTTGGCGTCCGGTTGCGCGTGGCGAGGCAGGCAGAGGAGTACAAACTCGATCCGCCATTGATCAGGAGCGAAGCCATGTTTGCCGTGGCAGCGCTGCGGCATCCGGCCACCACGGAGGAATCCAGCAGGGAGATACAAATCAAGATTGAGTAATCGGGTAATTTGTAATTGAGTAATTTGAATACTCCTGGTCGCTGTTAGGCACTCTGGGGCTCCAAAGCACTTCAATCCCGCAGCTTTTGATTACCACTTACCAAATTTCCCAATTACCAGATCTCTCAGTGGTTCATCTCCATGCCATCATGGTGGTGATCCATATCAGCTTTCTTCATCTGCCGCTCTACTGACCAGATTGCTTCCGGCGTTTTTTCCCAGGGATATACGTGGACCATCCAGCCGAAAACATGAGGCATGAAGGCGCCTCCGGCGGCATCGCACTCTTCTTTCGTGGAAATAGAGCCGGCCAATCCAAAGACAGCGTTTTTGCGCAGCATCTCACCCTCCCGTCCCTTGGGAGGCTTGCACATGTTGACGTGTTGATGCCATTGGGCCATGCTCAAAGGAATACGATCATTGAGCTGGTCTTCGGTAAAGCGGTTGGGGGCCGTGTACATGGCGCCGACCAATTTGTAGTCGCTGCCTCTTTTCTCGTATAGCAATGATGTGGGTTTGGTAGGATCGAAACGGAAGGCCTCGCCAACGGCATATTGCCACTTGGTGAAGTGGTACATCTTTTGCGGAAGGTTAGGAAGAAAGATTTTGTAACCCTCAGCGAGGGCGACGTTGTAATCCTTGTATTTCTCCAGCGCCTGCCGGGCCTGCTCCGCGACTTCCTGGGCTTTCCGATCATCACCCGGCTGCGGATCCCGCAGGGCGCTCATGTGCATGTGCGGCCCCATCTCGTGATGGTGCTCGTGCGCCATGCTCTCAGTGGCGGCACTCAGGTCGCCTTGTGACTGCTGTGCCTCCTGCTCATGGCCATGAGTCAACGCTACCAACCCAACCAGGAGAAACAGACTTACTGCTACGGCTTTCCTCATTGCGGTACCCCACGTCTTCAGTTAATCATGACGCAGCGCATAGCCAATTCTTTCATTACCAACGTAATAATTCCGCCCTTGTCATTGAAGTTACTTTCGGTTCGCCTGGAGGAACTTGGGCACCCAGTCTGGGTTAGTATCAGCCGACGGGGGGAAATTCACTGATGACCGCGTTCTACAGACAGATTTTGCTCGCCGGCACCGCGGCATTCACGCTGTTGCCGTGGATGGCATCGGCCCAAGATAACGGCAACCAGCAGAATGACCGCCCGCCGCAGGCAAGGCAGCAGCAACAACAGCAACGGCGGCTGGCCATGTTGACCCAGAGATTGAATCTTAGCAGCGAGCAAAAGCAGCAGTGGCTGCAGATTCAGCGGCAAACCACGCAGAAAGTGCGCGCCGCACGCAAAGATGACTCCCTGACGGAAGAGCAGATGCAGGCCCAGTTAAAGGAAATCCACAAGCAGCAAAAAGAACAGATCATGGCCTTGCTCTCACCTGAGCAGCAGGATGCGCTGAAGGCATTCTGGGAAGAGCAGAGGCAAAAACAGCAGCAGGACAAGGCTTCCGATAACAACGGTTCCAATTCCTCACCTTCTACCCAGAACGGTGATGCCGGGAAAGACAAAGAAGACGATCTGTTTGCCGGCATGGTGTCCGACGATCCCGTCCCAGCTCAGCCTCCGCAGAACAAGAAGGCAGCGCACAAATAGGGGTCAGGTAACAGGGAGACAGTTTTGTTTATCCAACAGTGTTTCCCATGGGATGCGTCAATGAGATCGCTTCTGCGGAACCGCTGGCTTCTTCATGTGCCATTTCAATGCTATCTTGACGCCCCAACCCGGCCTTTCATTCCGCACCTGGCTTAAAGGCTCAACGGCTGTGCGCCGATGCGCGATAATACACCCGTCTACAATGGACGTGCTGCACCCGAATGGACGTGCTGCACCTGGGGGTTAGGATCATGGCGTCACATATTGACTGGGTACGCCAGGTCTGTCTTTCGCTTCCGCATGCCACAGAGGACATCCAGTGGGGAGACAATCTGCTGTTCCGAGTGGCCAAGAAGATCTTCTGCGTAGTTCCACTGGAACCACAGGCCGCGGCCAAGCTGTCCTTTAAGTGCACTTCTGAAAGATTTGCTGAACTGGTTGAGGTTGAGGGCATCATTCCTGCGCCTTACATGGCCCGGAACCATTGGGTTGCGCTTGTGGACTTGAACGCCCTGCGCCGGACCGAGATCGAGGATTTGATCGTGAATTCCTACCGGCTTGTCTTTGAAAAGCTGTCGAAGAAAGTGCAGGCGGAGCTGAGAAGCAAACGAGGACGGCCTTAATGCGACGTTCTGGAATGGCTTCTCCTTAGCGTTTGTGTCCCAGGTGCTTCTTGTGGCAGGATTTGTGTCGTTATGCAACGACTCTTCCTGGTAGGTTTCCTTTTGTTCCTGTCTTTTGCACGGGCCCAGACATCGTCCGGGCCTCAAACTTACACCCTGAAAGCCACGCCTAAGACCGTGGCTTGGGGTTATTACGACGCCGCTGCACCGCCCGTGCTTCGCATTCACTCTGGCGACACCGTGGTCATCGACACGCTGATCACGAACAGCCCTACAGGGCTGGAGAAGGCGGGAGTACCTCCGGAGCAGGTGCAGCAGAGCCTGCGCGACGTCTACAAGGAGGTCACCAACAAAGGTCCGGGCGGGCACATTCTCACAGGGCCGGTCTACGTTGAAGGCGCCGAGCCGGGGGACACGCTGGAGGTGCGAATTCAGAAGATCGAGTTGGCTATTCCTTACGCCTATAACGGGTTTCGAGCCGGGGCAGGCTTCCTGACGAATGACTTCCCTTATTCGCGTATCAAGATCATTCCCCTGGACCGGGAGCGCATGCTGGCCAAGTTCGCTCCGGGAATTGAGATTCCGCTGCATCCATTTTTCGGCAGCATTGGCGAAGCGCCACCGGAAGCCTATGGCCGCCTCAACAGTGCTCCTCCCTGGATCCAGGCGGGCAACATGGACAATAAGGAGCTGGTCGCCGGAACAACTCTGTATCTTCCCGTGCATGCTCCCGGAGCACTATTCCTGATCGGCGATGGTCACGCCGGACAGGGCAACGGCGAGGTGGACATAACTGCCCTGGAAACATCTTTGACTGGCACCATTCAATTCATCGTGCGCAAGGACTTGAAGATCAACTACCCGCGGGCCGAGACCCCTACCCACTACATCAGCATGGGATTTGACGACGATCTGAGCGAAGCCACGCGACTGGCGGTGCGCCACATGATTGACTTCCTGGTGAACGACAAGCATCTAAGCCGTGATGACGCCTATATGCTTACCAGCGTCGCCGGGGACGTGGATATAAGTGAGCTGGTGGACGGCAACAAGGGCGTCCATGTAATGATGCCCAAGGCAGTCTTTACGAAAGGCGATGGAAAATGAAGCTACTGGTGCGCTGGCTGATCAATGCCATCTCCCTGTGGGTTGTGACCTACCTGGTGCGCGGGATCTATGCGCGCAATTTCACTACAACTCTGGTGGCCGCCCTGGTCATAGGATTGTTAAACTCCACACTCGGCCTCTTCCTGAAGGTGATTACCTTTCCACTGACGATACTGACTTTCGGGATTTTCCTGATCGTCATCAACGCTCTTATGCTGGAACTGGCCGCTGCGTTTATCAAGGGATTCGAGGTCACCAGTTGGGGAGCTGCATTCATCGGAGCCCTGGTTTTGAGCGTTGTTTCAACCCTTCTGCACTGGCTGGTGGGAGATAAGCGAAGACGGAGAGACTACTAGATTTTTTCCTGTAATCCATGAATCTGGTTCTGCATATTACTTGCCTAAAAACCAACGATCTATTTGATCCCAAGAATTGACTATTTCCCACCGTCATGATCTCAAAGAACTAAACAAATCTTCACAATTTGGAATTAGTCACTTTTCGATAATACAGAAACTAGAAACACCAAAAGCGGATGTATATGCTAAGTTGCTGAACCTGCAAGAGCGTTCTTCTGGCCTGGTGATTGCTTCTTAATCTTGCTAACGATGTGGAAGAAATTGTCCCAGGAATCTACCATGTCGTCATTTCGTTAACAAAAAAGGACCCTCTCATGAATCTATTGCACGCGAAAAGGGTGTGCACTTTGGCACTATCTATGGTGCTTCTGGCCGCCTCAGCCTTGGTTGCACAGACAAGTAACGGCACGATTGCTGGCGTCGTAACTGATCCTACCGGAGCTGCGGTGGCAAATGCCAGCGTAGCCGCCACGAACAACGCCAATGGCGAGAAGCATACCGCCAATACCAACGGTTCCGGGGTTTATCGAATCGAATCGGCAACTTCAGGAATCTACACGATCGAGATAAAAGCCCCCAATTTTGCCGTATTAAAGTTGGACGATGTAGTGGTAAACGCATCCGTGGTGACCACCGCAGACGGCAAGCTTAAGGTCGGCTCGTCGGAAACGATAGTCGAGGTCAACGCTGTAGGTCTGGAACTGCAGACCGATAGCGGAGAAATCAGCCATAATCTCTCATCGGTTGAGATCAGCAGCCTGGTGGTCCCGGGGCTCAACCCGATCGAATTAGTGGTAACTGAGCCTGGCGTCTCGCGCCCGGGTCCCTATGGATTTTCCAATGGTTTCGACTTTTCTGTAAACGGTACTCGTCCCCGGGCTAACAACTTCTTGATCGAGGGTTCAGACAACAACGATGCTGCCATTCAGGGGCAGGCTTTCCAAGTTACAAATCTTGAAGCTACCAAAGAAGTCTCCATTTTGACAAACTCATACTCCGCTGAATTCGGTCATGGCGGCGGCTCAGTTACAAACGAGATTTATAAGAGCGGTACGAACACCTGGCACGGCTCGGCATTTGACTTGCTCCAGAATTCTTCCCTGGATAGCAACGATGCGTCCAACAAGATAAATGGCACTCCAAGGCCTATTTCGCGCGAAAACACGTATGGATTTACCATTGGTGGCCCCATCAAGCATGACAAGCTGTTCATCTTCGGATCGAGCCAGTGGGACCAGACCCGCCAAACTGCGGACTTGAACCAACTCACGCTCCCGAGCGCGGCCGGCTTTGCTACCTTGCAGGCTTTGCCCCAAACACCAAATCTTGCCGCTTATCTGCAGGCGATCGGAAGCCTGCGCGGGGTCTCCAACCTGCATACCATTGGCCTGGGGTCAGGCCGGCCCAACCTGGAAGTGGGCAACTTCCAGAGGATTGTAGGCAACCCCGCCAATGACACGCAATACGTGATCAAAGGCGATTACCTGCCTACCAGCAACGATACTCTCACCCTGCGCTATACGTATGACCTCAACAACCTCACCCCGGATACGGTCAATCTGGCGTCGCAATTGGCAGGGTTCGACACGCAACAAGGCGGTTCATCGCACAACGCGGGCATTACTGAAACGCACCTTTTCACTGCCCATGTAATCAATGAGCTGCGAGTGTCCTTCAGCCGCATCAGCTTTGCGTTTTCTGATACAGCGCAGACACTGGCGAACCCGCTGGCCAACGGGCCGACGTTTAACATATCGGGAGTCACTGGATTTGGCGCACCCGGCGGAATTCCGCAGGCCCGCACGCATGACACGATGCAATACCAGGACTCCGTTAGTTGGATCACTGGGCATCACAGCTTTAAGTTCGGCGCCGACATGGCCCAAATCCGCGTCCTGGACGCCATTCCTTTCAACAGCTTTGGGTCACTCACATTTTCTCCCGGCGGCAACTTTACCGGTTTTGGCAACTTTATTGACAATTTCACGGGCACCGGTGGATCAATATCCCGCGCATTTGGCAGCCCCTTGACCCGCCCTCACTACTTCTACCAGAACTATTTTGCCCAGGACACCTGGCGGCTAAAGTCCAACCTGAGTGTGGATATCGGACTCCGCTACGAATATGGCGGATCTCCGGAAAACAACCTGGCTTTCCCAGCTATAGTTCCCGTGCAAGGATTCAATGGCGCATCCAGCGTTAATTTTGTTCCCGAAGTCCCGAACAAGAACAATTGGGGGCCACGCGTAGGCTTTGCCTATACACCCCACTTTTTGCGCGGACTCTTCGGCCAGGACAAGACGGTCATTCGAGCTGGGTTTGGCGTTTTCTTTGATAGTTTCTTCACCAATATCATTGACAATAGCGCCGCCAGTTCTCCCAATGTTGTCTCACCCTTGCTTACCGGCCTTAAGAGCCAAAACGGCGGCCGCGGTCTGGCGGATGCTTCGGCCCAGTTTGCGGCTTTGAATTCGACACCAAGTCCCAGGACTGCTGTTACTACCATTGTCAACAATTTGAAGGCCCCAACTACCTTGCAGTGGAACTTTGATATCCAGAGAGAATTGGGAGCACAGTTTACATTGACGGCATCCTATGTGGGAACACGGGGGGAGCGCCTCTTTGCCAACGATCAATTCAACCCGGTGAATCCCCTCACTGGGCTCCGTATTGATCCGAACCTAGGGTCCTTTACCGTGCGAGACAACAGCGGTGATTCCATATACCACGCATTGGACCTTAAATTGGACCGCCGCTTCACCAAAGGTCTTTTGGTCCGCGGCGCCTATACGTTCTCCAAACTCATTGACGACGCGTCCGAGGTGTTCACTACCACGGGTTCAAGCAGCTTCCCGGCCAACGTAATCCTTGGCAACCGTAGTGTTGACCGGGGGCTTTCCGCGTATAATCACGCCCACGTGGTCGCCTTGACTTATATCTATGATATTCCCAAGCTAAAAAACAACAACGGTCTTCTTAAAGGTTTGGGATATGTAACCAATGGGTGGCAAACGTCTGGTGTATATACATACCAGACCGGCGCACCGAACACGGTGAGTGACGGTGGTTTCGATGCCAACGGTGACGGACAAACGAATGATCGCCCCACTCTCGGTAACCCAACCGCTCCGCTCACAGCGTATGCGCTGGATGGGGCCTTCTTCGGCCTCGCCCCTGGTACGACGCTGTGCGATGGTCCGAGCGCGTTCAACACCAACAAACCATGCCAAGTGGTATCGGCTTCCAGCGTTCACTGGATTATCCCTGCCAACGGCGTAGGCAACCTTGGCCGCAATACGATCGTCAATCCAGGACGGCAGGATACAACGTTTGCATTGCAGCGCAACTTCAACCTCCACTCGGAACGGCAGCAATTTACATTGCGCATGGAGATGATCAATCCATTCAATCATCCCAACACCGGAACTCCAAATTTTAACCTTACCGGAATTCCTCTCAGTGGAACCACAACCTTTGGCAACTATGCCTTAACTGAAGCGGGACAGCGCATCATCCGCTTCAAGCTGCGTTATTCGTTCTAAGTCAAGGCCTGAACCACTTGAGGGAGCGGCCTGAGCCGCTCCCTGATCTTCCTACAACAGCAAATGGCAGCCACTATGATCAAGAAATTTAAGTGCAAGCTGGAGTCAGCCAGCGGCCCTGGAGTCACGTTCATCAGGATGCCTTTTGATGTGAAAGAGGTCTTTGGAAAAGGACGGCTGCCGGTCAAGCTCACGGTGAATGACTACACCTACCGGACCACCATCTGCCACATGGGCGGCATCTATGCCGTGCCCTTGCGAAAGGAGAACCGGGAAAATGCCAAAGTGAGAGCGGGCGATTTAGTGCAAGTTACAGTCGAACCGGATACCGAGCCCCGCGTGGTAGACGTGCCCACCGACTTGAAGAAGTTTCTGCAGAAGAACAAAGTGTGGGAACTTTTTGACAAGCGGTCTTACACCCACAAGAAAGAGTATGTCCTGTGGATCACCGGGGCCAAGAAGGAAGAAACCCGCGAGGCACGCAAAGAAAAGATGGTGGAGATGCTGAAGAGAAAAGAGCATCTCTAGAGAAGGCAGCCATTAGCCTTTGGCCCTTGGCGTTGTTCTTATCAGCGTGAATCAGGGACCAAGAACGTGTTGCGTTAGCCCTCCTCTAACTGCCCATACTACTAACTAAGTGCCTTCACAATCCTTTCTATCTGTTCCAGGTGATTCAGATCATGCCCGGCGTACAACCGCACGATGTTGGCCACGGATTCCTTGCCGCGCTCCTGGTGCACCCCGTAGTTTTCCCACAGGTTTTTGGGCAGCGCCTTGAGCATGGCCAGATTCCTGGCGCGCAGCGCACGAAAGACTTCCAAAGACTCTTTGGGATCGCAGTGGGCATAGTCGAAGGCTTCTGACCAGACGTTCTGGTCGAAGGCCTGAATGGGAGCGCCACTATTGCCCGCAATGTGACGCAGCCGCCATGAGCCCACAATCTCCGTGTCGGCAAGGTGAGCCAGAATTTCGGCGATGGACCACTTGCCGGGCGCGGGTCTTCGCGCGAGCTGTTTCCGGGTGAGCCCGCGAATCAGGCCAGCCAGTTTTTTCGGGGTCCCGCGCTGCACCCGAAGAGGGTCTTTGCCTTGAGTGTGGCCCAGAATGCGTTGCGTGTATTGTTGTGGCGTTTCCTGCATGTACCGGCACCTTTGATTTGAGGAGGAATTTTGCTGCCATTATAGATTTGCCACGTCAAGGCCGGGATTCAGAGAAACTGTAGCTGGCGTAATTGTGCGACAATTTTGGCGGCGTCATTTTCCTGAAATATGCGGATGGCAGCAATGCCGTTGGCGCCTGCGGCGATGCATGGTTGCGCATTCTCCAGCGTAATTCCGCCCAGGGCCAGGACCGGCACGGCGCGTCCGGGCTTGCCGCAAGCTTGCTGCAGCCGCTCCAGGCCATCGCCGATTGTCCGGCCATCTTTTTCAAAGACCGGCGCAAAGACGGCCAAGTCTGCACCGTGAGCTTCCGCATACGAGAGTTCCTCCATCGAATGAGTGGAGACGGCAATCACGGGATGGATGCAACCGCACTGGCCCAGGATGGCGCGGGCCTCACTGGCGGGCAAATCATTTGCCGGCAGGTGAACTCCATGCGCTCCGCAGGCCAGGGTCACATCGGATCGCGAATTGATGAGCAGTTTGGCGCGCCCTTCCGGTGGCAGGAGCTTGACTGCAGCCGTGGCCAGTTCCTCCAAGGCGCGAATGCTCAGGTCTTTTTCACGCAACTGAATGTAATCGACGCCAGCAGCAGCGCACTCCGCAATTTTGTGCAGCAATTGCTCCTTCTGCGCGTCCGGGCTGCCGGGAAACTGCCGCCGGTCGCTTATGTAATAGAGCAGAATAGGGCCGGAGGGCCGTTGTAAATACCCGCTGTAGGGCAACTTCATGCGCTAAAAATCCTTCTCTTCAGTGGTGCAACTTGGAATTCAAATCGTCTGGCTCTTTGTGTTGGCCGTTCCCATCGCCTGCATTGCCTGGACTGTCACCCACGAAGAAGTTTTCCATGAGCCACGGAGGTACTGTGTCCAGCAAAGCGAATCAAATACCTGGCTGTTCTGGCGCAAGTTCTTCTTCCTTTTTACCTGCGAATTCTGCTTCAGCCACTATGTGACCATATTTTTTCTCTGGCTCACGCGCTATAAGTTACTGTTTGACGATTGGCGCGGTTACGTCATCGGCGGATTCGCCCTGGTCTGGGTGGCCAACCAGTATATGAGCTTATACGGTCATTTGCGCCTCGACATACGCAAAGAACGGGTAGAGATCAAGCAGGTGGAGCAGAAAGTGCATGCTGGGGAACAGAAGCCAAAAGCCGCGTGAAGAATCGGGGGTTCGCGGCGATAGGGTGATCTGACTGAATCAGTGCAAATCAACCCAATCACCGTCATCCCTGGCAAGGTTCATTTTTGCATAGATCACAAGCAAATCGATTAAGCACGAAGATGTTTCCTTGGCGGAATGGTGAGTGCTAATTGCCGAGTGCTTCTTTACGGCAGCGTCTTTGCGATCTCAGGGACTTCGGCTCCGGTTTTGGGGGCGCGGGCCTCAAGGTGATAGCGAATCAGGCCTTCCTTTAGAGTTTGAAATGCATCTTCCGGCGAATCGCAAAAGGAAAAGAGTTTTTCGTCTTCGGGGGCGATGGCGCCGGCATCGGCCAGAGCGGCCAGGTTAAGGACCCGGCTCCAGTACTCCTTGCCATAAACAATGACGATGATTTTCTTGGCCAGTTTCTGGGTTTGCGCGAGGGTGAGAATTTCGAACAGTTCGTCCAGCGTGCCGAAACCGCCGGGAAAGACGACCAGCGCTTTGGCCAGATAAGCAAACCAGTACTTACGCATGAAGAAGTAGTGAAATTCGAAATTGAGTTCGGGAGTAATATAGGGATTGGGCATCTGCTCAAAGGGCAAGCGAATGTTCAGCCCGATGGTTTTCCCGCCGGCGTCCCGCGCGCCGCGATTGGCAGCCTCCATAATTCCTGGCCCACCTCCGGAGGTCACAACAAAGCGATGCCGCTTGCCCGGCAAGGTGATGGTCCATTCCGTCAACATGCGGGCCAGCGTGCGGGCATCTTCATAGAAGCGGGCCATCTCGACCTTTGCATGGGCGCGCTTCAAAACTACCTGGAGAGCATCTTCGTCTTTGCCACCGGGCTGGTCCTCAGGGCCGGCGGGTGTTGCCGACCCGGGCTTTTCCAGAATGGTCAGCGCCTGCTCGGCTTGAGACAGACTGGCAAACCTTGCTGATCCGAAAAAAACCACCGTATCCTGAATTTTCTCCCGGCGAAAACGAGCCAGAGGTTCCGAGTACTCGGAAAGAATGCGAAACAGGCGTCCATCGGGGCTGTTCAGGAATTCGGTGTTGAGATAAGCGAGGGGGGCGATGCTGGATTTCATCGCAGTGGCAGGATTGTCGTTTTTGTCGTTTTTATCTTTAGGCATGAGAGTCTATCAGGAGTCAGCGGCGATCACGATAATGCACAGCTTCAGAAATACCGAGCCACAGGTCTAGAAAACCCAGGCCAGAGACCGCCCCGCGTACAAAGCCAAGCTGCGAAAAATGCCGGACGGCGGGCCAGTGCGCCAGAAAGTTGTTATTGAACCACAAAAAGCTCCAGGGCAGGGCCACCAGCACAACACCCAACTCGATGCAAAAGACCACATAGACAATCACAAACAGTCTTTGCAGCCAGACGGGCATCTCGGCGTGGGCTTCCACCGGCTGAGGAGCAGGAGGAGTTTCGAGATTGAGGGAGGTGGGTTTCAAAGAATATGCGCTGTTCGCGAGCTTATTACGATTTTAAGACTTTGATGCGGCTGGCCACGTCGCGGAAATCGATATTTGAACTATAAACCTCCATAAAGTTGGCCAGAGCAGACTTCTTGTCGCCGGAAGCCTCGTAAGCCGAGCCTAAATCGTAGTAGATCGAGCAACGGCTGTTATGGTCAAGGCCGGACAATTGCAGGGCTTTTTGGTACCAGCGCACCGCAGCTTCTGGAACTCCTTTATCCACCAGGCATTGGGCCAGCCAGGTGTAAGCCTGGACCGGCTGGGAGAAATCGATTCCTACTTCTACTGCATGACATACCTTTTGCAACTCGCCAATGGCTTCGTCCAGGAGTCCCATCTCCTTGAAGGCGATACCTAAATTGTAATGGGTTTCAGGGTCTTCCGCTTCGACCGTGTCTTCTCCCAGGTCGTGCTGCAGCTCAGAAAGAATGTTACTCAGGACGGAAGTGGACTCCGGGTCAAACATCCCGCCATTGGTTCCGACTGAGGGGGCAGCCTGCACGACTGGCGCAGTGATGGTGGATGGAGTTGCCGCAGCAGAAAAGGCCGAAGGCGTATGCACCGGCTCTGGTTGCCGGGGAGGCGCGCCAGCGGGAATGAAATCCCCCAGCGATTCTTCCAGATCCGCGACCAGTTCGCCCAGGACATCTTCTTCCGGCTCTGCTGTTTTTGTGGTGGATTCAGGCACCGGCGTGGCTGCCGGTTTGGCTGGGGCTATCGGAGTTGCAGGCACCGCCTTGGCTGCCGGGGGTGGAGGTGGTTCATCCTCCACCTCCAACACAATTTCTTCGTCCGGCAGTTGGAGGATCTCAATTGGAGGCGTGATCTCAGGCGCAATTGCGCTCGTGCTCTGCACGGGTCCATTGCCAGCCGTGACAGGTGGTGCGCTTGCAGCCGCGGCGGCGCGGGCTTCGCCGGCAGAGATTGCAGCCCTAAGTTCGCCTACCGCGGAACTTTCTGGAGCAATCTCGCTGAGGTCGTGGAGAGCCGCCTGCGCCATGTCCCAAAACTCTTGAGAAATGTAGAAGCGGATTTCCTGAATCTTGTCCTCGACCACCGCGGCAGGAGGGACGGCAACCACCGGTTCCGGCGGTGCAGTGATTGACTTGGGCGTCGCAACAAGCGGCACTGATGGTGAGGCCACAGCTTCCGGCTCAAGTGATTCGGAAGAAACCAAGTCAAGAACCAGTTCCGGCTCAACCATCACTTCAGGCACTTCAGGCTTAACCAGCACTGCGGGTTCAACCACGGGTTCGGGCTCGACCAGCAATTCGGGTTCGGCTATTAATTCAGATTCGACCAGTGATTCTGGCTTAGCTATTAATTCGGGCTTAGTCAGCACTTCAGGTTCAACCGCGGGTTCGGCCTTAATGACCGGTTCAGGCTCGATTACTAATTCGGGCTTGACTATTGATTCGAGCTTAACCGGTAATTCGGGCTTAATCAGCGGTTTCGCCTCAACCACCGTTTCATGCTCAACCACCGGTTCCGATTCAACCGTGAGCATGCTCTCCCATTCGTGGGAGACATCAATTTCAATTGCTGACGGTGGCACAACAGGAACTGAGGCCTGTGCCGGAACCTCCTCTGCGGGTTCCGCATGGAACTCACTGACCGCGGGTTCCGGCGTAACGGCTTCCACTTCTTTTTCTTCCTGCGCGGACGGAGCCGCCTCAACTACTGACGGTTCAAAGAATTCTTCTGGAACATCCAGAACAAACTCCTGGACGGTGGGAGCGGCAGGTTCCTGAACGGTGGGAAAGCGGGGCTCTGCAGCCGCAGGTTCGGGCGCCGGCTCAACCTCGGCTACCACTTCACGTGCGCTCGACGTCTGTTCCTCGGCGCCACGGGCGCTATATTTGCGTGCTTCTTCGGCATAACGTTCAGACTCAGCCGCATAGCCGAACTCCGCGTAGATGTCACTCAGGACCTTGCAGGTGCGGACCGCATCCGCATAGCGTCCGGCGCGGAGATAGAGTGAGGCCAGACGCTGATTCAAGCGCAAATCGCGGGGCGCTATGGGCAGAACGGTTTCAAGCGGGGCGACCGCCTTCATGGGAACGTTATAGGAGATAAAGAGTTCGGCATCGGTCAGAGCCGCCTCTATGGCTCTTTCCACGGTGGGCGTGTATTCCTGATGGACGATAGGCGCGCTGTGCTCAAGCTCCTCCACCATAAGCGCCTGGCCGCTTTCTTCCTCCGACATCGGACGGCTTATCGAGTCTTCACCCAGCTTGGCCAGCATCTGCTTATAGTTCTGGACGTGCAGCGGGTTTTCCGGTTCGAGTTCAGACAGTTCTTTATAGAAATCGCGGGCCAACGCAAATTCGCCGCTCTGCACCTTCGCATGCGCCAGCAGTTCCATGACTTCATTCAGGTGAGAGGTGTCACCCGCTTTCTGCAGCAGGCGCAGCATACGTTCCAGCGCCGGCGGGTTGTTGCGAATGCGAGAGATCAGCGGATAAAGCGTTCCCACCAATGAGGAGGGCCCATGCGAAAAGAACCGGTCCGCATATTGGTCATAGAGTGTGAGCGCCGCTTCTTCCTGGTGGTGCGTTGCCTGCCATTCCGCGAGCGCTGCGAGTCCGGTCAAATCCTGGTGGACGGTAAACAACTTGACGGCCAGCGGCTCCGTTCCTTCAGCCAGGCCGGACTGCAGCTTGGCGTGCAGCAGCGCGCGCAGCGCTTCCGGGCGGGAATCGATGTCCGGGACGTGCTCCAGATATTGAATCGATGCGGCGTTGTCGCCTGATTCAGAGGCGATCATCCCACGCAAGAGCATCGCCTTCTGGTTTTCGGGGTCGAGTGACATGACCCGGCTGAGAGCTTCATCGGCGGCATCAAAGGCTTTCCGCGCATACAGCGACTCAGCGGCGCTGTAGTAAATGTTGCGAGCCTCCTCTTTCTTCCCCAGCTTAATGTAGAGGTCGGCCAGTTTGGACTGAGTGGTAGTGTTTTCCGGATCCAGCTCCAGGATCTTCTGCAGAATTTTTGCGGCCTGGTTATTGTCCCCCGACTTGAGCAGTTGATCGGCAACCTGCATGTAGTGGGAGCGAGCGTCATTGAACAGACCCTGCTGGGTATACAGTTCAGCCAGCCGGATGACAGCATCACTGGCAGCGCCAAACCTAGTCACCTTCTTGTAGACGGCAATGGCTTTTACGGTGAAGCCATTCTGGGCATACTGATCGCCCACCTTCTTGAAATACTCGCAGGCCTTATCGTTCTGCCCTACACGGGCGTACAGGTCACCGATGGCGTTAAGGACGGTAAGGTCTTTGGGGTCTTCTTTGATGACTTTTTCGTATTCGTTAATGGCGTTTTGCAGCTTGCCCTGCTGGACAAACTTCTCCGCCGCACCGAGTACCTTAGTCTTGTTGAACCCAAAGCCAAGCGCCATATCAAGTTAAAAGGGAAATCAGTCCTACCACCGCATAAAATTCATCGGCAATTTTCGGCTAAAGTACCACATTAAAAGATTAAGACCCAAGCCGCAAGGCAGATTCCACTATGTTTTCAGTGGTTTACCTTACGGAAGTCGTACGCTCATCGGTACTGGGCCCGACTGCGGAACTCGCGCACGATGAGCTCCAGGAAGTTCTCGTTATCGGCAGGTCGAGAGCCGGGGTCAATACCCAGCTTGGAGCAGATCATGTCTGCAATGCGCGTGGCGCTTTGTTTGCGGACGTCAGGAGGAATATCCAGCCGGCGCGCCAGGAAAGTCTCAATCAACTCCACTTCAGGAACTCCGAGCCGTCCGGCCTGATACAAAGCGATTTCGGGTGTTTTTTGTGGGGTGTTGAAAAACAGATCGGATTCCTGGGCTTTCCGATCGTGTACCACCAGGGTACCGGCAACAAAATCGCCCAGCCGCCGGTTCTTGGGGTTAAGCAACATAGTAATAATACCTACCGCGTAAGGAGGAACGAGCGGCAAGAGGTCAATGATGCGAAGGAAGTTTCGGGCCAATGCCTCAAAAGCGTTGATAGGACGGCCGGTTTCCTTGATTACGCGGATTCCGGCCCAGCGCTTGCCCGGAGTCTGGCCGTTCCACAGAGCTTCAAAAGCCGCATAGTAGCCCCAGAAGATGCAGAAATTCAGAAAGATCACCGCCGCCTTGATCCAGAGCTGGTAGCCAGAAAGGCGGGAAAACATCGCGCCGCTCATGGCCGTCTCATCGACGATGACGAGTACAAGATAGGCCAGGATCTGGATTACCGTGTCGGCAAAGACGGCCATAAAGCGGCTGCCAATGTCCGCCAGCACAAATTCAAGGTGAACTTGCTCCGGCGTATCGATGGTAAGCTTGTCACTAGGCAAGATGATTTCTCTACTATGATTTCAACGTATTGGCTGGAAAAGAGAAAGAGCCACTGGCTTCGCCTGGAACACCTTCTGGACCAAAGCCACAAACAAGGCTTGAAGTCTTTGACCCGTTCGGAATTGCAGGAAATGGGATTGCTCTACCGGCAGGCAGCAGCTGACCTTTCCGCCCTGCGTGAAGATCCCACCGCGCAATACTACTCCCGCTCTCTGAATCTTCTCCTTGCCCGCGCTCACAATAGCATCTATTCCGGGGAAAAATCGAGTCCCTTGCACAACATTGTTCATTTCTATAGATACACTTATCCGCAAATTTTCCGGCGTCAACTGCCTTTGGTAACAACGGCGTTTCTCATCTTTGTGGCCGGCGCAATTGTTGGCCTGCTGTTGACCGTAACCAAGCCGGATTTCATGCGCATGTTTCTTGGCCCCGCGATGATGGACTCCCTGGAACGTCACGAGATGTGGACGCACTCCGTGGTAGCCGTGAAGCCTGCGGCGGCCAGCGGCATCATGACCAATAATATGACAGTCTCCTTCCTGGCTTTCGCCTTCGGCATTACCGCGGGCCTGGGCGGCGTTACCTGGTTGCTCTTTAATGTCCCGCTTCCGGATACAGTGACCCTGCTGTTTTTTAATGGCATGTTGATGGGAGTGATCGGCGCTGCCTGCTGGTTCTATGGGATGAGCCTCTCTTTGTGGAGCTTTGTGGCGCCACATGGAGTGCTGGAGTTGCCCGCAATCTTCATCGCCGGTGGAGCAGGGTTGATGATTGCCAAGGCTTTGCTCTTTCCCGGATTGCTCTCCCGCCGCGATTCTCTCGCCCGCAACGGAGTGGAAGCCGTCCGGCTGCTGGTGGGAACGATTCCCATTCTGATCATTGCCGGAACCATTGAAGGGTTTATTTCGCCTTCAGGAATTCGTCCGGCATGGAAATTTACTTTGGCGGCGGCCATTGCAACGATCTTCTTCTTGTATCTGTTTGTGCCGGCGGAGCGAACGAGCAGGAATGAGGCACCCGCACTGGCGGGAACGTAAGGGCATTCAAGGCCGGAAATTAGTCCCGCTCTACTTCTTTTTCGCCTTGTGGGCTTTCCTGGGGACGTCCGCATCCACGTGCAATATGTTGACCGCCAGGGTCTTATAAGACGCAAGGACTTGTTGCACTGTCCGGGCCTGAGCCTGATCCTGGTCCCGGCAGGGCTCGCAGGATTTCGCCCAGTACTTCACCATGGTTAAGTCCGCTTCAGGAAGCTTAACCAGTGGATGCCCGCTTCTATCTTCGAGCCTGCTGAGTTCCCAAGCCAGCGTTCTCTGGGACCCCACCGGTTCGGGGGACTGCAACACTGCCTTTAAACTCTCGCGGAAATGCTCATCGCCGGCCCCGCCAATTTCCCCCACTTGACGGCCTTGCCGGTCGTAGATACGCCAGCCGCCGAGAGTAAAGGTACTGGTCGCGACAATTTCGCCGACCAGGGCGGCGGCGGAGACCCTCACTTCAAATACCTTGTGTTTCGTACTGCCGGCTACAAGGGTCACGGACAACAAAAGGGTGAAAACAGCAATCCTATCTTTCATCCGTGGCTACGCGATTTACGACTGCGACTGGCGGGAAATATCCCGTCCCTTTGCTGCCTCTTTGGCCGAGTCAGGATTCATGCCGTTTGCGATCATCGCCATGCGTTCACGATGCTCTATGACAGAAGCAATGATCCACCAAACGATACCCAGGATAGGTATCAGCAGCGCTAAGACGGCGGGCTCAAAAAGCCTGTTCCAATTCATGGGTCCCCCCCAGATACTAGGACCGCATCATTATCCACTATCGTTTGCCACAAGTCATGACAAATGAGGAGCCCTTAAGATTTCCTGGTCCATCCGCGCCCTAATCGATGGGTTCTTACTGGCCATTGACAGAAACTGCATTACTTCCGGCCACAATAGGCGGCGTAGGGAGTCTTATCGGTTACGTTCACAGATGCACCCGAGCGAATCACATATTCGGACGCACCATACCGGTCTGCTCCCGGCTTCCAGTCATAGGTATATCCAAGCCGGGTCCAGGGATAGCTGTAAGCGCCGTTATGATCGGCTGACACGATGTAGGAGGTGAGCATCTGGTTGGCCACGAACGCTATGTGATCACTGCTCACCCAGCCGGGAAATAGCTCGCCGCAAGTTGCTTCCCGCGGATCGGCGCACGGCCACTCAGAAGTAACCAGAGGATTGGGGGCCGGCCTGAAGACATCCTTCCAGTTTATGGTCATGGTGACGAAGTTCCCGATCTTGGCGTTGGGCTGAAGGCCCAGCAATTGCCGCAGCCTCAGTTCCAGGTCAGGATCTGTAAAGGCCTGGCATTTTTGCTGCACTTCCGGCACCGCAGTCACCCAGATGTTACGGCTCAGACTCTGGCTTCCCATCGGATAGTCATATCCGGTCAGCGTAACCACCGTGGTGGTCATGGTGGCGGGATCAAACTTCAACGGATGGAGGTGGCGAACGTTTTCATGCCTGTAGGCGGCGGCATCGCTCACGGTTTCGTCGTAGTGTCTCCATAGATCGTCAGACCATTGGGCTGGGCCCGTCCGTCCTGAAGTGGCGCAGGTGAGAACCAGCAGCAGCACCAGGGTGAAACGCGCAGTAGCCGGAATAGTGCGAAAGGCGAATCGCATTTTAAGTTCTCCTGACAAAATGTTGTTTCAAAATGGTAAGAGCGACCGCAACGGCGAGAAATATATATCAACGGCCAGATGTTGTGCGGAGATATTTGCAAAAGTGCCCAGCATCAGGAAAAGGAATTAATGTTCCTTGACCAGCCCAAGGAGTTTCACCGCCACCATTGGAAGATCTTAAGCCTCGAAGCCGCATTCAGGCGGACAGCATTGCGGCCAGGCGGCTTACGTTCGCCGCGCTGTGCACGGTCTTCACGCAATCAATCACAGCGTCGGCCTTTTGCCGGGGCCATTTGGCAAAGCCGGCGCAACCGTGGAACTTATCGGCGACTTCGTCAAAGCTCATGGGATTGGCAGGGCTGCCTTTGGCGAACTGGGCTCGGCCGGAGACCACGCGGCCGTCTTTAAGGTGGACCTTGAGGATGCTGGTCATCTTGTCGAATCCGGCCTGCTCGGCCTCGGGATCGACGTAAAAGTTCACTCGAGAGATCATCTGCTGTATATCAGGGCGCTGAACCACTGCATCGCTGTACTCGGCCAGGCCTGCCTTGCGATCCAGCAGTAGGATGGCGATGCCAAACTCCATACTGAACTTTGCTTGCAGGCCGGTGGTGGGATGATGGTGCAAGAGTGTGGTGACCATTCTATTGTTGCCGCCGACGTCGACCTTCTCCACGTCGGCGGGATTGATGTCATGCTGGCGAATGAGGCGCATCATCTCGCCCATGGCCGGATGCGTGAGCGAGCCCGAGGGATAGGGCTTGATGGAAACGCCAGGGGAGGCGAACGTCCAGGGATTACCCAGGCGCTCCATGATCGCCGCTGGATCGAAGCTGCCACCAGCCGCATGGAAGAATCCGTATTGAGCTTCGAGGATGTTGGGAGCTGCCGTCCAGCCGAACGCGGCTAGATCGGCGGCCACCACGCCTCCTTCCGCGGCGTGCCCGGCGTGGAACGGCTTGGTCATAGAACCGAAGTTCTCCCTCAGCCCCCCTCCCTGGGCGGCCGCGATGCCGAGGGCATTCGTAGTTTTCGATGCGTCCAGCGCTCGCAGTTTGGCGCAAGCAGCTACGCTGCCGAACGGGCCGACGGTTCCGGTGGTATGGAAACCATCGTTGTAGTGCCGGGGCGAGATCGCTTCGGCGATCTTGCACTCGACCTCGACGCCCACATGATAAGCGGTAAGCAACTCCTTCCCAGAGCGCCCTTCCAACTCACAAAGCGCGAGCACCGGCGGCAACACAGGTACTGTGGGATGGGTGAGCAAGCCATAGACGCGGTCTTTAGCCACAGCAAGCTGGGTATCGTCGTAGTCGTCAGCGTGGATGAAGTTGCCGTTGGCAAAGGCGGCAAAACGCGGCGCAACTTTGAGCCCGGTTCCTATGACAGAGCTCTTCCCGGCACACGGCCCAAGGGACTCAATGTATCGCTTCATCAGCGGCGCCAGGGTTGAAACCGATCCGGCCAGCGCCAGGCCAAAGCCATCCAGAATGGATTTCCTGCCCAGCTCCATTACATCCTCGGGAATGTCCTCGTAACGGGTGTTGACAATGAATTCCGAGACGTAGCGGGTAAGCCCGGGCGCTTTGGGAAACTCGGCTGCCTGATTATTCTCTCCGGCTGATACTCTTGGGCCGCCGAGCGCCAGACCAGAAGCCAGGATTGAGCCTTTGCAGAAATCACGTCGCTTCATCGGGAGGAGCCTCCTGGCACTGCGAGATGGTAGCAGATGAGTATGGTGTGCTCACCGTGCCGGACCAGGCCGGGCAGGGTAAAGCCTGGCTGCATTCTCCCTTCCAATCTTCTGCCGCAGCTCAGGCGGAAGTTGGTTAAGCAGGAGCACCACGGCCTCCCATCGCTGCGGGCCCGGCAGTGGCTCAGGATAGTGCTGGTCGCTGCCTGCGACGAAGCGATCCGGAAAATCCTGAAAGAGCTGGAGCCATTCCGGCTTGACCGTCCCACTGGCGCCGTTGGCGAGGGGTGAATTTTTGCCGGGCTTTGCGGGATCAATCTTCACTTCCATGTAAAGGTTGGGATGCGCGGCGAGCAGACGCCGGCACAACTCAGGAGTGCGATAGCCGGTGTTATCTGAGCCGGCATGAGCCCAGACAATACGCGCCCGCGGATTATGCGCCAGCAGCCGTTCGAAAGCGGCAATATCCGCGCGAAGCTGCGGCGGGTTGGGCGGCGACTTAAGGTCTGCAGACAGCGGCATGATTTGTGGAACGGCTTCCATGTGCAAATCAATGGGCACGCCGTGCCCGGCAGCGATATCGGCGAGAAGCAGGAACAGCGGATGATCGGGCGGCGCAGATTGATAAGCGGTGGCGCCCTGGAAGTGCTCCGCCGCCATTTCTCCAAACCCTGCCACACCCTCATGCAGTAATTCCTCAGCCTGCCGCTTGAAGCGCCTTCGCATTTCAGGTCCTGCATCCCCGGACTGCACCGACTGATGGATCATGGCATTCAAGGTCCCGCCGCCTCCCAGGACTGCCAGCTTGTCCCCATGTCCTTTTAACTCCGGCAAAATAATGTCAGCGTCGTAGCGTACGGGATCATCGGCAGGGAACGGAGGCGGCATGAAGACGATCTTCGCGGCGTTCTCGCCAGCCATCGACTGTAACGCGCTCTTGATCGAATGTTGGATGTCGTTAGGGTCGAGGTGCGCGTGCACATCCACGAACGGGGCTGTGGCCTGGATAAGGCCTGTGCTCGACGCCTGATGGTCCTGTCCCCCTAAACCACCCGTAGGACGAACATAGTTACCCAGCGCGAGAGAGGCGGCAAAGCCCAGCAGCGCCAAGGTCATGGAAGCAGGTATTTTCGGAACTCGTTGCATGGGGTCAGCACGTCACTGGGAACTGCTGAGAAGATCCTCGCATCATTCCCTTTTGCGCTCCTGCGAAATTGTGCTCAAATCTTGTGCAGGCAACCGTAAGCCTCAAATCAAACTTCTCTCCTTCACCTGCAAATACTGATTGACCAGGATTGTCGTTAGTTTTCCAGGAGTAACCTCCAACGCCAGCGCGCCTTTTTCGCGGACGCGTGTGAGCAAAGCTTCGCGGCGCTGGACAATCTCTTGTGCCGCCGCCGTCTCGTACATCTGCTCTGCATCTTCAGGATATCTTCCGGCCATCATCGCCAAGTCACGCTGGGCTATCACGGTAAAGAGTAGAAGATGCTTGGAAAGGATCTGCGAAGCACTCTCGATCACTTCCGGCGTCATTGAGGTGTCGGCCAAATCCGTAATCCAGATGATGAGCGAGCGCTGCTTCTGCATGTGCAGCAGCGAGGCGGCAGCCAGCAGATGGTCGGCCTCAGCCACCTCCGCATGGGCGGCGGCCAGGGCGTCCATGATCACGCGCATGTGGGCCAGCCCTCTGCCCAGGGGTACGCGCTGCTGGATTTTACGGCCATAGACCACCAGGCCAACGCGGTCGCCTGAATAAAGAGCAATCTGCGCCAGAGAAAGAGCAGCGTTCGTGGAGAGGTCGAGCTTGCTCAACTCGCCCACACGGGCCCGCAAAAGACGTCCTGCATCGAGCACAATCCACACCGCCTGGCTGCGCTCCACCTGGTAGAGCTTGGTCACGTGCTTGCCGCGCCGGGCCGTTGCCGTCCAGCAGATATTCCGAAATTCATCTCCCGGCACATACTCACGCAGGCTTTCAAACTCACGGCCCATGCCGCGCTGCCGGACCAGCCGTTTTGCCAGTTCAATCTGGCGGGCACGGGTGAGATAAATATTGTGGCGGCGCGCCTCCTCCAGATCAGGAAAGACGCGGATGGTCTGGCTGAGATCCGCACGCGCCCAGCGTTCGGCAAATCCAGCGGTGCTGTGATAGCGAAAATAAACCTGACCCAGGCGGACGTCACCGCGCTCGCGTGGACGCACCGGATAAGATAGTGTGACCGAACCTTGCGCCGGCGCCCTGCCTTCCAGCAAGGCCGGTTCTCGCAGCGCCTCCGGCATATCGTCCAGCAACTGGCTGAGTTCCAGGTCAACTTTGCTTTGGTTTTCCACCTGCAACAAAACGTCCACGGGATTATTCAAGGATGCAGGGCCACTCCAGTTGCGTGCCAGCTTCAGGTATCCGGCGCGAGGCAAGCGCAGGAAATCCAGGACCCAGGCGATCACGGCGCATGCATCCCATGCCGCCATTACCAGCAGGAAGCGCAAGTCCCAGAATGCGGGAATGGCCCACAGAACTCCCAGCAACGTGAGGAGAAAGAAGCGGCGGCCAAAGCCGAAGCCAAAGCGCCCTGCCGGCTGGCAACTGGCGCTTACGGGTTCCGGTGCTAGGAGACGGGGTTTCATTTCGGGACCGCGACCGATCCAATCACTTCCGCCAGAACCTGGTCGGTTGCCAGTCCTTCAAGTTCCGCTTCCGGACGCAGGATGACGCGGTGCCGCAATACCGGCAAAGCGGCGGTTTTCACATCGTCTGGAATCATGTAGTCACGCTCTTCCACCGCGGCAAATCCCTTGGCCACCATCATGAGGCTGAGGGCGGCTCGCGGGCTGGCGCCGAGCGAAAAGGATGGCCAATCGCGTGTCCGGCGCACGATTTCTACGATGTACTGGAAGAGCGCAGGTTCCACGCGGACATTCTTGATTTCCACGCGTGCGTCGGCCAGGACCTGCGGCGCCAGTTCTTCAATGTGGACCGCAGCGAGGTCGTGAGGATCAAAACCCTGATGATGGTTTTTCAGGATCGTGATCTCCTGCTCCGCTTCGGGATAACTGACAAGGATCTTGAGCAGGAAGCGGTCCAGCTGTGCCTCCGGCAGAGGATAGGTCCCTTCGAACTCAATCGGATTCTGCGTGGCAAAAACTGTGAAGAACTCAGACAAGCGGTGGGTAACGCCGTCAATCGTGATCTGGCGTTCTTCCATGGACTCCAGCAGCGCCGCCTGGGTACGGGGAGGCATGCGATTGATTTCGTCTGCCAGCAGAAAGTCAGTAAACAGGGGGCCGCGATGCAAGGAAAAGGTGCTGGTAGCCATGCTCAGGACGTTGCTGCCAATCACGTCCGCCGGCATTAGGTCAGAGGTACACTGCACGCGCTTGAATTCCAGGGCAAACAGCCGGGCAAAAGACTTGATCACCAGCGTTTTGGCGATCCCCGGAACCCCTTCCAGCAAGGCATGGCCCTGGCAAAGTATGGTGAGCAGGCAGTGCGTGATCAGCTCTTCCTGGCCGACGATCACTTTGGCCAGCTCTGTGCGTCCGTGGGCCAGCACCCGGGAAACAGTCTGCATGGAACGGTTCTCCTATTCTTCCTGAGATATGATTTTCAAATTCTGCGTATGACGGTTCAGCTTCTGCACTAACTCCAGGACCTGTGCCTCTTTTATATCGGGGTTGTGAAGGCCGTTCAGAATCTGCTTTATGGTGTCCTCAAAATCCGGGTCGCGGTATCCGAGTTTCTTCCGGGCCGATTCCAACAGCTCCGCAGTAGAAACATCGTTGCGCAAGCCAAGCCGCCTGATCAGCAGGGCGCGAAATCGATTGTATGGAACTTCCAGCGCAGTGCGGGTCGCATCAGCGCGTCTATAGAGGTTGCCAAGGGTACGCACAAACTCCAGGGGAGAGAGCCGGGAAGGTTCGCTGAGCGGACGAATAGGCAGGTGGCGGCGCCCAAAGGTCAGAAACAATGCCAGGAACACCAGCAGACATTGCCAAAACCCGAACTTCAAAGCCGGCGCCCAGGTGGCGCTGGAATCGGACAGATGCGCCGAGTGAAAGTATTCGTCCCAGAGGATTCTTATGTCCTTGGAGTGGCCGAGCGAATTGAGCAGTAGGGTCAAGTTTCCGGTCTGGCTGATTCCTGCATTGCTAAGCGGCTGATTGGCTGCCCACCAGATCACTTCGCCATTGCCGATCCGGTAAGAAACCACGATCCCTTTGCCCTCATCGGCGTAATGCACGAGCTGGCCCGCAGCAGTTTGGCCCCAGTGGGCGCCCGGCGACATTGTGATGGTGCCGGCGCGTCCCAAAGGACTGAGAATCTGCGGCTCATATTTCTTCCACACCGCGCCGGGCAAAGGCTCGATGACGATATCGGTTTTGGGGAGAAACCGGGTTGCGGTCGAGCCCGTTGCCAGAATTCTTCCTCCACGGGTCAGATACAACTGGAGCGCGTTCTTTTCCGTGCTGCTGGGGAACCCGCCCGGAGAGGCCATGACCAGGATTGTATTGCGAGCTTCTTTGGGTAGTTCGTCAGGTGGATTCTCCCAGCGCTCAACGTTGTAGCCTTCCTCCTTCAAATAAAGGTAAGCCGCCTTGGCTCCGCTGGACATGGAGGAGTAGGTGCTGGGAATGCCGGAGTCTTCCTGATTATCGGAAAGCAAGGCCAGCAGCACAACCAGCGGTATCAAGATCGCACCGGTCCACGCCAGCAGCCGGCGATCGCTTTTGTCCAGCTTTATTTGCATCCTAGCTTCTCAAGCTGCTGAAGTGCTTCGCTAAAGTCCGCTGCTTGGGCCTCGCGCCGTCCATACCAGGTCACTTCGAACTTTCGCGTCAGCGCGGACAGAGTTGGATACTGCGGTTTACGTGTTCCCAGGATTCTCAGATATTCGCGTGGAGTTCTGGCGCGGTCCGGTTTCCACGCTCCGTGCTCTTCCAGAAAAGAGATTCCGGCCCAATAAGCCAGGTGAACGCCGTTGCGCCAATCGCCTTGCTGCGCCGCTGCCCGCGCCTCCGCCAGCCACGTTCCCCAACCCTTGGCTGAAGGAGCAAAGGGAATGATCTCCCGGGAAAAATCGTCCCGCGGCCGGTCGAGACGTCTCTTGATCCAGATGGCAAACATAATAAATGCCACACCAACGGCCCCATAAACCAGAATGTGGAGAACATCAGTGCCGCTGCGGCCATAGATAGGGTGCCTGGCGAAAAAATTGGAGATCCACCGCTCTACCTTTTCCAGGAAGATATCCCACCAAGTGGGACCGTGGGCCTTGCGGAACTCACGGCGGGAGAGAATCTGCTCCAGCTTTTGATGGTCAGAAACGGATTCCGGCTGCGACTTCTCATACGCCTGTTCTGCCTTGTTCAGGCCCTGAAGATGGTCTTGAATCTCCTGCAGGAATGCGGAACGCGTCTTAGGATCAGCCTGCTGAAACTGCTTCAGCTTCTCTTTCAGCCAACCGTAATTGAACGAATACTCGCGGGAATTATCGCTGACGGAAACATGATCTGGAAGATCGGCTGCGAATTGTTTTGCCTGTTCCGGATGCTCTTTGAGCTGTTCTACCCTTGCGCTCAAATCCTGAAGCTGCTGGCGGTATTCACCCGGAGAAAGGCCGCCGGCCCGCGCCGCAAGGGCAAGGGCCATTGTTGCCAGAAGGCCACAGCAAAAACGAAGGATTGCGCCTCTGATCTTCATCCAATGGGATTGGCAGCGGCCTGAGTGAGAGGAGCTTGTCCAATGGCTTCCATCATTAATTGCAAATCAAACGCTTCTTTACGCACTCGCTGATCGTAATACAGCAAGGAGATTGCGATGGTGCTGATCGGAAATGAGACTGAGAAGGCAACGAAGGTGGCCAGAAGCTGCCAAACCGTGGCTGCCAGAACATTCATTTTAACCAGGAACGTTGCCGGTAGTTGCAAAACAACGCTTAAAGCAACACCGATCACGCCCATGAGGAGGTAGACCAGAAAAATGCGCCCGAGAGAGCCCTTAGTGAGAAATGCGCTCCGCTTCAGCGATTGGACAGCGCCCGCTCTCTCCAGCACGCATGCCTGCACGGCAAGTGAATACTTGAAGTAGACGCGGAAGACGAAGAAATAACCCACGAAAACCACAAGCAGCACGAGAAGGGTTGCGATGCCGGCCATCGCGCCTGCCCCGGCGCGTCCGCCGGGGCCCACCCCAAGCGCACCCACAAGGCCGATAGTAATGGCAACTGCCGCGAGGTAAACGAGCAGAAATACGCCGAGCATTCGCAGCAGGATCGAGAGCACGATGCGAACGATACGCCCCAGCGAGGGAAAGACCTTGCTATAAGATTGACCAATGTTCACCGGCTGCCCCAGGTGGACCTTGGAAACAGCATAGATGGTGGCGCCGGTGGCCAATGACGCGCCTATGAGGTAGAAGAGCCCAACCACCAGGAAATATACCGCCAAACCGGTGAAGTCCGTGCGCGGATCGAACTGTGCGCCCGGCGTGGGCACGGTAAAACCCAAAACCAGCAGAAGCACTGTAGACGCAACCAGAATAAATGCGGCCAGAGCGGCCATTCCGGCAAACAGGGGAAAATTGTTTCTATAGATATTAAAGGTGCGGTCCAGCAGCTCGCCGGTGGTCATTGGACGCAACGCTGTCGTCATTGAGTTTTCTCCGCTGGTTTGTCGCATAGTAGCACACCGCGAGATGGGCTCATCGGGAAATCGGGTTGGCGGAAAACTATAAAGTTAAAACCGAAGAGAGCTATCCAACCGCGCTGGAAGCTTCGGCGGCTTGCGGGCTGGCGTTTTCCTCGATGGACAGCATCATCAGGTGCAAATCAAATGCCTCCTTGCGAATGCGCTGATCGATATAAAGCAGGGCAATGGCGATAGCAGCGATGGGTCCGGCAAGCACGGTGGAGAGGAACTGCGAGATATCGCTCCACAGTTGCAGCGGGACCTGCTGCCGGCGCTGATCAAAAATCATGTACGCGGGAATCCGCAGCGTCCAGGTAAAGACCAGCGCGAGAATCAGGGTGAGCAGGAGTACCAGGAAAATACGGCCACGGCTGCCTTTGGAGAGGCGATGGCTGCGCCGGAACGAGCGAAAGATTGAGTTCTTGTCCAGCAGCAGGGCGGGAATCACGAATGAGAGCCAGGCACTGATGTACATCCAAAGCGCAAAGAGAATCAGCGCGACCGCAATGACTGCAATACCGGTTATGATCCCTTCCTGGGGCGCGCCGAGTTTCATTCTGGCGAGCGGAACGAAGATGGCGGACGAAAGGCCTATCAGAGCCACCGCGGAAATCAGCAGAACCACCACGAACACCAGGACAGCCGCAACAATCACGCGCAGCCAGGCTGCCAGGACGTTCTTATAAGACCCGGCAACGGTTGCGGGCTTGCCCAGGTCTAGATGGTAAACAGCGTAAACACTGGCCCCGGTGGCAATCCCGCCTCCCACAATCGAGGCGATGAAGAAGACCAGAACCTCAAAAACCATAGACGTCAGTTGGGTTTCACCGGGTGATCTGCCTTGCGTGGGCACCGTGAGGTGAGTGGCGATTCCCACCACGTGCAGGGCCAGGGCCAGGGTGGCCGGAAGAATCGCAATGCCGGCAAACACTAAAAAGTTATTCTTGTAGAGGCTGAATGTCCTGTCCAGGATCTCGGAGGTAGACATCGGCCGCAAAACTGCATTCACAACAACCTTCTCCCAGTAAGCGTAGATCGGATGCTAGCACAGAAATCCTGCGCTATATGAGTGAGGAAACCGCTCCAGACTGTGCCAAACGTCCCTGCTCCAATGACTGCATCATCACCTGTAAGTCGAAGGCTTCCTTACGGATTCTCAGGTCGTAGCTCTATAAGGTAGTGATTTGAAAACTGTCTTCGTTTCATGCTTCATGCTTTTTTTTGACATTCTGCTAGGATTAACAGCTTCCTGCGAGGTGACTGATGAGGGCTGTTTCAACATTCGTCCTGACACTGGGGCTTTTGGCCGGCGCCGCATGCCAGGAGCCAAAATCGTCCCAGCCGGTAGTGCGTCTGCTGCGTTGCGGCACGCTGATCCAACCTGCCAATGGCCAGGTGCAACATAACGTGCTGGTTACAGTGGAAGGTGACCGCGTCAAGGAAGTCCGCGAGAACGCCGGGGTTGCCGGGGCACAGGTAATTGATCTTTCCGACCATACCTGCCTGCCGGGATTGATTGACGTCCATACACATGTTTTGCTCCAGGGCGACATTACGGCAGCGGACTACGACGAGCAGTTGTTGAAGCAATCAGTGGCTTACCGGACCATTCTGGCGACGCGTTCGGTGCGGCGGATGCTGGAGTATGGATTTACCACGATACGGGATTTGGAAACAGAGGGCGCGGGCTACGCTGATGTTGACCTGAAGAGAGCCATCAATCGCGGCATTATTCCCGGCCCAAGAATGCAGGTGGCCACGCGCGCCATGGACGTAACAGGGGCCTATCCGCTGCTGGGCTATGCGCCGGAAGTTCCCGTGCCCCACGGCGTCCAGGTAGTGGATGGCCCGGACAATGCGCGCAAAGCGGTGCGCGAGCAGATCAGCTATGGCGCTGACTGGATTAAGGTCTATTCCGACCGTAGTTACTTTGTGCGTCCGGATGGCGTGCTCGATGATGTTCCCACGTTCACTATGGAAGAATTGCGCGCGATTGTCGATGAGGCCCATCGCCAGCGGCACAAAGTGGCGTCTCATGCCATCGGCTTGAATGGCGTTCATAATTCAGTGGAGGCCGGTGTGGACTCGGTTGAGCACGGCAACTACATCTCCGATGCCGACCTGAAGGCCATGGTTCAGAAAGGCACCTACTACATTCCTACCCTGTACGTGGGCGAATACGTGGCCCAGGGCCGGGCCGCGGCAGGCGCGAAGGTCTGGATCGACATGATCAAGATCCATGCGGAGACCTTTCATCGCGCGCTGGCGGCCGGTGTAAAGATCGCATTTGGCACGGATGTTGGCGGCTTTGACTGGGGCATTGATCCGGCAATTCAATTTCCGCTGATGGTGAAGTATGGCATGACGCCGGCTCAGGCGATCCGGACCGCCACCACTTCCGCTGCTGAATTGCTCGGCATGCAGAATGATTTGGGCGGCATCGCTCCGGGGAAATATGCGGACATCGTGGCGGTCAAAGGCGACCCGCTCGCCGACATCAGCCTGCTGGAGAAGATTGATTTTGTGATGAAAGGCGGAGAGATCTTCAAGACCCCGGAACACTGAACCAGATCGAAATCGGGTGATCTGGCGTGACTTGAGGATTCTCGACACACGCAGCGAGGTGAGTGCTATGGACCAAGGAACCAAAGTAGCTAGAAACCACGACGATCAGAAGTTTGATGTATATAAATTACGAGCTGGTGAATTTCGCGACCGATATGAGAGGATGCGCGACACCGCATGGAAGGTTCTCTTTGAGACATATGTAGCCTATGGCCTTATCGCAGCCGCTTTCTTCAAAGTCAGTGACAAGTTTTTTCACTCGACGATTGCAGGCGTGGCATCAGGGGCTACCATATTATTTTTTGCGGTGAATCTGTTCCTATGGAAGCGTATAAACGAACGATTACGCTTTTTCAACGAGATGTACGAGGCCTACATGGAAGAATTGCACTCTCTGGCACAAGCTCCCAAGTTGCCGACGAAAAGGCTCAAATTTGAATTCCGATGGGCTTATTGGCCCCAGATCCTTCTCAATACTATTACCATGTTGTGTTTGGTGGCATACATATGGTTCACCAAAGCTAACTGAGTGTCCTGACTCTCAAAATCTCAAAACCACTCCACCGCCGGCAAAGATATTGTTGTGAAGGCTTAAGCTGGGAATGTTCAGGTTTGGCGCTCCGCTGAAGTATTCGCGGACTTCAACCCGAAACGTGAGTGGGAGGCCAGGAGCTTTGAAGTCCAGGCCGCCGCCCGCGTCACCCGCGCCCTTTAGCGCGCCGGTGGCCGGATTGGTCCCGCCCACCTGGCTGGTTGCACTGGGATTGAAGCGCGCAATTCCCACTCCCACGGCAACCCACGGGCTCACAGAGGCACTGGGCGCAAACCTTAACCTGATGCCGGGGGTAACATAGATTGAGCTATAGCTTTTGCTGGCAAAGAAATTGGAGCTATTGACGGTTGACTTGGGCGTGACCATCACCGGCAGCTCCACCTGCAGCGCGGCCAATGACATGCCCTTGATCTGATGGGCAAAGCTGCCTTCAAACCCGAGCGCCTTGTTCACGGTGGTTGTTCCGGACGTGCTGCTGGCGCTGGGTGTGATTTTCACGCCGACAACCCCTGCCAGGTCATTGCTCTGGCCTGCGGCTACAAGGGAAGCTCCACACAGAAGAACAAATAAAAAAACGGTTTTAGGCATTTTTCGATCCAGCTCCTGACTCTCATTTATGCCTTTTTAGTTTACCTCGAAGCGGTCGCCTCCAGTCTCGAATAGAATGTGTTTTCTATGCGCCTTTGGCATCGCGGAATCATTCTTGTAACGCTTGGGGCTTTCGCCCCGGCCATTCTCGCGCAGCAGAAGACGCACACCTCTCGAGCCGCGCGTCATCAGGTGATTGGCTATTTCACTGAGGACGGAGCCAAATCAGGCGCTTATACGGTTAAGAGTGTTGTGACCAGCGGGGCCGCAGCGCAGCTTACGGAACTTGACTACGCCTTTGGACGAGTTTCAGACGATCAATGCCAGATCGCTGATCGTGAAGCGGCATTGGACCACGCTTACGGCACTGCAGACAGCGTGGATGGCAGCGCTGACCCCCCTGGCGCCCAGCATCTTCGCGGAACGTTTCATCAGCTTCAGGAATTGAAGCGCCTCTATCCCAAGCTGAAAGTTGTGATCTCGTTTGGCGGCTGGGGTCAATCCGACGGTTTTTCCAGCGCCACCCAGCTTCGCCATCTCCAGGATTTTGTGCGCTCCTGCGTGGACACCTTCATCAAAGGGCACTTCGCTCCCGGAATTGACGCGCCGGGAATCTTTGATGGGATTGACGTCGATTGGGAGTATCCGGTGGAGGGCGGCGTAACGTCCGGACATCCCGAAGATACAGTGAATTTCACCGCTATGGCCGCGGAGTTCCGCCGCCAGTTGGACGCAGTCCATCCTGGGCTTCTGCTCACCGCCGCGTTGCCGGCTGAGGCGGAACTGTACAAGAATTTTGAGCTAAAGCAGATCAGCCGTTACATGGACGATCTTTCCATCATGGCCTACGACGAGCACTGGAGCAGCGAACCGCTGACCAACTTGCACAGCGCGCTCGTTCATGATCCCGCCGATCCTTCCAAGCCGCCGCTGGACAAGCACTATGGCGATTATGCTGTGCAAGGCTTTCTTGCCGCCGGAGTGCCGAAGGCGAAGATTGTGTTTGGAGTGCCGTTCTACGGCAAAGGATGGGCTGGCGTGAAGGACGTAAATCACGGCCTCTATCAGCCGGCCTCCGGTCCGGCGGACGCGATCGGCTATCGGACATTGAAGGCCATGCAAGGCGCTGACCGGCAGTTCTACCCAAAATTGGCGACTTGCACACTTTGGAACCAGGGTAATTTCTGGGGTTACGACTGTCCGGAGGCCATGCGCATGAAAATGAATTATGTCCGGCGGCACGGCCTTGGCGGCGTTATGTTCTGGGAGCTGAGTCACGACACCGCGGATGGAGAGTTGCTGCGAATCTTGGGAGATCAGCCCTGTACCCTTTCCCCTGTAACCTGTACCCTATCTGGTCATGCCCATTGAAAAACATAAGCTGGAAACAATCCTGTCTCTGCCAGAATTTGAAGCCCTGGCGCAACCCTGCATGTCCGCCATGGCCTTCGCTTACATCGTGGGTGGGGCAGCCGACGAACTCACGTTGAGTGCCAATTGTGAAGACTGGAGACGCATTCGTCTGGCGCCCAGAGTCCTGGTGGATGTTTCAGAGATTGATCTAAGCGTCGAACTGTTGGGTGAGAGATTTGAACTGCCAATCCTGCTTGCTCCTGCGGCCTTCCATCGTCTGTGCTGCGGGGATGGAGAGCTGGCCACAATCCAGGGGGCAAACCAGGCGGGCGCAAGCGTGGTGCTCAGCTCGTTTTCTACCGTGGCCGTAGAGGAAATCACTGCCGCAGCCAAACATCCATTGTGGTTTCAGCTGTATTTCCAGGAGGACCAGGGCCTGACGCAGGAGATGGTGCGGCGCGCGGAAGCGGCCGGATGCAAGGCCTTGTGCGTCACCGTCGATACTCCCGTGCTCGGCGCGCGCCATCGCGAGAGCCGCACGCAATTCACGCTGCCATCCGACTTCAGGTTGCCTAACCTGAACCTGGGCGCCATCAGCCATCGCCCGCCGCGAAGCGCCATCTACAGTGCCCTCCTGAATGCCAAACTGAGCTGGAAAGATATTGAATGGCTTTGCTCCATCAGCAAGCTCCCAATTTTATTGAAAGGCGTGTTGAATCCTGAAGATGCCGCTATTGCAGCAGGGGCGGGCGTCTCCGGACTGATTGTTTCCAATCACGGAGCACGCAACCTGGATACCCTGCCCAGCACGGCGGAGGCGCTGCCGCGGGTCGCGGAGCGGGTGAATGGAAAACTGCCTGTGCTGGTGGATGGCGGCATCCGTCGCGGCACAGATGTCCTTAAGGCGATTGCTTTGGGCGCCAAGGCTGTCCTGGTGGGCAGGCCCTATTTGTATGCGCTGGCCCTTGGCGGGGCTGCGGGAGTGGCGCGGGTGATCGAAATATTGCGCACTGAATTGATGATGGCGATGGCCCTCACCGGGCGCACCGCCATCAAGCAGATAGACCGTTCGGTGCTTTGGAACTCTGACTAACGCAATAGGACACCGTGCGGAACCACGCTCTGAAATATCCGCGCGTATAGCATCACGATGATTCCCACGATGAGAGCCAGGGCGACGGAGTGCCAGAACACCTTGCGGAAGATAGCCCCTTCCGTTCCGACGGTGTCGGTTGCGGCGGTGGCTACGGTGATGGACTGCGCGTCAATCATCTTGCCCATGACGCCCCCGGCGCTATTGGCCGCGCACATCAAAACAGGATTAATCCCCAGCGCCTTCGAGGTGATGTTTTGCAAGCTGCCGAATAAGGCGTTGGATGAGGTATCACTTCCGGTGAGCGCCACTCCCAACCATCCCAGATAGGTGCCGAATATTGGGAACAGCCACCCCGTTCGCGTAAAGGCCAACCCCAGTACCGCATCCATGCCGGAGTATCGCGTGAGATACCCCAGGCCCAACATGCAGCCAATGGCAATGATGGCAAAACGCAACTTGTGCAGGGTCCGTCCAAAGACCTGGAACATCTCCTTGATCGGCACTCCCAGGAGCAGTCCGGAGAGGATGGCGGCAAGGAAGCATGCGGTTCCGGTTGCCGTCAGCCAGTTGAAATCATATTTTGCGGGCTCCGGGGTGGGCTTGGCTACCACGGGTTGATCGCGGGAAATGGCCCGGTGCACCACCGGGAAATCCCAGCCGCCTTGAGGCACCCATTTCTTCGTCGTGTCGTTCCACGTGGCGAAGGCTGGCGTCGTGTGATTATTCAAGAAAGCCTTGACCGGAGGATAACCCCAGAGGAAGACGATCACAGACAGAACTGCAAACGGCATCCACGCCTTTGCGATTTGCCCGCCGGTGTAAGAGTGGCGGGTTATCGTGGCTCCCTGCTCGTGGGGGAATCTCCACACGTTCTTGGGCTTCCAGAACTTGAGGAAGATTACAGTCACCAACAGCGAAAAGGTTCCAGCCATAATGTCGACCAGATTGCTGTCGCGCACGATGTTGGACCAGGAGAACTGCATGGCGCCGAAGGAGCATCCCACCACCAATATCGCGGGCGTAACCTCGAATGTCTCCTTCCAACTCACCATCGCCTTCACCAGCCAGAAAGGCACGATGACGCAAGTGATGGGAAGTATGCGGCCAATCATGGCGTTGAGATCGCCTTCCGGGAGGCCGCTCACCCCGGCCAAAGTGTGCACCGGAGTTCCAATTGCGCCCCATGCCACCGGTGAGGTATTGGCGATCAGGTTAAGCACAGCGGCATGAAATGGCGAGAAGCCCAGCCCAACCATAAACGCGCTGCAAATGGCGACCGGGGTGCTGAATCCGGCGCAGCCTTCCAAAAAGGCGCCGAAACAGAAAGCTACCAGCAGCAGTTGCATCCGGCGGTCAGAGGTGTACCCGGCGAGTGACTCCTTCATGATCTCGAAGTGTCCGGTGTGTACCGTTAATTCGTACAAGTAGACAGCAGCCACTACGATCCAGACGATTTTCAGCAGGCCAAACGACAAGCCATAGACAAAGCTCATGGCGGAGAGCTGCCAGGGCATGCCAAAGACCAGGACGCTTACAAGCAACGCGGTCACGGCGCCTGCGATCGCCGCTAGGTGGGGCCGCACGCGAAATCCGGCGAGCAGGCCAAGCAGTACAACAATAGGCAACGCAGCGACGAGGGTGGAAAGCCACCAATGGCCCAACGGGTCGTAAACCTGTGTCCAATGCATATTGTCTCCTGGTGGAAAGCGCGGCGAATTATAACGTTCTTCCCACTCCCTGACTAGTGCAATGTAGGTTAGGTTCTTAACGTCGCAAAAGAAACAAGAAAATCAGGCTGGAGCCGTAGCCGCCACGGTTCCCGCGCCAGTGCCCCGAACATATGCAGCTTTTGCGGCATTTTGGGGTGGTAACGCGCGCCGGTTTTGCGCGTGGCGGGGCAGGAAGCGCCCTGCGCCACCTCGTTCCAACTGGGCTTACGAGTAGCCAATAATCACGCCTGCCGCAAAAACCAGGAGGCCGCCGATCACCACCTGCAAAGTGGCCGAGACCCAGGGGGAATCCATGTAACGGTGGCGCACCCAGGAGATGGAGCCCAGTTCAACCAGCACGACAATCACGGCAATGATCATGGCCAGATGGAACTGGGGAATCAGAAACGGGAAGGTATGTCCCAGGCCGCCAATGGTCGTCATCAGTCCACAAACCAGTCCCCTGATCCAGGGATGCCCCCGGCCGGTGAGGCTTCCATCGTCGGAGAGTGCCTCAGCAAAACCCATACTGATGCCTGCGCCGATGGATGCCGCGAGGCCGACGAGAAATGCTTTGTGGGTTTCCTGCGTGGCAAAGGCCGCGGCAAAAACCGGCGCCAGGGTGGAAACGGAGCCGTCCATAAGGCCGGCCAGACCCGGCTGTACGATCTGCAACACAAACAGGCGGCGGTTGGCCTCCTCCTCTTTCTCCAAACTCTCGGGAGGAAGTTCGCGTTTTTCCAATTGCGCTGCGCGATATTCGTGCGAGCGTTCTTCCTGCGCCAGATCATAGAGCAGCTGCCGGATGCTGGCATCTTGCGTTTTGGCGGCGGCCTTCTCATAGTAGTGGCGGGTCTCCACCTCCATGGTCGAAGCTTCCTTCCGTATCTTGTCTAACCGGAAGGGACGCGCCAGCCAAATTGGACTGCGGTTGATAAAGCCGCGCACGTCCTGACGGCGGATCAGCGGGATGTGCTCGCCAAACTTGCTGCGATACAGCTCCAGCAGCCGGCGCCGGTGGCCTGCTTCTTCCTCGCGCATGCCGGCAAATACGGCGGCCGAGGCGGGGAAGTCCTGGCCCAGGCCTTCGGCATAATCAGCGTAGATGCGTTCATCTTCCTCTTCCAACGAGATGGCTAGAGCAAGAATTTCGCGTTCTGTGAGGCTCTCAAAGCTTCGCATAAATTCTTCTACCCGGATCCAGGCATACCGCGTAACGAAAGATTGTAATTGAATTACCGGGAATTCTGGTCCGCTGCTCTAAGCCCGCAAGATTCTTGTTCTTGGGGCGCTCTAATCAGCGGTATGCAAAATTATAAGGAGCCGGCAAAGGCCAGGCTCCCTAAGGAATGTGGAACCCAACAGGTTTAAGAGGCGGCGTGTGCCATCGGAGCAGATTGAGGAGCCCGCTTGATCTCTGCCTGGATGGTCACAGCCGAGGCGGAAAAATAACTGCGGTACGAATAAAAGATCCCTGCCATCAGTGGCAGCAGCAGCACCGGAACTTGCCATCCTGCATGCGCTGAAGCTGTGAGTGCAATTCCGGCAACGCCGGCGCTGGCCAGATAATACGGATAGGAGAGTTGCAACATGGCGGCCCAGGCACGGAGCGCATTCTTGTTCTCGGTGAGGGCAATGACGATAGCCACGGGAAGGCTGTTCACGGCATAATACCCCGCCGCAGCCACGGCCAGCAGCAGCGACTGCGAGCTGATAGCTGACCCCAGCGCGGCGGAGGTGTACAGCAGACGAGTGACGCCGATCGCCAACGCCATGTTGGCGAAATTGAATATCCCGCGAGTCCAATTGAACTTCTTTCCCTCCGCCGGCAGACACTGCGCCAGGGCGGAAAGGCAGCCGATCAGCAGCGCTTCGGCGGTGTTCATCTCGGCCACGGCGACCAGAATGAACGGCAAGTTCACAGACATGCTTCCGGTCACGCCAGGCATCTTCACTTTCAGGCGCGATGCTACCAGCGCGGCTGCCAGCAACACCAGGAATCCGGTCCAGTTCGGGAATGTACATCGGGCAAGCGAACTGACCAGTACCGCCGCGCCGCATACCACCACCAGCGCGATGAAAGCCTTCGATTTGGATGACAGATTTCTCATGGCTTCAATAAAGAAAGTTCGCCTCTTATCGCCTAGTTGTTGTCGGAATCGCCCGATTCGGAGAAGGTATTAACATTGTCTCCCCACACAATCGAGTTTCCCCAAATAATGCTGAAACCGACGTTCTGGGAGTCGCCCCAGACGATGGAGTCACCCCAGATGATCGAGTTTCCTTGCAGAACATTGTCGCCCCAAACGATCGAGGTGCCCCAGATATTGGAGTTGGCCCATGCCGATGAAGGGTCTGCCTGCACCCGCACTTTGCCACTGACATCAAGCGCCGCTATGGGTGAAAGCGAGTTGCCGTTTGGCATTTCATTGCTGGCCACCGCCCCATAGACATTGACATAGCCCGTGCCCACGGTAAAAATATCGTTTTGCAGGCTGTAATAGCTTCCGTTGGATGCCGTGGCTCCGGCATAGGCGGAGTAGCTTTTGCTGGCGGTCTTCATGAGCCTGATCTTGATCTGATCGGGCGTGAGGTTCGGGATGCGCTGGAGCATCAACGCCACCGTGCCGCTGACAACTGGAGCGGCCATACTGGTGCCGCTCAGAACGAAATAGGACGCCTGCCTTGCGGAACTTCCGTACGCGCTGGGCGAGAGTTCATCGCCCGGAGACAACTTGTCCAGCGTACTGCCGTTGGCGAGGAGAGAGACGATGCGGTTCCCAGGCGCCACCAGATCAGGCTTGATCACGTGATCCAGAAGAGCCGGTCCCTTGGAGCTGTAGCTGGTTACAGTGTCGTCACTCGTTATGTCTGTGGCATGTGTGTTCGTGGCGCCTACCGTAATTACGTAAGGATCATTGCCGGGAACCGTAATGGTTCCATATCCGTTGGTATTCTGGCTGTTGTCCCGGCCATAGTTGCCGGCAGCCACCACCACTACGATTCCTGCCTTCCAGGCCTGCTCCACGGCTTGGCAAACCGGATCAAGAGTGTAGCTCTCAAAGACCCTGCGCCCTAGAGAGAGATTGATCACGTGAATGTTGTAAGTGTTCTTCAGCTGGATGGCGCGTTGAATAGCGGCGATCACCGCACTGTCAGTGCCTGCGCCATTGGCATCCAGAACACGCAGGTTGATGAGGTTTGCGTCCTGCGCAACACCGAACATCCCTCCGCCTGAAACCTGGCCATTTCCGGCCACCAGGCCGGCGACATGAGTTCCGTGTCCATATGCATCGCCCACACTGGTATCGCCGGCAACAAAACTCTGGCTGTAAACCACGCGGGATGCGCCAGTGCGGTCGTCCTGAAGATCAGGATGGTTAGCCTTGATTCCGCTGTCAATAATTGCAATCCCGATTCCTTCGCCATTGTAACCTGCTTGAATCACGGCGCCGGCTTGGCTGGCGTCCAGCATGTAGTCCCACCAGGATGTGTGCTTGACTGGCCGGTCGGGTGAAATATAAAGGACGTCGGGGTCCTGTGAAAGGACTGCAACCATGCTCACTGGGATTCGGAACAATCCGCCATGGACGACATCGAACGAGTTGCGAGTCTTGACGCCCAACCCAAGCATCTTCTGGATGTGACCTGAAAGAGGCTTGTCCTTGCGGAACTGAATAATCACGTCCACCATCTCAGCCGGGTTCTGGTTCTGGGAACCCGCCACCACACTGTCCATCTTGTCGTTCAATTCCGGGGCCAGTTTCTTCTCTCTGGCGACGGAAAAACTGGCCGTCAGCAGTAGCGCGAGAAGGATCACGAGGTTTCTTAGGGTCGTTTGTGTCGGTTTCATCATCGGTGCATTCACTTTCCTTTGTTTCTCCTCTCCCAGACTTCTCCACGAGGGCGCGATTCGTGGGCTGGAGCCCAGGAGGGTGCGTTCAGGAACCCCAAACTGCAGAGGCAACAGCGCCAACTGCATTGCCAACCTGCGGGGAAGTGAGAATGTATCCAACCAGGGTCAGCATCAAAACACCTACAACGACGATCACTTTAGTTCTGGCAGACATAGTTGCTTACCTCACTTGGGCTTAATTGCAATCCCTGAGCCACAGTGAATAACCATGTAACTTGATGTTTATAAATGGTTTACCTGATAACTCGAACCCTCTGGCCGGGTGACAGTTTGTCAGGAAGGCATTGATACTTAGCTGCGAAAACCCATCTAATTCTTGTATTTACTTAGGCTTACGGGCAAGTCGGCATGCAGTGACATTTTGTCGCACGCAGGCTTCGTCGCAAGGATGGCAGGCCCAGAGCCTGGTGATGGCAGAGCGGCCACAAGCCTGGCGGTAAAGGGATGGGCAGGGCGAAAGAAAACGTTATTCGGTGTATCGCACTCCACAATCTCGCCCTCACTGAGGATTGCGATACGGTGACAGAGGGAAGAGGCAAACAATAAATCGTGAGAAATAAAAAGAATTCCCATTCCCAGGTTTCGATTGAGATCGGCGAACAAGGTTCGGATTTCAGATTGGGTAATCGCGTCAAGGGCGCTCGTAGGCTCATCAGCAATGAGCAGTGAAGGCCGGTGCAGGATAGCCATGGCAATGAGCACTCTCTGGGCTTGCCCTACGCTGATCTCGGAAGGATAGCGGCGCAGGAACTCCTCAGTAGCCGGCAAGCTTACATTCTCCAGGCTGCGCAGCATCGCATTCTGGCAGTCCTGGCGGCTGCCTTTCTGGTGCAGCTTCCATGCCTCTGAGAGCTGTGTCCCGACGCGAAGCGCGGGATTCAGAGAAGACATGGCGCTTTGAGGAACAAAGGAAATCTCTTTGCCGCGCAATTGCCGCCACTCGCGCTCCTTGAGTCCGTGCAGTTCACGGCCATTCCACAGGATGGAGCCGTAAACGGCGCCACCCTTCACCTTCAGCAAACCAAGAATGGCCAGGGCAAGCGAACTCTTCCCGCAGCCGCTGTGGCCGACCAGACCCAGAATCTCGCCGGGCTCCAGGTCCAGTCGCAAGCCTTGCAGAACGGGTGGCTTGTCCTTGTAGGCGATGGTGAGTTGGAGGGAAAGAAGAAACATAGCTACTTTAGCTCCAACTCTTCCACATTCCAGTATGTCTGAGGGCGAAGCGGGCTGGGTTGGGCGTTCTTTACGCTGGAGGCAACTGCCACCAGGGCATCCTTGTTCACCAGATAAATGAACGGCTCCTGTTCCCAGGCAATCTCCTGAACGCGGTCCCAGTACTCTTTCCGCTTATGCTCGTCGCCGGAGGAGGCCTGGGCGTGCATCAGGGTGTCAATTTCGGCCTCCCATGCTGTCGCGGGCGACTTCTGGGCGGGATTCCACTGATGATTTTCCGCGGAGCTGATCCAGATGTTCATCTGTGAATTGGGGTCCAGATCGGCATTGACCCCGCCCAACAGGCAGGCTTCATAGTTGAATTTTTGCGTGATGCGCTCAATCACCGTTGGAAAATCCAGCGTGGCCACATTCACCTTGACTCCAATTTGTTTCAAATCCTGCTGGATCATGGTAGCCATGCTCTCCCGAGCAGGATTGCCGGCATTGGTAATGATGGAGAATTCCACTGGATTGCCGTTTTTGTCTCGCAAGATGTCATGATCCAGGTGGAAACCATCCTGCTGCAGCCGCGCCAGCGCCGAGGCCGTGTCGTAAGGATGCCGTTTCAATTTCTCGTTGAACCAGAACTTGTTCGCCGGGGAGATAATTCCCACGGCCGGGCGCGCGTGACCGCGAAAAACAATGCGGGCCAGGTCCTCACGATTGATGGCCTCCGAGATGGCGCGGCGAAAGGTAGAGGAGGTAAACCAGGCCAGCTTGTAAGCCGGGATTGGAGCGCCCGGCCTCTGGTTGAACCAAAGCTGCTCTGTATCCGCCGACGGGCCGGCATCGCGCACCAGCGCACGGTCCTGCGCCGAGAACTTATCGTAGATGGCCGGAGCCACCACGTTAATAAGATGGATTTCTCCCCGGCGGAACCGCAAGGCTTCAATTTCCTTGTTCTGTTCTATTTCCAGCCGGATGGAATCGAGATAAGGCAACCGGTGTCCGTTCGAATCTTTTTTCCAGTAATAAGGATTGCGCTTAAGCAGGATGTAAGAGCCGGGCCTGTGTTCAGCCACATAAAATGGACCCAATGCAGCCATTTCCTTCTGTGGGGAGGTGGCGGACACGATGGATACGGTATCGAACAGGTTCACCAGGTTGGCCACCGGAGCGGGAAAAGTGATCTCTACTACCGTGGGCGAAATGATCCGGGTGGAAATCTTTCCCTGTGTAGACCGGAACTGATCGCCGATGACGCTGTGCAGCGCCGGATCCATGAGCCGCTCCATGGTGTAAGCGACATCACTGGCTGAAAACGTGGCGCCATCAGAATAGCGCGCGCCGTCGCGCAATTTGAAGCGGATACGCTTGCCGGCATCCAGGACCTTCCATTCGGTTGCCAGTTCAGGCTGCGGCTTCTGGGTGACGCGATTGACGCGCAGCAGCACGCCGCCGGTCAGGTAGCGTATTGTTTCAGACTGGTCGTCCTGCGCCAGTAACGGATCAAATGTCTTGGGTTCAGCGTTGAGGCAGAAGCGCAGCTCGCCTCCGGTCTGCGCCAGCAGCGCAGACGAGGCCAGGAGCAACACCCATAGCGGCAAAAAACGGGACCCCCGGCTCACACCGCCCGCCGCGGGGCGCGTGACGGGGTGGAGAATTGGCTTCATGCGCGTACCTCATATTTGTTCAGCAAGGTTTGGAAGCTGCTTACAACCACAATGAGAACAATCAGTGGCACAAATTGCCAAGGTTCCGGACGTAACGTGACCACATGCTGCAATTCACCCAGGAGGCTGCCCATAGAAGGCAGCGGTTCCGATACGCCCAGGCCAAGAACGCCCAAATTAGCCTCAGCGATGATGAACACCGGCACTGAAATCCAGAACTGCGCCAGCAAGGTGCCACGAAGGTTGGGAAGCAGGTGCAGGCGGATCAGCTTGAATCCAAAAAAGCCGGCAGCGCGGGCCATCCAGACAAACTCTGACTTCATCATGTCTCTGATTCCCGCACAGATTACGCGCGCGGAGGCTGCCCAGCCCAGAAGGCCAAGGAGCGTAAAGGTAACCACCACGGAAGCTTCAGCGGAGATGTTCAAAGGCAGCACAGCGCGGACGGTAATCAGCAGGAAGAGCCAGGGAACGCACAAGAACAAATCCACCAGAACCATTAAGCAGCGCTCCACCCAGCCGCCGAAGTAGCCGGCGATGCCTCCCACCAGGGCAGCCAATGCCGTGGCCAGGGAGGCAGCGAGGGGAGCCAGCAGTAAGGAAACGCGCATGCCATATAGCAGGCGAGCGAAGCGGTCGCGCCCCAGATCATCCGTTCCCAGCGGGTGTTGCGCGGAGGGCGATGCAGCCGGTGATTCCCGGAACTGATGTTCGTAACCGGCGGGTGCGATGTAGTTTGCACCCAGAGCGGCCAGGGCCGCCACTATCAGCAGTATCGCTGCCAGGAGACGAAGGGACTTCATGCAGCACTCCGCGTAAAGCGACGGCGCGCTGCGTCAGAAAGCATGGTAGCGCAGGCGGTCACGAAAGCAACTACCAGAGTGAGGTTTACCAGCAAAGGCAAGTCACGCGATTGTGCGGCCTGCCATGCAAGCTGGCCGATGCCGGGCACATCGCAGATCACCTCAATAGGAAGCAGCACGCCAAGCACGATGCTGATGGAGACCCCCACCAGCGCGAGCAGTTGCGGGAGAGCGGTGGGCGCCACGTGCCAGGCGAGAATGCGCCACGAACCTGCGCCTTTCGCCAGTGCCGTGAGCACATGCGGAAGGTCATAGCTCTGGTGCAACAGGTTGTGGCAATAGCGATAGATTTTCGGAAAGACCAGCAATGCGGCCGCCAGCTCCGGAGGCAGACGCAGCAGCACGAAGAGCAGGGCCAGAACCGCGGCTGGAGTGGCGATAAAAGTGCCGCTCAGGCCATCACTCAAGAAAGTAACGGAGCTTGAGTTGGCAAGTTGCGCGGTGACGGCCAGGGCGAGTCCCAGAAACCATGCCAGGAGCAGCGCGACGAGGATACCGCGCAGGGTTACCGGAAGTCTTTCCCGCAAGAGGTCTCGCACCGGCTGGTTCAGAGACTGAGAGACTCCCAGATCCCCCCGAAGGAGCGAAGCTATGTATCCGGCGTAATACCGCGGGATATTTGCGTCTGCGAAATGGGCCTGGCGGATGGCGTGAATGCTCTGGGTGGAAAGGCCGCTATTGAGTTGTTCTTCATCCGAACCAAATCCGGGAGCGAGGCGCATGAGCGTAGCCCCAAACAAGCTGGCCAACAACATGATCACCAGCAGCCGGCCGATTCCGAGGAAAGCCGAGCGCAGCATCAGGGCACCAGTGTATTGAGCCGCAGCGGCAGGCCTTGTACCGGCGCGGAAGAGGGAGTCTTACGGTTTTGCTGTTGTTTCTGGATATACATGCGTCGGTCGGCCTCGGCCAGAAGCTTCTCCGCATCGGCCCCATCCTCGGGATAGAACGAACAGCCGACGCTCAGGGAAAGCAGGTCTTCACCGCAGATTTCGCGTCCGGCCAGGTTTGCCAGCTCATTGAGACAGATTCCACGAATCTGGGCCGCCGAACTGCTCAAGCCGGGCGCAACCAGCACAAATTCATCGCCGCCCATGCGAGCCACGTAATCGTATTCGCGGCAGGACCCCTGAAGGCTTTTCGAGAAGTGGCGTAGGATACGGTTGCCTTCCAAATGGCCAAAACGGTCATTGATCTGCTTGAATCCATCCAGATCGCACACCATGACGGTGAGCGCAGTGTTCAGGCGCTTGCATCGCGCAAGCTCGCGATCCAGATGTAGAAAGAGCGAACGCGCGTTGGGAAGCTCGGTCAAGTAGTCCGTCGTGGCGGAGCTCTCAGCCTGTTGGAAGGCAAGAGCGTTCTCCACCGAGAGTGCAACCTTGGAACTGATGGCCAACAGAATGCGACGATGATCAGTGTTGTACGCATCGCGCGCTGAGTGGTACAGAGTCAGCACGCCTACCACGCCTTGCAGTCCTTCCAGGGGAACGGAAATCGCTGAACGGAGAGGCGTGCACTTGGCGGGATCATTCACATAGCCGGGCTCGGCGCTCGGCAATCCATTGACTAAAGCTTTGCGGTTTTGTGCGACCCAGCCGGAGACTCCTTGTCCCATGGGGATGCGCAACGACGCAAGGAGACGGAAATTGTCACCACTGGCAAATTCCGGTACCAGTTCATCTCCACGCAGGATAAAGGTTGCGATGGAGTCATATGGAACCAGGCGTTTTAAACGGACGCTGAGCACGGAGAGTGTTTCGCTGAGGCTGAGGGAATTTCCCAGCTCATGGCTCAGCTCAAACAAAGTCTGGGCCTCCTGGCGCGCAGCGGCAATGGAGGTGAGGAAGGCTGTTGCGGTGTGAGCAACGGGTTCTGGCGCGGCCACATCGTACCCGGTGGCTGGGGCCGCCTCGCGTTTCACAGTGACAGCGGTGGTTAATTTTTCACGTTCCAGCGGGCGGGACTGGGCAATCCGTTCCAGCTCCCTGTAATGCGTCTGGAGCAACTCGATTACCTGCGGGTCAAAGGACTTGCCGGAGAGTTGGGCTATGCGGTCCATGGCTTCATCCAGGGGCAGGGCAGGACGATAGTGGCGGTCCGTTGCCAATGCGTCAAGGCAGTCCACGGCAGAAAGAATGCGCGCTCCTATAGGGATCGCCTCTCCCTTCAGGCCGTCAGGATATCCAGATCCATCCCACTTCTCGTGATGCGAGCGCACGATCGGCACGACCGGATACGGGAATTGCACGCGCTCCAGAATTTCTGCTCCCACAATCGGATGGATTTTCATCTTTTCAAATTCTTCCGGAGTTAAGCGGCCGGGCTTGGAGATGATGTGTTCCGGCACCGCCAGTTTTCCTATGTCGTGCAGCAGGGCGGCAGCGCGGAGAGCTTCCTGTTCAGAGGCCGATAGCTTGAGCCTCCTGGCCAGTTCGATGGCGTAGACGCGCACGCGACGCAGGTGATCGTGGGTGGTCTGGTCCTTGGCTTCGATGGCGAGCGCCAGGGCCTCAATGGTCCGCAGGTGAAGTCCGGCCATCTCTTCTACGTGACGTTTTTCATTTTGCAGTTTGCCCACGTACAACCGGTACGATCGGTAAATCACGAACATTGCCGGCAGGGCCAGCAACGTGGTCTGCCAATTGACTCTTTGGTTCACCCAGGCAACCAGACCGGCTACGGCTGCGCCCGCCAGGTAATACGGCAGAGACCAGAAATAACAGTCTGACCAAACCTTGCGCAGAGACTTGTTTTCGGTGAGGGAGATGATGGTGGCTACGGGGAGAGTATTCAATAGAAAGTAGGTGCTTCCGGACAACATCAGCAGCAACGCGGAATTCTGATGCAGCCTGGTGTGCAGGGGGCCATGATAGACAAAGTATGCACCCCAGATGGCGAACGCGGCGCTGCACACATTGAACAGTACCCGCTCCAGAGGTGGCCAGGCGTTGCGCTTGGCAAAGCACTGGACCACGATGGCCGCGCATCCCACAAACAAGGTCTCACTGAAGCTCAGCTCCACAATACAGATAAGAATGAACAGAAAGCTCACGGAGATGGTCCCGGTGATTTCCGGCAGGCTCACGCGCAGCCGCGACGCCAGAATAGCGATAAGCGAATAGGAAATGAACTTGGGTACATCATCCACTCGCCAAGTCCAACCGAAAGCAATGACGGCTGCGCCGAGCAGGCAGACGCACCACAGAAATACCCATGCCCGTCTGGACATAAGAATCCAACCCTCTCCAACCAGGAGTCACGGCAAGTGGCGGGCCAAATCCCAGGGACAGTGTACAAACGTAACGTATTCATTGGCCGTTACTTGGAGATAAGCTTTCTCTAATATTCAAGGCAGCTTTCCCCGGCTGCGACACTTTGTCACTTTGCCACGGTTTAAGATGAGTCAGATTGTCACAGCCGGAGTCGAGTTCTCCATTCATCTGCGGCGCGCAGGCACAGATCGAGCTGCCACGAGGAGCCGTGGCGCAGGGAAAACCTCGTACTCACATGACCAAAGTAATGGACCCTTTGTAACTCCGTGCTTGTTCCGGAGGTGGAGTTGCCCCATGATTAGCCAGTCCTGCATTAGCCAGTCCAGGTACCAGAATCTGGGGCTCTTTCAAGAGGGCCTTGCCAGGGAATCGAAGGAGTCAGGGTGCCAATAGCGTCCCAGAATCCGGGGGCCGATACCGGCTTTATTGCTCGCAGCGACACGCTCAAGAGAGTGCTGGCGCTGGTGGAGCAGGTGGCGCGTCATCCGGCTGCCGTCCTGATCGTGGGAGAGACCGGAACGGGCAAGGAGATGATTGCCCGCGCCATCCACTCGCATTCGCTCCGTTGCAACAATGCCTGGATTGACGTGAATTGTGCCGCCATTCCCGAGCACCTGGTGGAAAGCGAACTCTTTGGCTACGAAAAGGGCGCATTCAGCGGCGCCGATGTCATGAAGCCGGGGATGTTCGAGCTGGCGGACAAGGGAACTCTGCTTCTGGACGAAATCGGTGATCTCGATTTGAAGGTCCAGGTGAAGCTGCTGCGGGTGCTCGATGGCGTTCCCTACTACCGGCTCGGCGGCAGCAAAAAAGTGACCGTGGACGTGCGGGTTGTGGCAGCAACCAATCAGGACCTGGAAGAACTGGTTCGGGCAGGCCGCTTCCGGCGCGATCTTTATCATCGGCTGGCGCAATTCAGGCTGGAAATCCCGCCGCTGCGAGACAGGCCGGAAGACCTGCTGGCTATTGCCGAACACCTTTTGCATGCACACTATCAGGAATCACGTTTCAACGCGGATGCTATTAACGCGATGCTCACGTATTGCTGGCCGGGCAATGTGCGCGAGTTGAAGAACGCCATATTTCACGCAGCAATGTGCGCCAAAGAACCGAAAATCCAGATCACGGCCGCGGACCTGAATCTGCCGGAAGTGGCCGCCGGCAATGGGCATGCTCCGCTCGATGGCGACTTGAATCAGATTGAGCGCCAGATGATTTTCAGGACGCTGGAGAGATTCGATGGAAACCAGGGAAAGGCGGCCCAGGCGCTGGGAATCTCCCGCCGTACCTTGATCCGCAAGCTCAAGGGTTACCGCGAAAATGCTTCTGAAGCGGCTGGCCGCACCGCTGCTGCCGAACGGGAACGGTACTATCGCGCCCAGATGAAGCTTCCAGTGAAATTGAAATACGCGGGCGAGCAGCTTGAGGCCACTTTGTTGAACCTGAGCGTTGGCGGCGCTGCCATCGCGATCGAGAAGCCATTGAGTTTTGGAATGCCGGCGTCGATCTGTTTTGCCATGCCGGAGACTGAAGGTGAATCCGAGCTTTCCGGTCGCATCGCCTGGTCGAACAGTGAAGGCCAGCATGGAATCCAATTCAGCGACCTGCCCACGAACCTCCGCTCCAATCTGTTGCGCTGGCTTACTTCGCAAATGAAAAAAGAGAGTTGCAACGCCGCGATTTGAAGGCGGCTTTTTCATTCGCGCTTCTCAAAACAGTTCAGTGCCTGCGGTAGCTGCGTTCTTTCCGGAACATTCGCGGGTCGTAGCTGAGCGGCCCCACGTTGCTCACGGAAATCCTCTTGTAGTCGCCGTGGCCGGGATTGATCAGGCAGTTATTTTCATTGGGAGCGAGAACAGAAGGCGCCAGCAGCAGGCAATGCTCTCCTCGCTGCACGAATTCATCACCGAACCGGGCAAGCTCTGGTGGGGCTGCCGGGTCCCGCCAGTTTGCCGGCAGGCTGCCGGCCGTGACCATCTCGCGGGTCAAATCGTTAGGGACTTCTGCGACGGCTAATACCAGGTCGGGCGGAGGGTTGTCTTGATCGAGATGGACGAAATACTCGAGCATTGCGAGCGATTGGTGTTCCGACGCATAACTTAGGCGGACTCCCGGGCTGGACCAGCGTCCACCGTAGCGATATGCCCCCTCACCGTCAAAGGGAGTGCGGGCATATGCCTTGCGCAATACACGATAAATTCGGCTCAACTAATTCCGCCATAGGCGATGCGGCCCAGGATGTTTTCCACCTGGCGCGCCCCTGGCTCCGTGTCAATCGCCGCGACGGGCGCAAGGCCGCCCAGGGCACGGTTGGGATGCTTGAGCCACCGCATGGCGCGCTCGTGATCGCCAAGGTGCTCATTGGCGATAGCTACGATGCGGGCAAGCCGGTAAAGCCGGTCCGATTCGAAACGCGCCAGCCGTCCACTGCGCCGGCGGCGTTGCAAGCTCCGAGGAGAAAGATCAAGTGCGCTGGCCAGTTCTTTCAGGCTTAAGCCGGAGGCTCGCATCAGCCCCTCCACTACGGCCGGAGGAAACCCTTCTCGGATCGCCTCGCGCATGTCATGATCGCTGGAGAAATCGCGGCCCAGGACCTGTTCGCCCCCCAATTCCGCAACCACGGCTCTAAGCTCATTTGTCATTCTGTCGCTTATGATAGCGACAAATGGCGCCCATCGTCAATTCGTCTGGCGAGACATGCCCACGTCAATCACAGACCGCGAGCGGACATGAGCGAAACGGCAGGAAAACTACCGCAGCGCCGTACGCACTTCTGAGTCAGCGGAGCGCGGCTGGATGATCTCATATTGTTTGATTTTGTAGAGCAGCGCCTTATAGCTGATGTTCAGCCTCATGGCAGCCAGTTTGCGGTTCCAGTTGGTGGCGATGAGCGCTTCCTCAATGGCCTTCAACTCGGTCTTATCTTTCAAATTGCGGACCAGTGATTTCAGGCCAAACTCTGCTCCGTTGCCGGTGAGGCCATCCGCACCGGAGGCGAGAGACTGCCCTTTAGACTTGGACTCCAGCTCAGAGATGGCGAGACCCTCATCCTGTAGAACCATATAACGCTTCACAAAGTTACCCAGTTCGCGCAAGTTGCCTGGCCACCGGTATTGCATGCACGCCTGGATCAGCCGCTCGGAGTAGGAGATTGAAGGATGCGCGTACTTTTGCGAGAACTGGTTCATGAAGTGTTTGACCAGCAAAGGAATTTCTTCCCGCCGCTCCCGCAGAGGAGGAATAGTCACGGTAAAAGCATTCAGGCGGTAGTACAGATCTTCGCGGAATGTTTTTTCAGCGATTGCTTTCTGCACCTCGATATTGGTGGCAGCGAGCACGCGAAAATCCGCGGCGATGGTGGTGCGGCCGCCGAGGCGCGAAAACTGTCCATCCTGCAACACGTGCAGCAATTTGGCTTGCAGGACAGGACTCATTTCACCGATTTCGTCCAGCAGGATGGTGCCTTTGTTGCACAACTCAAACTTACCGGGCTTGGGACGGGTGGCCCCAGTGAAGGCGCCCGGCTCGTATCCAAACAGTTCGCTCTCCAGCAAGTCTACGGGCAGGGCTGCGCAATTAACCTTGAGCAGTGGATTACGCGCGCGGTGCGATAACTTATGGATCAACCGAGCCAGGATTTCTTTTCCCACGCCGCTTTCGCCCAACAGCAGGACGGGAACATCCACCTTGGCCACCAGAGAGATCTGCGCGCGAATCTGCTTCATGGCAGGGCTTGCAGCCAGAAAGAAAAGATCATTTTCCAGACTCTCAAAAAGCTCCTCGCCTTCGGGAGACTGCGCGGCCTCCTCGGGGCTGGGCGGGCCGGTGGCAAGCGAACGCTTCAAAACTGCATCCAACTCCGCCTTATAGAAGGGCTTGGTCATGTAGTCCAGCGCGCCCAGCTTGATTGCCTGGACTACGGTGCTGGTATCAGTCACGCAGGAGCACACCACAATTCGCTGTTCCGGACGCAGTTTCTTGCATGCCTCAATGGTCTGGAGCCCGTCCATTCTCGGCATCGCCATGTCCAGAAGGATGAGGTCCACAGCGTCCTTGGATTCAAGGCGTCTGACCGCCTCTTCTCCGCTGGTGGCCGTCTCGACTCCATAGTGGTCCATTTCCAGGAGGGTCCGGGTATAGGTGAGCATGCTTGGTTCATCATCAACAACAAGGATGTTCGGCCTCTTGGTCAAAACAGATTGAGTGCTCATATGCGTTCCTGTCTTTCTGTTATGGGTAAAAGCAGGGAGAATGTGCTGCCACGTCCCACTTCACTTTCCACCCAGATTTTTCCGCCATGCGCGTCAACCAGGCGCCGGGCGATAGCCAGCCCCAGACCCATCCCGTCGGATTTTTCCGGCTGCAAGCGCAAGAATTCGCTGAAAACCTCAAAGTGGTATTCGGCAGGGATTCCAGGACCGTTGTCTATCACGGAAATCTTGACGCAGTTGTACTTGCAATCCCGGTCGCGACGCCTTTCCTGGGGAAAGGCTGTGCTCTGCACAGGGCTGCGGCGCTCCCACAGGTGGGGCTCGGTTTTCACGACAATACAGCCACCAGCAGGGGTAAATTTCAAAGCATTTTCCAGAAGGTTGGAAATGATGTGCTGAACTTTCAAACAATCAAAGGGGAAATCGGGCAGCGTTTTATCGGGCACGAACCGGCAGATCATACCGCGCTGCTCGAATGGGATGGCCCAGTGCCCCAGGACTTCGGAGACGCACTCATTCACATCACCCATCTCCTTGGTCAACTCAAGTTTTCCCGATTCCAGGGCGCTGAAGGTCAAAAAGGTATGAATGAATTTCTGCAATCGGGCAGCATTCTGCTGCATTTCCCCCAGCACTGTTTTCTGGGCTTCATTGAGTGCTCCCAGACTCTCACCCAGCAGCAAGTCGGTATAGCCACACATAACCGCAAGGGGGGTCTTCAGCTCATGCGCGGCCGATGCGAGGGCGAGAGTACGGCGGAAGAGTTCTCTCTTCAGCCAATCGTCCAATAGGCGTGGAATGGCTTCCGGGTCGGCCTGAGGCAAATCAGGCGTAGCAACTGACGCGATTTTTTCCAAAGTGGCACCGTCCGGACGGGACCCAGACTGTCGCGGTTGTATTTCGGCCAGCGCGGCAGAATTGTGCCCGTCGACACAAATGGCAATATTGCTCAAACCCGGGGGAAGGGTCTGATCGATCAATTCGCAAAACTAATTGTAGAGCCTGGGGCGATTCTTCTTGACGTCGCCTTTGAAACTCAGCGACGTCTTTACGACCCCTCAAACATAAGGGGAGTCTGGTTAAATCCTTCTAGGTGTGCTTAAGATAGCACCTTTAACTAAGGCTTGTCGAGAAAATTCTTTGTTAAGAAATTCTTCATAAGTACGAATTACTATCAGTAAACACAGTATCTTAGGGAGTCTTGAGGAATCACGGCGGGCGGATTACTTGGTAAAGAAAAGTAAGGCAAATGCCAGGGTAGCGGGTTAGTGCGGATCTAACACCTGCTCGACAGGTTGATCCATAAAATTGTCGGCTTCGAGAAAGTCAAATCTCTGGATGGCAGCGGCCATCCCCTTTTGCCCGCTTAAGTCATCTTGTTCTACGCGAAGCACTCTAGCGCGGCAAGCCACTCGGACCGGAACCACGGCAAACTCATAGGGAAGGGTCATCAGCAGTTCGATTTCCTGATGTTCAACGACTGGTAGATTGGCGTAGAAAAATACGCCTCCAGAACTTATGTCCCGGGTTTTGCCACGAACTTTGAGACCTGTATCAGGGAGTACAAGGGTTATCGCCAACTGGAGCGCAAACCTATGCGAGATACGCCTATCTTGGGTCAAAGCTCCAGTTCCTCCTCAATAAAAGCGATCTTCGGAACCGGGCTCCTCCGCAAGGGCAGTGCTCAGGGGGAAGCCCTCCGTTGAAGATACTCTTACAGCATTTATTAGTCCCACTAGGCTAGCGCTCGTATCAACCTGATAACAAACGATATTTATTAAGAAAATCCCATATTTTCCATAGGTACAGTTGCATTTCTGTTCCTTCTAAGTGAATGAGATTGCAGCTCTACAGGAAATGAGAAGTCCGGTTCCTGGAATCCATGCCGAAAAATGGAAACAAGGAAAACATCTTCCTAATGTGAAAATGTTTTCCTATTCTCTTTGGCCTTTGGACAAGGGCAACATGACCCTCAGCAGGCATCAGGAAATCCGTATTTCATATTTTAGTCCTTTTAAATCAACCGCTTACGCCATTAAAAGGCGGCCATAAATGAGATTCTTCGTGCCGCTTGCGAGTTGGCGGCTGGAGTGCATTTGTATGCGGTGCCCACAGACAATCAAATGTTCGATACTCGCGTCAAACCCGGATTTTCTGTCTACGGCGGTTCACATGCGCCAGTCGACGGAGCAGCCTTTCCGCCAGATGAGGTGATCTTCGGTAAATCACCGGACATGGGAGCGGTCCGAAAGACCCTCTCCAAAGTTGCCGGGACGGGCATCCCCGTGTTGATGACCGGGGAGAGCGGAACCGGCAAGGAGATAATCGCCCGCCTGCTACATCGGGACTCGCTGGTTTCATCGAAGCCATTTGTTCAGGTCAACTGCGCAGCGATTCCGGCAACGCTTCTGGAAAGCGAACTGTTCGGCTTCGAAAAAGGGTCGTTTACTGGCGCGGTAGGGACCAAGCCAGGGCGAATTGAACTGGCCAATTCAGGAACACTTTTCCTGGACGAGATTGGTGAGTTGGAGCCGGGAACCCAGGCCAAGCTCCTGCAGGTCTTACAGGATGGCCAGTTCAGCCGCATCGGTGGCCAGGAAGATAAGCGGGTCAACGTACGGTTTGTCTTCGCGACCAATCGCGACCTGGAAGAAGAGATTGCCGTTGGAAATTTCCGCGAAGACCTGTTTTACAGGATCAACGTGGTCAACATGCACCTGCCGCCCCTCCGTGAACGCCTGGAGGATATTCCATTGCTCTGCGACTACTTCATCGCGCGGCACAACGAAAAATTCAATTGCCGCGCCGGCTCCCTTTCCGATGCTTGCATTGCCAGCCTTCAGGATTACCACTGGCCAGGCAATATCCGTCAGCTGGAAAACCTGACCAAACGGTACGTGATCCTGGGATCTGAGGAGGCAATTCTTTCCGAACTGCGCGACCGGGAGACGGACATCTTCAAATTCATCATTCCTCCGCAGGGTGAAGTATCGCTGAAGCAGATTACCCGGCAAGCCGTGCGGCAAGTGGAACGTAAGGTGATTCTGAAGATGGTGGAAGCCAGCAACTGGAATCGCAAGCGGGCAGCGAAGCGGCTGAACATAAGTTATCGCGCGCTGCTTTACAAACTGAAGGAAGCGGGAGTCCCCTCCGAGCGGAGGAAAGCACACGCAGCCAAGAAACTGCTGATGGAGAGCGCCGCAGCACTCCAGCCGGAACTAAGCAAAGTTGCAGGAGAATCCAGGTAAGGAAATTATGTCCAGCTCACCACAGCTCGTCTCCATCGTGGTACCCATCTTTAATGAAGAAGATGGCATAGGATTGCTGCGCGATAAGTTGCTGAAATTAAATGGGCTACTCGCAGATAACTGCCAGCTGGAATTCATTTTTGTGGATGATGGCAGCGCCGATCGCACGGTGGAAAGATTGAAGGAGCAGTTCGCCAGCGCTGGCGTGCCTTTCCAGATCGTCGAGCACGGCACAAACCGGGGTGTGGGCGCAGCCTTTCGCAGCGGCTTCCGTGTCTGTACCGGAAAACTGATATGCACCATCGATGCGGACTGCACGTATTCGCCGGAGGGACTGAAACTGCTGCTGGAAGCGCTGGCAGCGACCGGAGCAGATATCGCAGTGGCCTCTCCCTACCATCCGCAGGGCGGGGTTGAGGGTGTACCCTGGTGGCGGCTGGCCCTGAGCCGGAGATGTTCGGCGCTGTACCGCTGGGCTTCCCCGCTGAAGCTGTACACCTATACCAGCATCTTCCGAGCATATCGCAGTGAAGTCATCGCAAACGTAAGCTTCAGCTCGGATGGGTTTGTCTCCGCAGCAGAAATTCTGCTCGCAGCAGGACGCCAAGGCTACCGGGTGACGGAAGTGCCAATGGTTTTGCGGGCGCGCTCTATTGGCCGCAGCAAGATGAAGGTCCTGCGAACGATACTTTCTCACCTGCGAACACTCAGCGGGTTCGTTGCAGGCAAGTCGGGCTCCCCCTCCCGGAACGAAACACAATCAGATACGCAGTTGTCGCAAGCAAACCGGATTGGAGAGATATAAATGGTGAGGATGGGAACAGTTGGACTTGGAGCCTGGGGTTGGAACGTAACCAGGAATTTTGCGGAGCTGAAGGGCTGCAGGGTGTCTGTGTGCTTTGACCAGGATGCCCGCAAGCGCGATGCGGCAACTTCGAATTGGCCCGGCATTCATGCCGTGGACTCTTTCGAAAAACTGCTCCGCCACGATATTGACGCCGTTGCCATAGCTTCGCCGGCCGTCACCCACTATGAGTTCACGAAACTGGCGCTGCTTTCCGGGCGCGATGTTTTCGTGGAAAAACCGTTTACGCTGAATGTGCGCCACGCGGAAGAGCTTGCGGAGCTCGCGGAAAAGCACAATCGCGTCCTGATGGTAGGACACCTGCTCGAATATCATCCGGTCGTCCATCGCCTGAAGACCCTCATCAGTTCAGGCGAGCTGGGCCCGATTTATTACATCTATTCGCAGCGGGTGAACCTGGGGCGAATTCGCGGGGATGAAAACGCCCTGTGGAGCTTCGCCCCGCACGATATTTCGCAGATTCTTTTCATGCTCGGCAAGGAACCCATCAATGTAAGCGCGCGCGGGCAGAGTTACATCCAGGAAGGCATTGAGGATGTTGTCTTCCTGAGCCTGTTCTTCGATAACCGGATCATGGCCCACATCCACCTGAGCTGGCTCGACCCGCACAAAGTGCGCCGCACCACCATTGTGGGACAGAAGAAAATGGCGGTGTTCGATGATGCCGAGAGCACGGAAAAGCTGCGGATTTATGACAACCACGCAGAGATGCCGCCGGCCAAGAGCTATGGCGAAGCGATCCAGGTACGCTTTGGCGACATCCTGATCCCCCGCGTGGAGATGACGGAACCATTGAAGATCGAGTGTAAACATTTTGTGGAATGCGTGCGCGACCGCGCTACTCCCGTATCCGACGCCCAGGACGGATTGCGCGTGATTCGCATCATTGAAGCGGCACAACGCTCCATGGAACAGGACGGCGTGCCGATTGCCCTAGAGGAGAGTAATGACAACCTTCGTTCACCCATCAGCACAGATCGGCGCTGGTACGCAGTTGGGACATAATAGCGTCGTTCATGAGAATGCGCGGATCGGTGACAACTGCAGGATCGGAAGCGGAGTTGTCATTCATCCCGGCGCCATCATCGGCAACAACGTACGCATTGACGATCACACGGTGGTAGGCAAGCTGCCTATGAAGGCGGCCCTGAGCGCCGTAACCAGTGACCAGGCGCTTGATCCATGCGTAATCGGCGATGATTGCCTGATCGGCGCCATGACCGTGATCTATCGCGGCTGCGTCTTGCGCAACAAGGTAATGGTTGCCGACCTGGCATCCTTGCGGGAGAACGTAGAGATAGGCGAGCTCACGATTATTGGACGTGGCGTCACAGTGGAAAACAAAGTCCGGATTGGCAGCCGCTGCAAGGTGGAGACGGAAGCCTACGTTACCGCGCTCTCTGAGATCGGCGATAGCTGCTTCATCGCGCCCGAGGTCACTTTTACCAACGACAACTTTCTCGGACGCACTCGCGAGCGCTTCAGGTTTCACAAGGGAGTAACCATGAAGCGCGGCGCGCGGATCGGCGCCAATGTGACTGTCCTGCCAGGTCTCACCTTGGGCGAGGATGCCCTGGTGGCTGCCGGATCCGTCGTTACCCGCGATGTTCCCGCGCGCAAGATTGTGCTGGGTGCACCAGCCAAGGTCTGGCGTGATGTCCCCCCGGAACAGTTGCTGGAAAACCAATAGGCTGTGCAGATGAAAAAATTTATTTCCATTGCCGGTGTCCGGCCGCAGTTTGTGAAGGCGGCCATTGTCTGCGCTGCCGCGGAACGCTACAACCACGCTAGGCCCCGAGAAGAACAAGTGCAGCACCTGCTGCTGAATACCGGCCAACACTATGACTACGGCATGGCCGATGTTTTCTTTCAGCAACTGCCTCTGCCTCACCCCGACTATAACCTGGGCGTGGGTTCAGGCAGCCATGGCGCGCAGACCGCAGCCATGCTGGAACAAATCGAGAAGGTGCTCCAACACATGGAAGAGAAGCCGGACTGCGTGATCGTCTATGGGGACACTAACTCCACTCTGGCCGGCGCGCTGGCCGCGGTGAAACTTCATATTCCCGTGGCGCATGTCGAGTCCGGGTTGCGCAGCTTCAACCGGCGCATGCCGGAAGAGATCAACCGAATCGTTGCGGACCACCTGGCATCGGCGCTGCTCTGTCCTACCCATGGAGCGGTTGAGCAACTGCGGCGTGAAGGAATCACAGGCAACGTTTACTTCACGGGTGACGTGATGCTCGATGCGGTGCAGGTTTTTGCGGCACAGGCGGCCCAGACTTCAACCGTGCTGAGGGATCTGGGAGTCGCAGCCAAGAGATACATCCTGGTAACGATTCATCGGGCTGAAAACACGGATTCGCCCGAGCGTACCGCGGAATTGGTGGAAACACTATGCGGGCTCGACCAGCCAACCATCTTTTCCATGCATCCGCGCCTGCGCGCCAAGCTGAGTCAGGAACCCGAATACCAGCCTTTGGGGAGCAAGCTTGAGCATGCTGCCCACATCAGGATCACTCCGCCACTGGCTTATCTGGACATGCTGCACCTGGAGACCAACGCGCAGTTAGTCATGACCGATTCCGGAGGAGTCCAGAAGGAAGCCTATTTTGTCGGGACACCCTGCCTCACATTGCGGGATGAGACGGAGTGGACTGAGACATTGCAAGGTGGCTGGAACCAGGTGGTGGGGACTTCTCCTGCCAAAATCCTTCCAGTAGTAAGTAGTTTATGGTCCCACAACGGCGCTTCACCAGCCGGTAAGCCTGCGCTTTCGGCATTTGGCGATGGCCGCGCGGGTGACAACATCCTGCAAATTTTGGCGGAAAAGGATTTAACTGCGAATGCCTGAATCAAAAACAAAAATTGTACTGGTAACCGGGGCGGCGGGGTTCCTGGGCTCTCATCTTTGCGACGCGCTGCTTTCGCATGGGCACCGGGTCATTGGCGTGGACGATCTATCGCATGGAAACCGTGACAATCTCGTCCTGGCCGCTAAGAATTCACGCTTCAGTTTCCACGTGCTGGATATCAGCGATGGGGAAAGATTACGCGCGGTGAGCGATGGGATCGAGGTCTTTGCCCACCTGGCCGCCTTCAAGATTCCGCGCTATGGGAACCGGCTGAAGACGCTGATGGTGAACTCGCAAGGCACAATCAATGTCCTGCAGCTTGCCACGGAGCGGAACGCGAAGTTTATTTTTACCTCCACATCCGATGTTTATGGCAGAAATCCGGCTGTGCCTTTCAGCGAAACCAGCGAGAGCGTACTGGGGCCTTCCACGGTGGCGCGCTGGGCCTACGCAGCCTCAAAGCTTTTTGATGAGCACCTGGCCCTGGGGTTCCATGAGAGCCACGGCATTCCTGTCACGATCCTGCGCATCTTCGGCTCGTATGGGCCGCGCCAGCATTTGAGCTGGTGGGGCGGGCCCCAATCCGTGTTCATTGACAGCATTCTCAACGGCGAGGCCATTCCAATTCACGGAGACGGATTGCAGACGCGGAGCTTCACCTTCGTAGCGGACACGGTGGCTGGAATCCTGGCAGCCCTGGAGAGCGACGCCGCCAATAACCAGATTATCAACGTCGGCAGCACCCATGAAATTTCGATCGTCGATCTGGCCAAGCTCATCCACGGTCTTTCCGGAAAAACTGAGCCGTTACGTTTGGAGTTTGTGCCCTACAAAAAAATCAGCGGACAGGACTATGAAGACGTCCGCAGACGCATTCCGGATGTAAGCAAGGCGGAAAACCTGCTGGGGTTCAAAGCCCACGTTTCCCTGGAAGATGGGCTCCGCCGCACTATCGAGTGGCAAACTGCGGTGCGCAGCGCCGAGCAGGTTGTGGTGGCTTCATGAATGCCGGTCTGGTGGCAGAAAAGCCGGAGCTGATTCTGGAACACGCTGAGGCGGAACGCGTGAAAGACTCTGCGCTCTGGCAATGGGCGGCCCTCGGCGCAATCGTGCTGGCATCGTGCGGCCATTTGCTGATCAAGGTTGGCGTGACTGCGGCAGCCCATGGCGCCCCGGCTTCCGGCCTTGTTGCGCGCATCGCTCATTACTTCCTGCAACCGGCGGCCGTCAGCGGACTGGCCATCTATGGAGCGGGAACGCTGCTTTGGATCTACGCAGTATCGCAGCGCAATATCAGCTTGCTTTATCCGCTCACGGCACTCACTTATGTGATCGTGACCCTGGGTGGCAGGTTCCTGTTCGGAGAAGGTATTCCACCCGCGCGGTGGCTGGGGATTGGTGTGGTGGTGCTGGGCGTTGCCATGTTGCAGCTTTCGGCGAGGGGAGAAAAAGCATGACTCCGCTAGCGGCATTGTGGGTGAGCATTCTGCTGGGGGCTTGTGCCCAGGTTTTCCTGAGGCGTGGAGTTGCCGGACACAACGGTTCCTACATCCTGCTGTTACGTTCAGGCTGGGTGTGGGCGTGGGGCTTGTGCTTTGTTGTGGCGACGGCGCTGTGGATGACCGCCATTTCCGCCCTGCAGATCTCTTATGCATTTCCTTTGTTGAGCATTGGGTTTCCGTTTGTCGCCGTGCTCTCAGTCTTTTTCCTCAAAGAGCGCATTCCCGCTTCAAGGTGGGCGGCAATCGCAGTGATCACGTTTGGCGTCGCACTGATTTTCAGGAGTTCTTGAGCGATATGGCCATGGAAGCAAGACGCAACGCACATGTCGGGATTCTGGGTGGCGGAATCACCGGGTTGACGGCCGCATTTTATCTCTTGCGGGCCGGATGCCAGGTGACGGTGCTCGAAGCCCGTCCGCAACTCGGCGGCCTGGCAACTTACTTTGATTTTGGACCGTTCTTTTGGGACAAGTTTTACCACTGCATTCTTACTTCAGATGGTCCTCTGCTTCAGTTGATCAAGGATCTGGGATTAGCCGGCGAGATGCGCTGGACTGAGACCAAAGTCGGGTTCTTCACCAACGGCCGTCTCCATTCTATGACTACCAGCCTGGATTTTCTCCGCTTTCCCGCTATTTCATTGTGGGAGAAGTTTCGCCTGGGATTGGGCATCCTGTCCGTGGCGCGCATTGCAGATGGACTTGCCCTGGAACAGGAGCCTATCGGTCCCTGGCTTACGCGAAAATTCGGCAAGGGCAATTATCAAAAGCTGTGGGAGCCGCTGCTCAAGTGCAAGCTCGGCGCCGCGCGTGAACAGGCCTCAGCCAGCTTTATATGGGCGACCATCCGGAGGCTCTACTCTACCCGCGAGAAGGATGCCAGCAAGAAAGAACGGTTGGGTTATGTCCGCGGTGGCTACCATACAGTTTTTACCCGCCTGGCCGAACAAATTAAGAGCATGGGCGGAAAGATTATCACCAGCGCGCAGGTACAGCAGGTCAAGGCGTCCGCTGCCGGCCAGGTAACCGTGGCAACCGGGGCCGGCAATCTCGACTTTGATTCCGTCGTGGCCACCATGCCGAGCAGCGCATTCCGGCAAGTGGCGCTTGACGCCGACTATCAGGCAAAGCTCGACAAGATGCAGTACATGGGTATGGTCTGCGGAGTCATGCTGCTAAAACGCAAATTGACGCCCTACTATTGCACCAATCTGACGGACGACTTGCCATTTACCGGAATCATTGAGATGACCAACCTGATTTCTCTGGAAGAAACGCAGGGACGTCACCTGGTTTATCTGCCGAAATATACCTCGCCCGGTGATCCTCTGTTTAATGCGAGTGAGGAAGACGTATGGAAGCTGTTCGACCCCAGTCTTCAGAGGGTGATTCCTGACTTGAGAGAGGAAGAGATTGAGCGGCGTTTTGTATTCCGGGAGCGTCTGGTTCAGCCGATTCCGGTCCTCAATTATTCGGCCATGGTGCCGGCGATGGAAACCACCATCCCCAATGTGCTGCTCGCCAATACTACACAGATCGTTAATTCAACGTTGAACAACAACGAGATGGTGAGGATTGCCGGCAAGGCCGTGGAATCGGTGCTGGAGAAGACGCGGAATCGGACTGGAGACTCTCGTCTGGAGCAGCCGGTCGAGGTGTACCAATAAACGAACGAGCGACAACCATGAATGGAGAGTAACGATCTTGACATGTTTAACGCTTTTTTCTGTGGGCTCTGCCGGATGGTCGGCGCTGGCCCTCAGTCTTAGCCACAACGCCGCAGCTCTGGCTGGCCCTTTCCAGAGCGGCATGGAGATTTTGGCGGGATTTTTTTCTGGGATGACGGAACCGGTTCGCCTGGTTCTCATGGGAGTAGGTCTGATTGCGCTTTCAGTAATGGTGCGCCGGCGCAAGCGGTAATCGAAATATATGACAAGTTTGATCAATGCCTCTGCGGAAAAGCCAGTCCACATCCTCACAGTGGATCTCGAAGACTATTTTCACGTAGAGGCGTTTGCCGGAACAGTATCGCGCAGTTCCTGGGACCAATATCCATGCCGTGTGGTGGAGAACTGCCATCGATTGCTGGATATCTTCGACCGCCATCAGGTGAAAGCTACTTTCTTTGTATTGGGATGGATCGCAGACCGTTTTCCCGCTTTGATCCGGGAAGTCCACGATCGTGGCCATGAATTGGCGTGCCACAGCTTCTGGCATCGTAAGGTTGATTCCCTCACTCCAGCGCAGTTTCGCGCCGACACTCGCGAGGCGTGCGACGCAATTGAGCAGGCCGCCTCAGTGCGCGTGTCAGGATATCGTGCCCCTACGTGGTCCATCACGCGGCGCTCGCTCTGGGCCCTGGACATTCTGGAAGAAGAAGGTTTTGAGTACGATTCCAGTATCTACCCCATTCACCACGACCTATATGGAATACCCGGCGCGAATCGTTATGCGTACGCGCACGTTTGCGAGAATGGGGAGAGCTTACTTGAGTTCCCGCCGGCAACTGCCAGAATCGCGGGAATGAACTTTCCCGCCGCAGGCGGCGGCTATCTGCGGATTTTCCCGTCGGCCTACACTTCCTGGGTCTTTAAGCAGTTCGAAAGCGCAGGACGATCCCTGGTGCTCTATCTCCATCCGTGGGAAATAGACCCCGAGCAGCCCCGGATTCGCGGACCGCTGAAATCAAGATTTCGCCACTATACCAACTTGCACCGGACAGAGGAGCGGCTGGAGCGCGTATTGAAAAGCTATCGTTTTGCTCCTTTCCGCTACCATCTGCCGGTCGAGGAGGTCGGACTCGCGAGTTCGGGCGATGTAATGATCCGCTCTCAGCAGGAGGCCCGCGGCTGATCGGCCGGATTTATGTGTGGAATCTATGGAGAAATTTCGGATCGTCCCGCCGCTTCTGAATGCGGGCGCGTTATACGCCATCGCGGACCCGATGATGCCGGTGAGCAGGTGTTTGCCCTGCGCGAATCGAACCTCTTTGTCTCGCTAGTCCACCGCAGACTTTCCATCATCGATCTCTCCGCGGCGGGACGCCAGCCCATGACGAATGAAGATGGAAGTGTGTGGCTGGTGTTCAATGGCGAGATTTATAACTTCCAGGAATTGCGCGAGCAACTCATCGCGGCAGGCCACTGCTTCCAGTCCAAAACCGATACTGAAACCATCATTCACGGTTATGAACAGTGGGGCGAGGGCGTTATCCCGCGGCTGCATGGAATGTTTGCCCTGGCAATCTGGGACGCGAGAGAGCGCCGGTTATTGCTGGCGCGGGACCGGATTGGCAAGAAGCCGCTGTTTTACTACAGCGATGGCAATAAATTCCTTTTTGGGTCGGAGATCAAATCGTTACTGGCTTCGGGAGAAGTGCCGGTGCGGCCGGATGCGGAAGGGCTGCATGACTATTTGACCTACCTGTATTTTCCCGCCCCGCGCACGGCATTTCAGGGAATCTGCAAGCTTCCTCCAGCCACGACGATGACGGTTCAGGTTTGCCCGGACGGAAAACTCACGCAGCAGCAGAAGACATTTTGGGACCCCGTTGAGGCTGCAGGATCGGTCCGCGAAATATCTCTGCAAGATGCGGTGGAGCGGACCCGTGAACTGATCAGCGACGCAGTGCGCGTTCGCCTTATCAGTGACGTGCCGCTGGGAGTCTTTCTGAGTGGAGGACTGGATTCAGGCAGCATCGCGGCATTTGCCGCGCAGAACAGCCACGAGCCCATTAAGACCTTCACCATCGGATTCCAGGACAGCAAGCTCTTTGATGAGAGCAGGAATGCGGCTGAAGTCGCGCGGAAATTCGGCACGGACCACCACCTTTTGCAGGTTGACGCACACTGCGCGGAGCACATGGCTACCGTGGTCCGGCATTTTGATGAGCCTTTTGGAAATCCCACAGCGGTGCTGGAATATCTCTTAACCCGCCGGATGCGGGAAAGCGTTACCGTCGCGCTCTCCGGCGATGGCGGTGACGAAGCCTTTGGCGGCTATGCGCGATACGCGGGCGCATCGATGGCGCAAAAATACAGAAAGCTGCCTTCCGTGTTCACCGCCGGTTTCATGGTGCGCTTGTCCCGCCTGTTGCGCGATGATACCCGCGGGCGCCACGGATACCGGCGCGTCCGGGAGTTTCTTGAATCAGCATGGATGCCGCAGGAGGAGATGTATCTGCAATGGGTCGGCTATTTCTCTGAAAACGAGAAGCGGTCTATGTACACTCCCGAATTCTCGCGGCAGGTTGGGGCACGCGATTCCGGAGATTTTCTGCGTGAAGCGTTTCGCCGTGGAGATTCCCTCGACCCCCTCAGTCGCCTTGGATACGTGGATATCGCTTCTTTTCTCTCCGGAAATTGCCTGGAATATGCGGACCGCATGTCGATGGCGAATTCGCTTGAACTGCGCTGTCCGTTTGCCGACCATCGCATTCAGGAATTTGGGCTTTCGCTTCCCTTTGCCTGGAAGTACCGCCGTGGAAAGACGAAATGGATCCTCCGCGAAGCCATGAAGGGCATCCTTCCTGCGAGTATCCTGGGGGGAAAGAAAATCGGCTTCAATCCACCCGTCCCGCAATGGCTCAACCACGAATTGAGGCCATTGATCGCTGACCTGTTGTCTCGCCAGGCAATAGAACAACGCGGCATGTTTCGTCCTGACGCAGTTTCGGCCCTGCTACAAGACCACTTTGATGGAAAGCGTGACAATGCTTTGAAAATCTGGGGCTTGCTGATGCTGGAGCTATGGTTCCGGATGTATATCGACCGAAGCTGGAATTCTGAAGTTGTCGGCTTGCCCGGCGTTGACCACCGGCTGGCAAATTCCTACACCGCGGCCAGCTACAAGGTGGAAACGCTATGATTCATTTCGGCCTTGAAGGTGCGGCTCCGCTTCTGCTGTACATAGCCATGTTTGTTACGTTCCTTGCCTCAGTGTTTTGGCGGCCCAGCCTTGGGATTTATCTTCTGGTCTTGACTCTGCCCCTGCAAACGGGAAGGTACAAACTGCAGGACTTTCCTCTGGGATCTCAGTTTATTGACATTCTTCTTCTAGGTACGATCCTGGGGCTGCTGATTCAAGGAAAGTCCTTTATTCCCAAGACCAACTTCAACCGGTTCCTGTTGCTGTTTACAATCTTTTGCTACTTCTCGCTGTGGGAAGGGTCGTTTTTCATCAATGCTCCACTTCCCCTCTGGATCGGCGACGAGAGGTTCTCCGCCTGGAAGAACTATGTGGAGATGTTTCTTTTCGCGCTGGTGGTGGCGAGTAGCATCAGGGAGAAGAACCAGATACGGCTCCTGCTGGTTGTCATGGCCATCTCGGTTTTGCTGGTCAATCGCAGTTATTACTCTACCCTGAGCAGCCGTGACCTGTCACACTTTTCTTATGACGTTCGGGATGCCGGCCCACTCGGTTATGCGGGCGTGAACGGCCTGGCAGCCTTTGAAGCGATGTTCGCTTCGTTCCTGTTAGGGACGTTTGCGTTCACCAAAAAGATCTACGCCAAAGTGGGAATCCTGCTGATCCTGGCAACGTGTTGCTACTGCCTGCTGTATTCCTTCTCGCGCGGCGGATATCTCGGTCTTCTGGTGGGCCTGGCTACGGTTGGCCTGTTCAAGACCAGGTGGTTTTTGGTTCTGGCGGCAGTGATCGTGCTTGGATGGCAAGTCTTTTTGCCCGTATCCGTGCAGGAAAGAATCGCCATGACCACTGAGGACGCGGCTGAAGGCCAGCAGTTCGATTCCTCGGCGCAGCAGCGGATCGTTCTGTGGGAAGACGCCATGGACCTGTTCAAGCGCAATCCCATAACCGGCACTGGATTCCAAACCTATGGGTATATGGGGCGCGTGGGCGGATTTCGCGATACGCACAACTACTACGTGAAGGTTTTGGCCGAGATGGGGGTTGTGGGGTTTGCCTTGTACCTTTTTCTGTTGTGGAAACTTGCCCGCGCCGGCTTAAGCTTGTTTTATGGAACAGAGGATCCATTCTGGCGCTCCATAGGCCTCGGCTTCATCGCCCTGATGGCGAGCATAACTATCATGAACTTCTTTGGTGACCGGTGGACCTATCAACAGGCCGATGGCTTCCTCTGGATCCTCCTCGGCTGCGTGATTCGTGGATTGATTGTGATGCGCGAAGCTCCCACGACGATTGATGCCGAGACCGTTCAACAGGTGTCGCTGCAAGAGGAGGCGTGCACTGCCGTATGACTCTTATCGCGAAAGCATCCATCTCGAGCCCGGCGCCCAGGCCGACTGTGGCAACGCCCATTCCTGCACCCCTGGCCCTTCGGCGTGCGGCGCGCCGCACAGTGCTGGCTTATCATGAGCTTTCGTCTGACGCTGTGAGCTACTGCTACGCTCTGACTTGCCGCCAGTTTGAAGATCACCTGAGGCTTGCGGTCCAGCTGGATAGCAATTCATCCGGAAGTAAGCCGCCACTCGTGCTTTCTTTTGACGATGGTCATATTTCCAACTACTTTTCTGCGCTGCCGCTTCTGGAGAAGTACTCCTGCAAGGCCATTTTCTTTGTGATTGTTGGGCGCATGGGCGAGCATAAGGAGTTCATGACCTGGACGCATTTGCGGGAGCTTGTTGCCCTCGGCCATCGAGTCGAGGCCCATAGCTGGTCGCATAAGTTTCTTCCCGACTGCTCTGACGCCGACCTCCGCGAGGAGTTAACGCGATCCAAAGAGACGCTCGAAAACCGCCTGGGCACTCCGGTTGAGGCTTTTTCGGCTCCCCATGGACGGTGGGACCGGCGAGTCCTGAGAGCGTGCGCGGATGCGGGCTATCGCTCCTTATACACATCAGATCCGTGGCGCCGCTCGCGATCGCTGGAACACATGGAAGTAATCGGACGGCTGGTGATGGTTCAATCCATGGATACGACCCGGCTCTTGAACTGGCTCACCATGGGCCCTGCTGAAGCCGGCCGTCGCCGCGCGCAACATGCTCTCAAGCGATCGGCGCAACGCCTGCTGGGAAACAGACTCTACTATCAACTGTGGACGCGGCTCTCCGGCTGGAGGGGCGGGAACGATACGTTGCTGAAGAGCAATCCATGAAGATCCTTCAACTCATCAGCAGCGAAGGCTTTTACGGTGCGGAAAACGTGGTGGCCGCGCTCACGCGCGACCTGGAGCAGGCCGGAAACTCCGTTCTGGTGGGCGTATTCGAGAATATTCATGCCTCGCCCAACAATGTTGCTGCCCAGTTCGAGTCACGGGGCCTTCAGGTAGTCCGCATCCCGTGCCGCAGCCGTTTTGACCGGGCAGCCATAAAAAATATCCGCGAGATCATTCGCAGTTACGGCACCGGTCTGGTGCACTCGCACGGATATAAATCAGATATTTACGCCTATTTCGCAGCCCGCCGCTTGGGATTGCCATTGCTCGCCACTTCTCACCTGTGGACCCGGCAGACCGCTGCAGTTCGCTTCTACGAGTTCCTGGATGCCCAGGTTCTTCGCAGATTTGACGCTGTAGTCGCGGTTTCAGACCGGATCGCGGCCGAACTGCGCCAGGCAGGCGTGCCTGCCGGCAAGATCACCATCATCGACAACGGGATTGATTTGCGCCCATTTCAGTCCGCCGTTCCTACCCTGGCTTCTGAACTGAATAAGGGAGACCAGCTTCTCATTGGAACTGTGGGACGGCTCGTGGAGCAAAAGGGCCTGACATTTTTTCTCATGGCAGCCCAACAGTTGCTGAAGGAATTTCCCAACCTGCTGTTTGCCATCTTTGGAGACGGCCCCGACCGGGGCAAACTGGAGCAAATGGCGAAGGACCTGCAGATCGCGGAGAAAGTTTGGTTTGCCGGAGCCCGCCGCGATATGCCCAACGTCTACGCTTCTCTGGATGTTTTTACGCTTGCGTCTGTGGGAGAAGGACTGCCCATGGCGCTGCTGGAAGCGATGGCCTCCGGGGTGCCTGTAGTGGCGACCGAAGTGGGCGCAGTGCCCAAGGTGATTGTTTCGGGAAGAAGTGGCATGCTGGTGCGCCCGGGAGACACCACGCAATTGGCCCAGGCTATCGCGTGTTTGTTGCGCGATCCCGTGCTTCGGGGGCATCTGGCCGGTAACGGGAAACAAACAGTCCACGAGCAGTTCTCTTCACGCGTGATGACGCAAAACTATTGCAGAATCTATGGACAACTGCTCGGTGAGAAGACAGGAGCTGATTCGGTGGAGCAGGTCTTCAAACCTGCGTGAAGCGCCAAAGAGTCTCTGGCCTTTAGGCCCTCAGGTTTACGATCCACCCAAACCGCTCCCGCCCCACAATGATCAAATGCCGGCCTTGAACCAAACCGAAACGGATGCACCTCCAACTGCCCATCAGGAAGTCTCCAAGGGCAGGAAGCAACAAGAGATTCGCGTGTACCTGATGGACCTGTGGTGCTTTATCCCTTATTACATAGCGCGCCTGTGTGGATCGTTGAGGGCGGAATCCGTCGATGTGAAGCTGGAATCGGTACGGTATCACCTGGACAGAGAATATTTCCACAAGTGTGGCCTCGCTCCTGACAGATTTCTTCTCGATATTGGTGGGAATGTCCAATCCAGCCTCTGGCGGCGCCTGGTTAAGTCCTGTGAGTACGTTGCTAACTTGAAGATGCTCAGCGTGCGGCTCGCGATTTCCAGGCCGGAAGTTCTCCACGTCCAGTTTCTGCCGTTTCTGGAGCGAGGGCTGCCTTTTGAGATCTGGTTTTTGAAATGGGCACGCCACCTTGGCATTCGCGTTGTGTACACGGTCCACAACGTCACGCGGCAGGATGCGCCCGGCCAGGGGATACCGCTGTTTCGCCGGGCCTACCACGCGGCAGACGCGCTGATCTGCCACGGAGAAGAAGCAAGGACAGAGTTGGTTGGGAATTTTGGCATCGCCGCCGAAAAGATTCGGGTGATACCGCACGGTCCTCTATTCGAGGATGGCCCGCGACTTTCACCGCAGGAAGCGCGCTCCAGGCTCGGTCTGGCCTGTGAAGAGCCTCTAGTCCTTTGCCTGGGCGTAATCAGCCAATACAAGGGTATCCCTTTTCTTCTTGACGCATGGAAGCAGATGAAGCAAGCAGGTGTAGAAGGCAGGCTGCTGATCGCTGGCACCGGCGACCAGATGGTCTTGTCAGAGATAAAGGAAAAGGTAGCAGAAGAGGGGCTCGGTACCTCTGTGGATCTCTGGCTGCGATTCATTCCGGTCGAGCAACTTCCGTTGCTCTATCAGGCAGCCGACATATTGGTCTATCCCTACAAAGCCGGCACAACCAGCGGAGCACTCCTGACCGGATTGAACTATGGCAAGGCCATCGTCGCAACCAGGCTGCCTTTTTTTCAGGAATATTTAAAGACTGGAGAAAACGCTCTGCTCGTAGACTATGGCGCTACAGAAGACATGGCCTCCGCATTGCAGAGTCTCATTCAGCAGCCGCAACAGCGCTCGAAACTCGGAGCGTCCCTGCTCCGTCAGGCGTCGCAAGGCATTGGATGGGAAGAGATTGCCAGAAAAACCCGGGAGTGCTATGAGGCTGTTCTGGGAGGTTAGTTCGTCGGTTCTTTTCGCGATCACTCGTCTCGGCCACCTTCAGGAAACCGATTTTTCTCATAGAGCCCGGCCTCGAACGCATCACGAGAGAGCCTATTGAGGGCGGCTTGACGCTCTTGGAAAGATGCACCATCAACTGAAAAGCCCCGGATTCGATTCCGGGGCTTCCCATTTACCTTGTTAGTGAGATCCAAAAATCAATGCACCACCACACTCAGGCCAGTGGGCGGGTTGGGCCGCTGGTCGCTGCCGGTAAAGAATTCGTAAGCGCCGATATCGTAAGCGGATCCCTGAGGTCGCACCACACCTTCGTGGTCCGAGGGATTTCCATTCCACGGCAGGAAGTTGTTGAATGTGTTGCTGGAACTGATGGTGATTCCGGCGTCTTTGGCCGGGCTGCTGGACTGCAAATGGAAATTGTTTAAGGAGAGATCCAAGAACAGGGGATCGGATGTAATACTGCCCGTCAGGAAGGCGGGCGCGCCTTGACTGCCCGTGCTATGCATCACATTGTTGGAGCCGCTTGTTAAGGTGGCATTCCACCCGCCGCCGCTGCCAAATGGTTCGCCCCCCAGTTGGTACATCACGTTGTTGCGGATTTTCACGTTCAGGGTCGGCTCGCCGCCGTTGATCATGAAGCTGCCGTTATTGGCGAAGCTGGCTACATGCGCGCCGCAGTCATAGAGCGTGTTGTTATAGACTTCCACCGTCCCGCCGCCCACCGGGCCGGTGTTGGTAATGTAAGCCATGTAAATGCAGCTATAGTCACCGGAATCACCATCCTGCGGCGACGGCCCGATGCCCGTGTGATAGATCACGTTGTTGTAAGCCTCCACCCGGCCCTGCGATGGATCTACGGTGGCAAAATTGATTCCATCGCACGGATCGTCGTGGATCAGGTTGTCGTGGACGGAAAGATCAAACATATTGTGGCCGGTGGGATCGTTGGCGCCTCCGCCGCCCAGCGGCGAGGAATGGAACTGGATGGCGCGGCAGCTGCGGTTATCGTGAACGTAGTTCCATGCTGCCTCCACGTGATTGGTGTCACTGGAAAAATAATCGGCATGCTGCTGCTTGCTGGCCGCCACCACGCCGACATTCGTGGTCTCATTGCCCAAGAATTTGACCGAGCTGAGTTCATGGGTGGTGAAGCATCCGTTCTGGCCGTTAGCGTTGGGGCACTGGAAGTTGTTGCCCACGATTCGCCAATTCGTCGAATTGGCGGCATCCATACCCTGGTCGCTGGGGCTGAAAAACAGACCGGCTATGGTTACAAAGTTGGCTGAGACGTTGATGTTGGGAACACGCAGGCCGTAGGTAATACCGGCATTGCCCAGAGTAACCGTGGCCCCGGGATAGGCGGCAAAGGCGACTGGATTGCCCGCCGTTCCTCCGCTTTCAAGCTCCAGCGTGGCGTCAAAGTTGTCCACCGTGGTGGCTTTCACTCCGACCTCGATATAACAAACGTCGCCCGCTTTCATGACGCCTTTGCAATGCGGAATGCTGGCGAAGGGGCTGGCGAAGGTACCGGTGTTGCTATCGCTGCCCTTGGTGGAGACAAAGCGCAGAGTGCCGGTCGAGCGCACAGCAAAGGCAATGCCGTTGGAGGCGGCGCCATTCACGGTCACGACAAAGTTACCGCTGCCTGGAGTGCAGCCGGAACCCAACTGGACAATGATTTTCTGGTACCAGAAATAAGACATGCCCCATCCGGTATAGGTGCCCGACGGACCGACCACGCGCAAGCAGTTCTGGCCGTTCCAGGTGACTGTGGAAGAGCCCTGCGAGGCGCCGAAGAAATCTCCATAGAGGGTGACGTACGCCCCGGAGAATCCGCCTACGCTCTCGCCGCCCGAGTTGGGCGCGCTATCCAGGTCAGTAAAAAAGATTTGTGGTGGTTGCGTCTGCGCCTGCAGGCGCCCCGCTCCACCCAGCATGACGATGACGAGCATCAGGAAGAAAATCGCCGCTACGGCTGGCGTGCCGGCCATCCGCGTTCCGAAACCCGCCCTGCTAAGCCGTTTCTCTTGTCCTGGTCCGATTCTTACGTTCAACTTTCTCATTCAAAAGCTCCTGTGCTTGATCTCTTGGTGGCTTGATTTGCTGATGTACTGCCAGGGCCGGTTCAGGACGAAGGTATAGTGGCGGACACCGGTGCTGACTCTGAACTCTCCACATTCGCGCTATCGACTGCGGTCACGGTATAGAAGTACGTTTGGCCAGTTTGCACGGATGAATCCGTGAAATTTGTTGCCGTGGCGCTGCCGATTTTCGTAAATGGGCCAGAGGATGCTGCTGACCGGTAGACGTTGTAGCTTATCACTCCGGATGAAGAACTTGCAGCCCACGAAAGAGCAACGGAATGCGATGTCGGGGTCGGAGTCGGCGACGGACTCGGCGTAGGTGTCGGCGTGGGTGATGGGCCCGGCCCTGGCGTCGGCGTGGGTGTTGCTGTAGGCGTTGGCGTCGGTCCCGGCGTCGTGGTAGAGGACGCGCCGCCGGCGCAACCCGCGAGCGAGAAACAGATTAAACCGAAGCACAGAACAGCAATGCAGCGGCCCGTAGTGAACACTTTCAAAAACCACCTCCGCGCCACGTCACCGTTGAATCGCTGCGGCCTGAATGAACCAGAGCGCTTCCTTCGTGCGTGAGCAAAATTTCTGATTTGCTACATCAACCGCAACTTCTTCCACTGTTTTGGAAGAACCAGTGTGCCGACCGCGTTGTTCACTCAGCAAGTAGCGCTGGTCGCTGAACAACTGGGCGTACATGTACACCGGGCCGCATCTGCTAAGGCAACCCGCGGCGGCAACCCCAGCAAAACTGCGCTTGATCACAAGTGCTTTATCGACGCAGAGCAAGGATGGGTTCAGGTGATTTCCGAATTGGGAGTGATCTCAAGGTCTACGTCTTTAGAAACACTCATGGGCATAAAAACCGCGGCTGGTTAGAGAAGCCGGGGGAGAGAGGGCAGAAGGGCCGAAAGGAACGGGGGGAGGGGGAAAGAAAGGATGGACGCCAAATGTGCAAAACGCTGCACATCAGGGGCCCGCCAGAAACCTTCTCCTCAAAGATGAACTCGGCGGTCCGGGAAGGTTACGCGTATTCGATAGAAAACAAACGAGATACTATATTTAAAACGATAGTTCTCTTGACCGGAAAGGGGCCAGATGGCAGCCTAGCTGCATTACCAAAGAACGATGACCTTCCTGGTAAATTTGCCGTCTGGGAGAAGAACGGATATGTCGAAATTCAAGAGATCGTACTTCGCATCTTTGATGATCGCAGGGGCCATGCTGTTGATTCAGAGCCCCGCGTTTGGCCAGCAGCAGTTGGCTTACGTCGATGCGCCTGAACCCAAGCCGATGCCGGCTGCGGCACGTCCGCTTTTGATCCACCCGAAACCTGTAACGCACGACTTTTTTGATCATCGGAACATCATTGCGTTTACCACAGCGGTAGCCATGCGCACGGCCGACTCGGCATACACCTGCGCCGTGGGCGTTGGAACCACCAGGCACAATGCGGATGGCAGCATCACCGTGAGTCGGGAAGACTTTATGCCCGTCAACAGTTGCCATGGCGTTGCCCTGATGAATGCGGCATTCACCGGAGCAGGCCTGGGCGGCTCCTATATATTGCACAAAATGGGATGGCATAAACTGGAGCGCATTCCCAATTGGATTGTGGCCTCTGTTCCGGCATATGGGATCGCATACACGGCAACCCACCAGCACTAGAAAGCTTCCAGCAGCTACGGTGTGGGCACGGTGGCTTTTATCTCGCTGGAAATCGTGCTCTCCACGTTCGAGGTTGTCACTGAGGTGATTACATAAAAATAGGTAGCGCCAGGCTGGACAGCCGTGTCATTGTAGGCTGCGCCGCTCACCCGCCAGCCCACCCGCGTATAAGGACCGCCGGATACGTTGGAGCGGTAGATGTTATAAAACCCCACCCCCGCCGAAGAACTCGCCTGCCAGGAAATAGCAACGGAGTGGGCCGGAGTCGGAGTCGGTGTGGGCGGCGCCGGGGTCGGGGTCGGGCTGCCGCCGGAGGATGATGTCATCGCAGACGAGCCACCGCCACAGCCGGCCATTAATCCGCACAACATGCCAAAGCACAACAAAACGCTAAAGCGGTGACGCAAGAACATTGATTAAGTCCTCAAATCTCCAGCCATGCAACAGGCATCCCCTATGGGCGGCAAGCATTTGCTCTTTGATTTTTTAACTACCCGAGTACCAAGTTACCTAATTACCAATTCTCTGGCAGATTGAACGTTGCCATCGCCCCAACGGGATCAAAATCCTGATCGCCATCAATGCGGCGACCCAAGTCTACTCCCGATAAAACTTGAGTGCCACTCAAAGCATAAAATTCGTGAACCTTGGCGGGAGCCGGATTGGGTGATGAGTTTGCTGGAGCCGTTGCCGCAAATGCTCCCAGGTCAGAAGGGCTGTTTTGCGGCCGCGGAACGCCATCAAAATCCGCCGGAATCACCGTGCTGACACCCGCATGGATCGCTGGACTCCGCGGCGAAAGATGAAAATCAAATTTGGCCAGGTCCACGAATTTAGGGTCGGCATTCAGATTCGCCGAGGTCCGCGCAGGCGCATTGCCGGCGCCGAACCACAGGTTATTGCTTCCTGAAATGTGTGCCACGTTACCCGCGGGCTCCAGATAGTTCTCTCCCTGAATGGCATAGACAATGTTGTTGCGCAGCCGGACCTGGGGTGAACCGGCCCCCACGTTGAACGCGCCGGAATTTGCGCCTCCCCGAGGTCCGCAGTCATAGAGGGTGTTATTGAACCACTCTGCTGTGCCGGAACCGGGACTCCCGCGATTGGTAATGCCGGGCGAACTGATGCAGGCATAGTTGGAAAGCTCGCCCTGGGGATCAGGACCGGCCCCTACGTGATAAATCACATTGTTGTAGGCCTGTACCGGCCCTTTGGATGGATCAATGGTGGCAAAATTGATTCCATCGCAGACCTGGCCGTGCACAACATTGTCATGGACGATCAGGTCGTATTGATTGAATCCGGAGTTGTTGTCCAGCGGCGACGAATGAAATTGAATTCCACGGCAGGAATGATTGTTGGCAATCACGTTCCAGCCGACTTCGATATGGTTGCTGTCCGTTGTGAAATACAGGGAATGGTATTGCTTGCTGGCATTGGCCCGGCCAGAATCATGAATAGAATTTCCCAGGATTTTCAGGTTTTCACTGCCGGCCGCTTCCAGGCATGCGGCCTGGCCATCTCCGTTGGGACAGGACATATCATTGGCAACCACGCGCCAGTTGGACGCCAACACCAGTTTCAGGCCCTCGTTGCCTCCCCGGATCGTGAATCCGGCAATCGTCCAATAGTTGAAGCGCTGCCCAATCGCCGGCGTGCGCATCCCAAACTCCGGACCGGAAGCCGAACCAATCAGAACGGTTGCTCCCGGATACGCTACTAGCGCCTTAGGGCGGCCCTCTGCCCCGGCGGAGGCGATGGGAAGTGACGCACCAAAATCGTCCAAACCGGTCTGGCTGACTCCATTCATCACATAAACAATGTCTCCCGGACCAATGGCATTGGCCGCCTTGGGAATTGTCCGCCACGGGGTCTTGAAGCTGCCATTGCCATGGTCATTTCCGGACGTGGAAACAAAGTAGATATTCCCGGACCGCACGCTGAAAGGAATGCCATTCGAGGATGCTGTGCCCGAATGGACCACGATATCTCCAGAGCGTCCGGCGGCGCCGAGTTGAAAAGCAATTTTCCCGTCTGACCAGAGTGGATAGTTATCCGCCGTGCCACCGCCAATGGAAACGGTTGAGGAGCCACGCGCGCTGCCAAAACCTTTTCCATAAATCGTAACGAACGCGCCCTTGTTGTCCTGTCCACCGCTGTTCGGCCCGCTGTCAAGATCAGAATAAAAAACATGCGGGCCTGGCTGCGCCCAGGAAACGATCGCGAAAAGAGGTAAGAACCTGAAAAAAAGCTTGAGCATAGCCATCAATCCCGGGAAGCCCGATATGCTTTCCAAAAAATAGCATATTCCGTCGTGATCTTGGAGAAACGTCCACCGGCTCCGGTCAGGCTGCCTTCCCAAATATTGATCCGCGGAATGGACAACGGATTCGTTTTCGGCCCCCAGACACCGGGAGAGTTTGTAAAAGCATGCCGGTATCCGGTCTGCGATACAAGGTCGCGCACAGATTCCGACCAATCGCCATGAGGATAAGCTAACCAGGGGCAGGTCTTCAGTTCAGCCTCGATCGCCTTCCTGGATTCAGCCAGTTCTTTGATCGCATCGCTTCGCGCAATCCTGGTAAGGACCTGGTGAGTGTTGGTGTGTGAACCAAACGATACCCCCGCCCCGCCCATCTCTTTCACTTGAGACCAGCTTAGAAGGTGTTCCGGGCTGGCCGGCGCATCAGCGGTATAAGGCTTTAGAGCAGATTGCAACTCGGCAATGAATACCTCCCGGTCTTCAGGACTGATTTGCTTGAGTCTCTCAATCAAGGAGTCCACCGAACCGTTCACGAAACTTCCAGATAGTGAGCGGACCAGCGTGAGTTTCCCCGCGCGACGGGCAGCCCACCACAATGCAGTCACGGTGGCCGACCACGCGGATCCATTTCCGGAAATCATCTGCGGGCAAAGAAAAACGGTAAAGGGCAACTGGTAGCTCCGGGATATCGGAAACGCGGTCTCAAAGTTGTCCCTCCACCCATCATCGAACGTGAGCGCCACCCGAGGGCGCGAACCGCCGCCCTGCTCTACCACACCGGGGCCTGCGCTATCCAGGAGAACGCACCGGCATCGGCGGCGGAGGTATTGAAGCAAGCGCTCAAAGGTGCGCGCGCGTACGACCATGCCGCGTTGCGAACCAGCCGAATCATACTCCGCGTCGGGAAGCACGCGATGCAAGGTGAGCACCACGGTTCCACGCTTCGCCACTCGATACCTGGCCCACCTAAGCAAGCCGGTAAAAAACAGCAGGCGAATGTAGACTGCCCTGGCCATGCGTCGAATGGCTTGCCCGAAATGTCTCAAAAGTCTCACAAAAAAATCTTTGGCTTCAGATTGCGCGGAAGCCCCGCCGGCGAAATTCCTTCATCTCAGCTGGCGTGGGAAACGTGAAATAGCTGCCCGGCTGGCTCGCCAGTGACAGAGTCGTTTGCGTTTGCCGCGCAATCTGCTGTAACACTCCGAGCATGCAGTGCGCGCCATGGCGTTTGGTCCGCCGGATCAGAGAATCAAGGGACTCGTTCTCGCCAATGGGCAACTGTTCCTGAAGCAAGGCGGTTCCTTCGTCCACACGCGCAGCCATGGTGTGGATGGTGACTCCGACTTTCTTTTCTCCGTGATACATCTGCCAGAAAGTCGGCATCATGCCCTTATACCGGGGCAGAGGAGCGTGGTGGACATTGATGCATCCGAGCGGCGGCAGGCCCAGCAGCTTGTCTTTCAAAATATAGGGGCAGGCAACGGAGACCAGCAGGTCCGGCGCCAGGGCGGCGATCCGGCTTCTGTTTTCCTCCTGGTTGGGATTGCCGATGAATCCATGGGGCACGCCGAATGCGCGGCAGATCTGGGCGACCGAATGAAACCGTTTGGAACTCCTTCTAGCCGGCAGCCCGCCCAGAATTTTGCCGGTGGCGGCCCTGAAGAGCAGCCGCGTTAAGCCGAATCCCCCGTAGAGATGAAACAGTTCACGCAGCAGCTTCGCGCGTCCGCGGTCGCCCATGGTCTTGCAGCTGAAGATTCCCAGCACCTCAATCTCTCCCAGTTCCTGCCGGAAGAATTCATCGAAAAACGGCAGAATATAGAGAGGATCATCCTGGGTTAGAAACACTATTTTCATGAGTTATCCTTTACTCCGCACGGGCTGCCAGATCACGTGCTTCCTTCCTCGCAGAAGTTCGATCACGCCCAGGAAAGCGGCTGCATTCAGCGTGCAGAAATAGAGCGGAATCCCCAACGGCTTCCAGCGGCGGTGCATGGGGACGATCACCTGCAACAACGCCACGGCATAAAAACACAGCTGTAGAACCAGGAGAATCCGGAAATACGGCTGGCCCGCCAACGCAGCATTGCCGGCCAGCAACAGCAAGAGAAAGAGCGGAACCATCCAGCGCAGAATCTTGTGAGAAAAAAGCTGGAACGCGATCCAGGGATATTTCCATGGCTTGAGCAGTTCACGCACGCTGAGCAGGCCGCGCATGCCGCGGGTAATCACCCGGACCCGCATGGCGAATTCTTCACGCGTGGATTCCGTGGTCTGCTCGTAAGCCAGCGCGCGGTCCTCAAATACTACTCTGCCGCCTTTTTGAATGGCCCAGAGCGGCTGCACCAGGTCGCTGATCACATCCGGAGCGAGTTCTGTGTACATGCTCTTGCGGACGGAGTAAATGCAGCCGCAGCATCCGGTCAGAGTACTGATTCTCGATTGCTTAACTTTGATGTTGTTTTCGTAATTCCAGAAAGCGATCGTGCCCATCCCGGTGGGAGAGTTCTTCTCCGGATCAAAATACTGGTAGCGCCCGCTCACCGCGCCCACCGCCGGGTCCTGATAGTTGGCCGCCAGGTACATGAGCGCCTGAGGATGATAGATGGTGGTGGCATCGGAAAAAATCAGCACCTCGCCTTTTGCCTGCTTGACTCCCTCATTCTGCGCGTTCGTTTTTCCCCGGCGTTGTGGAATGCGAACCAGGCGGACTCGTGGATCGGGAAACTGGGTTACGATTTCGTCGGTGCGGTCCTGCGACCCATCGGACAAAACCAACACCTCGATCTTGTCGGGCGGATACTCCAACTGGAGTGTCTGCTCCAGCTTCTGCCGGATGTTTGCCTCTTCATTGCAGGCAGCAATCAACACCGAGATGATGGGTGTGTATCCCAAACCTGGTTTGCGCTGTCGTCGCAAAGGCGCAAAGAGAACCAGCAGCGCCGGATAGCCCAGGTAAACGTACAACAGCGCCAGAGCCGCTCCCCAGAAGATGATCTGCGCCCAAAGCATCAATTTCGCTCCTTGGCCGCGAGCAACTCCTGGTACACGCGCACCAGGTTCTTCATCATCGCCTGGGCAGTGAAACCGCTTTGGATTACCTCTTCGCCCCGCAACCCCATCTCGGTCGCCAGGCTGGGATCATCCAATAAATAAATCAGGCGTTGGGCCAGGTCCTGACTGTCCTCGCTGGCGACGATGAATCCAGTTTCGCCCTGCCGCAACACTTCCCGGTTTCCACCCACGTCTGTAGCTACGCAGGGCAGGCGGCAAGCCATGGCTTCCATGAGAGCGTTGGAAAAGCCCTCACTGCGCGAAGGGAGGCAAAAGACATCGCTCATGCGCAAAATCGAGAACACATCCTCGCAACTCCCCAGGAACCTGAAATTCTCCGTCAGCCGCAAGGAGGCAACTTTCTCTTCCAGTTCCCGGCAATGCTTTTCGTCAGACTTCCTGCCGGCCACCAGAAAGAAGGCGTTAGGGTGCTTGCGGCAGACCAAAGCGGCTGCTTCCACCAGAACGTCAATTCCCTTGACTCTTCTGATGTTGCCGACGGTGGTAATTACTGGAACGGCTTCTGCAATATCCATGCGCCGTCGCATAATGGTCCGGCCAGTGGCATTGGCAACCCGTTCCATCTCCAGTCCGCCGAACAGTGTTTGCACCTTGGCCGGGTTCAAGCCATCCTCCCGGATACAAAACTCCCGGACCTGCGGAGATACGGCCAGCACAGAGTCATAGAGACCGCGCAAAAGTTTGTAGCCGACGCGGTGCTTGAAAGAACGCAGGATTCCCAGGTCACGCCGGCTGGAGATCAAGACCGGGCATCCGCTGAGCTTGGCAATTGGCCCCGCCCAGAGATCGGATGTCTCAAAAAATGTATGAACGATTGAGACCTTCTCCTGCCGGATGAACCTGCGAATCTGCCTGGCTACTTTCAAGGCATTCCAGTCATAGGTCTTCTTAAGCGGGAGAACGTAAGCCGGGCATGAAATGTTCTTTACCTCCTCCGCTTCGGGATTGATCCTGAAAGTGATGAGCGAGCAGCGAAAGAGGTCCTCAGGAAGCAGCCGGATCATCTTGAACAGCACCCGCTCGGCCCCACCCATTTCACAAAGCTCGTCAATGATAAACAGCACGTGGGGGCGGCTGTCCGGGGCCGTGCGGCCGGTGTGCAAAGTTTTGCACTCCACTGGAGCGGCTTCTTCCAAAGTCGCCGAAACAGCCTCCGGGTACTCCGTTAAATCATTGAATCTATTGGACATGTGTGCGTCAGCTTTATGCAACCGATACCTGGGTAAAGCTTAAGCAAAGAGATTGCAAATAGCTCTCCAAAGCAACCCGATGAGAAGAAGGAATAACCCCAAAAATTGACCCGAAAACTACTCAGATGACGACGAAGGCGTCCCTTGCTTTTGCGCTTTGTCGTGGCATACTAGGCAGGTGATGGAACGGGTGATAGTCCTTTTCCTGGCAGCAGTGGTATCGTTGTGCGCCACTCAGGAGGCGCCGGTCCGCACCACCAAGTCCTCGGAAATACCCGCTGTTATCCAGTTAGTGGAAGCCCGCAGCAGCCAAATCCTCAAGAACAAGACTGAAATATCACAACAAGCCTCAGCTTCTTCTGCCGCCCGTTTTTCTGAGGTATCTTTACTTGCCCTGCAAGATCTTCCAGATGCCCTTTCGCCTCGCGCTCCCCCTGTTTAGCCAACATAGGTGGCATAACTAAAAAACAGGAGGGGTGCAATGCACCGTCTTTTTCGCGCTTTGTTTGGCGTCAGGAGTTCGCTTCAATCCGCTATTGGACGAATCAACAAAATCCGTGCTGATCTGGTTTCCCTGAATGACAACGAGCTTCGCCATTTCGCACAGAGCAGTACAGGCCGTTTGGAAACCATGGCGGCTGCAGCCGTAGTTGCACATCGTTTGCTGGGTCTGGAAATGTTCGATGTGCAGCTTCACGGGGCGCTGGCGATGACCGAGGGCCGGATCGCAGAAATGCAGACGGGCGAAGGAAAAACCCTGGCCGCAGTGCCGGCCGTAGCGTGCTACGCCAGGGCGGGAAAAGGCGTCCACGTAATGACAGTGAACGATTACCTTGCCCGCCGCGATGCCCAATGGATGGGCGGAATCTACGAGTTCTTCGGATTCTCTGTTGGTTATATCCAACGGGAGATGAGCACAGATGAGCGCAAACGTGCTTACTCCTCCGATATCACCTATGCCACAGCCAACGAGGTTGGATTTGACTACCTGCGCGACCAGTTGGCGCTTCATCCCGCCGAACAGGTCCATCGGCCGTTTGCTGTGGCCCTGATCGATGAAGCGGACTCCATCCTGATAGATGAAGCCCGAATCCCGCTGATCATTGCCGGTGGCCACGGGGACCTGGAAACGCTGCCTTATCGGGTGGACCGCGTCACGCGGCAATTCCAGAAGTTCGCGGATTACACGCTGGATGAGCACGGCAGGAATGTTGCTTTGACGGACGCCGGAATCCATGCGGTGGAGCGCGCATTCCGCTGCGGTAACTTGTTTGCGGAAAAAAATCTTTCTCTTCTGACCGCGATCCAGGATTCGATTCATGCTCACGCGCTGCTGCGGCGGGATGTGGACTATCTGGTCAAGGACGGCTCCATCGAGTCAGTGGACGAATTCAAAGGCCGCGTGGTGCAGGACAGGCGCTGGCCGGCGGGACTGCACAGCGCCATTGAAGCCAAGGAGGGTGTTGCCCTCAAGAAACAAGGGGAGGTTCTGGGTTCCGTTACTCTGCAGAATCTGGTTGCGCTCTACCCCAACGTATGTGGCATGACTGGAACGGCCGCCACCCAGGCGCGGGAATTGCGTGAAATTTATGGCCTGGCCGTGGAGGTCGTGCCAACGAACCGGCCAGTGATCCGCGTGGACCATCCCGACGTAATTTTTCGCACCAGGCAGGAGAAAGAAGATGCAGTCATCAAAGAAATCACGGCTTCCCATGAAACACGGCAGCCGATTCTGGTGGGCACAACCAGCGTAGAGGAGTCCGAGCGGCTGAGCCGGCGTTTGCAATCGCAAGGCGTCAGGCACCAGGTGCTGAATGCGCGTCATGAAGACCAGGAGGCCGCGATTGTTGCCCGTGCCGGCGAGCTGAACGCCGTGACCATCTCCACCAACATGGCGGGACGCGGCACTGACATCAAGCTGGGCGAAGGTGTTGCCGCGTTGGGTGGGCTTTATGTGATCGGCGCCAACCGCCACGAGAGCCGCCGCATTGATAACCAGCTGCGGGGCCGAGCCGGACGGCAGGGTGATCCCGGCAGTTCTCGCTTCTTTATCTCGCTGGAGGATGATCTGCTCGTTCGTTACGGCATCGACGATCCTTTGTTCCGGCAGGAGCCCGATAGCATTCAGCGCGTGGTGGAAGGGCAGAACCTGGAAATCCGGCGGTTCCTTCACAAATATGAATCAGTGATTGAGGGCCAGCGGCTGGAAATTCAACGCCATCGCCAGGACATCCTCACCGGCGCCATGCCTTGCTCATCCGAGAGTGAAAAACTTGTGCGGCTCACGACCATCGACGACTTGTGGGCGGAGTATCTCGCCGCGATTGCCGAATTGCGCTCCGGCATTCACTGGGTTTCCTTCGGTGGTCGCGATCCGCTGCACGAATATCTCACCGCCGTCCACCAGATGTTCCAGGAACTGGAGTTGAAAATCGAAGAAGAAACGGCCAAACGTCTGGCTGAAGCGGATGCGAACGGTGTCAAATATAAAGAACGCGGAGCTACGTGGACGTATTTAACCACGGACCAGCCATTTGGCTCGCAGAGTGAACGTTTTCTGCGTGGAATGATGAAAAAGATGCTGAAAAGCTCGTCTTAAAGAAGGATGGCGTTGTGACGCTGCATAAAATAAAATAACCATAACTGGTTCAAGGTATAAGCATGGAAACCTCGCGCCCTATTCGCAGTCTCATCCGGCAATCGGGATGGCTGTTGCGGATTGCGAGTCTGCTGGTCCCTAAAGACCGCCGCAAAGCCTGGCATGAGAAATGGTCTGCGGACGTCTGGCATTGGGCCCATTTCCTCCATGAATCAGGACGATTGAATTCCGCGACAAGGCTGGACCTGACCAAGCATGTGTGCGGGGCGTTCCGTGAAGCCTTCTGGCTCAGGTTTGATCGCGACAAAGTATTGAAGCTGGTGCGCGACGTTCCGCGTACCCCGCGATTCTGCCTGCTGACCATTGCTGGATTCTTTTTGATTGCGGTCATAGGCAGTGGCTTCGCCCCTACTGTTCGCTCCTCGCTGTCTCCGCTTCCTTACCGCGCTCCCGAGCGCCTGGCACACTTCTCGTTCAACAACAACTTCATCCGCTATCACCTGGATTCGTTGTTTCTTGCGGTGTCCCGCTGGGCGGAGCAAAGCAAGACTGCGGAAGCGGTTGCCGGCTATTCCTGGGAGTCGTCCACAGTTTCTGCTGCCGGCGGTCCTGTGGAGGTGATCAGCGCCCGCGTTTCGCCTGATTTTTTTGATGTCCTGGGAATCGGCGCCGGTATGGGGCGGTTGTTCCACGGTGGCGATGAAAAGCAGTGCGCCAACTGCATCGTCATCTCCAACCATTTATGGCAGTACGGATTTCACCATGATCCCACAATCGTAGGAAAACAAATTGTCTTCTCGGGAAGCTCGTCTACGGTGGTGGGCGTGCTGCCCAGCCGGTTCTGGTTCATCTCGCCGGAGATTTCCGTGTGGACCGTGAGCCCGTCCCGCCCCGACTCGTTCAACTCCGCTGAGCGAACCGGGGTGGTGCTGCGGTTGCGTCCGGGCTCATCCATCAGCCAGGCTACTGTGGAGTTCTCCAGATTCGTGGGGTCCGCTTCCGGTATTGACCTCACGTCCATCAAGGCCCGTGTGCGGCAAGGTACAGAGATTTTTCTGGTATTCACCATGCTCGCCTTCTTCGGCAGTCTGGTCCTGCTCGCCTATCGACTGGTGAACTCCAGTGGCCCCAAGGTCCATTTGATGTTTCGCGAGAACTACCGCTGGTGGATGTTCTTTGCCGCCAAGACGGTGCTCCTCCTTGCTACCTGTTTTCTGGTTTCTCTGGAAGGCACACGCCGCGCTTTTCTAGTGTTCACAGGCGTTATTCCGCCATTTGCCGGCCCAGTCAGCGCCTGGCTGTTCCTGGTGACTACAATTTTGGCGCTAACCTGGACGCTGCACGACCAGTGCCGCCGCTGCCGCCTCTGCCTGAAGCGGCTCGGCCAAGAAGCTTATGTTGGCGTACCCGCCCGCCTGCTGTTGGATTGGTGGGGAACTGAACTGGTCTGCTCCCAGGGCCACGGCATCCTGCATGTCGCAGAAATGCATGCCTCCTGGCTGGAGATGGAACACTGGACCCCACTGGATGATTCCTGGAAACCGCTATTCGAGTCTGAGGACGTCAAAGTCTCCTGACGATCCCGCCTCGCCCGCTGCGCATGGAATCTTGAAGATGGGCGCATTCCCTGCCTCCCAACTGAGCGAGGCAGAGAAGGAGTCGCTGCTCTTACTGTGTTCTCGCTTTGGCCTGAAGCGCGAAGGAGCAAGTAGGGCAAATCGGATGTGTGGTTCCGGGTATCGGCTGTGTGGTTCCGTTGGGTATCGGATGCGGTTGGTCCTGAGTAAGAATCCTCAGGGTTTCCTGGGAAAGCGTGAGTCTTTGCTTTGTGTTTTTCATGGCTTGTAAGACAAGTCCTCCTTATTGGGCATATCTGCATGAGACGAGTGGCTGGCTTACCTCGAGCGGGTGATCTCGGTCACACCTGCGCGTGACTCGAGTCACACTCATTGGGAATCATCGGCATTCAGAGAGTGTTCCCTGCGCCGCTGAAGGAACGTTAGTACATGCCGGCAGGCGAAAGAGGCCATGCCTTGTATCGGCAGAGGGAGATTTGTTTTCGTTCAAGACGCGTAGAGCATTTTCAGGTCAGTCGATGCGTACAACTTTCTCTGAGACTTTTGGAAATCTCTCAAACACCGCGAGATCGTGCCCGGGAATAATCAACTTGGGGTCAGCGGCCATCTGCTTCATGCGGTCCTGTGCGCGGAGATTGGAGCCGGCATCGAGGGTGGCGGCGATAGGCGCATGCGTCTCCAGGTTCTCATAGAGATACATATTGTCGCTGGCCAGCACAATCTTTCCTGCCCGGGAATTTACGCTGACATACTGTGACTGCCAGGTATGCTTGCCGCCGGTATAGCAAGTAATGCCGGGCATGATTTCCTGGGCATCGCCATTCACCAGCGCCACATGTCCTTGCGTGTTCAGCTTCACAATCGCCATCACATCGTCGGGATCAATTCCCCCATGCGTGCGCGGTTGCTGCCATGCTTCACCCGTATAGTACGTGTACTCATCTTTCTGGATCCAGATTTTGGCCTTGGGAAACAAGTCCATGCCGTCTGCATGGTCCCAGTGCATGTGGGTGATGATCACGTCTGTGATTCCTTCCGGCTTGACTCCGGTCTGGGCCACAAGATCTGAAGGTTTCACAAAATCTTTGACCTTCCACTGCTTGAAAAATTGATCATGATAGAACCCGGAATCAACCAGAATATTCCTGCCGTTTCCCCGGATGAGCCACATCATCATGGCAATATCCACCCTGCGTGACGAATTGGCGCCTTGGACCAGTCCGGCGACAGGAAAATCCGGCAACACGGCATAGCGCAGGGCATAAACCTCGTAGACCGGCTTGGGGGCGGCCGTCTGGGCAAGCATGGTTGTCGCCCAGGCAGCAACGGCAAGAAGGATCCCGATAATCAAGGTCATTCGTCTCATGAGAGCATTTTACAGATGCCGTAGGCCGATCACATGGCTTGCCTACGGCAATCATGAAAACGCTTTAAGCCGCTGCAACTCTGCGGAAGTCAGCTCCCGCCATGCGCCGGGCGGCAAATTCTCCAGCGTCAGATCGCCGATCGCCACGCGCACCAGCCGCAGCGTCGGGTGCCCCACCAGGGCGGTCATTCGGCGCACCTGCCGGTTGCGGCCTTCCACCAGAATCAATTCAACCCAGGCTGCCGGTATGCTTTTGCGAAAGCGAATCGGAGGATTACGCGGGGGCAATTCAGGCTCGTTGGGTAACACAAGCACGCACGCGGGACGGGTGCAATATCCTTGAAGGATCACACCTCGCCTCAACTTCTCAAGCGCCCGCTCATCCGGAATGCCCTCAACCTGCGCCCAATATGTTCGTGGATGCTCGAACCTGGGATCGGACAACCGGTGCTGAAGGCGCCCGTCGTCGGTGAGCAGCAGCAACCCTTCCGAATCCCGGTCCAGCCGTCCCACCGCATAGACATCTTTGATTGGGATGTATTCCTTGAGAGTGCCTGCCGCACCGGAGAACTGGCTCAGGACGCCATACGGTTTGTTGAAAAGAATGTAGCGCAACAAGCCAGATTACATGGTGCTGCGCGTTTTGGACCTTGAAAATCCACACAAAAGAGGCCCCTGCCTCCCATGGGGGGAGGCAGGGAAGGATTTTACTGCCTTACTGCGTTCCCGCCTTGGCCTGAGGCGAGAAATTCCACGTAGTGGGGCAGAACACGGGAACCGTGGTTCCTTGGTTGTTTTCAAGTGATCGACGTTGTTCCTGAGTAAGAATCCTCAGGGTTTCCTGCGAAAGAGCAAGCTTTTGCTTTGTGTTTTTCATGGTCGTAAGACAATCCTCTCCTTTTTAGGTACATCTGTGCTGCAAGACTGGTGGCGGCCTCACTTGGAACGGGCGATTTCGGTCACAATTGCACTTAAATTTGGACCACCCCCAAATGAACAAGCGGATTTCAGGGAGGATTTCCTCCAGCGCCTGAGAAATTTTGTAGTACATGTCGCCGGACGAAAAAGGACATGCCCGCTATCTGTAGAAAGAGATTTGTTTGCTCGACGGCCTTAGCCCTCAAGTTTCTCCGGTAAATCTCCGAATACTAAATTGATTTCTGGCGTTTACCATCATAACAAGTCAGGGGTACCATGGGCATGGGGGCGCGAGTGCCACCCTGAACCGGCATAGATGACCAAAACCCTGCAAATCGGCGCTACGGCAGCTTTGTTGGCCCTCTTACTGGCGGACGCAACCATGGCTAGGGCCCTCGATCCGTCAAAATCCATCCAGCAGTACGTTCGCAGCTCCTGGACTTCGGCGGATGGCCTGCCCGAGAACACCGTTGTGGGAATTACTCAGACTCGCGACGGCTACCTGTGGTTCGGGACCGAGGAAGGTGTGGCCAGATTCAACGGCAGGCAGTTTACAGTTTTTGATCAAGCCACTACGCCAGGGCTCCGAAACAACAGTATTACTGTGCTGATGGCAGACAACCAGGAGAATGCTTTATGGATAGGAACTTATCTTGGAGGTTTGACGCGCTACACCGGAGGTCAGTTTCGCGCCTATCTGGTGGCGGATGGTCTTCCTGACAACTATGTCACTTCTCTTGCGCAAGACAGCGCAGGAGGCTTGTGGATTGGCACACCTAAAGGGTTGGCGGTCCTGCGATCAGGGAAGCTGACGGGATATAGAGGCAACTCGGAACTTGCGGAAAAGGCGGTCGAGGCTTTGCTGGCTGCTCCCGACGGCGGCGTATGGGCCGCCACCAACAGTCACATTTTCAAGTTGGATAGCACGGGAAAGAGCGAGCAACTGAATGCCACTATCTCCGAGCCAACGGCCCTGTTCCTGGACCAAAAAGGAACACTCTGGATCGGCACTGCCAGTCAGGGCCTCTATAGCTTATCCCAGGGTAAGCTTATCCATAATGGCGCGCGGCAGCTATCAGGCAGCCGAATCATGGCCCTCCGGGAAGACAAAGCCGGCAATCTCTGGGTGGGTTTGCTGGAAGATGGCCTTTGCCGTGTGCAGACGCAAAATGTGGAGTGCTACACAGAAAAAGAAGGTCTAACCAGCAATAGTGTAATTTCCATTTTTGAAGATCGTGAAGGCAGCCTTTGGCTGGGCACGCTTTCGGGCGTGAGTCGTCTCACCGATGGCAAGTTCACGACCTATGATCGTTCAAATGATCGTTCAAAAGGGCTTTCTGAGGATTCTGTCTGGGGTCTGTATCAATCGCCGGAGGGGAGCATCTGGGCGGGCACCAAGGACGGTTTGGATCAGCTGGATCATGGACATCTCAAGTCCTATAGGGGCGGCCCCAAGCGTGACGACAACATGGTCGTAAGCGTTGCTGCGGATGGCGCCGGCAATCTGTGGGTGGGAACAGGGGGTGGCCTTAAGACGCTTCACGATGGCAAACTGGTCCCCTATCACGCCGAGCCCGGATTCGGAAAGACCGGGGTTTACGCGCTGTTTTACGACCGGTCAGGCACTCTTTGGATCGGTCTTGCCGAGGGCGTATCCACGCTCAAGGGTGGCAAACTCACCTCCTTTACCGCCAAGAACGGGCTTCCCAAGACTATCGTCCGGTCCATCTCGCAAGACCACGAAGGCAGATTGTGGTTCGCTACTGCGGCGGGCTACTCGCAGTTGAAGGATGGCAAATTCATCAACTACACAATCCCCAGCCCACCGGGCAAAGCAGAGGGCGGAGCAACTTGCATCTACGAGGACTCAGACCATCTCCTTTGGATTGCAGGGGAGGCAGGACTCACTCGTTTTCAGCATGGACAGACTACCTTCATGAAGATGGAGGGGGGACTGAATAACGTCATCTGGAGCATCCTGGAGGATGGCAGCGGGTACCTGTGGATGAGTTCAAACCGTGGCCTCTTCCGGATCAGGAAGCAGGAACTCAACGATTTTGCCGACGGAAAAATTCACGCCGTAACCTACACATCCTATGGAACCATGGATGGCCTGCCCAGCAGCGAATTTAACGGCGGATATCAGGCCGCTGGTCTGAAAGCCGCGGACGGAAAGTTGTATTTCGCGAATCTTCGCGGGATTGTGATGGTGGACCCGGAACACATGCCCACCAACACGCTGCCGCCCCCCGTTGTGCTGGAAAGCGTGACCAGCAGTGACATGCGGCTATCGCCCGGAGCCGAACTGTCGGGCAAAGATGACCTGCAGTTTCAATTTGCCGCTCTGAGCTTCCTTTCCCCGGAACACGTCAATTATAAGTACAAGTTGGAGGGAAAGGATGATGACTGGGTTTTTTCCAGGACTGGCCGCGCAAGCTATACAAATCTTCCGCCCAGAAAATATCGTTTCCGGGTAATGGCCTCGAACAACGACGGCGTGTGGAACAATGAAGGCGTAGTTTTCGATGTTGTCCTGAAACGGTACTTTTACAAAACACGTAGTTTTATTGTCCTGTCCATCCTGGGCTGTGTATTAGCGGGAGTTGGCGTGATCGCGCTCCGCATTTATCGAATGAAGGTCACGGAGCGCCGTCTGCTTTCCCTGGTGCATGAGCATACCCACGACTTGCGCCAGGCCAAAGAAGCGGCAGAAGCCGGAGCCCGCGCTAAGAGCGAATTTCTGGCCAACATGAGCCATGAGATCAGGACGCCGTTGAATGGGGTACTGGGAATGCTTCAACTGGTAAAGCAGACCCCGCTCACTGACGAGCAGTTTGGCTGCCTGAGTATTGCGGACCAGTCCGCCACTGCCTTGCTCACCTTGATTAACGATGTCCTGGACTTTTCCAAAATAGAAGCAGGCCGGATGGAATTGAGTCTGGAGGCCTTCGACCCCGCTGAGATTATCTCCGATGGAGTGCAGGCGTTGAGCATGGCAGCCCAGGAAAAGAACCTGGAGCTTTGCTGTCGTATCTCTTCTTCCATGCCTGCCTGTCTTATAGGAGACCCGGCCAAACTGAAGCAAGTGCTGTTGAACCTTATCGGCAATGCCATCAAGTTCACGAAACAAGGAGAAATCACGATTTCGGCTGAGGCCAGGGAGCGTACGGATACCCAGATTGAACTCCAGGTCTGTGTTGCGGATTCCGGGATAGGAGTTGCCCCCGAGCATCAGAAAATGATTTTTGAGTCTTTTCGTCAGGCTGATGCTTCCCACACGCGTCGCTTTGGTGGTACCGGGCTCGGGCTTGCAATCTCCTCTCGCCTGATCGCGCTCATGGGCGGCAGAATCTGGGTGGAAAGCGAACTGGGGAAAGGTGCGCGGTTCTATTTCACTCTCTTGCTGAAATCCGCTCCCCTAGACGCAGACGCAACAACACCACGCCGGGAGAAGCCGGCGTTCAAGGGCTGCTCTGCATTGATTGTAGATGACAATGCAACCAGCCGCGCAATCCTTCAGGAAATGCTGGAATCGTGGGGCATGCTCCCGGTCTCGGTGGATTCGCCGCTGGCCGGATTGACCTACCTGCAAACGCATCCGTGCGATGTGATCCTGATGGATTGCGATGTTCCGGGTATGGACTGCCTCGATATGATGCGCACCAAGGCTCTTCCCGATCGCATGCGGTCCGTCATTATGATGCTGACGTCCAATGGTTACCATGATCAAGCTGTCCGCTGCCGGGAACTGGGAGCCGCAGCGTGCCTGATGAAACCCCTCCGGCCATCGGAGCTGTCGAACGCTATTGCTGCTATTCTGCATCCAGACCAGCAACAGCAAGGCGAGGAAAAGCGGCGCGTTGTGCAGTCCGCTTCCTCCAGCCAGCCTCCGCTGAAGATTCTTTTGGCCGAGGACAATCTGGTAAATCAAAAGCTTGCTGTAAGACTGCTGGAAAAGCGAGGCCACACAGTGGCAGTGGCCCAGAACGGCTTGGAGGCCCTCGCCCATCTTCAAAACTCTTCCTTTGACGTGGTATTGATGGATGTGCAGATGCCCGAAATGGACGGTCTCACGGCCACCAGGGCCATCCGTGATCAGGAGCGGCACACCGGGAAACACCTTCCCATCATTGCTACCACCGCGCATGCTATGAAGGGCGACCGTGAGCGCTGCCTGGAGGCGGGAATGGACGAATACCTCTCCAAGCCCATCAACGCCGGGGAGCTTTACCAGACGATCAGCCAGGTCCTGGCCTCGCTGGAGCAGGCTTCACCAGTGCCGAACCAGCGCTGAGTAACGGAACTTAGTAAAATTGTTCTATTGATTCGAGATTCATCATTGCGCGGTCAGGCGCCGGGTCCGGGCATGCTGTCCTTCTTCAGCCGGTTGCCTGAATTCAGAAGAGACCCGCTGGCCGGCTTCTTTCAATCTGCGCTCAAGTATGGTGATGTGGTCCGCTATCGCGCGTTGTGGATAACCCATCAACTCACGAACCCTGCCCATATCCAGCGCGTGCTGCAATCCAATTTTTCCAACTATCGCAAGGGCCGCGACTACCACATCTTGAAATCGTCACTGGGCGAAGGATTGCTGACCAGCGAAGGAGCGCTCTGGCAACGGCAGCGCAAGATGACTCAACCGGCGCTCCACAGCCAGCAGGTGGCCTCCTTCATTCGCATCATGGAAACCTTCGCTCTTGCCTTGCTGGCGAAGTGGGAACACTTCGCGTCAAACGGCGAGGCCTTCGACATTGTGCCTGATCTGATGCATCTCACCCTGAATATTGCCAGCCAGGCGCTGTTCACCAGCAGCCTGGAAGCGGAGACAGAGATCATTCGCGAAGCGCTGGCCGTTGGCCGCAATTACTCGGTTGACCGGGCGTGGTCGGTGGTCCGGTTGCCGCAGAGCTTCCCCACTCCCGGCAACCGCCGCTTCCACAAGGCATTGGCTGATTTTCACGGGGTAATTGACCGCATGATTGCTGCTCGTCACTCCACTCCTCATAGAATCCCGGATTTACTTACCATGCTCATGGAGGCGCGCGACGAAGACGGCCGGCCGATGTCCGACAAGCAACTCCGCGACGAAGTTGCTACCTTGCTCACCGCCGGCCATGAAACTACTACGCTGGCCCTGAGCTGGGCATGCTATCTTCTCGCCCAGCACCCGGCTGCCCAGGAACGCATGCGCTCGGAATATGGATTCCTGCAAGGCAGGGCGCCGGGTTATGAAGACCTCTCGCGTCTCAGGTACGCGCGCATGGTGATTGACGAAACCATGCGTCTGTATCCGCCTGTGTGGGTGATCTCCCGCCAGGCGATTGGACACGATGAGATTGGCGGATACCGCATTCCTGCCGGATCCGAGATGCTCATTTTTCCTTACATCACCCACCGCCATCCCCAGTGGTGGCCGGAACCGGAAAAGTTTTTTCCAGAGCGTTTTGCGCCGGAAAACTCCGCATCCCGGCAGAAGTTTTCTTATCTTCCCTTTGGTGCAGGTCCCAGGGCCTGCCTGGGCTTGAATTTCGCCATGACGGAAATACAAGTCGTGCTGGCGCTCATCTTGCAACGCTTCCACCTGCAACTCGCTCCAGAGGCGCCCAGAGTTTCGGCTGACCCTTCGGTGACCCTGCGTCCAGTGCCGGGGATACACATGCGGCTGGCCACCATGAACGCGCTTGCTCACGGTCATCACCGCTAAGTTCCGTTGCCGATGACCGCGATTCCTTTATACTTCTCAGCGCCATGACCAGACATTCGCGGAATGCGTTGTTACTTCTAATCGTCCTGTGCTCATTGATCGCCTTCGCTCAACAAGGCTCTTTTACTGTGGGCACGGCAACGGCCGCGCCGGGCCAGAAGGCCACCGGCGTCATTGAAGTCCCCGCAGGCGTGGATGCCGCCACCTCGATACCCGTGGTGGTGGTGCGAGGCAGCAAGCCGGGCCCCGTGCTGGCGCTGGTTTCAGGATCGCATGGAACCGAATATGCTTCCGTGATCGCCTTGGAGAAACTGATTCCGGAACTCGATCCCGCGCAGGTAGCCGGGACCGTGATCATTCTTCCGTTGGTGAATATCCAGTCATTCCTGCAAAAAGTACCGCACGTCAACCCCGTCGACGGCAAAAGCATGAATCGTTTTTATCCTGGAAAAGCGGACGGCTCCCAGACCGAGCGCGCCTCCTTCCTGATTACCCGGCAAGTGGTGGAGCGCTGCGACTATCTGATTGATTATCACGGCGGCGACCTGGATGAAAATCTTCGTTCTTACAGCTATTGGCCCAGGACTGGAAATGATAAGCAGGACGCCATGACGCACGCCATGGTTTTGGCTTTTGGCCTGGACACCATTATCGTGGTCAATGACAGGCCCAAAGATCCGAACGCCTCTCGCTATCTCGATAACACTGCCAGCACCCGAGGCAAGCCGGCGATCGCTGTGGAAGCCGGGTATTCAGGAACGGTGGAACCAGAGGACGTGCAGGCCCTGGTGCATGGCACACTGAACGTGATGCGCTACCTTAAGATGCTGCCAGGAGCAGCAGCCGTGGTGGAGCATCCGGTGTGGATCGGGAAAGTTGACACCGTCTCCAGCGACCAGGCGGGGATTTTTTATCCGATTGTGGCGCGCGGGACGTATGTGGAAGAAGGAATGAAGGTGGGCTACGTCACCGATTATTTCGGAAACACCATTTTTGAGGCCCGTGCGCCGGCAGCAGGCGTTGTCCTTTACATCTGCGGCGTGCCTTCCATGAAAAAGGGCGATACCGTTGCTAACATCGGGGAGATCGTCAAAAATCCTTAGCTGTGCTGGAACTCCATACAGAAGTAAAGTTCGTGAAGGGTGTAGGGCCACGCGTAGCCGAGTGGCTGGAGCAGAAGAACATCCACACGGTGGAAGATCTGCTCTACTACCTGCCCTTCCGCTACGAAGACCGCTTGAATCCGCGCGGCATCACCGAGCTGCGGCCCGGCGAAATGGCCGCTGTGGTGGCGGAGGTGCGCAGTTCCGGCGTGTTTCGCACCAGCCGCATGCCCATCTTTCGCATGATTGCCGGACAAGGGCGCGACAGAATCGAGTGCATCTGGTTTCACGGCGAATATCTCCGCAACCGCTTTCAGCCCGGGCAACTGGTAGCGCTCTATGGCAAGGTGGAGGAAGGCTGGAAAGGACGCGGCCTGCAGATCGCCCAGCCTCAGTTTGAGATTCTTGACGAAGTTGAGGCGGATGAAGTCGACTCAGAGGGCGCTCCCATCATTGAGTCGCTGGAGGTGGGCCGGATTGTTCCCATCTACGGGTCAGCGGCGGATGGCAAGCTCACGTCCCGCTGGTTCCGGCGCATTATCAACACCACTCTGGCGAATCTCTCGGCACAAATTCCAGACGGCCTGCCGCCCTCGCTCTGCCGCCGCTTGCATCTGCTCGACCGCCGCACTGCTTTTCAGCAGGCACACTTCCCTCCCGTGGGAGAGAGTTTTGCGCAACTGCAGGATTACAGAACACCCGCGCACCAGCGGCTGATTTTTGAAGAACTGTTCTTTCTGCAAATTGGGCTGGAACTGAAACGCAGACGTATGCGCCAGCGCGCAGGCATAGCTTTTGAACTGAGTGGGAAGGTGCGGGAAGGGCTCAAGAAGGTGCTGCCGTTTCATCCCACCAACGCGCAAAAAAAAGTGCTCAAAGAAATTGCCCAGGACATGCAACGGCCATCGCCGATGCGCCGCCTGCTGCAAGGAGACGTGGGGTCGGGCAAGACCATCGTGGCGCTGCAGGCGGCGGTAATCGCCATTGAAAACGGTTATCAGGTGGCGTTCATGGCGCCTACGGAAATCCTTGCTACCCAGCATTACCTCTCCGCGCGGCGCACGCTTGAGCAGGCAGGATACCGGGTGGCGTTGCTGACCGGCTCGCTGGACGAGGAGCGCAAGCGCAATACACGCCGTCACATCACACAGGGTGATGCCCACCTGGTAATTGGCACGCATGCGCTGATCCAGGAAAAAGTGGAGTTTCACCGGCTTGGCCTGGTGATTGTGGATGAACAACACCGCTTCGGCGTAATGCAACGCTTCAAACTGATGAAGAAAGGTCAGGCTGAGCCGGATACGCTGGTCATGACTGCCACGCCGATTCCCCGCACCCTTGCCCTTACGCTGTATGGCGACCTCGATACCAGCGTGCTGGATGAGCTTCCACCCGGCCGCTCCCCGATTACTACGCGCAAGATCTCCGACCAGCGCTCGGACGAGGTTTGGGCTTTTGTGAGAAAGCAGGTTGCCGGTGGGCGGCAGGCCTACGTCGTCTACCCGGTCATAGAAGGCAGCCCGACCGATCAGCCGGAGATAGAGTTCAACGCCACAGCGCCCACGTCCAAGAGCGGACTTAAAGCAGCGATGCACATGCACGAAGAGCTGCGGTCACGCATCTTTCCTGATCTTCACGTCGGGCTGCTGCATGGCCGGCTCAATCCGGACGAGAAGGACAAGACGATGCGCGAATTCCAGCAGGGCGAGATTGATGTGCTGGTGGCAACCACAGTGATTGAAGTAGGCGTGGATGTGCCAAATGCATCCGTCATGGTAATTGAGCATGCGGAGCGCTTCGGTCTGGCGCAGTTGCATCAGCTTCGTGGACGCATTGGGCGCGGCGCGGCCAAGTCGTACTGCATCCTGATGACCGGAGGCAAAGTCTCTCCCGAAGCGGAGCGCCGCCTCAACGAAATGGTGCGCACTCAAAACGGATTTGAAATTGCAGAACTTGACCTCGAAATTCGCGGCGCAGGAGAAATGGCAGGCACTAGACAGGCAGGATGGTCCAGCTTCCGCGTTGCGAACATCATCCGCGACAAAGAACTGCTCGACTTGGCAAAAGCCGAGGCTGTAAAGATCATTGAAGAAAACGACCCCGCGATAACCGCAGAAGATAGGAAGCGAGTCTTGGAACACTTGCGGACCCACTGGCAGAGAAGATACGGGCTGGTAGAGGTGGGATGAAATGTTTCTTGGGTAGTTTGTCCCGCGTGGAGCGAGGGATAGACTAGGAAAATCTATAATTGCCTCCGTGAAGATTTCTTCCAAATCCGATCTCTACCGCCTACTGCCTTCGGTGGACGAGTTGCTGCGGCAGCCTGAGGTTGCGTCCTTGGTTGAGGGTGAGGGCCAGCCTGCGGTTGTGGAAGCAATCCGGGTTGTCATGGCTAAAGTGCGGGAGGAGATCGCCAGCGGGCATCTGGAAGGCGAAGAGGCAGTCCAGCTTGTGATTGCCGGCCTGCCTGATGGTATGGCCCGCCAGTTGCACAGTGCGCTGGAGTTCTCTCTCCGACCAGTCATCAACGCTACCGGAGTCATCCTGCATACCAACCTGGGGCGCGCGCCGCTGGCACAATCGGCATTGAAGCGGATCGCTGAGGTGGCTGGCGGTTATTCCAATCTGGAGTTCGAGATTTCTGCCGGGGAGCGGGGCAAGCGCGATGTCCACGTGGAACGTTTGTTCTCGCGATTGCTGAACCAGGAAAGCGTCAACGGCATTCGCACTGTGGTGGTGAACAACTGTGCGGCCGCGGTGTTGTTGGCCTTGAATACGCTCGCTGAGGGCGGAGAGGTAATTGTCTCGCGCGGCGAACTGGTTGAAATTGGAGGCTCCTTTCGCGTCCCGGACGTGATGGCAAAATCCGGCGCTGTGTTGCGCGAAGTTGGCACCACCAACCGCACTCGCATTGGCGACTACGAGCGGGCCATCAATGATAAGACGCGCCTTCTGCTGCGCGTGCATCGATCGAACTTTGCGATTGTTGGTTTTACTGAGCAGCCGGCGCTGGAGGAATTTACGGCGTTGGGACGCAAGCATAACCTCCCGGTCATGGAAGATCTGGGAGGCGGAGCAATGTTGCCGCTGCGCAGCCTGGGAATCAATGAAGGCGGCGTGACGGACAGCCTGTGCGCAGGAGTAGACCTTGTAACTTACAGTGGCGACAAGATGCTGGGTGGGCCGCAGGCGGGCATGCTGAGCGGCCGCGAAAAGCTGATCAAGAAAATCCGCGCCAACCCGCTGTTTCGTGCCCTCCGCGTGGACAAGCTGACCTATGCCGCGCTGGAAGCCACGCTGATGGAGTATATCCGGCAAAACCACGATGCGATTCCTTTTGCGCGGATGATGCGTTTACCGGTGGAAAATATTAGTAAGCGCGCAGAAGCCATGGGCGCCAGGGTGAAATCGGCGCCGCGATTGCGCGTGGACGTGGTCGCTGGTGAATCTCTGGTTGGAGGCGGCTCCGCGCCAACCTCAACCTTGCCCACGCACCTGTTGGCAGTCACTGCTGACGGGTTGAGTGCCGACGAACTCTCCGCCCGCCTCCGCGTGCATCATCCGCCCATAGTCGCGCGGGTGGAAGAAGGAAGGGTGCTGATCGATCTGCGAACGGTTTTCGAGCATGAAGATTCTGCGGTAGTGAATGCATTGCTCTCGGTGGGCGGAATTGGGTAAGTGATCGCGTGGCGACGATCTTCACAATTGGCCATTCCACCCGTGAACTCGCTGATTTTTCGCGTGTGCTCCAGGAGCATGACATTCGGCTGCTGATGGATATTCGGGCTTTTCCCATGTCGCGCCGATATCCTCATTTCAACCGCGAGAATCTGGAACTGTGGCTGCCGGAAATTGGCTGCGATTACCTCTGGGAGAAGGACCTGGGCGGCAGGCGTGGCCAGCAGATGGGCAACGGGAAGTCTCCGAATGGTGCGCTTCGGAATGTTTCATTCCGGAACTATGCCGATTACATGCTGTCGGCGCAGTTTCACAAAGCTATCGACCGCCTGGTAGACCAGGGCCAGAAGAAGAACACGGCAATCATGTGCGCCGAATATCTTTACTTTCGCTGTCATCGCATGCTGGTGTCTGATTTTCTCGTAAATCAGGGTCACACCGTCCTGCATATCCTGGATGAAAAGCCTCCCAGACTCCACAGGCTGACCGAGGAGGCGCGGATGGTCGATGGCAAGCTGGTTTATCGGGGAGACATGCTTTTCTAATCCAGACTTCATGCACTGATCAATACTGATGAATCCATAAGAAATCTTAGAGGTTACCCAGCACTTACCAAGTCTATTTGCCGGAGATCGACTGATTTCCAGATGCTCTCGCAAGTAAAAACCAGGTAAAAATACTCCGCATAGTTAATGACTCACCCCGTTCTTCCATTCAGAGTAGCTGGAGGAAGTTATGAAGACTCGGCTTTGGGCTTGTGTGGCTGTGGGGGCATTGATCTGCGCGGGGCTGGCCATTCGGCCAAGAGGGGCATCTGCCGCTGCGCAGGCGAACGCGGGTTCTGAGCTGCAAATCATTGGCAAAGATGGCAAGGTCACTGGCTTTGTCCCGCTTAAGCACACAGACGTGAAGGCGGAAATCAGCGGCTTTGTGGCCCGCATTTCCGTTACCCAGGAATTTGAAAATGTCCTGCCCAATGCTGTGGAGGCCATCTATGTGTTTCCCCTCCCGCACGACAGCGCAGTGGACGGCATGGTCATGGTGGTGGGCGACCGCGAAATCCAGGCCGTGATCAAAGAACGGGGAGAGGCACGCAAGATTTACGATGCGGCGCGTAACGCCGGCCACACGGCGGCACTGCTCGACCAGGAGCGTCCTAACATCTTCACCCAATCGGTGGCCAATATTCCTCCGAACTCTAAAGTCGAGGTAACGCTGTCAGTAATTGAGCTTTTGAAATATGAAGCTGGGACCTATGAGTTTGCTTTCCCGCTGGTGGTTGGCCCTCGCTATATTCCCGGCACTCCCACTGGCGCGGCCCAGCCTTTGGGGAACCCTGCTGGAGTGCAGGATGTGTCTTTGAAGACCGGAACGGATTCAGGGAATACCGGTGCCGACTCAGGCCAGCAGCGCGGCACGATGCCGGACACGAATCAGGTGCCGGACGCATCCAGGATCAGCCCGCCGGTTGCCGGCGTACATACAGGTGACGCGCATGCCGGTCATGACGTTTCCATTGCCGTTAACCTGACGGCTGGACTCTACGTTACCGACGTGGATTCCACATCGCATAAGATTTCCAGCGAACGTACAGGATCTGACTCATTCCACATTCAACTGTCTGACGATGCAGTCCTGCCCAACAAAGATTTCATTCTGAAATACAAAGTGGCCGGGCAGGGCATTAGCGATGCTGTCCTGACTCATGCGGATCAGGCTGGAAGCTATTTCACCTTGATCCTCCAGCCCCCGGAAAAAGTGCCGGACAACGCCGTGGTTCCTCGCGAAATCATCTTTGTGCTGGATACTTCCGGTTCAATGTGGGGCTTCCCCCTGGAGATGGCGAAGAAGACCATTGCGCGCGCGCTGGACAATCTTCGCCCCGAAGAAACCTTTAACCTGATTACCTTTTCCGGCGATACGCGAATCCTCTTCCCCCAAGCGGTCTCTCCTACGTCGGGAAACATTGCCGCCGCCAAGCAGGTGCTTGCTGGAGCTTACGGCGGTGGCGGCACGGAGATGATGAAGGCCATCCTTACCGCTCTGGGCGATGACGCGGGCGCCGGCAAACCGGTGAGCGGCCCGACGCCGCCTCTGCGCGTGGTGTGCTTCATGACGGATGGCTACGTAGGTGACGATGCGGAGATTGTGGCTGCGGTGCAAAAACATCCTGAGGCGCGGGTGTTCGCCTTCGGCATCGGTACGGCAGTCAACCGCTTCCTGCTGAGCAAGATGGCGGAAGAAGGCCACGGCGAAGTGGAGTTTGTTACCAGCCCCGATGAAGCGCAGGCGGCGGCCGACCGTTTTTACGAACGAGTGCACTCGCCGGTGCTGACGAATATTTCTATTGACTGGAACGGACTACCGGTCGCGGAGGTTTATCCCGCCCAGGTGCCGGACCTGTTTTCCGCCAAGCCTATCATCGTAACCGGGCGCTATATGCAGGCCGCAAAAGGCATGCTGGTCATCCACGGCACTCGCGCAGGCGGACCGTTTACCCGAGCCATTGCAGTGGACTTTCCGGCTGAAAATTCCAGCCACGCGGCACTGGAGAAAATCTGGGCCCGGCGCAAGGTGGAGGATCTCATGTCACAGGACTGGAGCGGAATTCAGTCCGGCCAGTCAAAACATAAGGCTGAGATTATTGAAGTCGGCCTCAAACACAGCCTGGCCACGCAATACACGTCTTTTGTCGCGGTCGAAACTAAGACTGTAATCCAGGATGGCAAGCCGGTGCGCATTGAAGTGCCCGTAGAATTGCCGGAGAATGTATCGCCGCTGGCTGTACCGGTACAGACATCAGTATCGAGCGGTTACAGCTACAGCGTTGCCAGCAACGGCCTGCGCGGCCGCCTCTCCGACGCCAGTGAGACTGTGGAGGTTAGCGCCAATGCGCCCATGGTTGAGACAACGAACGCACAAGTCACCACCACCTTCTCCGGCGCTCTCTTGCATAGTCCACAGGGCACAGGCGGCGGGAGTGGTAGCAGTCCGAAAGCGGATAGAGCTAAGGCCAAGGACGAGATGCTGGAGTCCAAACTCAGTGCGGACTTGCTCGCGCTTTATCAATGTTCAAAAAAACGCACAACTGTTGGGACTACCCAAACCTGCAAGCTACCGCCTTCAGGCATGGTACAGGTTGAAGTCAAGCTGAGTGCTGGATCACCCGACCTGGACCAAAAACTCACAACGGCAGGCCTCAAGATCAAGAGCGGAAGCGGAACCGCGGTTGTGAGCGGCGAGGTCGCTATCTCTAAACTGAAGTCTTTGGTGGAAATCGCGGAGGTCAGTTCAGTAATCAGGCTGGAGCAGCATGCCCGGTAAGAACCGTCGCTTTGAGTGCGCCAGCGGAGCACAGCAGTTGCGGGTTTTTCGCCACGGATTCACACTGACGCCACGGAGAAGAAATCCGTGATGTCAGTGTGATCGTGGTAGAGATTAACGAACTTCTACCGGTTGAGTCAGCTTAAACCTGAGCGCGGTCTCGGCCGGCAACACAATTTCCTTGTTGCCGGTAAATGCCGCTCCCGCAGTACCTGCGCCGCCACCGGCCAGTGCGCCGATGGCTGCCCCCTTGCCGCCACCGGCCAGCGCTCCGATCAAGGCCCCAGCACCCGCGCCACCGGCGATGAAACCCGTTGACCGTTTGCCTTTGCCTTTCACGACGCGTTCTACGGCTGAGGTTTCCACTGGACGCTCTTTGCCTTCAATACTCACCGAATCGAGCCGTACCTCCAGAAGGGCCCCGCCTTTGAAGTGGCCCATGGCTTTGGCGTCAACCACCGTGCCATGCGCGGCCGCGCCATCATGAATCACCGTTCTGCCATCCACCACAACCGGCTGTGCCACGCTGGCCGCAAACCCCTGCCCGGTCTGGCTGGTCTTGGAGCTGAGTGATTCTCCCAGGCGCACTGTAATCACAGTTCCTGCAGGAATGACAATGGGTTCCGCCTTCCGGGCCTCAGTTCGGCCTCCACCGTTGGCGTCATTGCCGCCCCCACCGCCATTGCCGCCGCCATTACTGGCATTGTCCGGAGTCGTTGCCGGAGTATTCGACTTCTGGCATGCCAGGAGAAAAGCCAGAACCAGCAGCATCAGAACATGAACGCTACGCATCGATTTCACATTCACCTCCTCAATTCGAAGAATTTTCTACCAAACAGGCCTGTTCAGGCAAACCGCCTCAAAAAGTTAGATGAGGAACTCAGGAGTCGAGTCTAATGATATCCTCTGGCAGATGGAAAACCGTTCTCTAAGCGATGTGGGCGGGACACCGGGCGGCCTGGGCGAGTTCTTGATCGGCTGCGCTATGACTTGCGTGGGCGTGTACCTCCTTTTCAATCAGGTGAGCGTGACAGGTTCCTACTGGAACCTATGGGGTACAAATAGCTTCGGTATCACGCTGATCCCAATGCTGTTTGGCGTGGGTATTCTGTTCTGGAGCGGCCGCAGCATCATTGGATGGATACTTACGATTGGCGGCGCTCTCTTTATTCTGGCTGGAGTGATCGCCAACATGCACATATATTTTCAGACTACGAGTCTGTTCAACGCGCTGGTGATGCTTATCCTGCTCGTCGGCGGCCTTGGTTTGATCGCCCGGGGACTGCTGCCGCATGGCAGGAATCACGAGTAGCTTCCGGTTCGCCGGGAGTTGGCCTTTCCGGCGTTTCAGGGATTCTTCCCAGGTATTTCTTCCTACAACCTCTGCGTTTTTCCTATCGTTGGCCTGGTAATTCGGTTTTTTTAGTGAGCCTCTGCTACGTCCGTTGTCCAGATAGGAAGTGTACGACATTTCATTTCGGAAAATCATAGCCTCCCATTTTCAACATTATTCCTGCGTGAAAGTGTATGACAAAAATTGACACATTCGAAAGCCATTGGCAGCTCGAAAGTTGCGGCCTTCCTTGAGCTAAGTGCAAGAAAAACAAAATGAATTCATTGACTTTCAGCATCTTCTTGCGTCAGAGTAGATGCCTATCGGTTTCCTCGACCCAGCCTTCAAATGGTCCACAAATTCACAGATGAGGTTCAGTAATGCGAAAACTACTTGTTTCTGCGTCCCTGGTTGCTTTCTGCCTGGCGGGCAGCGCGTTCGCCCAGAACATGCAGAGCACCGGAACGCCCCGCCATCCACTCGATGTCAGTCAAATTAAGAGCGTGATCAACAGCCCCATTGCCGCTAAACATACGTCCAGCAACCGGCTGTCGGCATCTACCAACGCGGCCATTCAGGGTGCTGCGGCAGCAAGCAATCCGATCACCATCAAGTCGGTGCCATTTTTCAATGGCTCCTTCACCTTCCAAGGCCAGACGTTCCCCTTCAGCATGATGGGGCACGCTCCACAAAAAGGAGGAACCACGCAAATTGATACCTCCTACCTGGCCATCTCGTTCTTTTTCGATGAATTCGTTGACCAGAATGGAAACAATATCGTCATCGACGCTACCGGCAACACCAACAACCTTTTGAACGGGCCGGACTTTGAGCGTTTTCCCTTCACCACAGGCAACACCCAGTTCAGTGACGCGGTGCAGCGGGCGGAGTTCTTTAACGTGATGAAGAAGCCCCATGAAGACGACAGTGACGACGCCTGGCACACGCTGCTGGAACAGCCGCGGCAGTTCAAACCGATCACGGTTGAAGTGCCGTTCGGGTCTTCACTGGTCTTCTCGGATGGAACGAACTTTTTCGCCTTCGTGGACATCAATTTTATGAATTCCCAGTTGAACACTCTGGTGCAAACGGAAGACATACACACGAATGAATTGCCTATTTTCGTCACCCACAATACTGTGTACGCCGACTTCTTCTTTGGCGGCTGCTGCATAGGCGGCTTTCACACGGCGTTTGAGACAAACCAGGTAGGCAACACGGTCTTTGTGCAAACCTTCGCCTTTGCCACTTCGTTGGATGCGGCTGTATCCAATGATATTTTCGGCGATCCCACCTTATTCGCGGACGTAGCCGCAATGAGCCACGAAATCTCTGAAACCTACAACGATCCTTTTGTCAACAACATCGTTCCTTCGTGGCAGTTCCCGGGCGCGCCTCCAGGGGTCTGTTCCAACGTACTGGAGACGGGAGACCCGGTTGAGAATCTTGCCAACCCAACCTTCCCTGTCATGGTTGATGGCTTCCTCTACCACCCGCAGACGGAAGCGCTGCTCCAGTGGTTCTCGCGTGAAAACCCGTCGAGCGCCTTCCAGGGAGATTACAGCTATCCTGGCAACAATCTGACATCAGCATCCACGGCCTGCCCGACCGGACCGTAACCTAAAAGCTTAACCGACAGAGAGAGGGTGCCGACTCGGTACCCTCTTTTTTATGGCGCGGTGAGGCTGAGGGGCGCGTCTGGCGGGATGTTGTCTGGATCCAGCCCGTGCCCCAGCGTGCCATACAGCGTCTGATCGATTGTGCTCAATGAGTTGTACCCGTTCGTGGTAAGCGCGTGAGGATCCAGCCGGTTGCTCAGAGCGTCCGTGTATTGTCTGGACAGCATGGCAGGCCTGTTATATGCGCCGGCGGAGTTGTGTGTCTACAAGTCGTCAGCTTCAACCGTGGAGGCAGCAACCGCCGCCGCTGATGGCACGCTCTCGCCTGTCCGCAGTTTTTCCAGGAACTTCCGGGTGTTGAGCAGCGGACGCTCCAGGCTGGGGTTGTAGCTGGTCCACTCTGCTTCCGGCTCGCGCTCAAAGTGGGCTCGCATGCTTTCCATCTTGGAGTCCAGGTCATCGAGGTAATGGAGCATGAGCGCTTCGGGAAACATCGGCATCTTCGGACTGCCAAACTCATATTTACCGTGATGGCTGATAATCAGGTGCTCCAGCAGGGTCTTGTATTCGGCCGGGAATCCTGGCACCTGTGCGATCTTCTCGTGCAGCATTTCCAGCTCGATAATCATGTGGCCCAGCAACTGTCCGCGGGTTGTGTAGGCAAAGGTGCGGGCAAAGCTCAACTCATGTACTTTGCCGATGTCGTGCAGGAAGGCCCCGGCCATCAGCAAGTCGCGGTCAATCATGGCTGGATAATTGCGCGATGCCAGGTCGCAGAGCCGGAACAGGGACAGCACGTGATCAAGCAGCCCGCCAATAAACGCATGGTGCAGCGTCTTGGCCGCAGGAGCGTTCTTATAGGCGCGCTCGATTTGCGGGTCCGCCATAAAAGCCTTGATCAGGCCGTGGAGGTACGGGTCCTGAAAGCCATCCACAAATTGAGCCAGAGTCTGCCACATCTCGTCGATGTTCTTGGCTGTCCGGGGAAGATAGTCATCGAAGTCAATTTCCGCGTCTTCCATGGAGCGCAGCTTGTGGACTGTAAGCTGGAAGCGGCCATTGAACTTGTTGATGAGCCCGCGTACCTTGATGAAGTCGTCCTGGCCGAACAGGCTGATGTGGTCGGCCACGTTGTCCCACATTTTGGCGTCGATCTGGCCGGTGCGATCCACCAGGGTAAGCGCCAGATACAGCTCTCCGCTCTTCTTCGGCTTGGCCTGCTTGTTGGCCACCACAAAGGAAGAGGTAATAACCTGGTTTTCAAACCGGGCCGAATCGCAGATGTAAAAGTCTTTCATAAGGAACAGCTTCCAGCTCTTGGCTGCTAGCCTGATTCGCTTCCCGCCCCGGACAGAACCCAGGGGCTTCTGGCTGCCAATTGCTGGCTGCTATCGAAAATTCTACTTCAGTTCTGTAAAAACACAATCAGGGAAACTCAGTACGCGAGAGGCTCCACTTTCCAGCGCTCATACACGCGGGCTGCCTTGAAGAGTTCAAATAGGTTGGGGTCGAGTTCGCCGTCCTGGACCGCCAGATCCAGGATTTCCAAGGCCCGCTCCGGGGACACGCCTTTCTTGTACGGCCGGTCGCCCGCCGCCAGTGCGTCAAAGATGTCGGCGATGGTCATCATGCGGGTTTGCACGGGAATTTCCGGGGCGAAGAGCTTGTAAGGATAACCTGCGCCATTCAGTTTTTCATGATGGAGGCGCGCGATTTCCGGAATCTGGCTGATCTCATTGGTCCACGGAATCTGCTGGAGAAAATTAAACGTGTGCACCACGTGGGCCTCGATTTGCTTGCGCTCGTCATCGTCCAACGATCCTTGGCGGATGGAGAGCAGCCGGACTTCCTCTCGGGTCAGCAACGGCTTGTTGCTGCTCTCCGCTTCCATGTAATGCACCTCGGCAATCTTCGCTAGCTGCTCAAAATTGCCTCCGGGGAGCACCGTGGGTTCATTCGCCGCAAGGACGGATTGAAGGTATTCATCCAATTCCCGCATCGCCTCAGCCAGTTTACGATCAAAGTCAGACTGGGATTTAAGGAACTCCTCCCGGCCTTTTTCCAGAAGATAATCGATCTTCGACTGCAAGGTTTCTTTTTCCAGTGTGCGCTTTACCAGGTTAAACCGCTGCTGGATCAGCTCCAGTTGCGCTGGATAAAGCTTTTTGGCCTTGACCAGGACCTCCTCCCGCACCCCGACTTTTCCAAAATCATGGAGCAGGCTGGCATAGCGGATTTCCCGCATCTCGTCCCGGCTGAAGCGGATCCCGGCATATGGGCCTTGCACGGTGCGGTCTACAGCCTCTGCCAACGCTATGGTCAGGTTGGCTACGCGAAACGAATGGCCGGAGGTGGTGGGGTCGCGCGCCTCAATGGCACTCACGGAAGCGCGTACAAAACCTTCAAAGAGCTTCTGGATGTCCTCATACAACTGGCTGTTTTCCAGAGCGACCGCAGCCTGGCTGGTCAGGGAAAGCACGATATCCTGCTGCCGGCCGGTGAACGGGACCACCTGCTTGGCCACCGCGGAAAGCGAATCCAGCTTCGCCCCGAAATCACGCTTGGCATTGATGAGTTGCAGCACGCCCACGATCTTGCTCTTCTGATTCCGCATGGGGACGGACAGAATGGACTTGGTGCGGTAACCGGAGTCCTCGTCGAACTTGCGGTTTATGGCGTAGGGCACATCTGAGGGCAGGTGATAGGCGTCTTCTATGTTGACGATGGCGCCGGTGAGCGCCACGTAACCGGCTATGGAACGCTCGCTGATCTCCATGGATGCCGCGCGAAAAGGCACGTCCACACTGTCATTCTGCGAGAGGCTGAAACGCAGCTTCTCTTCAAACAGTTCATTCTCCGCCGTAGGTTTGTTGTTGAATGGCAGCCGGCGCTGGTCGCGTTGCAGAGGAATCCGCTCCACCAGGTAGATGGACCCGGCATCGCTGCGAGTGAACTCCCGCGATTTAGTGAGAATCATCTCCAGCAGCTTGCCAGTGTCATGCTCGGCGGAAAGCGCCGCGCCAATCTGATTCAGCTCGTGGATCTCCCGGCTGGCTCCCGCCAGCCGTTCATTCACCTCCTGCCGGGACTGGATGAGATGAATATGATCAAGGGCGTTGTCCACCATGCGCTCCAGCAGCGGCTGCGGAACGTCCGGCGGAAGATATGCATACACGGCGCCATCATTGCGTGAATCTTTGAACGGCTCATGGGTCAAAGCCAGCACGCGGATGTGAGGCACTCGCAATTGCTGGTAGTGTTCCTTCAGCAGATCTTCCAAAGACACCAGCACCACGCGGGCGTTTGGCGGACTCTCCTGGATACCGCTTTCGAAGGGCATGCGGTGAAAGCGCTGCACTCCCACTAGGTGGCGGCGTGCCACGGCGTCGTTCTCAAAATAGGCGACGATTGGCAGCGCGCGGGACGCAGACGGCTCACGTCGTTTTTGGATGGCAGAGGTACTCATTCGGAGCGGACGCTCAGGGGGGAGGAAGTCCACCATAATTCTGGAATCCCGGCAATCTTACCACAAGGGGTGGTTAGCGCCTGGGAATGCGCGGTTGGCGATTGGTCCCCGCCTTACACAGTAAGTAGCCGCACGGGAACGGTTGTCATAGCAATGGTTCTCACGAATCGCCGGCTCCTGCATAAAGCAAGTTTCGGACGCCGATATTCCTTCTCTGGTTTGTCGTATCGGTGAGAATCAGCCTAGATCACTTTCCGTGGGAGTGAAAGCCCACTTCCCCTTCGAGCTGAAGTTCGGGGCTTCCAGCGGGTCGATGGATACACTATTTCCTAAACCGCCATAGCCAATGGCAAGTGGTCATCAGACAAATGCATTAAGTGGCTATTGCCGAAGGGTATGTGGAGACAGGATCATTTCCGCAGGTAAGACCCCCTGGTGACACGTCCGCCTCCGTTATCCGCTGGGTTGCCGGCATTCGTTTCTGCGCTATGTGCCTGCGGACGCCGATGGCAAAGAGGTGGCATTGGTGAAGGTAGTGGTGCAGTTTGACGAGGAGCCGAGCGAACTGCGCGAAGCTTGGACCGGCTTTAGAATCGGTGTGAACAGGCAGGAACCTCAAGGATCTCAAGGCCAGAGATTTCTTAGCCTTTTAATGCAGGTCTTGGAGACCTGCTCGACCGGAATCCGGTGCCGAGCACCCAAACTGTACCACTACCGGTGGGATCCACCTCAGGTCATTCATTTTGACCATTTAACCTCATTTGGCTGAACCGGGGTGATTCATGGCGTGGCTAACCCGGCGAAAGTTTCTGGCGCTCACAGCGGCTGCATCGTATGGTACGGCGGTTGCTTGGAGAACGGCCTACGCACGTGCTTCTACACTTTCTTGGGCGGAGCGGCGGGACATCTATCCGCAGGGCGTTGCTTCGGGTGATCCGCATCCGGACAGCGTGATTCTTTGGACCCGGCGACCACCCGTTGGCGCAAGCAAGGCACGAGCGTTGACGGTGGAGATAGCCGAGGACCGCAGTTTTCGGCGGGTTGTAGCCGGCGCGGAGACGAATGTTTCCGAAGAGACGGACTGGACCTGCCGAGTGCTGGCCGCTAATTTGAAGCCGGCACGCGTCTACTGGTACCGCTTTATTGACGAACATGGCTTCGGCAGCAGAGTGGGACGCACGATCACAGCGCCGAAAGAGGATGACAGCAGGCCGGTGCGTTTTGCTTTCGTCTCCTGCCAGAATGTGCAGCAGGGCGCGTCGACTGCTTACCGGCGGATGATCTGGGAGGACGAGCGACGACCGCCGGACGACCGACTGGGATTTGTGCTGCACCTGGGTGATTTCGTCTACGAAATCGTTTGGTATCCGGAGGACCGTCCGCAAGGCATGTATGCGCGCAAGTTGCGTGACATTGTGCGATATGCCAACGGGGAGAAGCATCGGGACTTTCACATACCGACCACGGTGGACGATTACCGGGCACTGTACCGCGCCTACCTGCTCGATCCTGATCTGCAGGACGCGCGGGCCTACTTCCCTTTCGTCAACATGTGGGACAACCACGAGTTTTCGTGGAAGGGCTGGCAGACGCAGCAGAATTTCGGCTCCGGCGTTATCCCCGCACAGACGCGAAAGCTGGCAGCCTGCCAGGCGTGGTTCGAGTACCAGCCAGCGCGGGTGATCAAGGCGGATTCGGGCAGAGACACATTCGTTCCGCCCACGGTCAAAGACACAGCCATCCGAGATTTCGACAATAGCGGATTGGGTTTAGAGCCTGGAAACCTGGCGGTGATCAACAGCCTGAAGCTCTATCGCGCTTTCAGGTGGGGGCGCAATGTGGAGTTGATCCTTACCGACAACCGCACGTTTCGCTCGGAGCCACTCGTCGACCAGCCGGGATTTGCCCCCTTTGTGGCCGAGGGATTTCCTGATGCAGTTGCGGCCGACATTGTGGAGATCCTTGACGCGGGGCGCACGTTTGCCGGCGGGCATGCGCCGGATACGATCGAGTTTGCTGGAGCAGCCCTACCGAATCCGCGCAAGAATGCCCCCGCGCAATCGATGCTGGGAGCGGAACAAAAGGCGTGGTTCCTGGAACGCCTACGAAACTCGACGGCTCCCTGGAAGCTCTGGGGTAACACGGTAGCCATGCTCGACTGGCGCACCGATTTTCATAGACTGCCGTCCGGAGTGGGGCCGAAGTGGCCGGCGAGCGGCTATGCCGTGTTTGGGGACGACGATTGGTCAGGGTATCGCGCCGAGCGCACGGAAATTCTGGACTTCGTGCGGAAAGAAAGCATCGGAGGTTTTGCCACGCTGGCGGGAGACCGCCATGCCTTCACGGCCGGTTTGTTGTCGACGTCGCTACCACCGAAGCGCTTCGATGTTGCAGGGGTTGAGTTCATTACAGGATCGATTTCGGCGCCGGGCATCTTTGAGGCCTTCGAATACGCTTTGCCCAAAGATCATCCGCTCAGACCGATATTCATCCACCAACCCAGTGACGGCGCCCCAGCGCAAGACGCGATGAATTTTTCGATCCTGCACGGCGTGCGGGCGAGTTTGGCTTTGCAGAAGACGGGTGACCTGCAGCGGGCGCTGAAGGAGTCCAACCCGGAAGTGGCGCCGCACCTTTCTTTCCTCGACATTGGCGGACATGGCTATTCCACGGTACGCGCCACCAAAGAGGAATTGGAAGTGGAGTTCGTGTGCATTCCCAGACCGATTGAGCGCAGTGAGCGCGAAGACGGCGGGCCGCTGGCGTATCGAGTGACGCACCGAGTGAAGCTATGGAAGGCGGGTACAACGCCGCGAATGGAGCGAACGGCGCACGAGGGGAGTCTTCCGCTGGTGTTGTGAGCAAGTTGTTGTGAGCACTTTGCAGAAGAAATTCGAGTTTGTAGGTTAAGGGGCTCTGACGATACCACTGAATGAAAGAGGCGTGATGAGGACGGCTTTGGTGTGCATTGTGGCGGCAATGACCCTGAGTTCAGTGAGCTGCTCCCGCAGGAGCGGCGAGATGATCACGCAGGATGAACTGGTACGGAGAACGCAAGAGCTGGTGGATGCGGTGGCGGCCGGCGATCGCCGGCCGTTCGAGAAGTATCTCGCGGCGGACAGCATAATCTCTGATGAAAAGGGGCGAGGCATGGACAAGACGGCCATGCTGGCGGACCAAACTGGGCTGCCGCCGGGATCCTCGGGGTCCATCAAAGTGGTGAACCCGCAGAGCCGCATTCTGGGCGATACGGCAATCCTCAGCTACGACCTGAACGAGACGGAGACAATCTTTGGGCAGGAGAACAAGGCCCGCTATCACGAAACCGACACCTGGGTGCGGCGCAACGGAGAATGGCAGATTGTGGCAGAGCAGATACTTCGCTACTACGAAGATCCGACGCCGGGGAAGCCCGATTTGAAGAGATATCGAGATTATGTGGGCACATACGAGCTTGTGCCGGGGATGACGCTGACGGTGTCCGCCGAAGGCGCGGAGTTGTTTATGCAGAGGGCAGGCAAGCCTAAAGACCTGCTCATACCGGAAGCGCCGGACATATTTTTTCTCAAGGGCGTAGAGGGCCGGCGGCTGTTCCGGCGAGACGACAGCGGAAAAGTGGAGGCGTTGATCAACCGGCGAAACAATGAAGATATTGTGTGGAAGAAGACGGGATAACGCCAGCTATGGTCAGCGGGGTTGCAGTTCAGTTTAGGGAAAGGCCACGATTTCATCGGTCCATTGACAAATAACTCTGGTAAACAATTCACGCGAATAGTGCAGCAAAATCGCTCGCGGAAATAATGCGTGTGGCTTTGTGGCGATCAAGCGCGAGAAGCCCGCCTTTGTCGCCGGTCACGAGATAGTCGGCGTTGCCGGCTTCGGAGAGCGCAAGCAGAAAATCGTCCGTGGGATCGGGAGAGCGTTCCACGGAAGGCAGCGCACCGACGTATTCGGCGAGCCGTTTGATCTGGTTGACCAGGCGTCCCGCCGTGTACGGCGTGATGTGCTTGGCCACGCGCGGTTTTTGCAATGTGGCGCGCAGCTCGTTGAGATGCGCCGCGCAGGTCAAAAGCTTGAATTTCCCGTCTTCCCAAGCGTTGTAAATCGCAGCGGGATTGCCAGCCGGGGCGATCAGGGCGGACACAAGGATATTCGTATCGAGCACAACGCGCATCAGGCCTTGTCAGACTTCTCTTTGGCGAGGCGATCCGCGCGGACCTCGCCCAAGGCCTCGTCGACAAGTTCCTGGAGATGATCCAGGTCGGTGCCGACGTTGCGCGCCTTGATGTCCTGCACGGTGCGGTTGAAGACGCGCCAGCGGACGGCCTCTTCGATGAATTTGGAAAGATCGCCTTTTTTCATGCCCCGGGCACCCAAGAAAGTGCGAAGGGTAAGATCGGTGTCCTTCGAGACTTTGATGCTCCAGCGGACGACCTCTTCCTCCATTTTAACCACCTATACGCTCAAGCTGATAAACATTTAAGTGCTTATGCATTGATTGTAGATAGGACCACGGCCTTTGATCAACTGCGGTGGAAGATTTTGCGAGAACAATGCTTCCGTGCCCTATGGGATTGCGGCCGGCTTTTCTACGACTTGCGTAGAGAAGGGCGAGACTTCCAAATCGTGGTTGCAAGGGCGGCAGCGCCGGGGACGCACGATATTAGAAGCCGACGACCGATGGGAAGCGGTCACGCTTGCCCCATAGGCCGTCGGCGGGCAGACTCAATCTGTCGCGAAGGTTATTTTCATATTGTCAACGAAGACGTTAAACGCGATCGGAGTGCTGTTCAGGTCCAATTGGAAAGCATTGGTGAACTGGCTGCCACCGCCTGCCGCCGTGGCTGGATGACTGATGTTCAGCGCGTGCCGGACACCGTCCACGGTCAACGCGTCGTGATATGTGGTATGAGTCGCCGTGTTGTTGTGATATTCGGCGACAATATGATGCCAGGTCCCCGGTGAGAAGCGCTGTAGAGGGATGCCGGAATCCTCCCATTGCTTGGCGGTGTAGTTAAAGACCCGCCACCGATTCCCCGCATAATTAGCCTGCCAGGCAAAGTTGTACACAAAGCCGTTGAGATCCTGCTGGCACTCAAACTCTATTGCCTGGGGAGCATTTTCCGATCCGGCAGGAACATAGAGATCGAATTCGTAACGGAGTGATGCCAGGCCATTGCTGAGCGCCGGATGGCTGTAGTACCAGTAGGCATTCGCATAGGGGTGGGTGCCTCCTATGTTGAACTCTGCCGAGCTCCCGCTCAATGTTGGAGAGCCGATGCCGCGAACCATCGAATAGGTGGCCAGCGCACCGCCGCCCCCGGTATTGCCGCAGGCTCCACAGGTCAGCCAGCCCGTCCATTGCTGAACTTCATTGAATACAGTCGTGCCGCCCGGCGTTGGCGTGGGTGTCGGACTGGGAGTTGGTGTGGGCGTGGGCGTGGGCGTGGGGGTTGGTGTCGGAGTGGGCGTTGCTCCTACGATCACCGTCATCGGAGTTTTGAAAACCGCGCCGGTCGAGTCCCAGGCCTGTACCACGAGCAGATGACTGCCGTTGCTTGCAGAGACACCAGTGTTGATCTGAGCTGATTGAGTCAGGTACACGCTGGTGCTGTCGAGATAAATCCGCATGGCGGTGATGGGATGAGTGGATTTGGCAGAAGCAGCAACGTGGATGGGGGAACCCACATTGGATCCCGGGGCAGGCGATGTAACGGTAACCTGAGTGCACGCCATGCCTGACAGGAAACATGCGGTCAGGAGTGAAAAGGCAACCCTTCTTCTGGCCGAGTACTGTTGTTGGTTTGGGTGTGATCTCTCGCAATATGGGGTCAGACGGCTTCCATGATTGCTGCCGAGCAGCCAACGCTGAAACTGCCGCAAGATCTGTATGGAGACAATTCTTCGATCCAGGGACACAGGGCACTCCTGCTGTAGATTGGCTTCCTTGACTCGTCAGCTCGCGACTTGCAAAGGAAGACGAAGAATGGGCGCTCTGCGAAAAAGATTAAGCTTGCACGAGTGAGTGCGATCTTGAGCCTGCGGAACCTTAGTCACAATGGGTTAAAGCCCTGGGGTGGACAGGGTTAAAATACCTAGAACCGCAATCACCTATACGCGCCTGCCAGGTTTTCGTCTTTCGGGTTTCTTTCTGCTTTGCTTCTTCTTTTGTTGCTTCCTCTGTTTTTTCCTGCGGGCAGCGCGGCGGCGCATGGTTGCGATCCACTCTTTGGAATACATGGTGCCGCGGCACTTGGGCGAACCGCAATTGCAAGGGGCGGGATCTTCGTCGCCATGGAGGCTGTATTCCCAGACGAGTTCTTCTCCGGCGGCGATGTTGCGGAGGGCATAGATCCAGACCCGGCCTTTGATTTCGTCGACCTCGCAATTGGGGTCGCAGGAATGGTTCAAAAGCGCGCCTAAGCCGCGACCGTCGATCACAGTCTTGCCATCGTCCATTGCATACAGGTAGGTGCGGGCGGCGCCTTCATAGCGGCGGTCGCCTTCTTCGGGGGTGATGCGCTCGCCATCGTATTCCACTACGCGGGTCCCCTTGCGGATGGGGGCAGTGGTGAACACTCCGACCGAGTGAATGGGGGATGAACGAGTGACTAGAGCCATGCTGTTAATTTCGCACGAGCTGTCAATTTTCAGGAAGAAATTCTATTCCACTTCCACCCCATCACGCGCTACAACGGCGCGTGCCGGGGGCCCGATGCAAGGGACCGCAGTGTGGCCCGGCGGAGAATTTGGTAATCGGGAAAGTTGGTAAGTTTGCAATTGAAAATCAAAGGCAAGATCTCTGGGTTCGAGCAGAGATATCAAGACCCTTGGTTTGTTCGCCGCAGCGAACCTCATCCCAAGAATGGTGAACGCGCCCCAGATGGAATATTAAAGAGCTTTAACCAGGATTTTGGCGCTTGCATCGCCGGACAGCTGCGATAGAATTGCCCAGCAAACCCCCTGATAACTCTCGGCTACGACCGTCAACCACGCAAGATTTTGCCAAGAGGCTACAAATGGACCCTAAGCAAATGACCAACCATCCCAAAGTGAAGAAATCTTTCCCTGTTGAATTTTCCCAGCTCCTGACTCCGTTGGGCCGGTCTGTTCTGCGCGGGGGTGCTGCGCAGTTCCGCTCCATGTTCCAGGCCAATGGCACGCCTTTCGTGATGATCAACAGCATGATTGACCCGCGGATGGCCAGCGCCTGCACCCAACTGCTTGACAGCGGATGCACGCTCTCCTGTCGCCGTACTCCAGCCGCATCCCGGCTGATTCGATCAGAAGTATGAAGAGCAACTACGCTGAATCTCTGGAGAAGGTATTCCGTTTTAAGACAGCTTTCCTCAGCAGGCGGACGGCGCGCGCTTACGAGAGCGCGGAAGCCCTGGGCATTTTGACCATGATGCGCTCGGAGAGCTTTGCCACCTTCGCTGAAACGGTTACGGGGCTGCGGCTGGTGAGGCCAGCGGGGCTGCAGATCATTTGCTACGAGCATGGTGACTACGTCGGGCCCCACAACGACCATCACCCCGAAGAGGACCCATCCTGCAGAGGTTATGTCGACGTCCACCTGACATTCAGCAACGATGCTGTGGAGCACCAGTTCCTGGTATATGAGCGCAATCGTCACCTCTCGCAAATCGTGGACTGCAACCTGAAGGGCGGCATCTCCATTTACAAGCTTCCCTTCTGGCACCAGGTCACGCCACTCGTGGGAAAGCCGGGTCAAGAACCGGAAGCCAGGCGATGGTTGCTTTTAGGAACGTTTGACATTCACACCGGGCCAAAAAATGGAGCCCACCCAAGGAAGCGCATGGAGGCGTGATTTCCAGCCGCAAGATGACGCTGGAAACAGCTTTGATCAATTTGACTGCCAGCAAGCGGGTAGGCTAGCCTCAATGCTTGCTCGCTTTCCGGGCGCCCTGCATTGCTACTCACATGAGAGTCCTACGTAAATCTTTGATTTTTAATCTACTTGCCCTTTGGCTGGCGATCGCCCAGGTGGCCAGTGCGGGCGGGCTACGTCCGGTCCACCAAAAGCATGCGGTTGTGGTAAGCGTGCACGAGGAGGCCAGCAAGGCGGGTGCGGCCATCATGCGCCGGGGTGGCAATGCGGTGGACGCGGCGGTGGCCACCGGGTTTGCGCTGGCAGTGGTACATCCAGCGGCAGGCAACATTGGTGGCGGCGGCTTCATGCTGGTGCGGATGGCGAATGGCGAGACGCATTTTCTGGACTACCGCGAAAAAGCCCCCAAGGCCGCCAGCCGGGACATGTATCTGGACGAGAAAGGCAACGTGATCCCCGACGCCAGCCTGGTGGGCTATAAGGCGATTGGCGTCCCCGGATCTGTGGCTGGGTTGGTGTATGCGGAAAAACATTGGGGCAAGCTGACGTTGCGCGCAGTGCTGCAGCCGGCAATCCTGCTGGCGCGTAACGGCGTGCGGCTCACCTATGAAGAAGCGCAATCGCTGCATGAAAAACATCTTGCGGACTTCCCCGACTCCAAGCGTATCTTCCAGCGCAATGGGCACTACTATGAAGCAGGGGAGATTTTCCGCCAGCCGGAACTGGCCCGCACTTTGGCGCGCATTGCCGCCAATCCTGACGACTTTTACAAAGGCGTGATGGCGCGCGAACTGGCGGCGGAGATGAAGCGCGGCGGCGGGCTGATTACAGCGGAGGACATGGCTGAATATGAGGTGAAGGAGCGGCAGCCGGTCCGGGGAAGCTATCGGGGATACGACATTATTAGCGCACCGCCTCCCAGTTCAGGCGGAGTCACGCTGCTGGAGACCCTGAACATTCTGGAAGGGTACAATCTGGCCCCGTTGGGTAACCGCTCCGCGGATTCCATTCACCTGACTGCCGAGGCCTTCCGGCGCGCCTTCTACGACCGGGCTGAGTTTCTGGGTGACCCGGACTTTACGCAGCTTCCGGTTCCGCAATTGATTGACAAGAAATACGCGGCAGCCTGGCGAACCTCCATGGAGATGATGCGCTCCAGCGCCAGCAAAGAGCTGCGGCGGCCTTCCGGCTTTGGTGATCTCGACCGGCAGGCCGCAAACCACAGCCCATATGCCGGGCCGGAGCCGGAGAATACAACTCATTATTCAGTCGTCGACCAGCAGGGAAATGCTGTGGCCGTAACCACCACTCTGAATGATGGGTTCGGAGCGCGGGTGACATCCGGCAAGTTGGGCTTTCTGCTCAATGACGAGATGGATGATTTCAGCTCCAAGCCGGGAGTGCCCAACGGTTATGGGTTGATCCAGGGTGAAGCGAACGCGATTGGTCCGGGGAAACGTCCGCTCAGCGCCATGGCGCCGACCATCGTGGTTAAGGATGGCAAGCTGTTTCTCGTGCTCGGCTCTCCGGGCGGGCCGCGGATCATCAGCACGGTAGCCAACATCCTGATGGGTGTGGTGGATTACGGAATGGACATCCAGGCAGCGGTGAACGGGCCGCGCTTCCATCATCAATGGGAGCCGGATGAGATCTATGTGGAGCGCGTAGGATTCTCGCCGGACAGCATCAAGCTGCTGGAGGCGCGCGGGCACAAGATTCACGTGGAGGGCTATTGGAGTGATGGAGAGTGCATTGCCGTTGATCCCAGAACGGGAGAGCTGCTGGGCGCTCCGGATGGCCGCAACGGCGGAAAGGCAGTCGGGTTCTGATGCTGCGCGCCATGTCCAGTTACGTTTTCATTAAGCAGCGCCTGCATCCGGGCCTGCTGGATGAGTGCGCCCGCGGGGGCGCGCAGGCCATAGAGATTTTTGGCGCGCGCGGCCACTTTGATTACTCCGATAAATCCCACGTCCGCGAGGTGGGCAACTGGTTCAAGGCGAGCGAGGTGCAATTTCATTCCATGCACTCGCCGCTATACATGAGCAATGATTTTTCCCGCGGCTCGGATCCGCCGCTGAATATTGTTGATGGGGACAAGCGCGGCCGCATTGAGGCCATGGACGAGATCAAGCGCGCGCTGGAGGTGGCTGAATATGCTCCGTTCCGCTTCCTGGTCCAGCACATCGGTCTGACCAATGAAGCTGACGATCCGCGTAAGTTTGAGGCGGCCTTAAGTTCGATTGAGCACCTGCGGGCCTTTGCCCGGCCGCTGGGAGTGGATTTGCTGGTAGAGAACATTCCCAACGATCTTTCCACACCGGAAAAGCTGATGGAATTGATCAAGACATTGCGCTATCCCGATCTGGGCGTCTGCTTTGATACCGGCCACGCACACATGATGAGTTCGGTGCACCAGGCATTCGGAGTCTTGCAGGACCGCATTCGCTCAACCCACGTTCACGACAACCAGCGTGAGCGCGATGCGCACCGCTGGCCGGGTGAAGGCAACATTGACTGGAACCAGACGATGCAATCGCTAAGCTCGGCCCCGCAAACTCCACCGCTGTTGATGGAAGTTGAAGGGGAAGAAGGAGCTAAGGTATCCAGCAAAATGTCTGAAGCGTTCAAGATGCTCGAGAGTGCGGCGGTCGAGACACGCTGAAAGACCGGGTCACCGGTATATCGGCGCATCGGTCATCGGAACAGCAGCGTCATCGGCTTACTCGCTGGTTCTCTAGCGTTTCAAAGATTGGATTCGCGTTGATTCGCGGCTTAAAAAATGGAAACCACAACACAATCTCCAATCACAACCATCGCCAGCATTGGCAAGCATGAAGGCCAGAGCGTGACCTTACGCGGCTGGCTGTATAACTTGCGCGAAAGCGGGAAGCTGCTGTTTCCGATTTTTCGCGATGGGTCAGGGGTAATCCAGGGCATCCTGCCCAAGAACCAGGTTTCACCGGAAGTTTTTGACACGGTCAAGAACCTCACTCTGGAATCGAGTGTCGTGATCACCGGGAAGGTGCGGGCGGACAAACGCGCTCCCAGCGGTTATGAACTGGATGTAAGCGATGTTCGCGTGATCCAGAAAGTGCCCGACGATGATCCATTTCCGATTTCCCTGAAAGAACATGGCATTGATTTTCTGATGGAACACCGGCATCTGTGGGTGCGCACACCGCGCCAGTGCGCCATTCTGCGGATTCGCGCAGAGATCATCCGGGCAGCGCGAAACTTTTTTGATGAGCGGGGCTTTGTTCTTACCGACCCTCCCATCCTGACACCGGCAGCGTGCGAGGGCACCAGTACGCTTTTTCCCGTGGATTATTTTGATGAGGAGGCGTTCCTCACTCAGTCCGGCCAGCTTTATATAGAAGCCACGGCCATGGCGTTGGGCAAGGTGTATTCCTTCGGGCCAACGTTTCGCGCGGAAAAATCCAAGACCCGGAGGCACCTGACTGAATTCTGGATGGTCGAGCCGGAAGTGGCTTTTGCCGAGTTGCACGATGTGATGGAACTGGCGGAAGACCTTATCGGGCACATTGTGCAGACCACACTCGCCAAGCGCCGCGATGATTTGAAGACCCTGGAGCGCGATGTCGCCAAGCTGGAGAACATCAAGCCGCCGTTTCCCAGAATTAGCTATGACGACGCAGTGAAGATGCTGCAGGAAGGCCACAGCAAGGGCCAGGTTGAAACCAGGTTCGAATGGGGAGGTGACTTTGGCTCACCCGACGAAACCTATCTCTCCGCCCAGTTCGAGAAGCCGGTGATGGTGCATCGGTATCCCACGAAGGTAAAGGCGTTCTACATGGAGCCCGATCCGCAGCGGCCGGAGCTGGCCTTGTGCGTGGACGTTCTTGCGCCGGAAGGATACGGGGAAATCATTGGAGGCTCGCAGCGCATTGGCGACTACAACCTGCTGCTGAAGCGCATCCGGGAACATGGACTGCCGGAAGAGGCCTTCAAGTGGTATCTGGACTTGCGCAAGTATGGCGGAGTTCCGCATGGCGGGTTCGGAATGGGAATCGAGCGCGCTGTGGCGTGGATCTGCGGCCTGGAACACGTTCGCGAGACTATTCCGTTTGCCCGCACATTGACCCGCATTTACCCATGAGATGAGAGCGATATGACCCCGGAGACAACAGCAACGCCTGTACTGCCAGCGGCGAAGAGCGACTCGATCAACAAGCCGGTCACAGCCGACAATATCGTGCCGAAGAAGATCAGGATTCTGGGTGTGCCCTTAGACCTGGGCCAGTCCCGCCGTGGAGTGGACATGGGGCCGTCCGCGGTGCGTGTGGCCGGCCTGGAGGCCCGGCTGGAAGCCCTGGGGCACGTGGTGGAAGATGGCGGAAACATATCTGTGGCCATTGCCGAGCAGAAGAAGGAGGGCGATCCCAAGGCCAAATACCTCAAAGAGATCACCGCAACCTGCACCAAGCATGCCGATATGGTCCTCAAGACGCTGGAAGCGGGCAAGGTTCCACTGGTCCTGGGTGGAGACCATTCCGTAGCCGCCGGAACGGTGGCCGGGGTAGCGGAGTTTTATCGCCGGCAGAACCAGAAAATTGGGTTGATCTGGATCGATGCCCACTCGGACATTAATACTCCTGACACGTCACCGAGCGGCAACGTGCACGGCATGCCGCTGGCGGCGATCCTCGGATTGGGGCCGGCGGAGTTGAGCAATATCCTGAATTTTTCACCCAAGGTTCAGCCGGAAAATTGCGTACTGGTGGGCGTGCGGGACGTTGATGCGCGCGAGCGGGAAAACATCCGTGAGAGCGGGATTGAAGTCTATACCATGCGGGATATTGACGAGCGCGGCATGCGGGTGGTGATTGAAGAAGCCTTGCGCGTGGCGGGCCGCGGCACGGCTGGCTACCACGTTTCTCTGGATATGGATTGGATTGACCCGGAAGATGCTCCGGGAGTGGGGACGCCCGTCCGGGGCGGCGCGAGCTACCGCGAAAGTCACCTGGCCATGGAGATTATTGCCGATCACGGACGCATGACCAGTTTTGAAATTGTGGAAGTGAATCCGGTGATTGATGAACACAACCGCACCGCTGATCTTGCGGTGGAGCTGGCGTTGTCAGCCTTTGGGAAAAAGATCCTCTAGTTCCATTCCCTTACCAACCTGAAGCTACTCTCAACGCGTCATACTAAGCATGGACCTGAGGGAGTGGATCGCCATTGTCGCGAGTTTTGTGGTGATCGCGGGGCTGATCTCCTACGGCTTCACGCTGTTTGCTGAATACCACGCCAAAGGGCGCTGGGCCAAGAACGCCACCGGCCTGCTGGCCGGCATAGGCATGCTTTCGTTGGCGCTCTCCATGCTGCTCACGCCCAGGAACGTATTGGTGATCCTGCAAGTGGCGCGGACAGGAGCGTCCCGCTTTTTTCTGGTAATCAGCAGCACGTGTCTTCTCGCCGCCATCGCTGCGTTCGGGATCATTAATTACTCCAGGCCATTGCGCCTGTGGCATGAACGCCGAATTGAAAGGGACCTGCGACGTGAGCTTCCAAAGATCCCCTAGAAGCTCCGCCGCCCAACTCGACAAAATTGTGAGATGGCCCGCCCCGGAGAAGAGCTCGGGCGGCGATAACCCGGGCAGTTTTCTGCAACGCATCTTGCCGGGAATTGTTACCGGGGCATCCGATGTAGATCCGGCGCTGGTGCTGACGGCTACTGTGGCCGGGGCCATTTATCATTACTCGCTGCTTTGGTCTGTCCTGCTGTCTATTCCTTTTTTGCTGGCGGTTTTTTCTGTCTCCGCGAGAATTGGCCTGGAAAGCCGGCGGGGATTGGTGGACTTGCTGCGCAGCCATTATGGGCGAACCGTGGCCCTGACCTGCGCCCTGATTGTGGTGGCCATCAATATGGCCATGATCGTGGCCGACTTGATGGCAGTGACGGACGCGTTCGCCATCATCATGGAGATGCCGCGCATGTATTTTATTGCGGCGGTGTCCTTTTCTGTCTGGTACATCCTGATTTTCAGGGATTACCGCCGGATCACGCAGACACTGGTGCTGCTTTCCCTGCCGCTTTTCATTTATGTTCTCGCCGCCGTGTTTGCCCATCCGGACTGGAAGCAGGTGATCAGTAACTCGATCTTTCCACGCATTCCGCGCAGCTCAGGCTATCCCGGAGCGTTGATTGCCATTTTTGGCTCGCTGCTCACGCCCTATGTGCTGGTGTGGCAAACCAGTTCACGCCGCGAAGTAGCTTTAGCCGGCGGGCGTGGTGGCGGAAGCCCGGAGCATCGAGCCGGGACGATTGTCACCACGGTGCTTTGCTATTCCATCATGGTGGCCGCCGGCAGCGTGTTACGCCTGCCACCCGATACTGATCTGACCACGCGCATGGCGGCTGCAGCTCTAACTCCGGCTGTCGGACAACTGGGAACCATCTTGTTCGCTCTGGGGATCATCGGCGCCGGGATGGTGGCTTTGCCGGTGCTGGTGGCGTCCATGTGCTACAGCGTGGCTGAAGCAATGGGATGGAAGAGTGGGCTGAATGAACATCCCTGGGAAGCGGTTCGTTTTTACGTCCTCATCTCTGCCGCCATGTTTTTGGCCGCAGCACTTAACTTTATTAAGGTAAACCCGGTGAATGCGCTTTACTGGTCCATGGTCCTGGCCGGCGCTCTTACCGTCCCAATCCTGATCTTCATTCTGCTGGTTTCTAACAATCGCGAGATAATGCGGACCACGAACAGCTGGTCGCAAAATTTCTGGATTGGCGCGGCTGCAGGCGCAGTAGTGGCCTCTGCCCTGATTGCGTTCTGGTGGCAGATTGCAGGTTAACTTTTGTCATCTTGAGCTAGAATCTTCAAACCTCTTAAAATCTATAATAGTTAGAGTTTCACAAACGCACCCATGAGTTTACCCTCTGCCAATCCGCAGCCTGATACTCCGGAGGCCCGCCGCTATAACCACATCAAGCGCTGGCTGGGCATGGCCGATCTCGTGCTGGGCATTGGGTTCCTGGTGCTGCTGCTGACCACCGGCTGGACGCGCAGATTACGCGATCTCTCGTTCCATTCGGCCAGGGACCTCTACCCGCTGGCCTTGTTTTTTTACATCCTGCTTCTCAGCGTGATCAGCAAACTATTGACGCTGGTCCTGGACGTTACCAGCTTCCGGCTGGAGCACCGTTTCCACCTTTCCAACCAGAAGCTTGGCTCCTGGATTGTGGATGAGGTAAAAGGCTGGGTCGTGGGATTGGTAATAGGGACCATTCTGGCGGAGATTGTCTACGGATTAATGCGCACCTCGCCGGAACACTGGTGGATTTTCGCGTGGCTCATTTTTATAGGCCTTTATGTTTTCTTTGCCCAGGTTGCTCCGGTGGTGCTGTTCCCGATCTTCTATAAATTCATTCCCCTGCAAAATGAGGAGCTCAAATTACGCCTGACGCGGCTGGGCGAGCGGGCAGGCACGAGAATCCGGGGCGTTTACGAATGGAAGCTCTCAGAAAAGAGCAAAAAGGCCAATGCCGCCTTGACCGGACTGGGCAACACCCGGCGCATTATTCTGGCCGATACGCTGCTCGAGAATTACAGCACAGACGAGATCGAAGCGGTGCTGGCGCACGAGCTTGGACACCACGTGCATGGCCACATTCTTAAAGGCATTTTCGTAGAGGCTGGAGTTACCCTGGTGGGATTCTGGGCTGCCAACTGGGTGCTGCAATATGTAACCCAGACGGTCCACTTGTTTCCTTCGCGGACGGATTTTGCCAATATGCCGCTGCTGGTGCTGGCTTCCAGCGTGCTCTCCATGGTGCTGATGCCCGCTTTGAATGCCTATTCACGGTACAATGAACGCCAGGCTGACCTCTACTGCTGGAAGACCGTTCCCAGCGTGACCCCATTTGTAACCGCGATGCAGAAGCTCACAACTCAGAATCTGAGTGAGCGTAATCCTTCGCGTGTAGTGGAAGTCCTGTTCCATTCTCATCCTTCCATTTCTAAACGGATTGCCGCCGCGGAGATATGGGCGGAGGAGAACCGGCCGAGCCTCGCGACCTGAGTCGTTATGCTATCGATTACAAAGAATTGGTAATTGGGTAAGTTGGTGAGTTGTAATTGAAAATCAAAGGCAAAACCTGTAGAGCCCTCATCCTCTCAACTGCCTTAGCCTGACGACTTGAGCAGGTCTTCTGCTCGTTTGCGGTCCTCTTCTGAATCTACGCCAACTGTGTCGAACGGCGTCTCTTCCACGTAGATATCGATGCCGTTCTCCATAAAACGCAGCTGCTCCAGTCTTTCCGCGGCTTCCAGGGCGGATTCCGGCAGATTGCAGAAGCGCTCCAGCGCCGCTTTGCGGTAGGCATAAAAGCCGAGATGCTTGAAATACTGAATGCCGCCGCCATGGTCGCGATCAAACGGAATGGTGGAGCGGGAGAAGTAAAGAGCGCGCCCATTCTTGTCTGTGACCACTTTGACCGCGTTTGGGTTATGGGCGTCGTGCGGCGGACAGGGCGTTTTGATGGTGGAAACCATTACTTCCGGCCGGGCCATGGGCTTGAGCAATGCCGCAAAGTGTTCAGGACGGGCCAGAGGCTCATCACCCTGAACATTCACATAGACATCTGCGTGGACGCATTGCGCGACTTCATAGACGCGGTCCGTTCCGCTGCGGTGCGCGGGTGAGGTGATCTGCGCTTTCCAGCCGTTGGCCTGCGCAAGCTGCAACACTTCTTCAGAATCGGTGGCGATGATTACATCCTGCAACAGCGGTGAGCGCCTGGCCGCTTCGTACACGTGCCCCACCATGGGTTTGCCGGCAATTTCCCGCATGACCTTTCGCGGCAGCCGCGTGGAGGCCAACCGGGCGGGGATGATGGCGATAGCAATCATGAATCGACCAAAACCATTGAGCAATTGGAAAACAAAGCGCTCTCCGTCTAATCTCTGTGCCTTCGCGTCTCCGTGGTAGATTTTTGGTGGCTATTTGCGCCGTGATTCCTGCAGCTTGCGCGATTTTTCTTCGACGCCCTGGGCCAGCTTCTCCTTGTGCTGTTTGAGCTTGCCTGCCACGGCTCCATCGCTCAGCCCAATAATCTGGGCCGCCAGGATGCCCGCGTTGGTAGCGCCGGGCTTTCCAATGGCAACCGTAGCCACGGGAATTCCAGCCGGCATTTGTACCACTGAGAGCAAGGAGTCCAGACCATTCAGCGAAGTGGAGGGAATGGGAACACCGATGACCGGGATGGTCGTCTCCGCGGCAATTACCCCGGCAAGATGGGCCGCCCCGCCGGCACCCGCAATGATTGCCTTAACTCCACGGCCTGCCGCCTTACGCGCATACTCTGAAGTGCGGGCAGGAGACCGGTGCGCTGAGGTGACGTCTATTTCGTACGAAATGCCGAATTGGTCGAGCGCTTTGGCAGCCTCATTCATGATTTCGAGATCAGAGTCTGATCCCATGACAATTGAAACCAGCGGATTCTGTGACATTCCTTGTTATTCCTTAATTTAAATTATGAATTTTCAATTACGCTATGGCCCGGCTAGCTGGCCTGTCCCGCCTGCTGCTGCGGGCCGGGCGCGGATTTCCCCATGACTCGGGCGCCGATGTCTTTGCGAAAATACATGTCCTGAAACTTGATGATCCCGACAGCTTCGTAAGCCCGAGCAACCGCGTCTTCCAGCTTGGGTGCCCGCGCGGTGACGCCCAGCACGCGGCCTCCGTTGGTGTAAAACTCGCCATCACGCTGGGTGGTTCCCGCATGAAAGACCTTTACATTTGGAAGCTCGGCCACGCCATCGAGCCCGGAGATCAATTTACCGGAAAGGAAGCTTCCGGGATATCCGCCGGAGGCGATGACCACGCAGCAGGATGCGTCCGCCGACCAATGAAACACTCCTTCGCTCACGCGTCCTTCGATTGAGGCTTCCACGGCTTCAACCAGATCGCTGTCCATACGCATCAGGACGGCCTGCGTTTCCGGGTCGCCGAAACGGCAGTTGAACTCCAGCACCATGGGGCCGCGGGCGGTCATCATCAGCCCGCAGTAGAGCACGCCGCGATACTCGGCGCCCTCTGACTTCATGCCGGCGATAGTGGGTTTGGCAACACGATTCAGCAGCCATTCCACCATGGCAGGATCAATCAGCGAGTCAGCCGAATAAGCGCCCATGCCGCCGGTGTTGGGGCCGGTATCGCCATCTCCAACCCGCTTGTGGTCCTGTGAAACCACCAGCGGCGCAACCCGCTCTCCATCACTCACAACGAGAAACGACAACTCTTCACCCTGAAGGCATTCTTCCAGAACGACTTTTGCAGCCGGACTGCCCAGCAGTTTGCCGCTGAACATCTCCGCGCCGGCGGTGGCGGCTTCTTCCTTGCTGGCGGCAATCACAACGCCTTTGCCCGCCGCCAAACCGTCGGCCTTGACCACGATTGGAGTAGAAAACAGGCCCAGAGATTTGCGTAGCTCGTCCTCTGACGAACAGACGGCGTAATGCGCCGTCGGTATCTGGTGCCGTTGCATGAATTCTTTGGCAAAACTCTTGCTGGATTCAAGCTGGGCCGCAGCCTGTTTGGGACCAAAGATACGCAGCCCGCGGCGCGAAAACTCGTCCACAATGCCCAGTGAAAGCGGCAACTCCGGACCTACCAAGGTGATATCCGGCTGCTGCTGATGGGCCACGGCGAGCAGGCTCTCGATGTTCCTGGCCTCGCCAGGGAGACAGGTGGCTTCTGCGCAGATGCCTCCATTGCCGGGAACGCAGAGCACCTCGGACACACGAGGCGACTGGCGCAGCTTCCATGCCAGCGCGTGTTCCCTTCCACCGTTGCCGATCACGAGTATCTTCATGTCCGCCAGAAGACATTTTGAGGATAAATCAAATCGAGGGAGGTGTGCGAGGGATGCCGGTGAAATGAGCGGAGCTGTCATTGAGCCGCAGCCGGGCGGTCGCAACTTATAACTTCTTGAAGTGTTTGCTGAGCGCCAGTCCCTGTCGCTGGTAAGAAGAACCAATCTCAACACCGTAAATCTTGTCCGGGCGGGAGCGCAGAGGTATGTACATGAGGCGGCCCATAATCTGGCCGTGTTCAATCAGAAACGGAACCTCATGGGCTCGAACCTCAAGGACTGCGCGCGTACCCCGCACATCGTTCGCGCCATAACCGAATCCGGGATCAAAGAATCCGGCGTAGTGGATGCGGAACTCGCCAATATCCTGGTCCATGGAAACCATTTCAGCAGCCCAATCCGGTGGAACACTCACTTTCTCCTTGGAAGCGAGGATGTAGAAATCCCCAGGCTCAAGGATCAGGCCGCGCTTTCCCAGATCGCGCTTTATGTCCCAGAAGTCATCCGGATCGTGGTGGTTTAGCTTGGCCAAATCAATGACGGGCGCGTTCCTCTTGGCCTTGTACGCCACCACTTCAGAGGAATCACCGCTCTGCAGGTTGACCGACAGCATGATGCTCTTCTTGCCGATGCGCGCCTTCGATGGGGTCCCCTCTTCGCCATAGACGAGAGCTTCTTCCTTGTCGAGGGCGGTGGTCGCACGATCAGAAGGCTTGGGCTTGCCGTGAACAAAACGCAACTGGTTCAGGGTCATGCCGGCGCGCACGACGATGGAGAATGTACGGGAAGCAATCTCTGCATAGAGCTTACCTTTATAACCCGGACGGACCTGTTCAAATTCCTCTCCATAGTCAGTAATCAGGCGGGTAAAAATATCGAGCCGGCCGGTGCTGCTCTTGGGATTGGCGCGAGCGGATACGTTCTCCGGAAGGTGCAGCTCTTCGACCAGCGGAACAATATAGACGCAGCCTTTTTCAAAAACCGTAGTCCTGGTCAGGTCCACGCGGCCCATTCTCAAGCCGGCATCGACAATTCCGCCTTCCACAGTCCGGTTCTGTGGCACGAAGCTGGCCTGTACGCGATAACCAATGTCCCCCAGCCTGAGATCGAGGCTGGCCGGTTGAATCTGCTGCTCAGCTATGTCGGAGAAGGCAGGAGCGGAGATCGATCCGTTGGCGATCAACTCCCTGATCTCCTGGGAGGGGAGCATGCCGTCCATCCTGCTGGTCTCGGGGTTATCGCCCAGAAGATCCGGAAACAGCCCGATTTTTCCGTTGGTGTCCGGCGTGGACATTTTGTAGACTCCTGCAACCTCAGATGATTTTCGCAAATGCCGGACTGGCGGGACAGACAAAACTCTCCCTCGGCTCAAGCTCTTGATACATGCTGTTGCGTCTGAGGATACCATTCAAAGGCTCGTTCAGAGGGCACCAGCCCAGGTGCAAGCCGGGATTTTCTACGCGGTTTTGCCATGGACTGCTTTCTGGGAATTTAAGGCTCTTGCGTGAAAGATACTTCCCTGATTTCCACAAAAATTTATACTGACCTGGCGAACAAAATGGAAAGACGTCAAAGAGCCTAGAATTAGTGTGCAGCGCCCCGGAGTTTCGGCGCGCAATCAAAGGTGCTTCCTATGGCAGACAGGACTTGTTCGGAATGCGGCGGAGAGATGGACCAGATTGAAAAAACCACATTCACCGGCCGCGACATGCGTGAGTATCAATGCCGCAAATGCCGTAAAACGGAGATTGTGGATGGCGGCACTGCGTTGTGGAAAATACTCTCCGATGCGAATCATCCGGAAGAAAAAGACTGAGCTTATTCCAACACTAGCCACACCGAGCCCAGGACCACGGTTGTAGATTTCGTCGCTGACGCCTTGTATCCGCCAGCGGGTGATGAAGTGGTGTTCGTTCGAGTGCATCAAAAGGTATCCGCGGTGCGGTTTTTACTTTGCGCGCGGCACTTCGCTCATCAGGGCCAGCAGGTTCTCCTCTGAATCGCGGAAGAAGGTCATCCACAAGTCGTGGGCGGGCATACGGGCGATCAGGTGCGGCTTGTCTTCGAAACGCACGCCTCCAGCGAGCAATTGCTGGTATGCCGCTTCAATATCGGCCACCACAAAGTAGAGCACTGAACTGGGATGGTCGACCTCCGGTTTCTCCGGCCGGGAGAGCATCAGGCGGACGCCTCCGCAATCGAAGAACCCCAGATCGCCGGTGGTGAACAGCAGCGGCAGCTTCAGTTTGTCCCGGTAGAATGAAATTGCGCGGTCCACGTCGTGGGCGTTCACGGCTACCTGGCCCAGGCGCGAGATTCCAATTCCAGTGCCTATGGTGTTCATGATATTTGACCTCCAATATCGAAATTGCTTAGCATAGCTAACTATATTTCATGGCTGAAAGCAAGAGAAAAAACGAGGGGCCGGATAAAAAGGCACCAGGGACGTTCGAGGTAGCCAACCGGCTGCACTCGTCCGCCATTCACCTGCTGCGACGGCTGCGGGTGCGGGACTTGGCCAGCGGCATTGGTCCGGCGCAGCTTTCGGCTTTGTCGGTGCTGGTTTTTGGCGGGCCAAAATCCCTGGGAGAATTGGCTGAGGCGGAGCAGGTACGGCCGCCCACCATGAGCCGCATCGTCGCCGGATTGGAGAGCGAAGGGCTGGTGCGCCGCCACGAGACGGAGGACAAGCGCCGCGTACGGCTGGAGGCAACAAGCAAAGGAACAAAGATCCTTCAGGCGGGGCGCAAGCGGCGCGTAGAGTCGCTGGCCGCCGCTCTGCGTTCCCTAAGTGAAGAGGAGATGCTCCAGCTTGATGCGTCCACGGAACTGCTAAGGCGAGTACTGGAAAGGTTGTAGCTTATGGGTGAGCGGCACAGTGACCTGGAAACCGAAACCAAGAATCCGCCCGCACTGAGAGATGAAGGCAGCCTTTTCCTGGGATTGCTGGTCTGCTGGCTGCTCAACATGGTGCACCTTGGCATTGCCTACGTGCTGTTCGTGGCGGTCGAGCGCATGCTGCCAGCGGTGTTCGTGCTGGTGGGTGCAGTTGGGCTCTTGCAGATTGGTTATATTGCGCCTATCTGGTACATGGTGCGGCGGCGCGGCAGAAGACGAATGGCGACAGGACTATTCATCGCCTCGGGCATTACCCTTCTCCTGAACGCCAGCTTCTGGATGGTCCTGTGGATGAACGGCTCCTGAAGCCCGGCGCCTGTTTCTTTTATACTGATCTATTGCCCTGCCAGTTCCGAAGGAACATGGTGGGGCGGGCAGCTTTTTCGCGACCCTTGAAGGTACGTGCCACTCTAATAAATAAACAGGTGAAAGCAATGAATACATTCGGAAGCCAATCGAAATTGCGCGTTGGCGGGCGGGAATATGGAATCTATCGCCTCGACGCCCTGGACAAGCATGTCTGTTCCACTCAGAGCCTCCCTTACAGCTTACGAATTCTCCTGGAAAATCTGTTGCGCACCGAAAACGGCCGCAGTGTAACCGCCGATGACATCAAGTTTCTGGCCGAATGGAAGCCGATGGCGGTCCCGGCCAAGGAAATCGCCTTCACCCCGGCACGCGTGCTGATGCAGGATTTCACCGGCGTCCCCGCCGTGGTAGACCTTGCCGCCATGCGCGATGCGGTGCGCACTATGGGCGGAAATCCTGCCTTGATCAATCCATTGCAGCCGGCGGAGTTGGTAATTGATCACTCTGTCCAGGTGGATGAATTTGCCACCGTGAACTCGTTCCATACCAACGCGGTGCTGGAGTTTCAACGCAATCAGGAACGCTACGCTTTTCTCCGCTGGGGACAATCCGCGTTCCACAATTTCAAAGTTGTGCCGCCGGACATGGGCATTGTGCATCAGATCAACCTTGAGTACCTGGCGCGCGTAGTCTTCTCCGAACAGAAGAACGGCACGGCGCAGGCATATCCGGATACGCTGGTAGGCACCGATTCGCACACCACCATGATTAACGGGCTGGGGGTGCTGGGCTGGGGTGTGGGCGGAATTGAAGCAGAGGCGGCCATGCTGGGCCAGCCGGTATCCATGCTGGTGCCGCAGGTTGTAGGCTTCAAACTCACGGGCGGGCTGCGCGAAGGATCCACTGCTACGGACCTGGTCCTTACCGTTACCGAAATCCTGCGCAAGACGGGTGTGGTGGCAAAATTTGTGGAGTTCTTTGGTCCCGGCCTCTCCGCGTTGCCTTTGGCTGACCGCGCCACCATCGCCAACATGTCTCCAGAGTACGGCGCCACGTGCGGCATTTTTCCGGTGGACGAAACCACGTTGGGCTATTTGCGCATGACGGGACGGTCACCGGAGCAGATCGCGCTGGTGGAAGCCTATTGCAAAGAGCAGGGCCTGTTCCATACCGCCGAGAGCACGGAAGCCGGGTACTCGCAAGTGGTGGAGCTTGATCTGAGCACAGTTGAGCCCAGCGTGGCCGGACCTCGCCGCCCGCAGGACCGGGTGGCGCTTTCCAAAGTCAAGGATTCGTTCGAGGCGGCGCTGCCTACGCTGATCACGCCGCGCATGCCTCGCGACGCCGGCCGGGCGGCAGCGCCCAAGCAGGTGGCGCGGTTTGAGGGTGAAGGTGGAAATCCGACTGCCGTCGCCGTGGAAGATCCACACGCGCCGGCAGCGGTGAAGGAAGTTGGAGAGGACATTTTTGAAGAGCTTCACGATGGCTCCGTGGTGATTGCCGCCATCACCAGCTGCACCAACACCTCGAATCCTTCGGTAATGCTTGCCGCCGGACTGCTGGCCAGGAAGGCGGTGGAAAAAGGCCTGAAGCGCAAACCCTGGGTCAAAACTTCGCTGGCCCCCGGCTCGCGCGTGGTGACGGAATACTATCGCCGCGCCGGACTCATCCCTTATCTGGAGGCACTCGGCTTCCACATTGTGGGCTACGGATGTACCACGTGCATTGGCAACTCCGGGCCTCTGCCGCAGGATGTTTCTTACGCCATCAATGAAAAAGAACTCGTCGCCGTCTCTGTGCTTTCCGGCAATCGCAACTTTGAAGGACGCATCAACTCTGAAATTCGCGCCAACTACCTGATGTCGCCGCCGCTGGTTGTGGCCTATGCCCTTGCCGGGCGCATCGATGCTGACATCACGCGTGAGCCGCTGGGCAAGGATAAAAGCGGCAATCCGGTGTACCTGCGCGACATCTGGCCTACCCAGCAGGAGGTGGAGAAGACCAGGCAGGACTGCATTGACTCCGGCATGTTTACCAAAAACTATGCTGACATTTTTGATGGTGACGCGGAATGGAAAAGCCTGCCCGTGCCTCAAGGCGAAACCTACCGCTGGGACGCGGGTTCCACCTACATCAAGCGGGCGCCGTACTTTGATGACATGCCGGCGAAGCCTGCCGCGGTGCGCGATATCAAGGGCGCGCGCGTTCTGGCCAAACTGGGGCACAGCGTAACCACAGACCACATCTCGCCTGCCGGCTCGATCAAGGCCAACAGTCCCGCCGGAAAGTATCTGCAAGATCTGGGCGTGCAACCTAAAGACTTTAATTCCTACGGTTCGCGCCGCGGTAATCATGAAGTGATGGTGCGGGGAACGTTCGCCAACGTCCGCCTGCGCAACCAACTTCTGCCTGGCTCCGAGGGCGGGGTGACCAAACATTTTCCCAGCGGCCAGGTCATGTCCATCTTCGATGCTTCAGAAAAATACCGGGCGGACGGCGTCCCGCTGATTATTCTGGCGGGCAAGGAATATGGCTCCGGCTCCTCCCGCGACTGGGCCGCCAAGGGCCCCTACCTGCTCGGCGTCCACGCTGTGATTGCGGAGAGCTATGAGCGCATCCATCGCTCCAACCTGGTGGGAATGGGAGTTCTGCCGCTGCAGTTCCTGCCCGAGGAAGACCCGGACACCTTAGCTCTCAAGGGAGACGAGACTTACGAGATTCTGGGGCTGCCGAAGCTGTTGCAAGAGAAGCTCGCGAACGGACGTCAACTCCAGGTCCGCGCAACTTCCCCAGAAGGTCATTTGACGGAGTTTTGCGCGAACGTGCGCATTGATACTCCGCAGGAAATTCTCTACTACCAGCATGGCGGCATTCTGCAATATGTTCTCCGCCATCTCCTGGCAGGCAAAGGCATGCCGGAGCCCGTCAGCGCCGGGATGAGCACGGTGGCTGATCCCGCCACGGGCAGCAGCGTGACGTAGGTTGGTTTGAGCCTTCAGATAAAATCGTTGTCACGGGTCATTCGAGTGTGACAACCAATCCTCACGCATATCTCTGTACCAGGCGTCTGCGCTTGCGGCTATTGAAGGCCACCGACGCGTCTGAGATTGCGCGCCTGCTTCTGCATGACAGCGAAGCCGTGCAGATGACTGCCAGCATGAGCGACCCGATGAGTGAGGAAGCGGCGCGCGAGTGGATTGAGCGCCGCACCAGCCCCGACCAGCATGTGTTCGCCATTCTGCTGGCAAGTTCCGGCGAGTTTATCGGCTCCATCGGTTTGGGAGGAGCAAGAGAGATGCCCTACGTGGGTTATTGGATCGGGCGGCCTCATTGGAAGCAGGGGTTTGCCAGTGAAGCTTTGCAGGGCCTGATTGAATACGCGCGCTGGCTGGGAATCCCGTCACTCCAGGCCGATACGTTTCCCAATAATCCGGCGTCCGCACGGGTGCTGGCTAAAGCCGGCTTTGTCAGTGTCGGACGGATTCAACTCAATCTGCCTCTTCGCGGCGGACTAAGGGAAGTCGAGCGTCATGTGATGCAGTTGGGGACTGGAGCGCCGAAGCAGGAAGTTAACCCGGCTTCACCGACCGGTGTACTCTAAGCACAGCCGCAAAACCCACAAAATGTCGCATAACATCAGCCTACTGCTGCCGCAAAGTGATCATGTCCGAAAAGCGCCAGCCCGCTTCCCTGGCGCGTGAGAGAATCAGCGCATGGAACTGCCCGATCCAGAGATCTGTTATCGCGCTCTCCAGAGCCGCGATTCGCGTTTCGACGGACTGTTGTTCGTTGGTGTCACGTCCACGGGCATCTATTGCCGGCCGGTGTGTCCGGCCCGCTCCCCTAAGTTTGAGAATTGCCGTTTTTTCAGTTCGGCGGCGGCAGCACAGGACGCGGGCTTTCGTCCCTGCCTGCGGTGCCGGCCGGAGACGGCTCCCGATCTGGCCTCATGGCGGGGAACCTCAAATACAGTTTCCCGGGCACTCGCTCTGATTACCGATGGCGCCCTGGATGGCGATGGCGATAGCGTAGAAACACTGGCGGAGCGCCTTGGCGTAGGCGGACGCCAGCTCCGGCGATTGTTCCTGCAGCATCTTGGGGCCTCACCCATTGCTGTAGCACAGACCCGGCGCGTGCTTTTTGCCAAGCAGCTCATTCACGAAACGCGCATGTCCATGGCGGACATTGCGCTGGCGGCTGGGTTCGGCAGCGTGCGGCGATTCAATGAAATATTCCGCGACCTCTTTCATCGTCCGCCCAGCTCACTGCGGCGAAAAAGCTCCGCAAACGATCCTGGCGTTGAAGCAGGCGTGACGCTGCGGTTGCGTTACCGGCCGCCCTATGACTGGGAGTCTATGCTCGCCTACCTTAGAGCGCGCGCAATTCCCGGCGTTGAAGTAGTGGAGAACGCGAGTTACCTGCGCACGGTTGAGCTTGACGGCTTCTCTGGAAGTGTTGAAGTCACGCACCTGCCGCAGCGGCAGAGCCTCGGCGTTACCATCCGTTTTCCCAACGTCAGCTCTTTGCCTGCCATTGTGACTCGCGTACGCCGCCTGTTCGATCTCGGCGCGGACATCGAGACCATCGGCGCGCATCTTTCACGCGATCCGCTGCTTGCGCCTTTGGTGGCGCGGCGGCCAGGACTGCGAGCGCCCGGCGGATGGGACGGCTTCGAGCTGGCCGTGCGAGCCATTCTTGGCCAGCAGATCAGTGTATCCGCTGCACGCCGGCTTGCGGGAGAGCTGGTGGCCCTCCAGGGTAAGCCGGTATCCAAGAGCCATAGTAGCCATCCGAACCTGTCGCGCGTCTTTCCCACAGCAAGGCGGCTCGCCCGCGCAGACCTCAGCGGTCTGGGCATGCCAGGTGCACGTCGAGCTGCGTTGAAGGCTTTGGCGGAAGCGGCTGTGGCTGACTCGAGCCTGTTTCGTCCATTTGGAACAATTGAAGAGGCGATCACGCGGTTGCGCACCATCTGTGGCGTTGGCGAGTGGACGGCACAGTATATCGCGCTGCGCGCTCTGCGGGAGACAGATGCATTTCCTGCCTCTGACATCGGGCTGCTTCGCGGTGTAGCGGCGATCGATGGAACGCGTCCGACTCCGGCCAGTTTGCTCCATCGGGCCGAGCCGTGGCGTCCGTGGCGTGCTTATGCCGCGCAGCACCTCTGGGTCGCCGACACTACCGTGGTTCCGGTTGCCGGGAGGGCGCATGGATGAGGTGCTGCAGTTGCTGATGGATCGAATCGACACGCCTATCGGCGAGTTGCTCATTGTGTCCGACCACGATGGAAATCTGCGCGCCGTTGACTGGACAGACCACGAGGCACGCATGCGCCGTCTGCTGCGGCTGCACTATGGCGAAAATGGATTTCAACTCGAAGCCACCCGAAATGCGAATGGCTTAACACGTGCCATCCGCGCCTACTTTTCCGGAGAACTTGCGGCCATAGACGCCTTGCCGGTGCAAACAGCGGGCACGCCTTTTCAGCGCGAGGTATGGCGCGCATTGCGGAAAATTCCCTGTGGCGTCACGGTTTCTTACGGGAAGCTGGCCGGGCAAATCGGCCGCCCTGCCGCAGTCAGGGCTGTTGGCCTGGCCAATGGCTCAAACCCGATTGGGGTTGTGGTGCCGTGTCACCGGGTGATCGGATCGAACGGTTCACTCACCGGCTACGGTGGCGGCATCGAGCGCAAGCGCTGGCTTCTGGAGCATGAAAGCAAGAAGGCAATGAAATGAATGATTAGAGCACTTTCATTGTGAGGTTCTCTTCATAATGACGGTTTACCGTTGTTAGAGCGGCTTTAGGTCTAACAATAATCACTAGGGGAAAACAGGAGCCAGCAGTGCCAACGCGCAGCGCCGTAAGGCGCGTAAAGAAGTTAGCCCAGGCCGACACAGAGGGTTTGCTTTAGGCCTGGGTTAGCTTAACGAAAATATCGAGCCCCGGAGGTGGCGACACTCGGGTTGGCTAGAAGCCAGGAGCTAGCGGCGAGCATCTGCTCCTTCCGTCCACTAGGTCCGCTCAGTCCACCAAGTCCACAACGTCCACTCCGTCCATCACGTCCACCCGCTGTGTCACAGCGCCGTAATGCGCGTCAGGAAGTTACCCCAGGCCGCAAGGGTCGGGGAAGGAATAGAAGAACGTGCCGGAGCCTCAGCGGGGCGGCATAATAGTCCGACTGATTAGAGAACTAATGGATGCTGATAAGCCCCTTTTCGATCTCTCCCAACTCAGCTTCGATGAGTTCGTGAGTTTTTTCTTTGATCACGAGATTGAAGTCGAGGAGTTCTGGTATCAGGACCCCGCTCTCGCTACTTGGAGTATGTGGGACGACTCAGGCATTTCGCTTCCGTCCACCATAGTCGAGCATATGACTCGTCTGTTCACCAACTTCGCGAATATCGCACCGGCGTTTTCTCTTCCTCAAATAAACACCGGAATATGGGCGATGCTTGGGCCTGACCCGTTCAAGTTACACAAGCACATTTGGCTCCCGGCAGTGCCGCTGCCGGAGCGACTAGCCTGCATCCGTTCAATGTACTCGGTCTATGCCGACTTCGTCTCGACTTCACAAGTGCGGGTTCTTGAGAACTGTTTCGAGATGTGGTGGGACCTTGTAGCGGGCGGTTTCTGGGAATACCTCAACTTCACCCAACAGATCAAAGAAGGAGACATAGTACACGTCGACGATGAGCACCGAATACTATTAGATTCTATGTTTGACACCCTCTCGAAAATCTTGGAGTTGCCAGATGAGAGGACGCAGGGCTATGCATTACACGGACTAGGGCATTTGCACCATCCTGGAGTTCGTAAACTTGTACAGAGCTTTCTCGATCAGAATCGGGCCAACATGTCAGCTGACGCCATCCGCTGGGTGGAAACCTGCAGGGATGGTACGGTAATGTAATCCGATATCCACAAAAAACTTTCCTTCCGCCCCCAAACTATGAGCGGGGCCCTCGGGCCGGCAGCCGTCTCCTTGAACTTCGACACCGATTCTCTCATCCTGATACGCCCGGGGGCCCCTCAACACCGTTCACTCAAGACATTCGGAATGTGGATGCCTCAATCACTCAAGCCCGCAAAGCGGGCGGAATTACTGAGCCCAGCGCGCGAGCGCTGGGAAAAGAAGAAAATGCGGATGAGCCCCGGCGGGGCGGCATAAGCAGTTTGCAGAAAGAGCGGCCCGGAGGGTCTAAACTTGTGTCCGCCCCAACCACCCCTGCGCTGCAAGGTGGTTGCGTGAACCAGAAACTCAACCTCTTGCCATTCTGAAAACCCACATTTGGGCCAAAGTCGAGCCGTTGTGCAGGGTTGAGCAGAGCTTGAACCTGCAGGCGAGATCCTGAACGCAGCGAAGGAACCGGCCAGAATCCCAAAGATTCTACCCGCCCAGTTGCAGCTTCAGAGAGCTCTCATAACAAAGGGCCGCTTAGATCACGGCATAGCAGGGCTCTAAAATAAGAGCTTTTTAATCGTGCGCCCGGTTCGCAGCAATGCCCAAACCGGTTACCTCCGACATTTTTTGGGGACTTTTGCTCAGCAAGCTGATCTAATTAGGAGAGTAGTTGGAAAGGAAAGTGAACCCTTTGTACAACAATGTGATCCATCCCCTTTACACAGAACCGGCCGATGCGGAAGTATTTCTGCCGCTGGACCCGAATAATCCCTTTGAATCGTTCGCCATCCCCAATGCTCTTGGCCTCTACGAACTGGCCGTACCGGTTGCCACGTTCATTCCTGTACCCGGCGATTGGGTCAAGGTCTACCGTTCAGAGCTCGGCATTTGGCATCACGGCATTGTCACGGTGTGGAACGGAGTTCGCGCAATGGTAGCCCACAATCAAAAGGGCGTAGGTATTATTAACGCTGATTGGAATGTATTCGCCGAAGGTGGAACAGTTCATTCACACCAGCGTCCGCTTTCCAACGCGCATGTTCAAATGATCATGACGCGGGTAAACGACAGCATAGGAAAGCCTTACCATCTTTTCGCGCAGAACTGTGAGCATTTTGCCTCCTTTGCTTTCAATGGCAAACCGGAAAGCCCAACCGTCGCAAGCTACAGTATGCTTGCTGTTCTTGCACTTGGAGCCGTTGCTCTGTTCAGAGACTAATCCATTACCACGATTTGCAACTGCGCTGGTTGTGACCCTGCACGACTAAAAAAGACACGCGAAATGGCTAGTGGGCGGCGGCGCGGGTTACCGACTCCGGCCTCTTCTCCGTCACTGCAACGACCTTCAAAGCTGTTTCATCAATAGCTGTCTTCTTGTGCCACAAATCTCTCCGCATGGCAGCCGCGGTTTTGACATAAGACGAATAACTCGGTTGCCCGATGAATTGCGCCATTGCGCTGATCACGCCATCGCTGGCGAACAAAACAGCGTTCAGAAGCTCCATCCGAATCTCCGCGTCTAGATCATTTAAGTCTTTCAAGTCTGGCCTATGCTCTTTCAAGTGTCGCATTCCCGCGTCAGGGTCGAGTTTCGTAAGCATGAGAATCAGAATGCACAGATATCGCTTGTGCTTCAGGCCGTGTTCCTGCTCATTAAGATGCTTGCGATGCTCAAAGCGAGATTGGAAAAACGCGCCGATCAACCCTCCGAAGCCCAGGGTTGTAATCAGAGAAACGATGGTGTTCAACATGGGCGACTACTCCAGATGTGAAAATGTCAACGAACGCCGGATCCAGCCAAATAGGAAGGCACCGTAGCTCGTCAGCTCTTACAAATGCTCCCTTCCTTATTCAGATTTAGCCGAGCCCCCTACACCGCGGATGATCTCAAGAATCTGCGGATATGTTTCAGCCTCCTTCTCTTGGCCAATATAACCCGTGTTCTGGGGCCCAAAAATACACGTCGTAGCTTGTAACAATACAGCATTCTTAATCTGAGGATCGGAGCTGCTGGTCGCGAATGTTTGGAAAGTACTAAGAGCATTACTTCGATGTCGGTTGATGACGAAGTTATGTCGATGAGACTTATACACTCGGCCAGCCCAAATGCTGCCAGATAAAAGAATTGAAAGAATAATGAGCTTCGCAACACTCAGCTGTATTTCCAATCCTGTCAGCCCCACCCGGGCTTCTGCGGGTTTCCCATTCTGTGCATCCGGTCTTTCCGAAATTACATGTGCGACGAGGCGCTCCGTGTTGACGAAATTGACATAAGCCACGGTACCGGCGCATAAAGCAAGAATTATTGTGAAGGACAGCCACCAATTCGCGGACCGTCTGTGGCTATGAGCCTCTTCTTCGAAAACCCTGGCATGCTCCACGATCCCGACGAGTTTTGCAGCCTCCTTCGCCGCATGTAGAGTCGCATTCAGGTCCTCAAGCGTTTGTCTTCCTTTAGCTTCGTATTCGTCCAAGTTCTTCTGTCGGTCAACGACAGAAAGGCCCAGACCCTGGATGATTTCCACCCACTGTGATCGCGGAACAACAAAGACCATCTCCTGCCCGCCGTACCTTGGATCAGCAATAACGCCGCCTCGAGGTAGTTCCTGAAGTGCTGCCACCGTCCTAGGATTCTTTACAATTGCACTGAAATTGACCGACACAAACAGGACCACGTCACGTCCCTCGCGCGCGTTCTCTAGATCCGCGAGCAAGCGTTCGTCGAACGGCATTTGAAAGTTTGTAGTAGTGCTCTTGCGAAAGTGAGGAAGGGTGTACCTGGGGACGGCAATACCCACGTCCACCGCGTTGCTTCGAGACGGCATTTCCTTTGTGTTGAGACTGAACGAAACGGCAACGCGGGCAAGCATCCAAACAAATGCCACCTGCTCGTCCTCTTCTGAATCGGATATTTCAATCTGAATATCGAGTGAAGGGACATAGCCATGTCGCGGCGTCAGACTAATGATTTTTCCGGTAAGCTGATCCATACGGGACCAGTGTACGCAACTGGCTTACGAAGTGTGAAGTTTATCTGAGGGACTATTGGTCAAAATCCCGCGTCTCTGCCGCGATCCAGTACATGGACACCTTAATCGGTTGAAGGTTGAAACTACAAGGCACGATCAGCTGGATCCTTCCCACATACTCTTCGTCCGCGCTGGACTGCTGTGGATTCTGGCAGTGGTGAGAGTGAATTATTGCCTCTTCTCGTGATTTTATCCTTTCAGAGTTCGATCTTTTCGTATGGCTTCGTATTGGAGCCGTATTTCGAGCAGGTATCATGCTGTGCAGAACTGCTCAATCTTATCCGGTTTCGTGAGATAAGGCGCAAAATGCGGGCAAATGGGACCATGGAACGCAGACCCAATTTGGGAATTATGGTCTTATTCTGTCCTTATGCTGCCCGCGCGACGAGCGAAGCAACACCAATACGGGAGATTCTCTGCGCATCCAACCTCAAAGTCGCTGTAATACAATCTGGAAGGACGAAACAATGTTGCTTCGGCGAAGAGTTCCATCCAGATTCCTGGTTCTTGGCGCCATGATTCTCTATTGCTGTGGAAGCATCACGCAGCAGGATGCTCCGCCCACAAGGGAAGGCCGCTGGCGACAGGACCTGGACGTATTCGCCAGGGAATTTGGGAGCAGCCAAAAAGATTTTGGCACGCTCTACCCCAAAAAACGGTTTGATCGAGAGCTTAGGCTTTGTGCATAAATAAATGATTCAAGCTGTTTGCCCCGATATGGTGTAGTTCCAATCCCCGTGGAAGGAATGACGCACGAGGTTAATGGCGGACAGTTCTACATCGGAGATCTTCCTGCCC
>Ga0209168_10000021_pt1 | contig 170738 bp, 139 predicted proteins | sample Coa_R1_FD_187156 | JGI IMG/M metagenome (GOLD analysis project Ga0209168, IMG submission 187156) | Surface soil microbial communities from Centralia Pennsylvania, which are recovering from an underground coalmine fire - Coalmine... | ecosystem: Environmental > Terrestrial > Soil >...
ACTCCATGGACTGGGCAAGGGCGGAAGGGAAGTTGATATACCATTGTTCGCTGGCTTTGCGTTGGATGAGCTGGACTTTAGTGGGAAAACCCATGGGAAAGAGGTCCTTTCATGCTAACTAGTCATATAACTAGATAACATAAAAACGGCCGGCCTGCAACAGAAACTTACAGGAATGTTGTTTTATCTAGTGAAGGGCCAAAGTCCAGCGGCGGGTTGTTAACCCGCCTGCGGCGGGTTGTTAACCCGCCTGCCCGTAAGCGCCGACCAGCGCCATGCTTCAAAAACCAATGAGGCTAAGTCCGGCCCACCTTTTTTCTTGGTAAGCTAATGGGCCGGACCCCAATGGCGCGCGCGATTGTTACCCTGGTCCTCGTCCTGATTGCCGTTGCGCTCTCGCTCACCCACCGCGGAGCCCAAGTCCTCGGGTTTGCCCGCCCGCTGATGATTCCGGCTCTGATCCTCCTCGGATTGCTCCAAGCCTCCCGTCTTGCCCGCATTTGGCAGGAGAAACGGCGCCCCAAGGTCCTGGAGGACGTGCCAAAACGTCCCCTGGGTATATAACCGGGTACCCGACACGAAAACGAAACAATTCGTGCAGGGTAGCGTCGTTTATGTTTAGGCATAGGAGAGCTTTGTCAACAGGAATGGCTGCGACAACTGTGGCGGAACCAGTGGCTGGCCGTCAACGGGTGAAGATTCTGTTGGTTGACGACCGCCCAGCCAACCTCATGGCCCTCGAGACCATACTCGAAGACCTGGATGAGGACCTGATTAAGGCAAATTCAGGAAGAGACGCTTTACGGCAGGTGCTGCTAAATGACTTTGCAGTGATCCTGCTGGACGTCAAAATGCCCGATATGGATGGCTTCGAAACCGCGGCCCTGATCCGGGCGCGAGAACGTTCCCGCCATACCCCCATCGTTTTCGTCACTGCCTACCATGATGACGACCACGCTTTCGGCGGCTATAACGCCGGGGCCGTCGATTTCCTTTATAAGCCCATTAATCCCGAAGTCCTGCGGTCGAAGGTTTCCGTTTTTGTCGAGCTGCGGCGCAAGAACGAGGAGCTCATCCGGAATTCCAGGATTCACGAAGAGCGCAACGCCGAACTGGAACGCGCCATCCTGGAACGACAGCGGGCCGAGGAAGAGGTCCGCCGCCTGAACTGTGAGCTCGAACAACGGGTGCACGAGCGCACCCGCGAACTGGTGCAGGCTAACGACGAATTGCGGGCCTTCGGTTACGCCGCCTCGCACGACCTGCGGGAGCCATTGCGGACAGTCATGAGCTACACGCAGCTTCTGCAAAAACGGTACGGCGACGTCATGGATGCGCCGGCGAAGGAGTTCATGACATACGTCGTGGACGCTGTCCACCGTATGGACCTGCTTCTCAACGACCTGCTGGCCTACTCGCAACAGTTGGCCCTCAAAGAAGGCTCTCGAACCCCGGTGGATACTGAAGGGGTGCTGGCCGGCGTGCTCCTGAATCTCGACAGTTCCATTCGGGACACAGGCACCACCATCACTTCCGATTCTCTACCTTGTGTGCTGTCCGACTTCCTGCAGCTATCACAGGTCTTCCAAAACCTGATCGGCAATTCCATTAAATACCGCTCCCAGGACAATCCGCGTATCCACGTTTCCGCCGAGGAGCAGGATGATCACTGGTTGTTCTCCGTTCAGGACAACGGCATGGGAATCGACCCCCGCTATCACGAGCAGATCTTCGGCATTTTTAAGCGTCTGCATGGCAGGGAGTACCCCGGAACGGGAATCGGCCTCGCCTTGTGCAAACGCATCGTCGAACGCCAGGGCGGACGCATCTGGGTCGAGTCCGAGGCGGGCTGGGGTTCCACTTTCAAATTCACCTTACCCAAATAGGCCCGCGAACTCACCGCCCGCGAACTCACCGCCCGCGAACTCTTTAACGACACGCCCCTTCGCGGTGGCACAATGGGTATCTTGGCCCAACCCCCGTTAGAGAAAACCACCGATCATCGCGCGGCCGTGTTCGCCGGATTCCTCGGCTGGACGCTGGACGCGTTCGACTTCTTTCTTGTCGTATTCACACTGACCGCAATCGGACGCGAGTTCGGCAAAACCGATGCCGCGATGGCTCTGTCCATCACCATTACGCTCGCGTTCCGCCCCGTGGGCGCCTTCATCTTCGGTCTGCTGGCGGATCGCTACGGCCGCCGTGTTCCATTGATGATCAATCTGGTCTTCTTTTCCGCTGCCGAATTTGCCTCCGGACTGGCGCCAAACTACGCGACGTTCATGGTGCTGCGCGCGCTCTTCGGCATCGGAATGGGTGGGGAGTGGGGTGTCGGAGCATCACTGGTCATGGAAAAAGTCCCGCCGCGGTTGCGCGGGCTGCTCTCCGGCTTCCTGCAGGAAGGCTACGCCACCGGCTACCTGCTCGCCGCCGTCTGCTATTTCTTCCTGTTCGACCGTTGGGGTTGGCGTCCGATGTTCTTTATCGGCGGCCTGCCGGCACTGCTCGCGATTTACGTTCAGGCGCAGGTGAAAGAATCCGAGGTGTGGCAGGAATCGCGGCACCACGATTGGGGTCAACTGGGCCGCGCCATTACGTCGCACTGGAAGCTTTTCGCCTATCTCGTGCTCCTCATGACCATGATGAACTTCGTCTCGCACGGAACGCAGGACATGTACCCGACTTTCCTGCAGCGGCACTGGCATTTCAATCCGGCCGACCGGGCAAAGATCACGGCAGTGTCTATGTTCGGTGCCATCATCGGCGGGCTGACGTTCGGCCTCGCATCGGACCGCTTCGGGCGGCGCAAGTCCATTATCATAGCGCTGGCCCTCGCCATCCTCATGATCCCGGTGTGGGCGTTTGCGCCGAATACGGCCGTGCTCGTGATCGGCGCATTCTTCATGCAGTTCATGGTGCAGGGCGCCTGGGGCGTGATTCCGGCCCACCTTGCGGAGCTTTCACCCAATGCCGTGCGCGGTTTCCTGCCGGGCTTCTCCTACCAGTGCGGAGTGCTGCTGGCCAGCTCCGTGGCCTATATCGAGGCCGTCCTGGCGCAGACGAAGATGAGCTATCCCAATGCCATGGCGATTGTCGCGCTGATCGTTTTCGGCGGGGGCGCCATCGCGGCCGGCTTGGGGCGTGAAAACCATGGCGCATCCTTCCGGCAATAGACTAAACTAGTAATGATCCCTTCGAGTGGGCGAGTAGCTCAGCTGGGAGAGCACGGCGTTCGCAACGCCGGGGTCGTGGGTTCGAATCCCATCTCGTCCACCAATTCCCACTCCAGTATTTCTTTGCGTTTCTGACGAATCCAATTCCCGGCACAAGTTTTCCTCTCACTCACCGATATGTGAGTTTGTGCCTGAGCAGCAAGAAATAGTTCGCGAATTTCTGTTAGAAAGCAATGAGAACCTGGACCGCTTGGATCAGGATATTGTCGAGCTGGAACGGCGCCCGGACGATAAGAACCTCATCGCCGGTATTTTTCGCACCGTGCATACGATTAAAGGGACCTGCGGGTTCCTAGGGTTCGGACGTCTCGAGCGCGTGGCTCACCAACTGGAGAATATATTGAGCCGGTTGCGCTCCGGCGACCGGCAATTGACTCCCGAGCTCGCCGCGCTGGTACTGCGGGGCATCGACAGCATCCGTGAAATCCTTACCGCCATCGAGTCCACCGGAACGGAGGGCTCGGGCGACTACGACGAGCTCATACACATTCTCGAAACCGCCTTTTCCGAGGAGAAGGCCGTCCGCCAGGCCGGTCCGGCGCCTCGCTCCGAACCGGAGAAGAATGGTTCCGCTGCGGAAACCGCGATTCGCGTCGATGTGGTGCTGCTCGACAAGCTCATGAACCTGGTCGGCGAACTGGTGTTGGCGCGTAACCAGGTACTGCAGTTCAACATGCAGAACGAGGACGGCGTGCTCAACGCGACCTCGCAGCGCCTCGATCTGATCACAACCGAACTGCAGGAAAGCGTCATGAAGACCCGCATGCAGCCGATCGGCGTCGTTTGGAACAAGCTACCGCGACTGGTGCGCGATGTGGCCTACTCCTGCGGCAAGCAGATTGAGCTCGAAATGGAAGGGTCCGAGACGGAGCTTGATAAGACCATTATCGAAGCCATTAAGGATCCTCTCACGCACCTGGTACGGAATTGCTGCAGTCACGGTATCGAAACGCCTACTGAGCGCGTTCGTCGCGGCAAAACGCCCGCCGGAACGGTGAGCCTGAGAGCCTATCACGAAGGCGGCCAGGTCAACATAGAAATCTCCGACGATGGCGGCGGCATCGACGTCGCTCTCCTAAAGCAGAAAGCTCTCGAAAAGGGTCTGATCAAGGCGGAACAGGCGGAGCGCATGACCGAGCGCGAAGGCCTGCACCTGATCTTCCTTGCCGGCCTTTCGACCGCCCGCGCGGTGACCAATGTCTGTGGCCGCGGTGTCGGTATGGATGTGGTTCGCTCTAACATCGAGCGGATCGGGGGAGTGGTCGAGGTGTTAAGCCGCTTGACCGCCGGCACCACAATCAAACTTAAGATCCCCCTGACGCTGGCCATCATCCCCGGCCTGGTTGTGACCAGCGGTGGCGAGCGCTTCGTCATCCCCCAGGCGAGCCTTCTCGAGTTGATCCGCCTCGACGGCGACACGGCCGCAAAAATCGAGTATGTTCACGGAACTCCAGTCTGCCGGAGGCGTGGAAAACTCCTTCCGATTGCCTTCCTGAATGAAGTACTAAAGCTCCGTTCCCACGGCGAAGCGGCTCGCAACATCGTCGTGCTGCAGGCCGAGGATCACCAATTCGGACTGGTCGTGGACGGCATTAAAGACACCCAGGAAATCGTAGTCAAGCCGCTGGGCAAACAACTGAAGGGTCTTGCGGTGTATGCCGGCGCCACCATCATGGGCGACGGCCGCGTTGCGTTGATCCTCGACGTGCCCGGAATCGGCGAAAAAGCCGCCGTCATGGACAACCATCGCGAGCAGTCCCGCAACGAAACGCAGACCGCCGCGCAAACCCTCGCCGATTGTGAGCGTCTGCTGCTTTTCCGCGCCGGAACGTTCACGCGCGTTGCGGTTCCCCTGGCCGTGGTAGCGCGCCTCGAAGAATTCCCGCGCAGCGCGCTCGAGCGCGCGGGAGGACGCTACGTGGTGCAGTACCGCGGCGGCATTCTTCCGGTGCTGGCGTTGTCCTCGGTTCTGGAGCCGGACACGCCCGGCGAAGGGCAGGTGCTCGATCCGGTTCCGGTCATCGTGTTTGCCGATGGCGCGCGCGGGCTCGGTGTTATGGTGGACGAAATCGTAGACATCGTCGAGGAGCCTGTGCAGGTTCGCGAGCGCGGCGATCGTCACGGGCTGCTCGGTTCGGGAATCGTCGGCAAGCTCGTTACCGACTTCCTGGACGTGCGCGCCGTGATCGAATCGACCAGCCGAACGTGGCTGCACCAGGGCCGGACGGGTGATGCGCCGGCGGTGCTTCTGGCCGAACCCTCTCCGTTTGTTCGCGGTGTTCTACGCTGTGAACTCGAGATCTCGGGCTACCGCGTCATCGAGGCGGCGAGCGCGGCCGAGGCCATGGAACGGCTGCGGAAGCACAAACCCGCGGTGGTTCTGGCCGCTCTCGACCTGCCTCCGCAAGGCTGCGCCGCGCTGCATGACGAAATGCGACGCGATCCCGACCTTGCGGTCATTCCGACCGTCGGCCTCGCTGCATCGCGAGAGGAAGCCGAACGGCAGCGAGGGACACTGGACGACTGCCAGATGAAAGCAGATTGCAGCGCCATGCTGGCATCCATCCAACGCCTTGCCGCGGCCGTCGCGCACCCGGCGCCGGTGGAAAGGCCGGTAGAAAGGCCCGCGGAAAGGAAAGACGTATGACGGCGAGCGGCTTCGGCACACAGTTCTCCACCTTCTCGGTCGGTGAGCAGTTCTTCGGAATCGATGTCCTGCGCGTGCAGGAGGTCCTGCGCTACCAGGAGATGACCCGCATTCCGCTGGCGCCCGCGGTAACGGCGGGTTTGATCAATCTCCGCGGCCAGATTGTCACCACCATCGATATGAGGCGGCGCCTGGGCCTGGTCGAAAGACCGCCCGAGCAGGCCCCCATGAACATGGTGGTGCGGACCGACGAGGGACCCGTCAGTCTTCTCGTGGATGAGATCGGCGATGTTCTCCAGCCTGATGGCGGCGCGTTCGAGCCGCCTCCGGATAGCCTGCCTCAGAGTATGCGCGAGTTGATCCACGGAGTTTACAAGCTGAAGGACCGGCTGTTACTGGTCCTCAACTCGGAAAAGGTATTGGACGTAAGCGAGTTTCTGCAATCCCGCGAGTAAGCGGTTACAAGGAGTCTAGAAATGGTACAGCAAGTGAAAAATGAGAGTTTGCGCTCCAGGCCGAATGGCGCGGGTGCAGCCGCATTGAGCGGCCGGAAGAGACCATCGGTCGAGGTGGTCCCTCCGGAAGTTGAGAAACTGTCGGGTGAAGTCGCGCGCCTGTCCGCCGCCCACGCGCGGGGCGAGGTTGACGTCCTTCTGCCTGTTGACGCCTTCGCCGGTCCCTATCGTGAGGTGGCGTTGGCTATCAATAGCATCGTCGCCAGGCACGTCGAAAGCGACAAGAAGGCAGTGGCGTGCCTCGAAGAACTTGCGCGAGGCAATTTCGAAGCGCGGCCGGAGATGGTCCTATCCGCGAAAACTATCGCGGGCGCAATCGAGGGCGCGCGGTTGTCAATCGGGGGATTTATCGGCGAAATGGAGCGGTTGTTTGAGGAGCACGCCAAGGACGAAAGGGAAGTCCGCGTTTCCGTGGACCGCGTCCCCGGCGCCTTCAAGGCCGTTACGGAAGGCGTTAGTGCCATGGTGCTCGAGCACAAGGACCTCCGGGCGAAAGTAATGGCGTGCATCGATGAATATGCCAAAGGCAACTTCGAAGCGCAGATCGAACGGTATTCGGGTAAGAAGGCATTCATTTCGGATACTCTCGATCGGCTTCGGACAGCCGTCACGGTCTTTATTGCGGAAATGAATCGCATGGCCACCGAGCACAACAAAGGCGACATCGACGTGTCCATGCCGGCGGAAAAGTTCGCGGGCGCCTACAAGGTCATGGCCGAAGGTGTGAACTCCATGGTCGGCAACCACATTGATGTCAAGAAGAAGGCGATGGCCTGTGTAGATGAATTCTCCCGCGGCAATTTCGACGCGCCTTTGGAGAGATTCCCGGGGAAGAAAGCCTTCATCAACGACGTGATCGAAAAACTGCGCGCCAATGTTAAGTCCTTCATCGTCGAGATGAATCGTATGTCGGACGAGCACAATCAGGGCGACATCGACGTCCGGATCCCCGTCGACAAGTTTGCCGGGGCCTTCCGGGAAATGGCGACAGGAGTGAACGAGATGGTGGGTGGCCACATCATCGTCAAGAAAAAGGCAATGGCCTGCATCGCGGAATTCGGGCGCGGCAATTTCGAGGCGCCTCTCGACCGGTTCGCGGGAAAGAAAGCCTTCATCAATGACACCATCGAGCAGGTCAGGGCGAACCTTAAGCGGCTCATCACCGATGCCGAGCTGCTGGTAAACGCCGCGTCAGAAGGCAAGTTAGATGTCCGGGCCGACGCAAGCCGCCATGAGGGCGATTTCGGGAAGATCGTGCTCGGCATCAACCACACGTTGAACGCCGTGATCGAACCGGTCAAGGAAGCGTCGACGGTCCTCGAGAAAATCGCGGGAGGCAACCTGGTAACGCGGGTACAAGGCCAATATCGCGGCGACCATGCACGCTTGAAGGAAGACATCAACCGCATGGCATCCGATCTTCAGGAGAACCTCCGCACCATCGGACAGAATGCACAAACACTAGCCTCCTCTTCGGAAGAGTTGACTGCCGTCAGCCAGCAGATGGCCGGCAACGCCGAAGAGACAGCCACCCAAGCGGGCGTAGTTTCCGCGGCCAGCGAGCAGGTGTCCCGCAACGTCGCGACGGTTGCAACCGGCGCCGAACAGATGCAATCCTCGATCCGCGAAATCGCCAAGAACGCAAACGAGGCCGCGCGCGTGGCGAAGAATGCCGTCCGCGTGGCCGAGAACACCAACGTGACCGTGGGAAAACTGGGCGAGTCCAGCACCGAAATCGGCAACGTCATTAAAGTGATCACGTCGATCGCGCAGCAAACCAATCTGCTGGCGCTCAACGCCACCATTGAGGCAGCGCGTGCCGGCGAGGCAGGGAAGGGATTTGCGGTAGTGGCGAACGAGGTGAAGGAACTGGCCAAGCAGACCGCAAAAGCGACCGAAGAGATCGGCAAGAAGATCGAGGCCATCCAGGGAGATACCAAAGCGTCGGTGAGCGCAATTACCGAGATTAGCGCCGTCATCGCGCAGATCAACGACATCTCGAACAGCATCGCGTCGGCGGTGGAAGAACAAACCGTCACCACCAACGAGATTAATCGCAGCATGGCCGAAGCCTCGAAGGGAGTCGGCGATATCACGAAGAACATCGCCGGTGTTGCCACAGCGGCCAAGGACACAACGCAGGGAGCGTCGAACTCGCAGAAAGCGTCGCAAGAGCTCAGCCACATGGCGTCGCGGCTGCAAGCGGTGGTGTCGCACTTCACGTTTTAACAGGAACCTGGCGCGGCTCGGCGGAGTGCCGGGCCGCGCCTGCCTGCCATGAAACATATGCCGAAAGCGATTGTTGTTGACGATTCGCGGGCCATTCGCATGATTCTCGCCCGCACCCTCCGCGAGGCGGGTTTTGACGTCTCGGAAGCCGGAAACGGAGAAGAAGCGCTCCAGGTGTTGCAGTGCCTGGATGTGGTCGACCTCGTAATGGCCGACTGGAACATGCCCGTTATGGATGGCCTGGAACTGTTGAAGCAGATCCGCGCCGATTCACGCCACGCCGCGACGCCGGTCATCATGGTGACCACCGAGGCGGAGGTGGAGCAGATGGCGATCGCCCTCGATTGCGGCGCCAACGAATACGTCATGAAGCCGTTCACCAAGGACATTCTGCTGGACAAGTTGCGGCTGGCGGGGGTCGCTGCATAGGCGCGCTATGCGGCCCATTCAGGCTCGGTCACTGAAACCGGGGGAGAAGATCCGCGTCCTCGTGGTGGACGATTCGGTCGTGATTCGACGGCTCGTCACTCACGCGCTGGAGCAGGACCCGGCGCTCGAAGTGGTGGGAGTTGCGGCCAACGGAGCTCTGGCTCTCGAACGGGTCGCGCAGTTGAATCCCGACGTGATCACGCTCGACATCGAGATGCCCGAGCTCGACGGTCTCGAAATGCTGAGACGATTGCGCCGCGCCGATCGCGATACGCGCGTGATCATGTTCAGCACTATGACGGAGCGGGGCGCCGCGGCCACCATCGATGCCTTGTCACTCGGGGCGGATGACTATGTCACGAAAGCCTCGAACTCCGGTTCGCTGGATGTCTCCATGGCCAACCTCCGCCAGGAGCTGATTCCCAAAGTCCGCCAGTTCTTCCGCTTTGAAACCGCGCACCCGGCCGCCCCGCAGGTTCGGCCCGCGGCTTTTGACGCGCCACGTTTCGGAGAGTGTCTCAAAGTGCGCTTCCGTCCGCGCGCCGTCGCAATAGGTGTCTCCACCGGCGGTCCCGTAGCATTGACCTCCATCCTGCCCACGTTCCCGGCTGAATTCAGGCTTCCGATATTTATCGTGCAACACATGCCGCCATTGTTCACCAAGTTTCTGGCGGAACGGCTGGCCGGCTTGTCGCAACTGGCCGTGAAGGAACCTTCACCGGGGGAGAAGCCGCGTCCCGGATGTGTCTACATTGCGCCGGGCGATTACCACATGAAGGTTTTGAACAGCCCTGATGGCGCCGAGATCGCCCTGGATCAATCGCCGCCTTTAAATTCCTGCCGCCCGGCGGTGGATGCGTTATTCTCATCGCTCGCCGATGCTTATGGCGGAGCCGTAATCGCCGCCGTGCTTACGGGTATGGGACAGGATGGTCTGCGAGGAGCTCAGAAGCTGAGGGCGCTGGGCGCTTCGATTCTGGCGCAGGATGAAGCCAGCAGCGTCGTTTGGGGAATGCCAGGCGCCCTGGTAAGGAACGGGGTCGCCGATGTCGTCTTCCCGCTGGACGCTATCGTTCCGGCGATCCTTCGCACGGTGGAGGGAGCCTAGGCTCGAATCTCACTCATGGGCGCGACTGCGGCGACTATACAACCCGAGAACCTGTTCTTCCTGTGCCGGCAAATCTATACGGACTCCGGAATTGTCCTCGAACAGGGCAAGGAATATCTTCTGGAGGCCCGCCTCATCCCGATCATGCGCGAGCAAGGTTTGCGCACGCTCGATGAGCTCTGTCTACTTCTGCAAGCGGACCACGACCGTGTTGTGCGCCGCCGCGTCGTAGAAGCAATTACGACGAACGAAACGTATTTCTTCCGCGAGCCCACGCAATACGATGCGTTGCGGCGTGGCTTCCTGCCGGATTTGATGGCGCTGCGCCAGACTTCGCGAAAACTGAGCTTCTGGTCAGCCGCTTCGTCGACCGGCCAGGAAGCCTATAGTCTCGCCATGATGCTTTCGGAAATGGGCCTGGCGCAATGGAACATCGATATTCTCGGGACCGATCTGAACGGTACCATCCTCGACCGCGCGCGCGAAGGCAGCTATTCGCAGATCGAGGTGAATCGCGGTCTGCCGGCCCAAATGCTGCTGAAGTACTTCCGGCGAGCGGGCCTCAGCTGGCAGCTCAAGGACGAGATCCGCCGTAAGGTGAGTTTCCGGCAGCTCGACCTGCGCTCGAACCTGCGCGCCCTGGGGCCATTCGACGTAGCGCTTTGCAGGAACGTGCTGATCTATTTCGACCTCGAAACGCGTGCCGGCATACTGCGTCAGATCCACGGCACATTGTTCAAAGGCGGTTGCGTGGTATTGGGGACTGCGGAGCTGGGAATTCCCATGTGTGCGGAACTGTACCGACGCCAGACGGTCGGGGGGACTGTAGTATACGTAGCGCTTTGAGAGGATGAGCGATGGGCGACGCCGTGTGGAAACACAAAAATGAACTGGAAGAGATTGTTGAATCCGTGTTTACGGCCATGCTGGGGCTGGAGGTGAGTTCACGAGAGGAAAAATGCCCGGTCAGAAGCGGGTGCCTGACCGCGGCCGTTTATCTCACCGGGAATTGGAACGGCGCGGTGCTGGCGCAATGTTTTCCGCCGGCGGTCTGCCGGCTGGCCGGACGTTTTCTCGGCACACCTCCTCCCGAGGCAGTCGACAACGATGTGCGGGACGTGCTCGGAGAACTGGCAAACATGATTGCCGGGAATCTCAAATGCACCATGAGCAACGGGATCAAGCTTTCGATGCCATCGGTGGTTGACGGTTGCGATTACGCCCTGCGATTGTGCGCAGGACACCCGGTCAGCGACCTGGCTTTCGAAACCGAAGTAGGCCCTTTCTGGCTCACTCTGGTGGAAGGACCGGCAGAGTGAATCGCGATAGCATGGTTCATCTATGGTCCTGTCTGACGTCGATATCAAGCGTTATATCGCGGAAGGGAAGATCCGCATAACGCCGGAACTGCCGCCGGAGCAGTTTGGGAGCTGTTCCGTCGACTTCCGTCTGGGAGGGGAATTCAACGTCTTTGAACACAGCCGCTATCCCTATATCGATCTGCGGGACAGGCGCGGAATCGAAGACCTCATGAAGCCTGTGGTGGTGGCTTCGCACGAGCCGTTCATATTACAGCCACGTGAATTTGTTCTCGCGATCACGGAAGAACACCTGGAGTTGGACGACGATGTTCTGGGACGTCTGGAGGGCCGCTCCAGTTTGGGTCGTATCGGCATTATCGTGCACGGCACGGCGGGTCTGTTCGATCCTGGCTGGTCGGGTAAGGCGACCTTGGAACTCAGCAACCTGGGACGCATGCCGGTGGCGCTGTATCCGGGCATGCGCATCTGCTCCTTCACGTTCGAGCAGCTCTCGACGCCGTCGTCGGTTCCGTATCGCAAGAAGGCGGGCAATAAATATGCCGGCCAGGACCGCCCGTTGGCCAGCCGCCTGGCGGGTGAGTTCAAGGGCTGAGCTAATGTAAGGCGGGATTGCATCCTGCGGCGGATCTTCTAATCCGCCACCCGGCCAAAGTAATGCAGATTGTAAATCTGCGGCGGATTGGAAATCCGCCACGTCCCACGATTACCAGATCGTGTTTTTGTGGACCTTTCTTGGTTCATCCAAAGGCAGGCGAAACCGCCTGCTTCACCCTTCCACAGCCCCCTGGAAACAACAGTTAGTCTTCGCGCAACGCTTGCATCGCAACGGATCACGTCAGCAAAAAATGCGAGGATGGCGCACTACCCGCGTCATGATTACCGCCAAAATAACGCCCAGCACCCTCAGAACATGCCGGGGAATCGCGCCGATAGTTTTGAAGACAATCGTAGCGAGCGCTCAGTTACCGGCCCGAAGATCCAAATCCGCCGGCGCCGCGAGCCGTATCATTAAGCTCGCCCTCTTCCCACTCCACCGCTTCATAACGTGCAATGACGAGCTGGGCGATGCGGTCGCCCGCGTGTACCTGATAATGTTCCCGCCCGAGATTCAATAGAATGACACGAATCTCGCCGCGATACCCCGGATCGATGGTCGCGGGACTATTGGGCAGCGTGATAGCGTGCTTCAACGCAAGACCGCTCCGTGGCCGGATTTGCGCTTCATAACCCGGGGGCACCTCGATCGAGAGGCCGGTCGGAACCGCCTGCGGTACATTTGGCTCCAGCATCACCGATGCTGTGGCGCGCAGATCCATTCCGGCATCCTCTAAAGGACCGTGCGCGTAATGGGGAATTGCCGCTTCCGGCGTCAGCCGCTTGATTCGGATCTTCATGTAAAGCAGTTATCATAGCCTTTTCATGGCCAAGCGTGTCCTCACCATCGCTCCGATGCCGCCGGAGAAGTGCGCCTATGCGTTAGCGCGATACAGCCGTTCACCCGATTCGATTCGCGAGTCCATCGAATGGGTGCGGACTCACGACTCGCAAAAATTCCTGGAGAGCTTTTATTTCCAGTACGGCCACGCCTCCATCGCCGACCTCGGCCACGTCGTTACGTGCTTCGAAGGCATTTCCGAAATCGCGGCAACGGATGTGGAAGACGAGCAGCTTTGGGACGGGCAGGCTCGTTCCTCGCGTTATCAGGATTTCTCGAAGTCCGGCGCGATCGTCCCTTCCGAGTTCTCCGAAGCGGACGCGGCACGCTACGTCGAAGCCACACGGTTGCTGATCGACGCCTACGGCCGCATTCACGCCACCGTGTTCGACTACCTCGCGGACAAGCTGCCGCGACCGGAAGCGATGAAGCCCGATGCCTACAAGCGCAACATCGCGGCACGCGCCTTCGACGTCGCGCGTTACGTGCTTTTCCTGGGGGTTCCGACGGGTGTGGGACAAGTCACCAGTATCCGCACGCTGGAGCGGCAGATTCGCCGGCTGAAGGCATCCGAATACGCCGAGATCCGCACGCTCGCCGACGAAATTGCGGAAGCCTGTTCATCGGAGCCCGAGTGCAAGTGGAACTTGGATGCGGACAAAGAACCGGTCGCGCCCACGCTCGCGCGCTATGTCGACACCGATGCGCACATCGCCGCAAGCCGCGCGGACCTGCGGCAATGGGCGGAGCAGAATCTGAGCGGAGAGGCTGCCCCAGCGCCCGATTGCGTCGATCTCCTGCGTCCCAGCGATGCAACAGCAGACATCGTTGCAACCCTGCTCTACCCTGTTACCGCGCGACCGTATCGCGATCTGTACGAAAGGGCCTGCGCCTGGAGCGAGGCACAGCGCAACGAGGTCATTGATGTCGCCCTGCGCTCGCGAACAACGCGCGACGAGCTGCTTCGGGCGTTTCGCGGAGGGCCATATGTCTACGACATCATCATGGACATTGGAGCCTATCGCGACTTGCATCGCCACCGGCGCTGTCAGCAGTTGCGGCAGCGGTATGGCACCTCGCTCGGATACGACACGCCCGCCACTCTTGTCGATGCCGGTCTTGCGGCGGAATATCAAAACGTGCTCGATGCGGTATTCGAAGCCGCGAATCGACTGCCGCAACCGGGCTCTCAATATCTCCTCCCATTCGGGACCCGCGCGCGGTTCCTTTTTCGCATGGACTTCGCCGAAGCTGAGTACATCTGCCGCCTCCGGTCCGGCGTGAAAGGACACTTCAGCTACCGGCAGATCGCCTGGCAGATGAAGGAAAAAATGCGCCATTTGGAGCCGCAACTCGGGCGACTAATGGAAGCGACACCTCCCTGGATTGAAGATCCCCTCAAGCGGTGAACTAACAACCGTCTAACGTACACAATTCTCTACGGCGCACGCCCGTTTTTGCGTAATTCTTGCCGCTCCTACGGCGATCCCCGACCGGAACTTATTGAATTCATATGGGCTTCGGCTATTGGCATGAAAGCTGCCTCTTACGGAACAGGGCCGTGAATTCTTGAATGTCTTTCGGCCCGCCGGTTCCGCTGCGTGGCACAAGCAAGCCGCAGTGAAAGAACTTGATGAAGCAGTAAGGAGGAGTTAACCTAATGAATCGTTTAGTTCTCGCCCTTGCGACCGTCGGCCTGCTAGGAGTCGCGGTCGCCCCTTCCGCTCGCGCCGATGAATGGAACAAAAGAACCATTCTCACGGTGAACGAAGCAATCCAGGTCCCCAACATGGTGTTGCCCCCCGGCAAATACGTCATGAAATTGATGGACTCGCAATCCAACCGTCATATTGTGCAAATTTTTAACGCCGACGAGACCCACCTGGAGACCACCATTCTGGCCATCCCGAACTATCGCCTCGAGCCGACTGGCAAGACCCAGTTCGAGTTCTGGGAAACGCCTCCGGGACAACCCAAGGCTCTGCGCGCATGGTTCTATCCTGGGGACAATTTCGGCCAGGAATTCGCTTATCCCAAGTCCGAAGCGATGCAGATAGCGAAACAAACCAATCAGCAGGTTCCGACGACTTATGCCGAGAAAGAATCTGAGCTGACGACGGCGCCCGTGGAGCAAACTGCTCCGCCACAGCAGGAAGTTGCGCAAGCGACCCCTCCTCCTCCGCCACAGCCTCAGGAAGCTGAGCGTGCGGTGCCCGAGCCCCCGGCTCCAGCGCCGGCACCCGCTCCCGCAAACCTGCCAAAGACAGCCAGCACTATTCCGCTGGTCGGGCTATTCGGCCTCTTCTCGCTGGGCGCTTATTTCGTACTGAAAGCCGTCCGCGCGTAACAGCCGATCTTAGTCGGCAGGGTTATACAACTGGCGCCAGGAAACTGGCGCCAGTTCTGCGTTTTTGGGGTAGCTTCTTTATAGACGGAGGCTTAGCTTACAATGCATAAACATCCGCTCTTTGTAGCAGGAATAGCCTTTGTCGTAACGGGAATGCTGTTTGTCTCGTACGGCCAACGTCGTCGCATTGAAACAACCGCGGAGCGAGTCCAGCCACCTCCCCAAGCTCCGGGCGATCCACCGCCGGGAGATTTCACCATCAAAACGAATGTCAAGCTTGTCCTGCTTGATGTCAGTGTCAAGGATTCCGCCGGCGGATTTGTCTCGGACCTAACGAAAGATAATTTCGTCGTAACCGAAGATGGCAAGCCGCAGACCATTACGCAGTTCGCGTCCCAGGATGCGCCGGTCTCGATTGGCATCGTCGTCGACGAGAGCGGAAGCATGCGTTCCAAGCGCCCCGAGGTGATTACCGCGGCGCTAGCGTTGATCGGCGCCAGTAATCCTGAAGACGAGACCTTTGTCATCAACTTCAACGAGAAGGTGTTTCGTGGCTTGCCCGATCGCGTATTGTTCAGCGACAACACCAACATGCTTCGCAATGCTCTGTGGAGTACGCAGCCGGAAGGACGTACCGCACTATATGATGCCCTGTTCGCGTCGCTGCGTCAGCTCGACTGGGGCCGCCGCGATAAAAAGACACTGGTGCTGATCAGTGATGGCGGCGATAATATCAGTACGCACAATTTCAAGGACGTCATGAACCAGGTCGAAAAGTCACTCGCGACAATTTACACGGTCGGAGTTTTCGACGAGGATGATCCAGACCGCAATCCTGGCGTTCTCCGCGACCTCGCGCGGGTCAGTGGCGGCGTGGCGTACTTTCCACAAAAGCTCGAAGAAGTAGTGCCCATCTGTAAGGGGATTGCGAAGGATATCCGCAATCGCTACACGATTGGATATGTTCCCGCCGGTGGCAGCGGCAAATCGCAACTCCGCCACATCAAACTAACGGTATCTGCTCCCGATCATGGCAAACTGATTGCACGAACAAGAACGTCTTACCTCTACTCGGAGGAAGGCGTGGGTGAGAGCAGATGAGCCGGAACAGAACACTACGCATTTTAGAGTTTGCTTTTCTGATTGCGGGCTTGGCGGCCATTGATTACTACATCTGGTCCGGCGTGAACGCCAAGCTTTACCAGGCGTACGAGAATTGGAAGTTCGACAAGGCCCGGCAGGAACAGCGGCAGCAGCAGGCGGAGGCGCCGCCGTCCTCGCAGCCGAGTCCTCCAGCGCCGGTGAAACGGCGTCACGAGACGAATGAGCTGGTCGGACGGCTGGAAATCCCGCGTCTGCGCCTTGCCGCTATCGTGCGCGAAGGTGTCGACCAGGGGACGCTGGAGAAGGCCGTCGGACACATCCCGTCCACGGCCTGGCCGGGAGAACCCGGCAACGCGGCTCTAGCGGGCCATCGCGACACATTCTTCCGGGCGCTGCGGAATATCAAAAAGAACGACAGGATTGTCGTTTCGACATTGGACGGCGACTATCAATACCAGGTGCAATCCACCAAAATCGTCATGCCGAGCGACGTCGGCGTGCTAAAACCCACGGGAGGCGGCAACGAGCTGACGCTCGTCACATGCTACCCGTTCTACTACGTAGGCTCAGCTCCCAAGCGATTTATCGTGCACGCCACCCAGGTGGCCTCTACACCGCCGCGCCAGCAGTCAGCGTCTTCCATTTCGCGGCCAGGGTAGTGCGTTTTAAGCGCAGCATCTGAGCCGCCGCTTTTTTGTTTCCACCAGTCTTCTGCAGCGCCTGCTCCAGGATGTTGCGTTCAATACTCCCCACGATTTGCTCAAAATCGAGTCCGTGATCGGGCACCGCCACCAGCATTGGATCACCGGCCGTCATCCTCCGAAGAGGAATCGTTGGGGCGAGTTGAAAGTCCGAGGCGAATAACATTTCCCGATCTCCACTCAGCGCCACCGCCATCTCTACCGCGTTCTCGAGTTGACGGACATTTCCCGGCCAATCGCAGCGGCTTAAGCGGTCGAGCAGCTCCCCGGGCGCTTTTTTGACCGGTATGCCCTCCTCGCGGCAGATCTTCTCGACAAAATGCGTGGTCAGCAGCGGAATGTCACCCGGCCGCGCGCGCAACGGCGGAGCATCCATCGGCACGACATTGAGCCGGTAGTACAGGTCCTCGCGAAACTTTCCTTCGCGCATTTTCTGAGCCAGGTCGGCGTTGGTAGCCGCGATTACCCGGACGTCCACCTTGATGGTTTCCGAACTACCGAGCTTTTGAAACTCCCGCTCCTGCAAAACCCGCAAAAGTTTGGGTTGCAGCCCGAGGGGCATGTCGCCAATTTCGTCGAGAAACAGCGTCCCCCGGTGCGCCTGCTCGAAGAGGCCGATACGCTGTGTGAACGCTCCCGTAAAGGCTCCCTTGACGTGTCCGAAAAGCTCCGCCTCGAGCAGCGTCTCCGGCACCGCATTGCAATTCACGCACACCATTTCGGAATCTGCGCGATTGCCGGCCGCGTGAATGGCGCGCGCGATCACCTCTTTCCCCGTGCCGGTCTCGCCGGTAATCAGCACCGTGCACTTGCGGCTGGCAACCAGCCGGATCACTTCCACAATCCGCTGCATCTTGAGGCTGCTGCCCACCAGCAGCCTTCGCCAGGGTTCCACTGCCGGCTTCGGTGGCGGGAGCTGTTCGCGTAAATCCTGCAGCGCCCTTTGGCATGCCGCGCCTACTCCGGCGTCATCAACCACCTCAGCCGCGCCGAGTTTCACCAGGCGGACTGCTTCCTCTACCGAAGCGCCGGGCTTCGCGATCACGACGGCACAGGATCGCGCGATCGTGAAGATATTCTCCAGCAGCATTTCCGGCGTCCACTCGCCCATCGGAAAGCGCGCCAGCAGCAGATCGAAACTCTCCGCGTGTAGTTGTTGGAGCGCTTCGACCGGATCTCGTCGAAAGCTGTAACTCATCTCGCGCGGCAGAGGTTCGTCGCTATTCTCCGGAAGGCTGCCGATGCAGAGAGCTTTGAATTGCACGTTCCGACCTCCGCTCTTCCATCGGCCGCAGGCTGTGCATCTTTAAGAAAAAACGCACTTACCACCGCTTTGTATTCCGTGGCTATATCTGCTCTACCACCAGGAATTGTTCGTACTTCCCATCTGGCATTACGTAAACGTTCAACGACACCGTCTTCTTCTCAAACTGCGCGCGATAACTCCGATGCGTCATCCCGCCTCGCAAAGTCTCAGCCTGCTTGGTCACCGACTGCAGCTTCCCCAAAGCGGTCAGAGACGCCTGATAATCCCGCAGCGACAGATCGCTGAAATACGAATTCGCATTGGCCGTGAACAAGGCGCGATCGATGTGCCCCTGCTGCAGGCCCTCGAGAATGCCCCGCACCTGCGACACTTCGCCGCTTGCCGCCATCTCCCGCCCCAGCACGATCTGCGACACGTCACGCGACACTGGGCCAATCAAACTGATGCCGTCCTCGTTCGAAAGCACGATGACCGCCGTATCCTTGGTCGGATACACCGCGTTGCTCGCCAGGAACCCCGACACCTCGCCATTATGCGAAATCACCGGCATGCCGTCCATCTCGCCTACGCTGAGTCCGAGTGCGTAATGCGTCGGTTTGCCGTCGTTGAGTTTCACCTCGCGCGTAAACTCCTCGTACGATTTCGCCGACAGAATGTGCTTCTCGAGGAACGAGATATCCCACCGGGCGAGGTCGGACGGAGTCATGCACAACTCACCCGCGGCAAAATACCAGCCCTCCGCCTCACGCGCGGCGGGTCGCGGCGGACCCAATGCATAGCGCGTATACGCCACCGCGTCCGATGGCTGCTTGGCGGCGAAGCAATCGCCCGCAGTCGTCATGCCCAGCGGTCGAAAGATCTTTTCTCCCAGGAAATCGAGCAGCGATTTGCCGGACACCTTTTCGACGATCGCGCCGGCGAGCACGTAATTGGTATTGCTGTACTGCCAGCGCGTTCCCGGATCGAAGTTGAGAGGTTTTTTCGCCCAACGGTCCAGGACGGCCTCTGGTGTCGTGACCTTGGTCCATTCCGGAATGATGTAATCCTGCGGGGCATAGTCTTCATAGCCGGATGTATGCGAGAGCAGTTGCCGAATGGTGATCTCGCTCGCGCGCGTCAGTTTCGGAAACCACTTCGACACCTTGTCGTCAAGCGACAATTTACCTTGCTCCTGGAGCAGCAGAACCGCGGCTGCCGTGAACTGTTTGCTGATCGAGCCCACCGCATAGCGAGTCGAGACATCGGCCGCGCGTCCTGCGCCGATATCGGCTTTGCCGAATGCCTTGGCATATGCGATTTCATTATTCTGGACCACGGCAACCGAAACGCTGGGAGCGCCGCTTGCCTTAAGAAGTTCCGAGATTTTCTCGTCCAGTTTCGGAGCGAGTGGAGATTCAGCCTTCTGCGCCAGCGCGACAGACGCCGCAATGCCAAGAACTAATAGAATCCGCCGTTTCATATCGCGTTCTCAGCCTATCACGGCAGGGTATTACACAGCTCTTCTTCGCGTCCCGCGTCGATTTTGAGCCTTCTCAAAAAAACGCCGGCGAAACTGCCTACGCCACCGCGGTCTCAGCATAGGCCCACTGTTTTGGATTGAAGACTGCTAAACAAGCCACGCCTTGTTCTCCCCGCTCCCAGGGAGTAAACTGGCAGCCAAAAGGGGTCTCAATGAGCCGTTTTGTTTCCGCGGCCGCCGCATTACTTTGCGCCCTCGCCGCAAATGCCCAGGTCTCCGTTCGCGAACCCGCAACCAAGGCCTACCTGGCCGCCGGTAAAACCACCATCTCACTCGCACTCCGCAACACAGCGAGCCAGCCGCTTCAAGCCATCGTCCTGCTCGAATGGCTCGGACCAGACAACAAACGCCACGACTTCGCGCGAACCGAAAAACCCATTCCGTGTGGCGATTCCTCGCTCGAAATCGCCCTGCCGCTTACCGATAAATTCGATCCTCTCGTGGAGAGACTGCGCTATGACATCCAGCCCTCCGCTCCGAACTACACCGCATTTCTTCGGTTCCAAGCCGCCTTTAGCCTCCCCACTATCGCCGGGCACGCCTTCGCCATTAGCGTTCTCGCCACCCAAACGCTTCAACCCGGAAAGCAACGGGACATAACCGTTCTCACATTTCATCCGGTCAGCGGCCTGCCTGTGAGTGGCGTGCAAGTTTCCAGCGGAAAGACCACCGCCGTCTCCGATCGGAACGGCATCGCCATTCTCCCTGTCGCTGTCCCATCCGGCCAAGACGACGACCCGGAACTTCAGATCGATGCGCACCTGGGAGATTACCACCAACACGGCTCCGTGACTCCTACCGCTTCCACGAAGGACAACGTCCGCATTTATACCGACAAACCGCTCTACCAACCCGGCCAGACCGTGCATGTACGCATCCTCGCCCTGAGCGCCGCGGGTCCCGTCCGTGCGAATACCGAACATCAGGTCCGCATCGTCAACGAAAACGACGAACCGCTGCACACTGAGACCCTGACAACCTCGCGCTTCGGAATTGCGGCCACGGATTGGGAGATTCCGCCTAACGCCAAAGCCGGTGAGTACAAGATCGAGGTCGAACGCGACGGCCTGGATTTGCCGTTTACGCGATCGATCGAAATCCGCCGTTACGAACTGCCTTCATTCCGGGTAGCCGCCGCCTCGGCTCGCCCGTACTACCTGCTGCACCAACAGCCGGAAATTGAAATTCATGCCGCCTACCTTTTCGGAAAACCGCTCCCCAACGCTGTGGTCCGCATCAGCGAACCCGGCGGTAATCGGGTAGCGGAAGGCAAGCTGGATACAAGCGGAACCTACCGAGCGACTCTCAAAGCGACAACGGAACTTCCCGACGCCGTGAAATTCCAGGACCGTCACTTCACCGCATTCGTTACAGATCCCACCACCAATCGCACCGAACAGCGTGAATTTGACGTTCGCATCTCGCGCAGCCCGCTGCACATTTACGTCGCGAAGCAGGAGTTGACTCCCACCAACAGGCGGCTCTACGTCGTCGTCGATTCTCCCGATGGATCACCGGCAAAAACAGGTGTACAGCTTCTCAGCGGTCAACGGGTGCTGGCCTCGGCGGCCACCAATCGTTTCGGTGTCGCCAGGATCGAGTTTCCCAAGGGTACTGACGACAATGTCTACATAGTCGCCACCGCGCCGGATGGAACCTCGGCAAAAGAAGCCGTTCCCGCGACCGCGGACGATACGGACCTCTGGCTCGACACCGGCCGCATTCTATATCGCCCCGGCCAAGATATTCAATGCCACATTGCTTCCACGGGCAGGCGCACACCCGTCGTGCTGCTCGCCTGGAACAGCGCGGGAGAAGTCGTCTACTCCCGCAGCCTCGCGCTTGCGAACGGCGAAGCCGCCGTTGCGATCCCGCATACAGCCCGCTCCGGCCGCGTACTCTCGCTGGCAGTTGTTTCGACCGACGGGCGCGCCTCCGCTACGCGAATCGTGATCTTCCCGGGGCCCGATCAATTCACGTTGCACGCCATCCCCGCAAAGGCCACTTACCGACCCGGCGAGACCGCGACCGTCCGATTCCAAAGCTCCAGCCCGTCCGCACTGGGAATTGCCATCGTGGATCAGAGCGTACTCGAGCGTGCCGCGACCGACAGCGCCTTCCATCGAGCCAATTGGTTTGACGACGAAGATTCGGGCGCGAGTATTGCAGGTCTTACGCAGGACGATCTCCTGAACCTCGATCCTGCGAATATCGACGAGGACTTGCAGCTCCTGGCGGCCGCCATGTTGCCCGATCCGCTCTTGTTCAATTCCGCCGCCGCCGGTCTCCAGGTCCAGCGTCGCGCGTTTGAGGCAGCAGGTGCCCAGGCACTCGCCCGCGTCAGGGAGCAACTCGACCAACACTACATCGACAGTCTCGACTATCCCACCGACCAGCCCGGCCTCAACAATCTTCTGGGTCCCGCCTACACCTACTGGACAGATCCTTGGATGCGCCCCTGGTACACCCGCTTCACGACCGAAGGTCCATATAGCGTGCTCCGCTTCCTGAGCGCGGGCCCCGACAAGCAGCAGGACACCTCCGACGACTACACCGCGCTCGAAATCCGGCGCCGCTGGTTCGCCAGTTTTGAGGCGCTCATTCGCGGACTCCTCAAAGCGTTCCCCGATAACCCCGCCACGCCGCAGGAATTCGTTCAGGCTCTGGACGAAGCGGGTATTCGTTTCACGGCCTTACGGGACCCTTGGGGGAGTCCCTTGCACGTTGCAATCACTTACTACCAGGCTCAGCGACGCGTCCAAATTCGCAGTGCGGGCCCCGATCATACCTACGGCACGGCGGATGATTTCACCGTCGCCGAGTTTGTGGGCTCTTACTTCGCAACCACTTCCGCGAAGATCAGCGCCGCCGTTACTGCAATGAAGGAGTTCCCCACAACACCGTCGCAAGCGCACGCGAAACTGCTGGACGCCGGCATCGATTTCGATGCACTGCGCGACCCCTGGGGAAGGCCTTACTACATCACTGTGGAGACCCGGCAGGCGTACGGCGACTTTATCAGCATCTACAACTATTCCGAATATCAAGGTACACCCGAACAACGCAGGCAGTTGAGCCCGATCAAACAGACGTTTCGTTCCCTGGAAATACGTAGCGCCGGCGAAGACGGCATTGCCGGCACCTACGACGATTTCGCGCTGACTACTCTCACGCGCCGCCTGGATGAACAGGCTCCTGCGCCCCGCATGGCTGCGTCCCCGAATCCGCCCACGCCGGAAGTTCCCGGAACCGGAACCATCGCGGGTACGGTAACCGACGCCAGCGGCGCTGTGATCCCGAACGCGCGAGTAACTCTGAACGATACCTACATCACCGAAGCGGACATGCAGGGGCGCTATGTCTTCAAGGGAGTGAAGCCCGGAGACCATCGCCTCAAATTCGAGAGCCCGGGATTTCAGATGCACGTCATCGATCGCGTCCCGGTGGCTGCCGATCACGTCACACAGGCCGATACGGTTTTAAACGTCGGTAGCCTGTCCGAAACGGTCGAAGTGACCGCCATGACCATGACTTTCGCCCGCGCCATGAGCGTTTCAAACGGAGCCTTGCTCTCCATCTCCACACCCAGAGTGCGCGAATATTTCCCCGAAACTCTCTATTGGCAGCCGGAACTGATCACCGACAGCACCGGCGCTGCTTCGGTTCGCGTCAAGCTGGCCGATTCCATTACCAACTGGCGGGTTGCGGCAATCGCATCCACGGAGGATGGCCACATTACCGAAACCACAACCGATATCCGCGCTTTTCAACCTTTTATGGTGGACCTCGACGTACCGCCAGTGCTCACCGCGGGTGACGAAATCGACTTGCCGGTGCCGGTTCGAAACTATCGGGAACAAGCCGAGAAGGTGCGGGTTTCCGCAGTGCTTCCACACCAGATTTCGGTTCGTGGAAACATCGATCAGCCACCGCAAATCGCGCCGTCTTCATCGGCCAATGCCACTGTTCCCTTACGGGCGGAGTCACCAGTCGAAAGCGGCCGGGTGCGCGTCACCGGGATCGGAAACGCCGCATCGGATGCCATCGAGAAGCCCGTTTCCATCCACCCTGACGGAGAGCGTCACGACCTTACCGTAAACGGGGTTGCCCGCGAAGGGGCGCCGTTGCATATCGAAATTCCAAGCGCCGTCATCGCCGGCAGCCTTCAGGCCGAAGTGAAGTTCTATCCGTCGCTTTTGTCACGGCTGCTCGAATCCATGGCATCACTGTTGACTCGCCCCGACGGCTGCGGCGAGCAGACCATCTCATCCACGTATCCGAACCTCATGTTCCTGCGCGCCATGAAAAACGCGCACCTGGAGCACGAACGGCTGCAGGCCCGAGCCATGAAGAATCTCGTTTCCGGTTACCAGCGGCTGTTGGGTTACCAGTCCGATGGCGGAGGGTTTACGTATTGGGGACACGGCGAGCCTGATATTGCCCTGACCTCATATGCCGTACGCTTTCTTACCGACGCCAGGGATTTCATTGCTATCGATGACGATCGCCTCGCTACCGCACAGCGCTGGTTGAAGGCCCAGCGTTCCCCGGAGCCGTCCGTCGAGGCGCTTCGCGTTCGCGCCGGGCGCCCCGACGACATCGACCGGACGCTCGGCGACCTGGCGCGCCAGGCCGCGAAACTCGACGATCCCTATTCCATCGCTGTTTTCGCGCTCGCCGCCATGGATGCCGGCAAAAAAGATGTGGGGCGGCAAGCCATCGGACGGCTATGTACGCTGTCCCAGGATGAGCAGGGCGCGGCGTTCTGGAGCCTTCGCGCGAACACACCCTTCCACGGCTGGGGACGTTCCGGACAGGTCGAGACCACCGCATTGGCGGTCTCCGCGCTCGCTCACTGGCGCAAAACCGAAGGCGGCGATCAAAACATTGACACCCTGATCGATCGAGGCGTCCTCTTCCTTTTGAAGAATTCGGACCGCTCTGGCGCCTGGGCAACGACACAATCCACCGTCCGTGTGCTGGACGCCCTTCTGGATGTCTGGTCGGGAGTCGATGTGCAGAAACCGCTGACCGTCACCGTGCTCGTGAACAACGTCAAGGCCGGCACGGTCTCAATCCCGGCTGCCAGGGAGGTACGCGGACCCCTCACCCTCGATATATCGCAGTTCGTCCATCCAGGGACCGCCAGCGACATCTCCTTCGCGGGAACAGCGTCTTCCCTGGTTCAAGCGCAAATCAATGCGGCCTGGTACGAGACCTGGAAGGCGCCGCGATCCGCCAAGAATCTGTTGCTTGACACGAAGTGCACCCCCGGCAGCGTGGCCGTGAACGAACCGGTCACCTGCGACATTTTGTTGTCGCGGCCATCGTTTCGAGGCTACGGTATGGTGATCGCGGAAATTGGCCTGCCGCCCGGAGCGGATGTAGACCGTGGAACTCTGTCGAGCGTCCTGGAAGATCCCAAAAGCGGAGTGGACTCCTTCGAAGTCGCGCCTGACCACGTGACCTTTTACATTTGGCCCAGAGCGGCGGATTCAAAATTCCACTTCGTGTTTCGCCCGCGCTTCCCCATGAAAGCCCGCTCGGCCGCTTCCTTGGCCTACGACTACTACAATCCCGACGAGCAGGTAGTCATCGCTCCGCCCATTTTCACGGTGCGGTAAACCCAGGAGTCTGGTTTCTGCGGAAGGGTGGAGCGGCCATTCAGCCTGCGTTTGGACTTCACCGAGAAAGGACAGGCGAAACCGGCTGCCACACCTTTAATCCCCGCTGCTGTGCGAAGCAGGGCGGTTTCGCATGCCTATGGACCTCACGAGACAGGTCCGAAGCAAAGCTCTAATCCATAATCGGTCTCGTCGGCTGGCGCCGCCTCACCCGTGGTGGGATAGTCAGAGGAATCTCGAGCGCATCGACTTGTTGCGCCGCAAGCGCTCGCAGGTGAGCGCGCATTTGTCTGCGACGCTCCCGCTTCAGATACAGATATAGCTGACGCCAGTAGGTTGACGTAACGTTCATAAGTGCAGAGTTCTGATTGGGAACTTCTGGCTATGAGACGCCAAACCGGGCCATGTCATTTCTTCATAATCACGCAAAAGTTACGCGACTTGCCCGTACGCCTCATTTTCACCTTCCTAAGCCAACCTCCCTCTGGACCGAACCCGCCCTACGCGCTATGCTATACGTCATTGACCGCTGGTACCCAGACCATGCAACGAACTATCAATCTCACCATCAACGGCAAAAAATACTCCCACGCCGTGGAGCCACGACTGCTCCTCATCCACTATTTGAGGGAGGTTGTCGGCCTCACCGGCCCCCACATTGGCTGTGAAACCTCACTTTGCGGCGCCTGCACCGTCCAGGTGGACGGCAAAGTCATCAAGAGCTGCTCAATGTTCGCGGTCCAGGCCGACGGACGCGAAGTCGTCACCATCGAAGGCCTTGCCAAGGACGGCCAACTCGATCCCATGCAGCAGGCCTTTTGGGACGAGCACGCCCTCCAGTGCGGTTTTTGTACCCCCGGGATGATCATGACCGCCAAGCAGGTGCTTGAACGCAATCCCAACCCCACAGCCGAAGAAATCCGCCACGGACTGGACGGTAACCTCTGCCGTTGCACCGGTTACCAGCATATTGTCAACGCCGTCAAAACGGCCGCCGCGAAGGCAGGAGCGTAACATGGGCACCCCGACCATTACGAAAACCGAGAAGCTCGTCGGCAAGCGCATCAAACGCCGCGAAGATCCCCGCCTGATCACCGGCACCGCAACATATGTAGATGACATCCAGATGCCGGGCATGCACCACGCCTGCATCGTCCGCAGCCCTCACGGCGCCGCCAGGATTAAATCGATCAACGTCGCCCCGGCGGCCGAACTCCCCGGAGTCGTCGCCGTCTACACAGGACGCGACACCGAAGGCGTCGGACCGGTCCCCTGCGGCGCTTCCCTGCCCGGACTTCGAGTCCCGCACCACCATATCCTGGCCGTTGATCGCGTTTACTTCGTCGGACATCCCGTCGCGGTTGTCGTCGCCACCGACCGCTACATCGCCCGGGACGCCGTCGACCGCATCGAAATTGAATATGAACCTCTGCCCACGGTCACCGACGTGGAAAAAGCGCTCGCCGAAGGCGCCCCGGCCGTCCATCCCGAATGGCCCGACAACACCGCCTTCAAATACCACCAGGAAGGCGGCGACGTCGACACGGCATTTAAGGATGCGGAAGTCGTCGTAAAGCAACGCATTACCAGCCAGCGCCTGATCCCCGCCTCAATGGAGACCCGCGGAGTAGTCGCCGACTGGCGCTCGGGCGACAAGGCCCTGACGATCTACTCCTCCACCCAGATTCCGCACCTTATGCGCACCCTCGTGGCGCAGATGCTCGGTCTGCCCGAAAACCGGCTCCGGGTGGTCACCCCCGAAGTCGGCGGAGGATTCGGCAGCAAATTGAACGTCTACGCCGAAGAAGCTCTCATGGGATTTGTCGCCATGAAGATCGGCAAACCGATCAAATGGATCGAATCCCGCCGCGAGAACTTCATGTGCACCATCCACGGCCGCGGCCACGTCGACTATTACGAAGTCGCCGCCAAACGCGACGGCACGATCCTCGGCATTAAGCTGAAGCTGATCCAGGATCTCGGCTCCTACCACCAGCTTCTGACCCCCGCCATCCCGACTCTTTCGGTCCTGATGATGCCCGGCCTATATAAATGCCAGAACGTCCGCGCCGACATCATCGGCGTGTTCACCAACGCGGTCCCAACCGACGCCTACCGCGGAGCGGGCCGGCCCGAAGCAACCCACGGTATCGAGCGGATGGTCGACATCCTCGCCGCCGAGCTGAAAATGGACCCCGCCGAGATCCGCTTCAAGAACTTCGTTCCCAACGAAGCGTTCCCGTACGCCACCGCCACCGGCCTGAGCTATGACAGCGGCAACTATGCGGCGCCGCTCGAAAAGGCGCTCAATCTGGTGAGCTACACCCAGCTCCGCCAGGAGCAGGACGAAGCCCGGAAAGCAGGCCGCCTGATGGGTATTGGCATCTCCACATACGGCGAAATCTGCGCCATCGGCCCGTCGCCGGCCACGCCCGCCGGAGGTTGGGAAAGCGCAACCGTCAAAATTGAGCCGTCCGGCAAGGTCACGGTCATGACCGGTGCCTCGCCCCATGGCCAGGGCGAGGAGACGACCTTCGCGCAAATAGCCGCTGATGAGCTCGGCGTCGGAATCGATGACGTGCTCGTCCTCCACGGCGACACGGCAATCGTCCAGTACGGCATCGGCACGTTTGGAAGCCGGGGCACTGCCATCGGCGGTACGGCGATGTACTTCGCCATCCAGGACCTGAAACAGAAGATCAAGAAATATGGAGCGATGCTGCTGGGTTCCGAAGACGTCTCCTACTCCGAAGGCAAGTGCATTGACAATGCGACCGGCAAATTCAAGACGCTGGCCGAAATCTCCGCCGCATCCTATCGCGCCATGAAGCTGCCGCCCAACACCGAACCCGGCCTGGTCGCCACCCACTTCTGGGAACCGCCCAATTTCACCTTCCCCTTCGGCGCGCACATCGTCGTTACGGAAGTAGATAAGGATACCGGCGGAATCGACATCAAGCGCTACGTTGCCGTAGACGATTGCGGCAAGATCATCAACCCCTTGATCGTTGATGGCCAGGTACATGGCGGTGTCGTCCAGGGCCTCGGCCAGGCCATGTGCGAACACGCCGTCTACGACGACGACGGCCAGCTTGTTACGGGCGAGTTTATGGATTATGCCATGCCGAAAGCCAACATGATTCCGTGGATCGAAAGCGATCACACCGAAACGCCATCCCCGGTCAATCCGCTCGGCGTAAAAGGTGTTGGCGAAGCCGGCACTATCGGCTGCTCGCCCGCGATCGTAAATTCGGTTGTCGACGCGCTAAGCCCGCTCGGCGTCCGGCACATCGATATGCCGCTCGCGCCCGAAAAGATCTGGAAGCTCGTCCAAGCTGGAGGTCAGGCATGATTCCACAGAACTTTGACTACGCCGCGCCCACCTCCTTGCAGGAAGCGCTCGGACTGCTCGCCAATGAGAACGCAAAGCCGCTCGCGGGCGGAATGAGCCTGATTCCGCTGATGAAATTCCGCTTCGCGACCCCCGAACAGATCGTCGACCTCGGACGGCTCCCGGATTTGAATTCCGTTCGCGAAGAAAACGGCGAACTCCATATCGGGGCGATGGCAACCCACTACGAAATCGAAAGCTCGCCGCTGATCCGCAGCAAATGTCCGCTCCTGGCGCAAACGGCGGCGTCGATCGGCGACGTTCAAGTGCGCAATATGGGAACCATCGGCGGAAGCTGTGCCCACGCCGACCCCGCCGCGGACTACCCCGCTGCCCTTTTCGCGCTCGACGCCAAGTTCAAGCTCGCCAAAGCAGGCGCCGAACGAACGGTGCCGGTGGAAGAGTTCTTTGTCGATACGTTCAGCACCGCGCTCGAGCCGGGCGAGATCATCGTTGAGGTGATTGTCCCGGTCGAGGCTTCATCCACCGGGACCAGTTATCAAAAGATGGCCCACCCCGCCTCCGGATTCGCGGTTGTCGGGGTCGCCGTCCGCCTCGGCCAGGGGCTGACCCGCGTCGGCGTCACGGGACTCGCCGGCAAGGCTTTCCGCGCCAACGCCGTCGAGGAGCACCTGGACCCCTCCAAAATCGCCGAAGGCGTCTCGCCAAACTCCGACCTTTTCGCTTCCGCGGAATATCGCACTCAACTGGCCCGCATCTACGCCGCTCGCGCAATTAAGGAAGCCCAGTCGAGGACGAGTTGAAAATCGCGGGAAACTACAGCCTTCCCGTGCCAAAGGAGAAGGCGTATACGCTTCTCCAGGACCCGGTGATTCTTGCCAAATGCATGCCGGGAACCGATCGACTCGATAAAATCGGCGACGATCACTACGAAATGAAAATGAAGATGGTGATCGCCGCCATCTCCGGCTCGTTCGATGGCAAGGTCCGTATCGCCGACCAGAACCCGCCGGACAGTTTTCGCCTTATTGTCGAGGGTTCCGGAAAAATCGGATTCATGAAGGGCGAAGGTGTCCTGAAGCTCTCTTCCCAGAGCGACACGACCGATGTCGCTTTTGAGGGTGATGTTCACATTGGAGGCAGTATCGCCGCGGTTGGCCAGCGCCTCCTCGACAGCACTTCGAAACTGATCATCAAGAAGTTTTTCGAGAAACTCACCGTTGCAGCCAAGGAGCAACCCGCATGATACGAAAGCTGGCAATCATCCTTCTTTTCACGCTTCCGGCATTTTCCGCCGAGAAAGAGGTCATCGCGGTCGTGCAGGCTTTATTCGACGGCATGGCTGCCCACGATGCCGCCGCGATCAGCGCTACGATGCTGCCCGACGCCCGCCTGGTCGCCGTGCAGGACAGCGGCGCCGCCACGTCCGTCTCGCGTGACGATTTCGCCACGCGCATCGGCGGGGCAAAGGGCGACTATCTCGAACGGATCTGGGAACCGAAGGTCCTGATCAAGGGTCGCATCGCCCAGGTGTGGGCCGAGTACGACTTCCATCTCAACGGAACCTTTAACCACTGCGGTATCGATTCAGTTAGCCTACTCGAAACGAAGGATGGCTGGAAAATCTCCGGGATCAGCTACACCTCGGAAAAGACAAATTGCGCGCCCAGCCCGCTCGGCCCGCCCAAGAAGTGATTTGACTCATTTCTGCGTTCAATAGCGCAGGGTCGCGCCGCCTGGTAGCGCCGCCTTTAGGCGGTAGAGCAAAATGGTGCTGGCCCTCAGCATGCTCCCACCCTGGAGGGAGCAACTATATGCAGGTGCAGCAGGTCATGTCCGCAAACGTGACGTTCTGCCGCTTGGGCAGCAACCTGGCAGCCGCCACCGAACTGCTGTGGACCATGGATGTCGGAGCGCTGCCCGTCGTCGATGACGGCGGCAACGTCCTGGGCATCGTAACCGATCGGGATATTTGCATTGCTCTGGGCACTCGCAACGTGCCGGCAAGTGACGTCCTCGTCGACGACGTCATGGCGAAAGAAGTCTGGACCTGTCGGCCGGATGATGACATGGCCGACGTTTTGAGACTGATGGGGGACGCGCAGGTTCGCCGCTTACCAGTAATCGACGATCACGAGAAACTTTGCGGCATTGTCTCACTCAACGACCTGGCGCTTCATACCGGAATCGGCAAAACTGAAGTCACCGGTATCGATATTCTCGCGGCGCTGGTTACAATTTGCGCCCCGCACACAGAACGGTCGCATGCCGCCATAGCAGCAGGTTAGTGGAACTTTTCGCGCCGGAAACGCAATGCAGGCTACAGTACTGTCATGACATTGCGAAACGGGCGATTCTCAAAGGTCTTTTTGTCTCTGGCGTTAGCTGCGGGGTGGCAGGTTTCGGCTCAGAACCTGGTGTGGGACAACAGCGGCAACGGCCTCTTACAAGGTCAATATAATTTCCGTCACGTCATCTATGTTCCCGGATACGACCAGTATGGCGATTTGTCTGAAGCGGTCGTAGCGTACGGAGCTTTCAATTTCGACGGGAATGGTGGTTACTCGCTCAGCGGAACGTATCTCGACGCGGGCGCGGGCACCATTCAGCAGTTCTCAACAACAGGAACTTACTCCATCTCGGCCAGCGGCCTGGGAAGCATCAGCAGCCCGGTGTCGCAAGGGGATTCGATCTACGGCCTCGTTTCCAAAGGGGTCTTCATCGGCAGCAGCACGGAGAATCAGTTAGGCTACAACGACCTGTTCATCGCAGCCCAATCCGCATTTCCTGCGGCCACGACTTCCGCGCTCCAGGGGACTTACTGGGTCGCGTCGATGGATGCCGATGGCCTGGTTCAGGATAGCCTCGACACATTTTTCCAAATCAATGCGGACGGCCAGGGCAACATTGGAACCGTCAACGTGACCGGTTTTGTCGCCGGAAACGGCCCAACTGCCATGACGCAGTCTCTCTCGGGGGTTCGCTACTCAATCAGCAACGGAGTAGGAACTTTGGCGCTAGGAGGTTCGAGTTCGGGCTTGATAGCCGGCAACAAACTGTTTTACATATCGCCGGACGGGAATTTTATCTTCGGTGGGTCTGCAAACGGAATCGATATGTTTGCCGGTGTTCGCGTACCTTCCGGAGGCACCAATTATTCGGGTTTGTACTACCAGGCTGGAATGCTCGCCGACAGCTCAACGTTCAATCTCGGATACGGCGATACCCAGAGTTACTACGGTGCGCTCAACGCAAACGCCGGAGCCATCATCGGACACCAGCGGTTGAAATCCTACTTCTCCGGGACATCCGATTACACCTACGACGATAACTACGTCCAGAATTCCGATGGCAGCTACACCGACTCGTACTCTTTGATGAAGTACATGGTCGGGGCCGGCGGGGCGATTCGGGTCGGGTTCGGTTTAGCGCCGTATCTCGGAATCAACATAGGTCTGCAAGCGCCCACGTTCAATCAACCCGGAGTGTACCTGAACCCGACCGGCGTCCTCAATGCCGCCAGTTCCGCTCCGTTCACGTCCGGAATCGCCCGTGGCGAGTTGATCACGCTCTATGGCAGCAACCTGGCCCCCGACACGTTGAGCGACGCAGACGTCCCCCTCGACACGACCTTCGACGGTGTACAGGTGATGATTAACAACCGCCCGGCGCCAATCTACTCGGTCAGCCCGAATCAGGTGTCTGTCGTGGTGCCATTTGCCACCGAGTTGACTCTCGCCCAGATCCAGGTCATTAACAATGGGGTGCCGTCGAACACCGTTACGGTCTACATGGATGTGACCGCTCCAGGGGTATTCACTTCCGGAAACGGCCTAGGCCACGCTGTGGCGACCCACTCGGATTACACTGCAATCACGAGCGACAGCCCCGCGGTACCAGGCGAAACCATCGCGATCTACGTGACCGGCCTGGGAGACGTGACACCGCCGAATCCCGACGGCGCGCCCGGGTCCTCGGTTTCGCCGTACACGATCGCCACAAACACGATCGCCGTTTCAATTGACGGTCAGCCCGCAAACGTCGGATTTGCCGGCATGACGACAATATCAGCGGGTCTTTACCAGCTCAACGTAACTGTCCCGAGCGGCATTCATTCGGGCGATGTCTATGTGGACATATACGGGCCCGACTCCCACAACTCCGAGGCCACTATCCCGATCGGAAGCGGTCCGGGGACCATTGCCGCCGCGGTGAAACCCGCTCACGGGACTCAATCTCGTTCGAGCCGTCGCAGCAAGACCACTGTTTCTTCGCATCGGCCTCGGTAGGCTTTCCGGCGTTCCTGCGGCGATTGCGGTTTCGGTAAACGTAACGGGCGTATCGACACCGGCCGCGGTCGCTGTAATGGTGATGTCGCCTTCGTTATCGCCGAGCGTCACGGTAGTGGCCGCCGACCCGTCGTTTAACGTCACGGAAACCAACGGAGAAATAACCGCCCCACTCGATGTCGTTTCGGCGAACGTCACCGGAACGCCCAGCACCGGAACGCCGTTCGCATCCAGAACCTGGACGATCAACGACTCCGGAAGCGCGCTATCCACTGCGGCGCTCTGGCCGTCTCCGCTCACGATGCTGACCGTAGTGGGCGTCTGGGGAATGGGCGTGAGTTTGCGAACGCGGTCGTTCAAAGCATCGCTGACATACACGTTTCCGTCGGCGTCCAACGCGAGGCGGAACGGGTTCAGTTGCGCGTTTGAGGCGATACCGCCATCGCCGAGTGCAGGAACGGCGAGTCCGCTGCCGGCAATCGTGTAGATGTATCCGTTGACGACCTTTCTCACAACGGAGTTGCCGAAATCGGCGATATAGAGGTTCCCGGCGCTGTCAACGGCGACGCCCGTGGGTAGAAAAAGCTGTGCTGCGGTAGCCAAACCGCCGTCGCCGGAATAGCCCGGTGTGCCGTCGCCCACAAGGGTTGTGATGGTGCCATCGGGCCCAATCATGCGGATTCGGTTGTTCACCTGGTCGGCGATGTACAGATTGCCACTGGCATCGGCGGCAATATCGAAAGGATCCATACCTGCATCGGTGGCCGCACCGCCGTCGCCGCTGAAGTTAGGGTCGCCATTGCCCGCAATGGTGGAGACTCCACCCGTCGGGTCGACCCTGCGAACGTTGTTGCTGCCATAATCGGCCACATAGACGTTGCCGGAGGGGTCCGCCGCAATGCCGGTGGGTTCCTGTATCCGTCCCGCGGCAAGCACACTTGTCGCCCCGCTCGGCGTCATTTTGAGCACGTTGGGATAGTCGTCAGTCACATAGAAGTTGCCGCTCTGATCGACGGCTACGCCGGTTGGACTGGAGCCCACGAGTTTGCCAAAATTCGCGATGCTGCCACCCTCGGTAAAAAGCCGCGTTTCGAGGTTGGCGCTGTCGGCGATCAACAAGCGTTTTGAGCCGTCAATCGCAAGACCTGCTGGAAGATTGAGAAATGCCGCACTCGCAGGGCCGCCGTCGCGAATATCCGTTCCCGCGATGGTGGTAATCACGCTTGCGCTCACCTCGCGGATCCGCGCGTTTCCACGATCGGCGAAATAGACGTTTTGCATAATGTCAATGACCATGCCGGCCGGGGCATTGAGCTGGGCCTTGAGGGCTGGTCCATTGTCACCGGAATAACCAGTTGTACCAGCGCCTGCGTGCGTGTGGATGATGCCGGTCGCGAGATCGACCCGGTCGATGAGGTCGCGATTGTAATCGGAGATGTAGAGTTCCGCGCCCGCCGAATCCACTGCGATCCCGAGCGGCACCATCACCGCGCCTGTCGCGGGCAAGCCGTCGCCAATAGTGCCGTAGTTGCCGGCGCCCGCCACCAGGCTAAGATTCCCGGAGGTGTCGATTTTCAAAACGCGATAGTTGTATATGTCAGCCAAATAGAGATTGCCGGTGGGATCGAGCGTCATGGCAATCACGATCCCGAGCTCTGAGCCCGCTGCCGGTCCCGGACCCGTATAGCCGCGCTGGTTGCCGCCGGCGATCGTGGTGATGGTTCCGCTGGAATCCACTTTGCGAATGCGCTGGCCGCCGTTGCCGATATCGGAGATGTAGAGTATCCCCTTGGAATCGACAGCCACAGCGAGCGGCACCATGGAGGCATTAAGCGCCGAGCCCTTGTCTCCGGAAGAGCCCGGAGTACCGTTTCCGGCGACGGTGGAAATTATCCCATTGCTCGCGACGCGGCGTACGCAGTTATTGCCCTGATCGGCAATGTAGAGATTGGCGCCCGCATCGAGAACGATGTTGGCTGGAGAATTCAGCTGGGCGGTCTTAGCTTTTCCCCCGTCTCCCGAAAAACCGGGCATTCCGGTTCCGGCATAAGTACTGATGATTCCCGCGGCGCTGACGCGCCGAATGCGATGATCCAGTTTGTCCGCGATGTAAATATTCCCGCCGGCATCAATGGCGACGGAAGCAGGATCGCGAAGAGGAGCGCTGGTGGCAGGGCTTCCGTCTAATAACCTGTCGGTGCCCGCAATTGTGGAAATGGAATAGGATTGCGACCACCCGCAAATAGCAAATGCAAGTGGAAGCAATACTATGCAAGGACTGCTTTTCATAACAAAGAAAGATTATTGTACACCTTAATTCCTTCCCCTGATCTGTATTTTTCAGGCGCCTCCGGTGGGGATACAATAAGCTGAACCTTATCAACAAACTATGGCCAGCGCTATGTCCCATGCGATTGACACGTTCGTGCAGGTGAACGAAAACCGGCTCCTCGATGAGCTTAAGGATCTGCTACGGATTCCGAGTATCAGCACGCTCCCCGAACACAAGCCGGACATCGCGCGGGCCGCGGAGTTCATCGCCGGCAGCCTGCGTAATATCGGCATGGAAAATGTCGAGATCATCCCCACCGATTGCCATCCGTTGATATATGGGGAATGGCTGCATGCGCCGGGTAAACCGACGGTGTTGTGCTATGGCCATTACGACGTCCAGCCGCCCGATCCGCTGGAGCTGTGGAAGACGCCGCCGTTCGAGCCGGATGTCCGCGACGGCAACATCTACGCGCGGGGATCGGCTGACGACAAGGGCCAGATGTATATGCACATCAAAGCCGTCGAAGCCTTGCGCGCGGCCAATGGCTCGCTTCCCATCAATATCAAATTCCTGATCGAAGGCGAAGAGGAAGTGGGCGGCGCCAGCATTTCGAAATATGTCGTTGAGAATCCGAAGAAACTTGCGGCCGACGTGGCGCTGGTTTCCGATTCCGCGCTGTACGCAGAAGGTTTGCCGACGCTGTGCATTGCGTTGCGCGGGTTGGTCTACATGGAAGTCGAAGCCAAGGGTCCGGCTCGCGACCTGCATTCGGGTTTGTACGGCGGCGTGGCGCCGAACGCAGTCTGGGGGCTCATCGAACTGCTGTCGAAGTGCAAGGATGCCGGCGGGCATATCCAGATTCCCGGCGTTTATGACGATGTCACGCCGCCCTCGGCTCAGGAGAAAGCGAGTTGGGAAGCGCTGCCTTTCGACGAGCAGGCGTTCCTCAAGAACGAGGTGGGCTCCTCAGGGTTGGTCGTCGAGCCGGGGTTTTCGGTTTTTGACGCCACCTGGGCCCGTCCCACGTTTGAGGTTCACGGCATCGCGGGCGGCTTTACGGGCGCGGGTCAGAAAACCGTAATCCCCGCCACTGCGACGGCGAAAGTCAGCTTCCGGCTGGTTCCGAACCAGAAACCTGAAAAGGTGATCGAAGCCTTCCGGACGTTCCTGAAAGACAATGCGCCGAAGGGCGTTCAGATCGAGTTGCGGGTCCTGAGCGCGAATCCCGCGATTATGGTGAACGCCGACCACCCCGCCATCCACACGGCCGCGGAAGTGTTTGGCAACGTGCTTGGCCGGCCAACCGTCTTCATTCGCGATGGCGCCTCGATTCCCGTGGTCGGCGACTTTGCGAACAGCCTGGGGATCCCCACCATCCTCATGGGATTTGGCCTTCCCGACGATGGATTACATTCACCCAATGAAAAGTATCGCCTCGAAAACTACTACGTCGGGATAAAGACCATAGCCCACTTTTTCGAGGAATACGGAAAGTGACGTTGTAACTCTCTGGCCACTCAAGTTTACGAACCCGCCACGCCTTCTGAGAGCGTAGCTCGCTCGGCGGGAATCGTGTCGGCCGCGGTCTTCTCCTCGCGCATCACCGGTTTGATTCGAGAGAAGGTGATGGCGCACTACTTCGGCGCCGGGTTCGTCTACGATGCCTTCCTGCTGGGCTTCCGCATTCCGAACCTGACCCGTGACCTGTTCGCCGAAGGCGCACTGTCCTCGGCGTTCGTGCCTATTTTCACCCAGACCTTGGCTTCGAAGGGCAAGAAAGAAGCCGCCGCGCTGTACAATCTGGCGGCCACGGGCCTGATCCTGATCGTCGGCGCATTTTGCGCTCTCGGCGTGGTCTTTAGTCCGTTGCTTGTCGAATTGCTGGCCCCCGGCTTCCACCAGGTGCCCGGCAAGTTCGAACTCGCCGTCCACCTAACGCGCATCATGTTCCCGTTCCTGCTGCTGGTGGCCCTGGCCGCCCAGGCCATGGGCGTCCTAAATGCCTGCAACCGGTTCGGCGTGCCGGCTACGGCGTCGACGTTCTTCAATATCGGTTCGGTGATCTTCGGGTTGATCGCGGGGTTCGTTGCCGGACCGTTCCTTGGCATCGCTCCTATCACAGGCATGGCGATTGGGGTTGTGTTCGGAGGCGCGCTCCAACTGCTGTGGCAGATGCCCGCCCTGCATCAGGCGGGTTTCCGCTTCCGTTGGGCGGTGGATTGGAATCACCCCGCGCTGCGGAAGATCTTCGTCCTGATGGGCCCCGCTATCCTCGGGAATGCGGCCGTGCAGATCAATGTCATGGTGAACACCAACTTTGCTTCGCGGATTCCCGGGAACGGGCCGGTAAGCTGGTTGGGGTTTGCGTTCCGATTCATGCAGCTTCCGTTGGGGCTTTTCGGCGTGGCCATCGGATCGGCCATGTTGCCTTCCATTTCTCGCAGCGCTGGCGAAGGACGCATGGACGAGTTTCGGCGTACGCTATCCAAGTCCCTGGGTATGGTTTTCCTGCTCACCATACCTTCGTCAATCGGTTTAATTGTGCTGGGGCGGTCGATTATCGGGGCGATTTACCAGGGCGGCAAGTTCACGATTGCCGATACGTATCAGACGTCCCTGGCGCTCTCCTGTTATGCAATCGGCCTCGCGGGGTATTCCGCATTGAAAGTGCTGAATCCTGCTTTCTACGCTCTGCACGACGCGCGCACGCCGATGATCGTTAGCCTCATTTCCATCGCTGTAAATTTCGGAACAGCGGAAATGTTCCTGACGGCTGCGGGGTTCGGGCATGCGGGCTTGGCGCTTTCCACTTCCGTAGTGGCGTTGTCCGGATCGGTCGCGCTATTCGCAATTGTCCGGCGGCGGATCGGCGGCATTTACGGGCGTCAATTATTTGCAAGCGTGTGGCGTATTTTGGCGGCGTCGGCCGTAATGGGCGCCGTAACCCTGGTGTCTAGCCGCTTGATGGAGCGCTGGCTAGGGCTCTCTGCCTTGGCGCATCTCGCTGATTTGGCGGTCTCCATTCCGCTGGGAATGGGCGTGTTCTACGCGGCCTGCAAAATGTTGCGCGTTTCCGAGCTGGACCTGGCGGTGGGGAGCATGCTGGGCCCTTTGTGGCGGCGCGTCTCCAGGGTACAATGAAATTACAGCAGTATTTGCATGAAATCCAGCAGTAACTGGCTCGCCCGCGGTTTCGACTGTTCTACAGTTCGCTTCGCAGCCGTGGCCGCAATCTTCGCTCCGTTCCTATCCCCTACTACCCTGATTGCCATCTGGTCCCCTGGCCGGCTTCTCATCGGAGCTGACAGTGCTGTGATCACGAGCATGCCCAATGTGGTCGGGAGCGGCTGCAAGATCTCGCAGGATGGCTCGACATTCTTCGCGTTTAGCGGACTCGTGGAGGATAAGTCGGTCGGGTATAACGTCGCGGCATTGGCCCGGCAAGCCTCGGAAGCGCCGGGAGCGCTGGAGCAGCGCATGGAACAGTTCGTGAACCTGGTGAATGACCCGTTGGCGCGTGCCGTTACGACGCTGAAGAACGACTCGCCGGATCAGTATGCGTACCTGCAGCAGAACCATCCGGCCTTGCAGGCCATCTTTGCCGAACAGGAGCCGGGGGCGCCGCAGTTAGGCGTTGTCGCTTTCGCGGTTGGACCTGACGGGATACTGTCGCATTACACCCGCATGGTTGCGAACGGCGATGACGGCCGGGGTCCCAGGATCATTTACGCCGGCAAGCAGGATCAGATCCGGTCCTATCTGAATGTTCATCACGACTGGTTTCTCGGCGATCAGGCCGGACTGATTCGCAGCCTGATTCAGAGCGAAGCCGAAACAAGTCGAGGTGAGGTGGGCGGGCCGATCGACATCCTCTCGGTGGAGCCGAACAACTCGTATTGGGTTCAGAAGAAGTCGACCTGTCCGTAGGAATTCAGCGGCGTGCAGCGAGTGTAGCCCCCAGCCAGACCCCCATGTAGCCGAGCACGACGCTACTCGCCAGGTACAGAAACCCAAGCCATCTCTCTCCGTCGCGAACTGACTGGTACAGCTCATATTCGAAGCTCGAGAAGGTGGTGTAGCCCCCCAGAATTCCGATAGTGAGAAACAGGCGCCAGTTCGGGTGAGGATTAAGGCGCTCGGCGAGAACGGTCGTCAGGACTCCCATCAGGAACGAACCCGTCACATTGATCACCAGCGTGCCGAGGGGGAACCGGCCGCCGTATTTCACCATAATCCAGGTGCCGAGGATGTAGCGTGCAAGTCCTCCCAGCCCGGCGCCTGACAACACTACCAGATATCTATCCAAGTTTCTAAGATAAGGCAGCCTGCGGGCGAGACGAAACGGATCTCGGCAAAAAGGGTCTCCTGTTCAGGAGGCTTCGGTATGGCGGGTACTCAGTTTCGCCTCGTCATCGCCCTTACGGCCAGCGCCTGTTGCATTCTGGGTCAAGAGCTTAACACTCAACCGCCAGACTCATCGTCCTCGGAGGATGCCAGGGACAAGATTTTCTATCCTGGTGACACCGAGAGCGTAAAACCGCTTTCGAAGAAACTGCTGGAGAATGTCTGGCTCGACCAGAAGCAGATCTGGACCAGCCCATTCCACATGCATAAGGAAGACGCTACGTGGTGGATCCTATTTGGAGGCGCCACGGCGGTGTTGATTGCCACCGATCACCAGACTTCGAATATCTTCGAGAACAGCAAGGGGCAGGTGTCCTGGGGAAATCACATTTCAAACATTGGGGCTTCGTACACACTGATTCCGCTCGTTGCCGGTTTCTATGGATACGGGGTTTTGAAAGACGATCCCAAGGCTCGCGAGGTTGGCGTGCTGGGAGGAGAATCGCTGCTCGACAGCTTAATTGTTGTGGAAGTACTCAAATCGGTGGCTGGGCGTAATCGGCCCGATGCGCCGGCCGACAAGGGGCATTTCTTCGATGGCGGCAGCGGGTTTCCCTCCGGACATGCGATTGAGTCGTGGGCTTTGGCGTCAGTGATCACGCACGAGTACGGAAAGGATTCGGTGCTGGTTCCGATCATCGCATGTGGGCTGGCCGGCGTCGTAAGCGCGGCCCGGTTCACGGCTCAAAGGCATTACGCTTCCGACATCGTGGCGGGCGGCGCCATGGGCTGGTTTATCGGGCGGTACGTGTATCGGACGCACGAGGACCATGCGATTCACAAGCATGGGTGGATGCATCCCGAAGTGATTCCGTCGGTACAGCCGGGGATGGGCACGTACGCGGTGGGCCTGCAGTTTGGCGGCAGATGAGGAGTGGACGGTGCAGGCGGTTCAGTTCGCCTGTGCAGACGCGCCCGTGGCCCACAAACACAACCGCTACTCGAAGGATTCGACGGGTTCGCGGACTTGAGTCACCGGCTGAGTTGAAGGCTTGGTGCTGAACCAGTGCGCCATCTCCTCGTCCGTGATCCGGCGGCGGGACATGATAGTGCGACGGGCTTCCAGAGCGCGCGGGAGACATTTGAGAAACTCCCAAAACGCCGGGAGGGATTTGAATTCCCAGAACAGACATCCGCCGGCCACCAGCAGATCGCGCGCCGTGGCGGGAATCCAATGCTTCCGGTACAGGCCGCCCGTGGCGTTTTTGATGCGCATCAGGAAGCGGTTTTTCACTGAGTGCATGTTGACGGCGGCGGAAACCGACCGGCGGTCGCCCGGAATCAGCGAGCGAACGTGATATCCCACCGCATCCGGCACGTAGAGGCAGCGCCAGCCCAGGAGCTGGGCGCGCCAGGCGACATCGGCGTCCTCGCGGTACACAAAGAAATCGGAATCGAAGAATTCTCCCGCGATGCTGATGTCCTCAATCATCTCGCGCCGGTAAAGCGCTGCCGCCGCGCTTGCGCCGAAAACGTATTCCATCTGACGAAAACGGCCATCATCCGGTTCATGCCAGCCGCGGTCGAAATGCCGCACGTTGGGAGTGAAATAGATTCCGGTGGAATCGATCAGCGGAGGCTCGGTGCGCTTCATATCGCGACGCATGGAAAGAAGGCGGCCGCACACCGTCCCCACTTTGTCGTCCGATCCGCCCGCGGCAACAAGCCGTGAGACGAAGTCCGGTACGAGCGAGGCGTCGGGATTCAAGGCCAGCACCCAATCGCTCGATCCAGCGGCTATGGCCTGGTTCTGGGCGGCGGCAAAGCCGATGTTGCGGTCATTGTAGATAACCCGGATCTGGTCTTTGAAGCGCGCCAGGATTCGCGGAGTGTAATCCAGAGAACAATTATCAACGACAATGACGTCAAGCGGGTCGTAATCCTGGGCCAGAACGGACCGAAGACACGTCTCGATGAACTTCTCGCTGTTGTATGTAACGATGGTTACGCAAACTGAACTCCACATATCAACGACTACTCCGAAGATCCAGAAAGCGACGTTTGAACTACAGCGGACACCGTAAGAACCGCGAGAAAATTTTTTTCACACCTAGTGTAGTTGGAGCAGGACGCGTGGGGGTCTTTGGTTAGATCGCGGGATCTCGGTCGTGATAGCGTCCTATTGGCTTGAGGAACAACTTGCGGCATTCGTCTGCCACAATTACGCCGTTATGACGCTGCAGGATGAGGTAGCGCAGTTATTCCTGGAAGCGCGTGACGACGTGTACCGATATCTGATGAGCTTAGGCCTTGGGCCCGACCAGGCGCAAGAGGGAGCTCAGGAGGTCTTTGTACGCCTTTACGCCACCTTGAAGAAAGGCGAAGTCATTCAGAACCCGCGGGCGTGGATCTTTCGCGTGGCGCATAACCTGGGGCTCAAGGTACGGGCACGGCAGGGAACGCACCGCTCGCTCGATCATGACCTGGAATCACTGCTCCCCGGCCCGCTTATGGATCCCGAGGAGAGCTTGTTGAAGCGCGAACAGGGTGCGCGGATGCGAAGCGCGATCCAGCAGCTTTCGGATCAACAGCGCCGCTGCCTGTTTCTGCGCATGCAAGGATTGCGATATCCCGAAATCGGTGCGGTTCTCGGTATTCGAGCATCGACGGTGGGCGAGTTTCTGCGCCGTGCGATCTCGCGGTTACGAAAGGATGAGCTATGAGCACACGCCATCCTGAAGAACTGAAGCTGATCGAGTTCGCCGATGGCGAACTCTCAGGCCGTGAAGCCGGTAAAATCCAACGACATCTCGATACCTGCCCGGAGTGCCGCACGGCGCTGGAGCAGATCAAACGAACTTTTGACGCATGTGAGCCATTTCGAAGCGAAATTCTCCCAGGCCACCTTCATCCTGCGCCGGCTCGCTGGGCGGACATCTATTGTCGATTCGAAGAAATAGATGCCACCCAGGAGCCGGCGTTCTTTTTACGCTGGCTGCAGTATGCCGGCGGGGCGAAGGCTTGGGCTGCCGCGGCAGTCGCTTTAGTGGTGATCGGTGCGTTAGTGTACCGGCTGCGTGAGACGCCTGCGGTTCAGGCCGCGCAGTTGTTGCAAAATGCTATTGTGGCGGCGGACAGCCGCTCCGTGAAGCCGCATCGGCTCCATATCCGTACCAAGGACCACAACGTCAACCGGTTGGTCGGCGCGACACGGAATGCGCTAATGACCACGGAAGATGCGGCCACACTCCATACCGTTGAGACGATGTTTGCGGCGGCTCGATACGACTGGCAGGATCCTCTCAATGCTCGCTCCTTCAAGACCTGGCGCGACCAATTACCCGAGAAGAAGGATGAGGTCGTCAGGACCAGCGCTACATACCTGATCCGGACGAGCACGAACTCCGACGAGATGCGGGAAGCATCGTTGGAGCTGACGGCGCCAGATCTGCGTCCGGTTGAGGGACGGTTCGAGTTCAGCAACCAGGATTGGGTGGAAATTACGGATCTTGGAGACGACACCATTCCAGCCGAGAGCGCGGCCGCGGCTCCCGCCCGGCACACCGCCGATGATTCCGCACCCGAGCGTCCCGCTTCGTCTGCACCGAGTTCTTCCGTTCCTGCTCCTCCCGCTACCCTCGGCGATGAGCTTCACGCGATGGCGGCATTGCATCAAGTGGGGGCGGACCTTGGAGATCCGATCGAGGTTGCGAGAAGCGGTGGCAAGGTAACGGTCACGGGCATAGGTATCTCTCCAGAGAGGCAGAAGGAAATTGGGGAAGCGCTGGCCACCCAGGCGAACGTCGTGCTGCGGTTCTCCGAGACTCCAGCGGCGTCGGTACAGCGCGAAAAAGAGACGCCGGCGCAAACCACTTCGAATGGCGACATTCGTCAGCTCCAGGCCCAAATCGCGGCACAGGTCGGTGGCCGGGCGAACTTCGAACAATTGGCGGCCGATGTCCTGGATCTGAGTGAGCCGATGATGGCGCGGGCCTTTGCGCTTCGCCGCCTGTCCGAAGAATTTCCAGCGGCGGCCGAATCCGACCTTTCGTCCCAGGACGACCAGGTGCTGCGAACGATGCGGCAGGAACACACTGCGGCCCTGAAGCAGCAGCTTCTGGAACTCGAACGGGTGCTGAAACCGGTGCGGTCGGCTTGGGCGGGCTCGCAAAGTCCGGCTCCGGGCGGTCACCCGGCATTCGCCAACTGGCAAGCGGCGACCGAGGATTTGTTCCAGTCGGCAAGGGCGGTCCAACGGGTTCTGGCAGTGACATTTGGCGCCGCTCCGGGGGATGCCGCCGGAGACCAGCTTCGTGTTAGGCTTTTGGTGAACCTCGACCAATTACACGCTAAATTAGAGTCATACGAACGCGCTAACGCGCAGACAGGCGACCGGAGAGATAAATGACCATCCGCAAGTGCCAGCACATGTCCCACATGTTGCTGGCACTTGCGGCGGTCGGACTCGCCTGGTGCCCCTCAGTTTATTCCCAACCGTATTCGTACATTTCCGGCGTGATTACCGATTCATCCGGCGGTGTTGTGCCCGGGTGTGCCGTCAGCGTTGTAAATGAAGAATCCGGATTCCGGCATACCACCACTTCACAGGCTGATGGCAGCTATACAGTTTCTCCGCTAAATTCGGGCGTTTACATGATTACCGTGCGGAAGCTGGGATTCCGCACATCCATGTTTTTCGGGGCTCGCGTGGAGGAATCGAAGGCGGCCCGGGTGGATTTCAAGCTGGTAGTCGGCAGTATCACGGAAACCGTTACGGTAGAGGGCTCGGCGCCACTGCTCGAACGCGTTGACTCCTCGGTTGGAACGCTGGTTGGGCGCGAACAGATCGAGAATCTGCCGCTAAGCGGTCACAATCACTTGGACCTGTTCGCCGAAGCGCCTGGGGTGATTGTGACGCCAGCAACCCATGGCGACCCGGGCCAGTTCAGCGTCAATGGACAGCGGCCTAACACGAATTACTTCACGGTGGACGGAGTCGGCATGAATTCCGGGCTCAGCGCAGGTGGTCAGCCCGCGCAGTCCACCGGCGGAACGCTTCCGAGCATGACCGCGTTCGGCAGCATCGAAGGTATAGTGTCGACGGATGCGATCCAGGAAGTGCGGGTACAGACGTCGAGCACTGCGCCAACCTACGGGCGGATGCCGGGCGCGCAGATTTCGTTCAGCAGCCGGGCGGGATCGAATGGATTTCACGGCTCGCTGGCATTTTCGCTACGCAATCAGGGGCTGGACGCGAATAACTGGTTCGCGAACGCGCAGGGCGATCCTCGCGCGCCATTGAGTCTCGAAGACGTGGGCGCGACGCTGGGTGGTCCCATAGTCCGAAATCACACTTTCTTCTTCATCTCTTATGAGCGGCTGCAATTGACGGAGCCATTGGTGCTGCGCGAGCCGGTACCCTCCATGGATGCGCGCGCCAACTCACCGGATTGGACTCAACCGCTCCTCAACCTCTTCGCCGCTCCGAACGGACCGGCTCTCGGGAACGGTCTGACCACATCGACGGTGGTAGCGTCGCGTCCTTCGCAGCTCGATGCAGGCGCGGTGCGAATCGACCAGGCCATCACGCCGAGGCTCACAGCTTTCGGGCGATACAGTGATTCGCCTTCGTCGACCGAGTTCGGTATCAACACCGTCGATTCGCTCAATTTTGGGTTTCAGAGCGGCACGGTCGGGCTCAATTGGCGAGGAGGGCGCGGCTGGATCACCGATATTCGGGCGAATTATTTGCGAGTCGGTTCGAATTCGGTGTGGGGACCGGACGGACCTTCTCTCGCCCCTTGCGCCCTGGGAGCCGCGATCACCCGCTTCAACGATCTCTTGAATAATTGCGACTATCTGTTGCGACTCTCGATTACAGGGGCCGGGCAGGTGACCATCGGACCGGAGGGCACGAGAAAGCAGTCGCAAATCGGGCTCACCGAAAACACCACGTTGGTCCGCGGGGCGCACTCGATTCAATTCGGTGTGGATTTCCGGCGGCTCGGCACGATTCGCAACGATGACACCTACACGCTCAGCGTAATTGGCAGTAGCGTGAGCGACTTTGCTACCCGCTCAAATCTGTGGTGGTCTTGGGAGGATGCACAGCACAAATCAGCGGTGCTTCAGGAAGTATCCGTTTTCGGCCAGGATGTATGGCGGGTGGCATCCCGCCTGACCCTGACGTTTGGACTGCGCTGGGAGATCAGCCCGCCTCCGGCGCTTTCGCAGATGCCAAACTTCCTGGGACCGGATCAGTCGTTTACGGCCGTGGAGCGGCCCATCTGGCAATCCCCCTATGCCAATTTCGCGCCTCGATTCGGAATCGCATGGCGGCCGACCAGGAGCGAAAAGACGGTGATCCGCGCGGGAGGCGGCCTCTACTTCGATTCCAGCCTCAGCCTGGCCACGGATCTTGTTAACGATGGCCCGCTCAACGTCTCCACCTATAACAACAGCAGTGGCTTTGTGGGTTTTTATCTGAATTATGGATTCCTGCCCAACCTTCGGCTGCCGGTGGTGAAACAGTGGAACGTTGCCGTGGAGCGAGCCTTGAACGATCGAACTACTCTGACCGCTGGATATGCCGGATCGTTGGGCACGCGCCTGGTGAGGCGGGAGATCGGGCCGGGAAGTACGGATAACAACTGGTTCGCCGTGGCGACCAATAATGGCGAATCGGAATACCATCAGCTTCTCGGGCAGTTTCGGCGGAACCTGGCGCGCGGTATCCAGGGGTTTGCGGCATACTCCTGGTCGCATTCCATCGACAACAGTTCGACAGACTCCGGACTTTATTGGTCCGCATCCCCTCTAACGCCGGCCAGCGATCGCGCGTCATCGGATTTTGATATCCGGCACTCGTTCACAGCGGGCTTCAGTTTGCAGGCGCCGGCATCGCTTCCCAGCCGCTGGCTGCGACGTTGGACGCTCAACGGGATGTTTCGCGCGCGCTCGGGATTTCCGATCAACGTCTTGAATGCCGACCAGTTTACCGGTGTGAGTTTTGAGAATATCTTCCGGCCGAATTTGGTGACTGGCCAGAATCTTTGGATATCAGATCCCAATGCGCCGGGTGGGCGCCGGATCAATCCAGCGGCGTTTCAGCCAGGAGGCAACGCAGTGCAAGGAAACCTGGGCCGCAACGCTCTGTCGGGCTTCAGTATGTCGCAGGTGGACCTTTCGTTTGGCCGTGAATTTCTGTCGCGCGACCAGAGGTCGCTACAGTTTCGCGTGGAGGCGTTCAACGCGTTGAATCATCCGAATTTTGGCGATCCGGTAAGGATTTTGGCGAGTCCGCTGTTTGGGCAGTCGACTTCCATGCTGAACGTGATGCTGGGGACCGGAAGTCCGGGAAGCGGGTTGGCGCCACTGTTTCAGGCAGGCGGGGCGCGGTCGCTTCAGGTGAGTCTGCGGTTCAAGTTTTAGACAGACCAAAAAAGTGGCACAGACGGTTTCGCCAGTGCGTTCCTGGTAAGTTCCAAAGACAGGCTGAATGCCTGCCCCGCCTGCCCCACCCTTGCACAGCCTGCCTTACTTTAGCGGGTTTTTGGCGGCGGTTGCGCGCTGAATTCGTTCGCCCAATCGACGGCCGCGCAGTACAGTTCCGGAACAACGGCTTCGGGAATCCGCAACTGCGCCGCGTCGTCCGCCACATTTTGCCAGTCGGCACGCTCCAGTGCGCGAACCAGCGAATAGATGTGGTAAATGTTGCGAGGATCACTGCCGCCCAGAAGAATATTGTGAATGTCCGGGGGGAGATGCAGTTCCGAGAGGACGTCCTTAAGAGGGCGATTCAGAATAGCGTCGAATAGCGAGAACATCCCCATCAGGAACAGCTCCGAGCTCCTGCGGGCCAAGCCCACTTGACTACCTAACAACTCGCATAAACGCGCGCGAACCACCGCGCAACCCAGGAGCGCGGGCGGCCGATCCAGGGCCATTCCGCACAGGACCACGATGGCGGCCCATTTTCGCAGTTCTTCCGCCCCCAAAAGCACCAATGCGTGCCGCACGGAACGAATTTCAGCTTGCCAGGAGAACATGGCGGAATTCATGTACCGGAGGAGCTGGAAGGTGAGCGCGGGTTCGTGTTTCAACAAAAGCTCGACACGATCGAGGTCGAGTTCTTCGCGCGTTGTTTCCTGGAGGAGTTGCAGATAGTTCTTCTTGATGGGACGGACGGAGCCGCTATGGACGGTGCTGGGCTTGGCGAAGAAGTAGCCCTGAAAAAACGAATAGCCCATCGCCAGCGCGCTCTGGTACTCCTCTTCCGTTTCGATTTTTTCCGCGACCGTCGCGATGCCGCGGCGGCGAAAATCGCGCGACAGTGACAAACGCTCTGCAGGACTCGTCTGACGGAAGTCGATCTTGACGTAATCCGCCAGCGCAAGGAGCGGTTCGGTCATGGGGCTGGGAAGGTAATCGTCGAGCGCGATTTTGAAGCCTAAACGCTTCAGCTCACGGCACCGGGCCAGTACCGCGTCGTCGGCCACCACGCTTTCGAGCAACTCGATGACGACTTTATCGGGAGCCAGAGCCAAAGGCAGAGCTCCCAGCAGAACCTGCTGGTCGAAATTGATGAAGGCGCGTGTTTTACCGATGAGGCGTTCGATGCCGATAATCAGAAATGCGCCGTTGATCACCTTGGAGGTGGCAAGATCGCTCCGTTCGTTGGGGAACGAACTTTGGATCCCAGAGCGATAAAGCAACTCGTAACCGGAAACCTCTAGTTTGCGGTCGAGGATTGGCTGCCGCGCCACGTAAATGTCGGACCCGGACTCAACCGGGGGCGGTGCTACTGAACACTGGTAATCCATAGCTCCTTGTGGCATGGCGTGCCAGTATTCTTATCGGCGGTGTTTGCGGTTTCCTGCAATATTAATGCCGCGCTCAGGGATTTTTCAGGCCCTACGACTAGTTGGAGAGCAGCGCCACAGGGAAACTCCTTAGTGCATCGGACAAATACATGACATTTTCGCCGTTCGTGTTCGTAGCCTGAATTACGTCTCCGGTGAGGTTGTTCTTCCATTGCATTCTTAAGCCTGGCGGGAGAACGACATGAGCGTCCTGCCACACGCGCCGGCCAAGGGGATATTTTTCGAGCGCTGAAAATCCCATGATGAACCGGGGCACGATCACCAACGCCGCCAAGTCGCCGTGGCGCTGTACAAAAGCCACGGCGTGTTCGGCGGCACGACCGCGGCCGGCCAACGGAATATACTGTCCCGAATTGAACAAACGAGGGTTCCTCTTGCGGAAACAAAGCGTCTTCCCAATCAGCCAGGTTTTGACGCGTCCGTCCTGCCAATTTTCGAGCATTTCAGCGATTACATCGCCGGGTAGCTCCAGGTCCGCGGCATCCGGAGCTTCGCGGTTATCGGGATCGACCAGGCGCAGGTCCCAGCGTGTTGTGCCCTGGTAAAAGTCGGGTATGCCGGGAGCCGTCATTTTGAGCAGCGTTTGGGAAAGGCAATTGATTGCGCCGTAGAACGCAATGCGGTTTTGGAGCGCCAGGAATTGAGACAGAAACTGGCTCGGCTGGGATGAATCGAGAATCGCTCCCGCGAAGCCCAACAAGGCGTCTTCGTACTCCTGGTCCGGCGCGATCCAACTGGTATGGATTTTGGCCTCGCGAGCCGCTTTGGTCAAGTAACGTTTCAGGCGGTCGATATCGATGGGCCAAGCCCCCAAGAGCGTCTGGTAGATGAGGTATTCGTCGTTTCGGTCAGGCGCCAGGGCACCTTTCACGGAGCGCTTGTGCTTTTCATTCCAGCGTTTCCAGCGCCGCGCGTGCCGCATCCATACCTCGGGAATCTCCGACAACACGTTGAGCCGCGCGCGAACTCCTTCGCTGCGCTTAGTATCGTGCGTGGAACTGCAATTCATCGTGGCAGGCCACTGCGCGGCGCGATCCGCTTGGAAGGCGTGAAACTGCTCGAGCGAAACCGGCTCCGGACTCCCTCCCACGTCGTTCATCGAAAGAAGGCGATTGTAGACGTAGAGGGTAGTGTCCTCCACGCCTTTGGCCATGATAGGACCGGTGAGTTGCTGCCATCGCATGATGAAAGGCAGAGCCTGTTCGCGTAAGGGTTCCTTGACTCGCAAGTGCAGAACGCGGGCCAGGAAGTCGAAACATGCCGGAGTGATTTGAGGGTTCCTGCGGCGGGCATCGTTCACGGCGCGATCGAAGTACTCGGCGTCGTGATCGCCGATGCGCATTTCGCGGACGTAGGTGCGATACACCGGCATGGAAATCGTGATTTCGGTGAGCGCGCGGCGGATATGGTGGGGGCTGAGGTCGCGTGCATAGCGGTCTTGCTCGCCGATCATTTGCGCATGATATGCCAGCGATCCCATCTCGCCGACGAAGAGGTCGGTCATGATCTTTCGCTTCTGGACGTTTGCCGTGTCGTAAAAGGACAGCGAATTACCCGTGAACTCCTCGTATCCGGTCTGCAGTGCCTTCAACCCGGCGGGTTCGACGAAAACATTATTGGTGACGCCGAGGAAGTCGTAGCCGGTGGTTCCGGCGACCGGCCAGCCATTGGGGAGTTTCTCTGTGTCGCAGAGAATTTTCTCCACAACGATATACACCGGTTCGCCGGCGATTTCGGCGGCGCGCTCCTGCAGGCGGGCCAGGTAGGCCGAGGGATCGGATAAACCATCGACGTGATCGATGCGGAAGCCCGCGACTTTGCGTTCCTTCAGGAGTTGAAACGCGAGGGCGTGCGTAGCTTCGAAAACCTGGGGATCCTGGGCGCGAATCCCAATCAGGTCGGTCACGTCGAAGAAACGGCGGTAGTTGATTTTTTCGCGTGCTACGCGCCAATAGGCGAGCTCATAGGCTTGCTTCTCAAGGACCGCGTCCAGCCGATCGAAAGAGGCGGGATCGCCGGGTGTTCCGTTGAAGATGCGGAGGTTGTCATTGATGAACGCACCGATCTGCGGGTACTTTGTGTACACGTCGTTGAGGCGTTCCTTCATCAAGGGGATGTCGTGGCGGCGAGCCTCTAATGCCTCCCATTCGTCGGCTGACCGGCCCGGCAGGCGCTCGCAGACCTCGAGAAGCAAGCCGAAGTCGTGCAGCGCTTCGGAACCAGGGTCGAGCCGGCTCAGAAGTTCGTTAAGGCGATGCGTCAGAACGTCGTGATACGCCGCCGGCGCGACGGGAAGATCCGTTTCGTAATAGCGGATGAACAGACATCCGCGGTCGAGAAGGAGGGTCAGCTTTTTGCCTTCCAGGGCCTCGGCATACGGTTCACCGAGGATGGGAAGGTAAATCTTGTCCTTCGCTTCGGGGGCGCCATAGCCCCACTCGACATCGAAAAATGCGGCATAAGGCGATGCCGGTCCTTTTTCGAGCACATCCATCCACCAGGGGTTCTCGGGGCTTGCCGCCATGTGATTGGGAACGATGTCGAGGATGATTCCCATTCCGCGCTCGGTCAGCGCAGCGGCGAGCGCATCGAATTCGGAAGGATCGCCCAGTTCTTCGTTCAGGCGCGTGGGGTCGGTGACATCGTACCCATGCATGCTTCCTTTTCGCGCCTGGAAGATGGGCGAGAGGTAGAGATGGGTAATACCGAGGGCCGCGAGTTGGGGCACCAGGCCGCGGGCCTGCCGAAAGCCGAAATCCTTATTTAATTGAATGCGGTACGTGGCATTGGGTGTCTGCAATCTAGGGTTAGACGCGGAAGGGATGAAATTCTTGACAGGCGTGAATTTTTGCAGCGTAAAACGGTGCGGCGCCCCACCGCCAACGTCTAAAATTAGAAGATGCCCACCGAATCCGCCCTCCAGATGGCTAGCAACCGCCTCGACCAAGTCCGCAATGAGATCGGAAAAGTCATTGTAGGTCAACAAGATGTGGTTGATGGCGTGCTGATTTGCCTGCTTTCGGGCGGGCACGTCCTGCTCGAAGGCGTCCCGGGATTGGGCAAAACCACGCTGCTGCGGACGCTCTCGCGGGTCCTGCACCTGAAGTATTCACGCATACAGTTCACCCCGGACCTCATGCCCGCGGACATCGTCGGCAGCATGATCATCGAGACCGACGACCGAGGGGCGAAATCGCTGCGGTTCCAGGAGGGGCCGATCTTCTCGAATCTCGTGCTCGCCGACGAGATCAATCGCGCGACGCCAAAGACACAGTCGGCGCTGCTCGAAGCCATGCAGGAACGAACCGTGACCAGCGGGACCACCACGCACCACCTTGAGGCGCCCTTCCTGGTCATGGCGACCCAGAACCCAATCGAGATGGAAGGCACCTATCCGCTGCCAGAAGCCCAGCTCGATCGCTTTCTGATGAAGATTCTCGTGAACTATCCCTCGCGCGAGGAATTGAACCGCATCGTCGAGCGAACGGTTGCGCGTGACGAGCAGGAGCTGCACGCGCTGGTGGACCGCGACACCATCATGCAGTTGCGCGCGGTTTGCCGAGACGTGCTGGTTGCCCAACATGTGCAGGATTTCGCGATCGACCTCGTGATGGCCACGCAGCCCGGCACTCCTTACGCCCATGAGCTCGCCAATCGCTACATTCGCTATGGCAGTTCGCCGCGCGGCGCCCAGGCCCTGGTGGAATGCGGCCGGGTGCTGGCTCTCATGCGCGGACGGTTGAACCTGAGCATCGAAGATTTGCGTACCATCGCCCCCTCTGTGCTGCGTCACCGAATCATAATGAATTTCGACGCGCATGCGGACGGTCAGACTCCGGACACCCTGCTGACCCGGATCATCTCGAACGTTTCCGCGGCTGCCGCGCGGTAGAGGTGCATCGTGGCAGAACAGGAATTCCTGATCGACACGCAGTTTCTGCATAAACTGGAACGGCTCGCCATCAACTGGCAGAAGTCGTTTCCCGGGCTCGTGGGCGGTCATAACATCTCGCGCTTTGCCGGTCCGGGCCAGGAGTTCCTGGACCATCGCAACTTCCATCACGGCGACGACTTGCGCGCTGTGAACTGGCGAGCATACCTGCGCCTCGAAAAACTGTTCCTGAAAATGTTCCAGGTAGAGCCGCGCATTCCCGTGCGGCTGCTGATCGACACCAGCAGCTCCATGCAGACCGGCAACCCGACCAAGTTCGAGTACGCGCGAAAGCTCGCGGCCGCGCTCTGCTATGTCGGCCTGGTGCGGCTCGATACCATTTGCATTCAGCCTTTCGGCGAGGCGCTGAAGGATTCGTTCGTGAGCTCGGGTGGCCGCCACCGGTTCGTTAACACGGTCAATTTTCTATCGGGGCTTACCTGCGGCGGCGTGACGGAATATTTTCAGCTCGCGCGGCAGTTTGTGGCGAAGTTCCCGCAGCGCGGCCTGTTGATCCTGATCTCGGATTTCCTCGATGACAACGATTGCGAGAAGCCGCTGCAATATCTGGCGGACTTCGGTCATGAGCTGATCCTGGTCCACCTGTGGGCCGAAGAGGATCGTGTTCCGCCATGGGACGGCCAACTCGACATCACGGACGCGGAAACCGGGACGAAGATCGAGATCGCCTTCGACGAGGCGGCGCGCCAGGGCTACACCGCCGCGTTCGACGAATACGCGCAGCGCATTCAACGGATCGGCCTGCGCAATGCGGGCCGCTACATCCCGATCTCCACCAGCACTACAATTGAGGATGCCGTTTTCGGCCCTTTGATTCATTCCGGCGCCATCCAGTAGGTTTTAATGTTCTTCCTCAATCTGAGTCTTCCCGAATTCTTCGCGCTCTTGGGCACGCTGTCGGCCGGAGTATTCGCGTTGTACCTGCTCGACCGCCAGCGCCGCCGCGTACAGGTGGCGACCCTGCGCTTTTTTCGCACCGCCGAGAAGCAGCCGCAGATGCAGCACCGGCGCCGGTTGCAGCAGCCGTGGTCCCTCTTTCTGCAGCTCTTGAGCCTGCTGCTGCTGTTGCTCGCCATTGCGCAGTTACGTCTGGGGTCGCCGGATCGCTCGTCTCGCGATCACGTCGTGATTCTGGACGCATCGGCTTGGATGGGAGCGCGCACGGCTAACGGCCGGCTCATTGACGAAGCACGGGCGAGCGCGCGGGCTTATGTAAAAGCTCTGCCGTCGGCGGATCGCGTGATGGTGGTGCGGGCCGGCGAGTTGGCGACCCCCGCCACACTGTTCGAACAGGATCGCGACAAAATCCGGCGCGCCATCGATGAAACGCAGCCGGGTGCATCGGCCTTGAGCATCGATCAAGCCCTCGAGTTCGCCCAGCAGGCGCAAAAGCTGCGGGCGCGGCGCGCGGGCGAGATCGTCTTTATCGGGGCCGGACGCGCTCCGGGAGACGGCACGCTAGCCGCTGCATTGCCCTCGAACCTTCGCGTGATTCCAGTGAAGAGCACGTTGGAGAACGTCGGACTGCGAAAGGTCGGCCTGCGCCGGTCGATGAACGACGCCGACGTGTGGGACATCTTTGTCGAGGTGAAGAACTACGGCACCACGGCGCGAACCGTTCCGCTCTTGGTTCAGTTTGGCGGCGCGCCGGTGGGCACCAAACAGTTCCTGTTGAAAGCAGGCGAGGAGCAGAGCGCTACATTCCAACATCGCACGCGTGCCGCGGGTTGGCTCGATGCTCGCCTGCTCGTCCACGATGCGTTTCCCCAGGACGACCGGGCCCAACTGGAGCTTCCGGGGCACGATTCGCTGCCGGTGACCATTTATTCGGACGAGCCGGACCTGCTGCGGCCGGTGTTCAACGTGATTCCCGGCGTCAAGCCCACATTTCTGCCGCCGTCGAGCTACAAGGCCGAATCGGGCGCTCGCATTGTGATCCTCGATCGCTTCGCTCCGCCGTCTCCTCCTAAGACAGCGGCAATCTGGATCGAGCCGCCTCCACAGCAGTCGCCCATTCCGGTTCGCACCACCGGGACGAAGCTGAAGCTGGCGCGCTGGCGATCGGATCACGCGCTGGGAACCGGGTTGCGCGCGCGCGACGTCGAGTTGGAAAGCTCCGAGGTATTTCGCACGGCTGCCGACGACATTGCCATCGCCGAGACCGACAGCGGCCCGGTGATAGTGGGCCGCTCCAGCGAGCCGAAGGTCGTTGTCCTCGGATTCCATCCCGTGAAGTCGGCGCTCAAGTACGAGCTGGCGACACCGCTGCTTTTCGCGAACATCCTGCACTGGATGGCGCCGGACATTTTGCGTAGCACCGAGGTGATGGCGGGAACGGTTGGGACCGTGAATGCGGATCTGGAATCGGAGCCCGACCCGGCTACCGTGCGCGTCGTTAGTGAGAACGGTCAGGATATTCCCTTCACCGTGGACGGCAGGAAGCTGCGGTTCTTCACTGAGGTGCCGGGAACGGTGCGGGTCCTGACCGGCGGGCGTGAGCTTGTGTACTCGTTGACTCTGCCGCAGGCGGGCGACACGGTTTGGAATCCGGCCACTGCGAAGCACGGGATTCCGAGCTCGTTCCGGTCGCAGACTTCGTCGCGGGACGTCTGGCAGCTTTTGGCTCTCGCGGCAGCGGTGCTCTTGGTTGTGGATTGGTTCCTCTTTGGACGTATGCGGCGGCTGTGGCGGGCCGCGCAGGCCGCATCGCCACGGGCGGCATGGAGGAAGGCATCATGACATTCGAACGTCCGTGGGTGCTGCTTTTCGCGATTCTGCCCCTGGTCTGGATGTTGCTGGAGTTGCGCAGCGCGCGACGGAAATCGCTGGTCGTTCTGAAAGCGCTTTCGATCGTCGCGATTCTCGTGGCCATCAGCGAACCCCAGATTACGATTTCCGAAACGAAGATGGCGGTGGCGATGCTCGTCGACACGTCGGCAAGTATCTCGGAAGAGGATTTGGCCCGCGAGAGTCAGCTTGTCGCCGCGTTGCAAAAGGCGCGAGGACGGAATGTCGTCCAGGTGATTCCCTTTTCCCGTACCCCGCAGGACCTTCCCTCCGACGCCTCGGCGAAGCTCGTGCGCGTTGCACGGTCCAGCGGACCGGACGGACAGGCGACCGATCTCGAAGCAGCCGTCCGCGGCGCTCTCGCATCGCTTCCGGCGGGGCTCGTTCCCCACATCGTGCTGGTTTCGGACGGAAAGGAGAACGCCGGGAGCGTCACGCGCGGCGCCTGGCAGGCGCGCAACCTCGGCGTCCCCATCGATACCATCGCGGTTCGAGGCAAACCACAGCCGGGCCTGCGAGTGGAATCGATTACACTGCCGACGCTCGCTTTCACTGGCGAACATTTTCCGGTGAACATGGTGGTGACGTCTCCGCAGACCACGAAGGGCACGATTGAGATCAGCGCCGAAGGAAAAACGCTAGGGTCGACCCCCATTTCGCTCGAAAAAGGTCCCAATGAAGTGCACTTGAACGCCAGCATCGCGACTCCGGGGGCTTTGAACCTGGGCCTGACGATCCATGCGCCGAGCATCAAGGAAGACGTCAATGTCAGCGAAGCGATCACGCTTAGGCGTCCTCGGGTGTTGTTCGTTTCGCAGGACCCCGACGGAACCGAGAAGCACCTGCTCGATTCGCTGGCCGCCGCCCAGTTCGACGTCGAACGCACCAACGATACGTCGAAAGGCACTCTTGCCGATTTCCAACTGGTCGTTTTGAATAACTTGAATCTCGAGATCCTGCCGGCGGCCCGCAAGGATGAGCTGGAAAGTTTCGTGAAGCGCGGCGGTGGGCTTCTGGTAATTGGCGGAGAGCGCAACATCTATCCGGAAGGCAAGAAGACTGAGGATGCGCTCGACCGGGCTTTGCCCGCGAAACTCGCTCCACCGCGATCGCCGGAAGGTACGGCGGTGGTGCTGATCATCGACAAGTCGTCGTCGATGGAAGGGAAGAAGATCGAGTTGGCGAGACTGGCCGCGATCGGTGTGGTCGACAATCTGCGGCCCATCGATTCCGTCGGTGTTCTGATCTTCGACAACTCGTTCCAGTGGGCGGTTCCCATGAGGCGCGCGGAGGACAAGAGCCTCATCAAGCGGCTGATTTCGGGGATCACTCCCGACGGCGGTACGCAGATTGCGCCCGCGCTGAGCGAGGCATTCCACAAGATCCTGCCTTCCAAGTCGACGTTCAAGCACATTGTGCTGCTGACGGACGGCATTTCGGAAGAGGGGGACAGCCTGGAGGTTTCCAAGGAAGCACTCGACCAGCACGTCACGATCTCGACTGTTGGATTGGGTCAGGATGTGAACCGCGCATACCTCGAGAAGATCGCCCAGATCGCTGCCGGCAAGTCGTACTTCCTGAACGAACCGTCGGGTCTCGAACAGATCCTGCTTCGCGACGTCATGGAGCACACGGGCTCGACCGCGGTTGAGAAGCAGTTGAAGGCAATTGCGGACAAGCCGACGGAAGTGTTGGAAGGTGTGGGCATCGAGTCGGCTCCAGCACTTAAAGGATATGTGCGATTCCAGGAGAAGCCCACCTCCGACACGGTGCTCAAGATTGATGAGAAGGATCCGTTGTTTGTGCGCTGGCAGTACGGGCTGGGGAGGTCGGCAGTTTTCGCTTCCGACGCAAAGGCGCGTTGGGCGGCGGATTGGGTGACGTGGCCCGGCTTCGATCGTTTTTGGGCCAACGTCTTTCACGACATGCTTCCACATGCCGAGGCGACCGAGGCAAAAGCGGAATACGACAGCGCGAGCGGCGACCTGATCGTGGATTACCGGCTGGGGAAAGATGTCGACGATCCCGGCCAGCCGCCGTCGATTTTTGTCCTTGGTCCGGGTGGGTTCCAGAAGGCTGTTCCCATCACGAAGATGGCGGACGGAGCCTATCGCGGGCGAATAGCCATCGGGCAGCGCCAAGGTCTGTTCCGGGTACGGCCGTTGGTGGAAACTCGAGCGTTTCCTGAAGTTGGGTTATACCGCCAGGAGCAGGAACAGCTCGATTTCGGTTCGAATGAGTTTCTCTTGCGTCAGATTGCGTCTTATACCGGCGGGCGGTTCAGCCCGTCACCCAGCCAGGTGTTCGATTCGGGCGGACGGTCCATTCCCTCACTCATGCGGCTTTGGCCGGGCTTGTTGGGGTTGGCGATACTACTGAATCTGACGGAGTTGTTCTTGCGGAAGGTGCGGACTACCTAACCCGGGAGGCCGCTTTCGCCTGCCTCCTTAGTGGTTTTCTTCGTCGATCGCGATCTTTAAAGCCTTCAGGAATTTTTGATCCTGCGTAGTAAGCTTGATTTTGCCGTTTGCGGCTTCAAACCGGCGCTTGGGCTCTGCTTCGGTTTCCGTCTCGACCTCGTCTTCCGAGTTCTCATCGCGCTTATTGAATCCGATGGTAGCTTCGAGCACAAGGAAAACGTCATAGCCGGCGCGTTTGATCTCGCCGATGGCGGCGGCAATGCGATCGGAGTCGGAAAGCGATTCGTTAATCGCATTTCCAAGCTCCTGCATCAAATCCTTCAGTTTTTCTTCCACCGCTTGCCCCCTTCCTGATTCGGAGCCGGTACGCCCTCAGTACGGTACCGCTCTAAGGATACCCTACTTTCTGGATGTTCCGAAATCAAGCCTAGTTTCAAGTCTTTTGCTGACGGAGCAACGTCCCTCAAGTAGCTACCTGACCTATCTATCGGATGAACTGATACACCACAATAGCGTTCGTTACACTAGTATACAGGCGTTGTAGATGCTTTCTCAGACCAGAAAACTGGCACAACACATCCTCCCTGGAGTCGTGCGGCCGCTCCACATCATGTGGAATCAGATTATCGGCTTCTTTTTCATCGTTCTCGCGATCATCCCGATCCCCTCGGCCATCAAGAGCCTGCACGAGCCGGGCAGCGGACCTCGCCTTGCCTTGACTGTTCCCTTCATTATCCTTATGGGCGCGTTCGGTATCTCCTCGTTTCTGCGCGCACGTCGAATTTCACGTTCATGAGTGCTGATACCGGAATGCCCGGACAATTCCCATTCACACGGGGTATCTATCCCGACATGTATCGCGGGCGGTTGTGGACCATGCGTCAGTACGCCGGTTTCGGTACTGCCGAAGAAAGCAACAGGCGGTACCGCTACCTGTTGTCGCAAGGCATCACCGGATTGTCGGTGGCGTTCGACCTGCCGACCCAAATGGGGATGGATTCGGACCATCCATTGGCTGCCGGCGAAGTAGGCCGCGTCGGTGTAGCGATTTGTTCGCTAGCTGACATGGAGCGGCTCCTGGATGGCATTCGGCTCGACGACATCACGACGTCGATGACAATTAATTCCACGGCGGCGATACTGCTGAGCTTCTATGTACTGGTGGCGAGAAGCCAGGGCGCGAACCTACGGAAGTTGTCCGGCACCGTACAGAACGACATTCTGAAGGAGTACATCGCGCGCGGTACATATATATATCCGCCGCGGCAGGCGATGCGGATCATTACCGACCTCTTCGCGTGGTCGGGGCGTGAGTTGCCGGAGTGGAACACGATTTCGATCAGTGGTTATCACATCCGGGAGGCGGGTTCGACAGCGATTCAGGAGGTCGCGTTCACACTCGCGAACGCGATCGCCTATATTGAGGCCGCGCTGCGCGCCGGTTTGGACGTCGATGAGTTTGCGCCCCGCCTGTCGTTCTTTTTTAACGCGCACAACAATTTTCTGCAGGAGATCGCGAAGTATCGTGCTGCCCGGCGGCTTTACGCGCGCATCATGCGGGAGCGATTTGGGGCGAAGAGCGAGCGGTCGTGCATGCTGCGCTTTCACACGCAGACAGCGGGTTCAACTCTGACGGCGCAGCAGCCGGACGTCAACGTGGTGCGGGTTTCGATGCAAGCCATGGCCGCAGTGTTGGGTGGAACGCAATCGCTACATACGAATGCGCGCGACGAAGCGCTGTCACTTCCAACCGAGGAGTCGGCCCGGCTGGCGCTTCGCACGCAGCAGATTATTGCGCACGAGAGCGGCGTGACGCACACGGCTGATCCTTTCGGGGGGTCGGTGTACATCGAAGGTCTCACGGATGAGATTGAGGCGGGCGCGCGCGAATACATCGAGAAGATCGACGTGATGGGCGGGACTCTGGCGGCGATTGAGAAGGGTTATATCCAGACGGAGATTCAGAACGCCGCGTACGAATATCAACAGGCAATCGAGCACGGCGAACAGGTGATTGTCGGCGTGAACCGCTTTCGCCTGGAGAATGCGCAGGCTCCTGCGACTTTTCGGATTGACTCGGAGTTGGAGCGGCAGCAGGTGGAGCGGCTCCGCGAGCTGCGCGCGTCGCGCAGTGCTGCCGTGGTGGAAGAGCGTCTGTCGGCACTCGAATCGGCGGCCCGCGGAGGCGACAACCTGATGCCGCGTCTTTTAGCGGCGGCCGAAGCGCTGGCAACAGTCGGCGAAATGTCGGACCGGCTGCGAAACGTGTTCGGTGAGTACAAGGAAAGCTAGGTCTTACTCCTCGCGGCCAGCTTTTTCAATCTCTGCACATTCCGCAAATCATCCCCCTCCTCATCCACCGGCGTTTCCAAAATGAACGCTTTGCTGCGCAGTTTAGGATGCTGCAGAATCCGCCGGAACCCGTCCTCCCCAATAAAGCCCTCGCCGATATTTTCGTGCCGGTCGACGTGCGACCCTAACGGCGTCTTGGAATCGTTCGCGTGAATCACCCCGACGTTTTCGATCCCGAGCACCCGGTCCAGTTCCGCCACCGTCTTCCGCAGACCTGCTGAAGACGACACGTCATACCCTGAGGCCAGGCAATGGCACGTATCGATACAAAATCCGATCCGCAGGTCCATAACCTGAAGCGCGCAATGCCGCATCAGCGCAAGTTCCTCCAAACGGCTGCCCAGCGCGTCACCGGACCCGGCCGTGTTCTCCAGCAATACCGTCAGGCCTCGTGTATTCAATCCCGCCGAGGCCTCCGCCAGCGACCGGACTACCGCGACAATCCCCTCCGACGCCGAGTACCCCTTGCAATTGCCAGGATGCGCCACCAGGTATTCGGCGCCAATGATCAGAGCCCGTTCAATCTCCCCACGAAACGCCAGTACCGACTGCGCCCGCAGCGCCTCAGAGCACGAACCCAGGTTGATCAGGTAATTGTCATGAATCACGAGCGGCGTCAGGTCGTGCTTTTCCCTCGCCTCCCGCAGGAGCTTCACCTGATACCGATCCGGCGGATTCGCCTTCCACTGCCGCGGGCTCGCCGAGAAGATCTGAAACGTGTTTGCCCCGAGTTCGACGGCCTTTAACGCGGCTTTCTGGAGCGATCCCGCAATGGAGGTGTGAATTCCAATCCGCACCGCACCTACTCGACCTTAGGCAACAGGTGCTTCTGCACTTTGCCGAGCGCGTTCCGCGGCAATTTATCCGCGCATACGACCTTTCGTGGAACCTTGAAAGAGGCCAGCTTCCCCCGGCAACGTTCGATCAATTCCTCGGTATCGGCAGAGCCCCGCGGCACAATGAACGCAACTGGAATCTCGCCGCGCACACGATCGGGAACACCGACCACGGCGGCCTCCGCCACCTCGGCCTGCTCTTCGAGAAACTCTTCGATCTCACGCGGGTAAATATTGAAGCCGCCGGAGATAATCAAATCGCTGCGCCGCCCGCACAATGTGTAATAGCCATCCGCCGACCGCACCGCGAGGTCGCCAGTTTTGAAATAGCCATCCCGAAACGACTGCCGCGTGGTTTCCTCTCGCCGCCAGTACCCCGCGTAAATGTTCGGACCCCTCAGGTGCACCTCGCCGGTCTCCCCGTCCGCGACAGGCTCACCGCTGTCGTTCAGCAGTCGCACCGAAATGCCCGGTAATGGCAGTCCGACGCTGCCCGGCCGCCGCTCGCCGGCATACGGATTGCTAATGTTCATCAGCGTTTCCGACATGCCATAGCGTTCCAGTATGGTGTGGCCAAACAACCGGCGGAACTCCTCCAGCACCTGCGCCGGCAGCGGAGCCGATCCCGAAACGAACAGCCGCATATGACTGCCGATCTCCCGCGCCTGGTCCGGCGCAAAATCGAGAAGCCGCACGTAAATGGTCGGTACGCCGAAAAAAAGGGTCGGCCGGAAATCCAGGAACTCCGACGCCGCTCTCTGGTGCTCAAATCGCTCCAGCAAACGCATCCGGCATCCGCTCACCAGCCAGCAATGCAAGCCATTTCCCAAGGCATGCACGTGAAACAGGGGCAGTGCCAGTAGAAAACGGTCCTCCGAATTGATCCGCCAGCACGTCACCAGGTTCGCGGTGTTCGCCGCGAAATTGTTGTGTGTCAGCACAGCGCCCTTCGACGTGCCGGTGGTCCCCGAAGTATAAACGAGGGCCGCCGGACTGTCGCCGTCGAGCACAGCCGCCGGACGAACCGCCGGCATCCGCGCGGCCTCGGCCATCAGCTCCGGTAGCGTCTCCGCGGTAACAAATAGAGCCGGCTCGGCATCGCGAAGAATATGACCGACCTCCCGATCTTTATAAAGGATGTTGACCGGCACGAAAACAACGCCCGTCTTCACGCAGGCCAGAAACAGGTCGATCATCTCGACGCAGTTCACCAACTGCACCGCCACGCGATCGCCTTGGCCGATGCCGCGCTCCCGCAATGCCTGTGCCATGCGATTGCTTCGAGCATCGATAGCTCCAAATGTCCAGGTTTCGCCGCCGAACTCCAACGCGATCTCGTCGCGCCGCCCCACGAAAGATAAGTCGAACAGATCGGTAAGCGTCATGCCGGCAGGGTATGCCCCTTCGTCTCCTCTCCTAATGGCAGCAGTAACAGGCCAACAATAAACGCGAGAGACGTCCACGCGATCGGAGTCCCCAGCGTCTGGTAGTGCGAGATCGCCGCGCCAACCAGAAACGTCACACCCGCCGCGACGAAGCGTCCAATCGACGTTGCGAATGCAAACGCACTGGCGCGGCAGGATGTCGGATACTGCTCTGGCAGCCACAATGTGTACACGGCGAAATTCGCGCCTCCGATGCCGAGAAACGCAAGGCTGGCGAAGAACCACGGCAGTGCGTCAACGCCCCGATAGAAGGCCCAGCCGAAGCCACCGGCAATCGATGCGAACATCAACACGAAATACAAACCAAGTGTTGCGCGGCGGCCGATGCGCTCCGCCAGCGGCGCCATGAAGAAGCATCCCGCGATCGTGCCGGCCGAGAGCACCATGGTCGCGTAGGAAGCAAGTTTGGCCGCCATTCCCGCATCGTAACCCGCTTTCGCCGCAAGCGTTGTGACGGATGCAGGCACGTACACTGACCCCGCCCACAACCCTGTCATCGAAATGAGCAAATAAATTGCGTTCAAAACCGTACGACGCCGCAGCGTTGGGGAAAACAACGCCACGAACGGCTGCACCAGCCCGCGATGCGCCTGCCGCTCCCACCGCTGCGGCTCGCGCACGCTCGAAAGAATGAAACCGACCAGAAGCGCCGGCATTCCACCGACCGCAAAAAGCCCCCGCCACCCGTAATGCGGACCCACCACCCAATTTGCCACCCCAGCGAGAAAGATGCCGAAGTAGTACCCGGTGTGCATCAAGCCGGCGCCAATCTTGCGGCGTTCCTCCGGCCACTCCTCGGCGACGATAATGCCGCCCAACGTCCACTCGCCGCCAATCCCCAGGCCCGCGAGCAACCGGAAAGCTCCCAGCATCCAGACGTTCGTCGCCAGGGCTCCAAGAAATGTAAACACCGAATAGCAAAGGATTGTCAGCATCAGCGTCCGCACCCGCCCGAAGCGGTCCCCGATTGGCCCCCACAAAAACGCCATGCCCCACCCGATCAGGAAAATTGCGAATAACAGGCCTCCGTAATAGCCGGTGTTCGCCGCCGTGGCGGGCACTCCCGAACGCGGCAGCAGATCCTTCAGCGCGGGGACCAGAACCAGTGCGTAAATGAACGAATCCATACCATCCAGGGTCCAGCCTGCCCAGGAAGCCCAGAAGCTGCGAATCTGGTTGCGAGTCAAGGGGGCATGTCGAGGCGCCATGGATCGACCATTGTATCGGTTAGGCAAGCCTCAGCTTGTCTCTTGCCCTTTAGGGCCGCTTATGGCAATCTGATATTGGAATCCAATAGGAGCTATGGAAAAGAAGGCTGACGTTTGGCAAGGCACCCTGGCGCTGATGGTTCTGAAGACCCTCGAATCAATGGGGCCGCTCCATGGCTACGGCATTGCCCGCCGTATCGAACAGATCAGCGGCGATCTTCTCGCGGTGAATTACGGTACCCTCTACCCCGCACTCCTGAAACTCGAACAGGAGGGCTACATCGCATCCGAATGGGGTACCTCCGACAATAACCGCCGCGCGAAGTACTACAAGCTGACGCGAGCCGGTAAGAAACAGGTCGAAAAGGAAGCCAAGGAATGGGAGCAGGCGACAGCGATCCTGGCGCGCTTCCTCGCACCCGGCCAGGAACACTCGTGAGACGATTCCGCGCGTACTTGATTCGGACGTCTGGACTTTTCAACCGCCGGTCCCGCGACCGCGAGATGGCGGCTGAAATGGAACTCCATCTTCAACTCCACATCGAGGACAATCTGCGAATCGGTATGACACCGGCTGAGGCGCGCCGGCAAGCGGTTCTGAAGTTAGGAGGTATCGAAGCCGTGAAGGAAACCTATCGCGACCGCGGAAGCCTGCCTTCCGTCGAAAGTCTGTTCCAGGACCTGCGCTACGCCGCTCGCAACCTGCGTAAGAATCCGGGATTCACCGCTATTGCAATTCTGACCCTTGCCCTCGGCATCGGTGCGAATACCGCGATCTTCAGCGTCGTGAATGCGCTTCTGCTGAAGCCTCTTCCGTTCCGCGACTCGGGCCGCTTGATGCGCCTCTGGCCAACGCAAATAGCTTCGAACACCGAAACGAGCGCGCACGATTTCGGCGTCGCCAGCTACCCTGAATTCCGCGACTGGTTAGCACAGAGCCGCACGTTCCAAAACATCGGCGCGTTTCGAAACCTCTCTTTCGACATCACCGGAGGAGACCACCCGGAGCGCATTCATGGCATGACGGTCTCCGCCGGGCTCTCCTCCCTGCTTGGCTTCAACCCGATACTGGGCCGCGACTTTCGGGAGGACGAGAGCCAGCCGGGTAAGAATCACGTGGTCTTGCTGTCCGAAGGAACGTGGCGGCGCGAGTTCGGCGGCGACCCCAACGTCCTCGGGCGCACCATCAAGCTCAGTGGCGAGAACTATTCTGTGGTTGGTGTGCTTCCCGCCGCATTCGGCTACTCCCCTTACGCGCAGCCCCCCGACGTGGTTACTCCCCTGCGCCCCGACCCGAATCGCGACCACGGCTTTTTATACGTGGTGGGCCGTTTGAAGCCCGGCGCCACGATTTCCCAGGCGCAGGCGGAATTTGAGATCATCTCGCGCCAACTGCGGCGGCAATACGGAGAGAGGGAGAGCGGCGGAGTGAGAATCATCCCACTCCGCGATGCCCTCGTCCGCGACGTTCGCATGTTGCTGCTCGTCCTCTTGAGCGCGGTTGGATTTGTGCTGCTCATCGCATGTGCGAACGTGGCCAACCTCATTCTGGCCCGCACCGCGGCCCGCCGCAAGGAACTCGTCGTTCGCGCCACGTTGGGCGCCAGCCGTCTCCGTATCGCACGCCAGTTGCTGACCGAAAGCGCACTGCTCGGCCTGGCCGGCGGCTTAGGCGGTCTCCTGATCGCAAATGCCGGATTACGCGCGCTGGTAACCCTGTTCGAGAGCGCATTCGCCACAACCACGTCCGGCCGCATTACCATCGACGGCGCAGTGCTCGCATTCACCCTGATCGTCTCTCTGCTGACCGGCTTCATCTCAGGGTTGATCCCCGCCGTCGGTATCTTCCGGAGCGATGTGAACGAAACGCTTAAGGAAGGAAGCCGCAGCGTTACCTCGGGCAAGCACCGCAACCGTATCCGCAACCTGATCGTCGCGGCCGAAATGGCCCTCGCCCTGGTGTTGCTGACCGGCGCAGGCCTGACCATTAAGAGTTTCGTGATTCTCGCAAACAACGATCCCGGCGTGCGAACCCACAACATGCTCGCCATCAGCTTTACGCTCAATAGTTCGAGGTTCAAAGTCCAGGCACAGCGTTCCGCGTTCTTTGATGGCATTATCCATCGACTGCAGGGCCTTCCCGGCGTCGAATCGGCTACAGTTGCGGCGGATATTCCCCTCACCCGCGATGAAGACTCCGACACTTTCAGCATTGAAGGTAAGCCCGACCCGGCGCCCAACAAGAAACGCGAGGCCCGCTTCAATATCGTCGGGCCCGGCTACTGCAACACGCTAGGCATCCCGCTGCTGAAGGGGCGGGATTTCACCGAGTCGGATGGCCCGAAATCCGCCGCTGTTGCGACGATCAACGAGGCCATGGCGCGTCAATTCTGGCCCGGAGAGGACCCCGTCGGAAAGCGCATCTCGAATGACGACAAAACCTGGTTCTCCATTGCAGGTATCGTCGGCAACGTGCGGCAGAGGGGACTCAACTCCGAGCCTCAACCGGAGATTTATATCTCCTATCTCCAGGACCCCTTCCTGTGGCCTTCTCTCAACCTCATCGTGCGCACAACCACCGAACCCGAGCCCTTCGTCGCAACGATAGAAAAGGTGATTTGGTCGGTCGATCGCGACCAGCCGATCACGCGGATCCGCACGATGGACAAAATCCTGTCGCAATCAACGGCGCAACCCCGCTTGACGGCACTGCTGCTTGGCCTCTTTTCCGTCCTTGCGCTCGTCCTCGCCAGCATTGGAATCTACGGCGTCATTTCGTGGTCGGTCACGCAGCGGATCCATGAAATCGGAGTCCGTGCCGCCCTCGGCGCAAGCCGCAACGACGTTTACCGCCTCGTTTTGGGACAGGGCCTGGCGCTGGCACTCATCGGAGTGGCAGTTGGCCTGGCAGGTGCTCTCGCCCTGACCCGCTTGATCGCCACTCTTCTCTACAACGTCGGAGCAACCGACCCCACGACATTCATCGGCGTCGCACTCCTGCTCACCGCCGTCGCCTTACTGGCGAGTTGGCTTCCCGCCCGCCGAGCGACGCGCGTCGACCCCATGGTCGCGCTCCGCTACGAATAAGTCGGCGGCAAGTTCAGGTCAGTCGTTTCTTATTCAAACTGTCGAAAGAGTATGAAAACAGCCGTAACGCAGCCTTCAAACTGCCCTACGGCCGGCTGAAGCCGGCGGTACCGGATTGTAGTCCGTGCTCAGTCTTCGACAGTTCACGAAGCGGGCCACTGCCTGCGTCACAAAGCCATGAGCGAGCAATCGACCGGCAGTGGTGGCAACAGTTCACTCATGCCGCAAAGCTACCAGCGGATCGACACTGGCCGCGCGATGCGCCGGAACGTAACATGCAGTCGCCGCAACCAGGGCCAAAACACAACCGGTCCACAAAAGAGTCCAGGGGTCGCGAGGACTCACGCCGAACAGCAGGCTCGAGAGAACACGCGTAACTCCCAATGCGCCGAGGACCCCAATCGCGAGACCCGCCGCGGTCAGCCCCAGACCGTTCTTCAAAACCAGCAGGACCTGATCCCACCGGCTCGCGCCCAGTGCGGCACGAACTCCGATTTCCCGCGTACGTTGCGCCACGGTGTAGGAGATCACTCCGTAAACCCCAATCGACGCCAGCAAGAGCGCCAGCCCGGCAAAAACGCCAAGCAAAACGGTTCGCAGCCGTTCGTCATCCATCGACTCGGACTTGATCTGCTCTAACGTCTTGATCTCATCGATCGACTGGTTCTTGTTCACCTGCCACACTGCTGACTCGACCGATTTCACCAGGTGCTCGGGTTCAATCAATCCGCGCACAACCAGCGCGGTGTTCAGATTGGGGCTCTGTTTGTACGAAACGTACAACCCCGCACTCGAGTCATCGAGACCATACGCCTTTTCATCCACTACGACGCCCACAACTTCCCAGGGAATCTCGGGGCCCAGCGCCGGCTGGCCCGGAATAATCTCCTTGATCAGGATGCGTTTGCCTAAAGGGTCTTCGTCTTTGAAATATCTCGACGCCATCGTTTCATTAATCACGGTCACGGGTATCGCGCCCGCGGTGTCGGTATCCTTCAGCCAGCGCCCCTTCCGTAGGCGCATGCCGGTCGCCGCGAGGTATGAAGGAGTCACGGATTTGAATCCGCACGCGGGCCGCTTTGACAGTTCCACGAATGGCCGGCCTTGGATCAGGAACGGCATTCCGTCGGACCATCCCTGCATGGGAAGAGCACTCGTGGCGGCGACACTTCGAACCCCCGGCACCGCCTGTGCTTTCTCCAGAACTTCGCCGACATAACTGACGATGCGAGGTCCCGTGGCATACTGCTCCGATGTCATGGGTAGCCGCATCGTGACGACGTTGGTGGCGTCGAATCCAGGATCGACCTGCTGCAGCTTGTAGAAGCTTCGGATCAGCAGCCCCGCGCCCGAAAGCACGATAAATGCCAGGGCGATCTCGGCCACAACCAGCACGTTTCGAATATGAGCACGGCTGGAACCCGAGGTTCCACCGCGCCCACCCTCCTTCAGCGAGCCCACCAAATCCGACTTGGCGCTATGCAACGCCGGAGCGATGCCAAACAGCAGCCCAGTCAATACCGCGATTGCCGCGGCAAAAAGCAGCACCCGGCCGTTGAGCTCCACATCGGCTTCCGGGGGCAGAAAGTACTGCGGGATCCCCGCCTTGAGAGCCATCATCACAGCCCATCCCAGAGCAACACCGGCTATTCCTCCCAGCCCGGCGAGCAGCACGCTCTCGGTGAAGAATTGCCGCAGAAGCCGCAGTCGCCCGGCGCCCAGTGCGGACCGTATCGCGATCTCGCGCTCGCGTCCTGCGCCGCGCACGAGCAGCAGATTAGCAAGGTTGACGCAGCCAATCAGAAGCACCGAGCCTACCGCGGCGAGCAAGACCAGCAACGACTGGCGCGTACTCCGGCCCACCACGTGGTCTTGATACTCGTCCACCGTCGCACTCCAGCCTTTATTCGACTGCGGGAAATCATGTTCTATCCGCGCCGCAATCGCCCTCATGTTCTGCCGAGCCTGGTCGATCGTCACGCCAGGTTTCAGCCGCGCCCACGAAATCATCCAGTGATAGTCGCGCGTCATTTCGGATGCCTTGAACGCAAGCGGCGTCCAAATATCCTGCCATCTTCGGTCGTAGATCCCTTCCGGCATCACTCCGATCACGGTATAGGGTGCTCCGTTCAGGCGGATCGTGCGCCCGATAATGGTTCGGTCGGAGCCAAACCGGTTCTCCCATACCCGGTGGCTGAGCACCACTTCGTATTGCTTGCCGAGTTCGTCTTCGCCGGGCGCGAAAGTGCGCCCCAGGACCGGCTTGATCTTCAAAATGTCGAAATAACTTGCCGAGACGCGGCCGTTTCGTAGTTCCACCGGTTGGTCAGCGCCGGTCAACGTGGCGCTCCCTGCGGTCTGCGCGGCCATTGCCTCAAAGACGCTGTTCTCTTTCTGCCAATCGAGGAAGTTCAGCGTGGAAATCCCGTTGCGTTCGCCGCCCGGGGGCTTTTCCCAGACGTTAACGATCCGTTCCACCTCCGGAAACGGCAGCGGTCTGAGCAGGACAGCGTCCACGAAGCTGAAAATCGCCGTCGTCGCGCCGATTCCGAGCGCTAGCATGAGAACCGCGGCGAGCGTGAAGCCGGGACTCAATCGGATCATGCGAAAACCAAATCGTATGTCCCTGCCAAGTTGTTCCATGTTTCTCCCAGCCGGTTAGACGATCCGCCGGACCCCAAGTTAGCTGGGTGACGTTCGCATCTATCCGCCGTCCAACATGCAGTGTCCAAACAGCTTAGCCGGCGTAGTCTGCTTCTCGGCGCTGCGGCTCTACAGGCGCAACCGGCAGGAAACGTCATTCTGCCGGGTGACGCCGGGTACGACGCGGCGCGCCGGGTCTTCAGTTTCAACCCCCTAACAGATAAGCATCCGAAGATGATTTCCCGCCCCGCGTCATCGGACGATGTTGTGAAAGCCGTCCGCTACGCGCGCGAGAAGCAGACCGACGTTGCGGTCCGCTCCGGCGGACACGATTTGCTGGGCGCTTCAGTGTGCGACGGCATGGTGATCGATCTGTCGCAGATGAAAAAGATCGAAATCGATCGCGATGCCGGAACAGTTCGCGTCGAAGCCGGTGTTCGCGCTTCGGATTTAAACAGGGCGACCCAGGCTGTGGGGATGGCGGTTCCGCTCGGTTGCCATCCCGCGGTTGGAATCGCAGGCCTGACGCTGGGTGGAGGACTCGGCTGGCTGCTGGGAAAATACGGAGCGACCTGTGACAATCTTGCCGGGATTGACGTTGTTACGGCCGACGGCTCTATACTTCACGCCAGCACGACTGAGAATTCCGACCTGTTTTGGGCAGTGCGAGGTGGTGGCGGCAACTTCGGAATTGCGACGGCATTCGAGTACCGGCTTCACGCGGTCGATCAGGTCATGGGCGGAGTAATCGCCTACCGCGCCGACCTCGCGCAGTTCCTGCGATTCTACAGCGCTTTTATGAAAGAAGCTCCGCCTGAACTGACGGTCGAGCTCAATATCCTGTTGAACGCCGGCCCCACCATCATTGTAATGGTCTGCTGGAGCGGGGATGCTACGGAAGGCGCTCGTGTTCTTCGGCCGTTGCGATCCTTCGGACCACCTGCCAAGGATCTCGTGAACAGCGTCGCCTACTTACACCTCATGGATAGCTTTCCGCAGCTTGGATCACTTCTCGGACCTCCGCCACCACGGGATCGCAAAGGGCCGCCTGACATCTACTGGCGCGGCGGATCTCTTTTGGCACTAACCAACGCTGCGGCCGACCAACTTGCGGCCATTGCAGCGGATGCGCCACCGGGCAGTTCCATGGGTATCGGACACTACATGCACGGTCAGGTCTGCCGTGTTGCAGCAAACGCGTCGCCGCTCCCTCGGGTCGACGGGCAGTACACATACTTCATCAACGGAAGCTGGTACGAAGAGCGGCAGGCCGAAGCGTCGATGGCCTGGGTCGACCGCTCCTGGAAGGCGATGAGACCCCACTCCAGCGAAGGAGCATACATAAACTACCTCAGCACGGATGACCCATCCGCGGTCCAGGCATCTTACGGAAAGAACTACGCCCGTCTCGTACAGTTGAAGCGTAAATTCGACCCTACGAATTTTTTTCATCACAACCGGAACATACGGGTTCCTTCGGCCACCGCCGCAGTACCCACGCCCAAAGCACGGCCGGGAGCAGCATAATCAGTCCATTGAAGCCCGCCACCGTTCGTGGCCGTAGACCCTGATCGATCAAAAACCCCGCGACCGAGCTCGACGCTGACATCGTCAGGACACTGAACCCGAACTCCGCCGAGAATACGCGGCCCCGCAAACGGTCCTCCGTCATCAACTGCAGCAGCGTCGTGGAAAAGACCCACATCACGGACCCGCCGGCATGCGCCACGATCAGCGCGGCGCAGGCGAGCCAGATGTTGCCCGCGCCGCTGAGCGCCACGTATCCCAAACCTGCTGCGAGAAAGCCGAAGAGAATGCCCCAACGCATCCTCAATAGCGAATTGCCGGCCCACTTGCCGGCGAGCAGCGGGCCGGCGATCGCGCCCAAACCGCGCGATGCCATGAGCACGCTCATTCCTAACATCCCGGCGTCCTGGCTCGAAAAGCCTGCGCGATGCACCGGAAATATGCGCTCGCCCAGAATTGGCAGCAGCACCCAGTTTGAACCCAAAAGCCCAAGGCCGGCTTTGACGAAGATCGTCGTCCGGAGCCGCTGGTCGCGCCGCACATAGTGCAAACCCTCCAGGATCGGCGAGAAATCGGCCAGGTCCCGAAATCTCAGCGGCGGCTTATCGACGGCATGCGGTTCGCGGAATCGCATGCGCCCGATGCAGATCGCCGAGACGACAAACGACAGCGAGTTAATCACGAAAACCGTGTCGCGGCCCCAGTACGCCGCCGCGACGCCTCCCAGCGCAAACCCAATCGCGAAATTCACGGACCACGTCGTGGATGACAGCGTGTTGGCAATCACGACGTCCGCGTCCTCAACCACGTTGGGAACCACGGCGCTGCGCCCGGGCTCGAACAGCGCCCACATGATGGTTTCGAGGAAAAGCAGCAGGTACAGCAGCCAGACCAGTTGTGGCCCACGCACCAGGACCATGCACAGGACGATGACGGCCCGCGTCCAGTCGGCCACCATCATCACCCGGCGGCGGCTCAGCCTGTCGTTGATGACGCCGGCCGTCGGCGCGACGAAAAACTGGGGAAGAACCTGCAGTACAAACGCGAACGCGACCGATTGGGCCTTGCCTGTATATGCCAGCAGCAGGCCGTAAACGGCTACCGCGTAAAACCAGTCGCCGATCTCGCTGACGATTTGGGCAAACCAAAGCAGCCGGAAATTCCGGTTGGTCCGCAGCAGACGAGGATATGCCCCGAGCGTTGCAGCCTGGTCTGCCATGTCATACGTTCAGCTATGTGGTTGTGTACAACCCCATCCGCTGCTTTACGACCTCCACCGTCGAGTTCGCAATGGGGGACACCCGCTCCGCCCCTTCCTTGAGAACGCGCGCCAGGTAGCCGTGCTCGGACATGATCTCGTGATACCGGTTCTGAATCGGTTCCAGCTTCGAGACAACCATATCTGCAACCTGCTTCTTCAGGTCGCCATAGCGCAGTCCCGAAAAGTGGCTGCGCATCTGGTCGTCGGTCCACTCGCCGCAGGCCTGGAAGATGTTGAGAAGGTTCTGAATGCCCGCTCCGAGATTCTCAAAATCCACCGCCGGGTTCGAATCGGTGGTGGCGCGCATGATCTTCTTGCGGATCTGGTCGACCGGGTCCAGCAGGCCAATCATGTGCCCCGAACCGGTTGCCGACTTGCTCATTTTTTTATCCGGCTCATCGAGGCCCATAATGCGCGCCCCGACCACCGGCAGCGACGTCGCCGGCATCACAAAAGTCTCCCCGTAAACCGAATTGAATCGCTGCGCGATGTCGCGGGTGAGTTCGAGGTGCTGGGCCTGGTCATCGCCCACCGGCACGATCGCGGCCTGGTAGAGCAGGATGTCGGCGGCCATCAAGACCGGATATTGCAGCAGGCCGTCGCTGACGGTTTCCTGCGCCTGCGCCTTGGCTTTGTACTGCGTCATGCGTTCGAGCCAGCCCACCGGCGTGACGCATGTCAGCATCCAGGCCAGTTCCGCGTGCGCCGGCACGCTCGACTGCACCATGATGGTGGATTCTTTCGGATCGATGCCGCACGCCATGAACAGCGCGGCCGTCTCCTCGATTTTCTGTTTCAGTTCGGCGGGGTCCTGGTACACTGTGACCGCGTGCAGATCGACAATGCCCCAGATGCTTTCGTAGTCTCTCTGAATGACGACCCAGTTCTTGAGAGCTCCAAGATAATTGCCAATATGGAGATTACCGGTAGGCTGAATGCCCGAGAAAACGCGCTTCTTCATCGAGTGAACCTACATGGTAGCCTACGCAACCCGGTGCGCTTGTGCTCTTGAAAATCGAGAAGCTGGTCTATGGAGGTGACGGTCTGGCCCGGCAGGAAGGCCGCGTCGCACTTGTGCCGTTCACGCTGCCCGGTGAGGAAGTGGAAACAGAGGTCACCCGTGAGAAGAACGACCTGCTGCGTGGCCGTGCCGTTGAGATTCGGGTTCCGTCGCCGCACCGCGTTGAAGCTCCGTGCCCGTATTATTTGCGCTGTGGCGGTTGTCATTATCAACACGCCGATTATGCATTCCAGTTGGAGCAGAAAGAGGCGATCCTGCGCGAGGTGCTGCGCCGAGTCGGGAAGATCGATTACGACGGCGCGATCGGTATCGTCAGCGGCGAACCCTGGCACTACCGGAACCGCGCCCAGTTGCACGTCGAAAATGGGGCGGTCGGCTATTTCGAAATCGGATCTCACCGCTTATGCCCCGTGAACCAGTGCCCGATCTCGTCGCCGAAGTTGAACGAGACTATCGGCGTACTCACCGAGGAGTTGCCGCGTCTGCCGCGCTTCACGACTACGCTTGAGTTATTCAGCAACGAGTCGGAGGTGCAGTTTAGCCTGTCGGATCGGGTTCCGGGCGCGGCCCGCTCACTGTTCGACCGGATCGCTACCACCCGGCCCATCGAATACGCCGGTTTCCGTGTAAGCCGAAATTCGTTCTTCCAGGTGAATCGGTTTTTGATCGATCAATTGGTCGCCACTACGCTTCATGGCCTCGTCCCTGGCGCGCATGGGGTTGATCTATATGCCGGTGTCGGGCTGTTCACATTGCCGCTCGCGGGATTATTCGAACGGGTCTCGGCCGCCGAGGTCGCCGGGAGCGCGCATCGCGACCTGGAGTACAACGCCCAAGGCAAGGGCAACGTCGCTGCTTTTCACAAGACCGCGGAAGACTACCTGACGCGTGTTGCCGAAACCCCTGACGTGATCGTCGCGGACCCGCCGCGCAACGGTCTTGGCAAGCAGATTCTGACCGGGATGCTACGGATCCGTGCACCCCAAATCCGGATCGTTTCCTGCGATCCGGCGACCCTGGCGCGCGACCTGCGCGTGCTGCTAGGCGCGGGCTATCGTCTCGACACAGTGACGCTCGTAGACCTGTTCCCCCAGACATTTCATTTGGAGACCGTGGTCGCTTTATCGCTTTAGCCAGTCGATCCGGTCGACTAAAAGTGGAGAAAACCAAGGTGGCCGCATGCGGTTTCGCCCGCGCTCTCCATGGCCGGCGAAACCGCCTGATGGACGTGGAGTTTTCGGCCGTGCCGGCTGTAGGGCAGGTTGCCAACCCGGCTGGAATCATTAAGCCGCCTCAGCGTGGCCGTTGCTTACGCCCAGCCTTCATGAGTTCAACAAGTTCCGCAATCCGTTGCGCGCGCACCTCCGGACTGCGTTTAGTAGCATCGATCCATCGCAGGTAATTCTTCCGATAGAAAGTCGCTAAGCCATCGAAGAATTGCGCCGCCTCAGGCTCGTCAGCGAGTGCGGCCACGATGTCCTCCGCGAGTGCCTCGCGTTGCGGACCCTCGGGCTCGAGCGTCACAGCCACAGAATCCCCCAACTGCAGACCGGAATCGCGCCGGTAAGCGGGCCCGAGCGCCAGAAAATATCCTCGTTCAAATTTCTCGAGCGGACCTCTCACGGGCGCGCCGTTGACCGTGCCCCTGATGTGGTAACGCGGTCTCCGTCCCCAGACCTTCTCGGGATCGAACGGCAGCACCACGAAGGCACGGCCCTTCTCGGAACCCTCGAGCTTCGCTTTAAACGACCGTTCCGCATTACCTTTCGACCCCATCGCCTTATCGTCGCAAGAAATGATAAGAATACGAGACCGATGCGTACGACGGCAACCGAACGCCCGCTACCTGGTCCAACTCAACGGTTTGGCCGGTGTACCCTCGGGCAACGAGGAAATTAAGGCCGACATCCATTCGGCCGCCTCGTAACGAGCGGGAGACCGATCCTCGAAACTCTTTCACCGGCACGCCGACGAAACCATCGCCCAGGGGTTTGCGGCCGACCAATTCATATTCGGCGCGGGCGTGCAGATGTCGCGGAAGTCGATCGAACGCGCCTGAGACGTCGAAAATGAAGCGTGGCGCCTCGGGAATCGGAGCCCCGGCGGTCAAATCGCGCGCGTCCGCTTTCGAGGCCGTCACTTCGAAGAACCCGCCTGGGAAATATCGGCGGGCGGCAGCACTGACATACCGATTCCGGCTCGGACCAACGTCCTCTTGCAAGCCGGTATCGGGATCGATTTTCCCAAGCGACTGTTCCTGGGTAATGTGGCCGAGTGTCACGCGAAAATCGGTACCCAGCAGCGTCTTGCTGGCCGCCACCTGGTAAGAATGCGCTCGGCTCACAGGCGTTCCCGGACCGCTGCCGTTTCCGATCCGGGGATCGTTCGTGAAAAACGACTGGCCATAGCTGAACGAGAGCGGACCCAGAGTTACCGTGGCCTTCGGCGAATCCACTCCCACCCACCGATGCAACGAATTCGCCGGCGTCAGCAAATCCACATTGTCGAAAGCGATCTGGTCGCGCCTCCATCCGAGGTAGAAACGGAACCACGGCAGAAGGGCCCCCTCCAGGGCGACGTACGGCGAAATGAACCCCAGCACGACGTTATTCGCTGTGACCTTCTGGAACGTTGAGCCGTCGTAACGATCCAGATCGAGCCGCGACGGAGCGTCCCGCAAGTAGTTGACGCCTGCCAGAATCGAGAGCCGCCTGTTCACCCGCCGCACATAGCTCGCCTCGCTGCCCGCAACCGTCCGGAACTCGCTCTGCCGGATTAACCCATCGCCGAAGTTCGAGTACAGCGCCAGGTTGTAGGTGCGGAAGAAACCCGATAGCTGAACCTCGCCTGCTTCCGAGAGCTGCCACGTGTCGTTTGCTACCAGTGCCGTGCTGTGCGTCTGATCGTGCTGGCGCGGGTCGATCGTGTCGTCGAGATCCGGTACGCCAAGCGGGACCAGCCCGGGAATCCTCGACTCCCCGTAGTAGCCCATTCCAACCAGCGTGATCCGGTGAGCACGCAGATCCAGTGTGCGAATCGCATTCACCTTGTACTGCTGCCGGTGTTCGGGAGTGTGGAGCAGTCCATTCCCGAACGAAGTCTGAATTGCGAGCCACGACGACAAGCCTGCCGTGATATCGGCATCGCGCTGATCGCCGCCGATTGTGAAGAACGGATCCAGGCGAGGCCGCAAACCATAAATCGCCGCCAGATTGACCGAGTGATTCCCCTCCAGAACATTGAATGCCCCTCCGTCCACCTGTACGCTCTCAACAGTCGCGGGGATCATGATGTTCGGATCGGAATATCCGTTTCCATGCGCATTCGCGCTGAGGTTGTTCGGAAAAAGGAAGCTGCCCACCTGCAAATACTGGGCGATCGGCTCACCATGATCGCCCCCGACGCCGGGAGCAAAATACTGAGGAGCTTTGATGCCACTCGACGCCGTTTCTGCCGGCAACCCGGGAATCGAGATCGGGACACCGGGATGCCCCGGATTCGCATCGAGGAGTTCTTCACGTACCAGAATCCGTTCCGCCGGATCGGGAAACAGTATGCCGGTATGACCCTCGCTCGCCGTTACGTTGATACTTTCGATTCGCCGGGCGAGCCTGGCGAATTTCAGTTCCAGGGCCAGATCGCCGGGGCGGGCCTCAAGCTGTCGGCGCACATCGGAAAACCCCTGCCTGGTAGCGACAATCGTGTAACGTGCCTCCGGCACCGGCCCCAGCGCGAAGTTCCCCGACTCATCGGTCCTGCCAATGGCGGCCACGGAATTCGCTGCAGACACAAGACTTATCTCCGCACCCGCCACCGGCTGATCATCGGTGTCAAGCAGGCGTCCCGAAACCACGAGGGCGGCCGCAATCTGCAACGGGCAGAGCAAAATCAGCAGTGCGGGGCGTAGCACGAGTTTCACAATTGTAATACGAGATAATACCCTATGCGGATTGTTCCGGGGCTGTTATAAAAACGGTCCTATAATGTGTCTAACAGGGGTACCGCCATGATCAGACGAATTCTGTGGATCGCGAGCGCCGCCGTAGTGTTGTCATTTACGGTCTTCGCGCAGCAAAGGCCCGGCACGCCCACAGCTCCGGGTCCGGGTTCAACAGGCGGGGGTGCGCCCGGCGGGATAGGGAACGTTCCCACTTCACCGGGAACTACGCGGCCGACATCGCCATTTCCGGACCAGGGCACGACACCCGGCATGAACCGGCCGATATTTCTTTCGGGCAAAGTGACGCTGGATGACGGAACACCTCCCGGGGAGCCCGTCACCATCGTTCGCGTTTGCGGCGGAATGCGGCGAACAGAAGCTTATACCGATTCGAAAGGCCGCTTTTCATTCGAGCTCGGAAAAGAAATGGACGTCATGCAGGACGCCAGTGACGATTCATTTGGACGCGGCACGAACATGCCTGGCGCCAGTCAGCGTTCCATGGGAGCGGTGGGTGCCGGACGCGATTCGTCACAATTCCTATCCGGTTGCGACCTCACTGCCACGCTCGCGGGTTTTCGCTCCGACTCCGTGAACCTCGCGATGCACCGTTACATGGATAACCCCGACATCGGCACCATCATTATGCATCGCATTGGTAACGTGGACGGCTCAACCATCAGCGCGACCACCGCCATGGCTCCGAAAGACGCCAAGAAAGCATACGAGAAAGCATTCGCAGCTCTGAACAAGAAGAAGATGGACGAGGCGGAGCACGAATTTCAAAAGGCGGTCGACATCTATCCCAAGTTCGCAGCAGCCTGGTCGCAGTTGGGCGCCTTGCAGCAGCAACACGGCGATGTCGAAGCAGCTCGCAAATCCTACACCCAAGCGCTGGCCGCGGATCCGAAGTATGTCAAACCATACGAGGGCATGGCCTCGCTGGCGATGCGCGAAAGCAACTGGCGCGAGGTCAAGGACGACACGGATCGCCTCTTGAGCATGAATCCGCTCGATTATCCCGACGCCTGGTACTACAATGCCGTCGCCAACTACGAGCTTCACGATATGGAGGCTGCCGAGAAAAGCGCTCGCGAAGGAATCAAGACTGACCGCGAGCATCGCAACGCCAAGCTGAGTCAACTCATGGGAGTGCTGTTGGCAAAGAAACAGGATTATGCGGGAGCCGCTCAGAATTTCAAGGACTACCTGCGCCTGGCCCCCAACTCTCCGGACGCCGAGACGGTCCGGAAACAACTGGCTTCCATGGAACAGCAGTCCCAGGCCAGTACGGCACAGCCAAAACAGCAGTAGCCAAGCCCGGCTCAGTTGCGTCAGCACTAAAGGGGTCACCGCGACCCGGACGATAGAATATGAGTAGCCTGTAGATGGCGTATCGACTGCACCTTTTTCCTGGTCTGACGCTCCTGCTGATTTCCTTCGCGATTCAATACCAGCTAACCCGCTGGCTCTTTCAATCCAGGCCTTGGCCGCGGGCTTTCCAGGCCTTCGTGTTGGCCATCAACGCCGCGGTGGCCGGGTTGTCGTCAATCGGTTATCTGCTCGGATTTCATCGCATTCTGCGCCATTTGCCAGTGCTTTTTATCACCTGGATGGAGGCAGCCGCTCTGGCAAATTGTGTCGGGCTGGTGGGACTGTTCGTTGCAGTATTCCTGTGGCGCAAAGTTCCACCCATGCAATCGCACCGCCGCGCATTCCTGCGGGCGGGTATTGCGGCCTTGGTGTCGGCGCCGTATGCCGCGGCCGCATTTGGAATCGTCGATCGAAACCGGTTTCAACTGAACGAGATCAATCTGCGCATTCCCAACCTGCCCCGCGATCTCGACGGTCTTCGAATCGTGCAGATCACCGACATCCACATGAGCCCGTTTCTCAGCGAACAGGAGTTTGCGCGCGCCGTCGACATGGCGAATGAGACGCGGGCACACATCGGTCTCGTTACCGGCGACCTGATCAGCCGCACCGGCGATCCGGTGGACGCTTGCCTCAGGCAGCTTAGCCGCCTGCGTGCCGATTCTGCGATCCTGGGTTGTCTGGGTAACCACGAAGTGTACGCTCATATCGAGGATTACGTCACCATCATGGGACGGCGCATTGGGATCGACTTCCTGCGCGACGCGTCCCGCCAGCTTCGCTTCGGGAATAGTACTATCAACTTTGCCGGCGTCGATTACCAGAAGTTCAACGAGCCTTACCTGGTGGGAACCGAACGCCACGTTCGGCCAGGCATGCTGAACATACTGCTTTCCCATAACCCGGACGTCTTTCCCAAGGCCGCCGCCATGGGATTCGATCTGACCATTTCGGGCCACACTCATGGCGGTCAGGTGAATTTCGAAATACTGCATCAGAACGTGAACATTGCTCGTTACTACACGCCCTACGTGAAAGGCGAGTACCGCCGGGGTAACTCCGCCATCTACGTTTCGACCGGGCTTGGTACAATCGGTCTCCCCATCCGGGCCGGTGCGCCCGCTGAAGTCGCCCTCATACGCCTGTGCGCTTCCTGATCCTCAGCGATATTCACGCCAACTGGGAAGCATTGCAGGCCGTCATGGCGCACGTGCAAGGGAAGTACGACCAGATCGTTTGCCTCGGTGATGTGGTGGGCTACGGCGCCGATCCCGACGTCGTCACGGAGTGGGTGCGCGAGAACGCGGCGAACACCATTCGCGGTAATCACGACAAGGCCTGCGCCGGCTTGGAAGACCTGGAGTGGTTCAATCCGATTGCGCGGATATCGGCGGTATGGACCCAGCAGACTACCAAAGCGGAAAACATTTCGTGGCTCGCTAAATTGCCCGGTGGGCCGGCGCAGTGTGATGGTTTCCAGATGGTCCACGGCTCGCCGCTTGACGAGGACGAATACGTCATCACCGATCAGGACGCGCGTCAAACGGCGCCCTACCTCGAGTCGCCAATCACTTTCTTTGGCCACACGCATCTTCAAGGCGGGTTTCTTTGTACGCGGGGGAGCGTGCGGCGGCTCGGCCAGGTGGATCAGGATGTCGGCGAAGCTTTCCTCGAACTGCAACCTGATATCTTCTACCTGCTGAATCCCGGCTCTGTGGGCCAGCCGAGGGATAACGATCCGCGCGCCGCCTATGCGGTTTACGATGATGCTGCCAAGATCGTCGTCTATGCGCGCGTGCCGTATGACATCGAAGGCGCGCAAAAGAAGATCCGCGATGCCGGCTTACCGGAAATCCTGGCGCGACGGCTCGATTTCGGCAACTAAGCGATGTAGGGCAGGTTTGAAACCTGCGGCGCTGTGTGGCGGATTACAAATCTGCCGCAGGGTTACTTCGACCACGGAGGGACTACACCAATCATCCGCGCATATGCCACGGACTGCCCCATGTGCTCATTCTCGTGAACCAGTATCCGCAGCAGAATCCCATCCGCCGTCGTGTCTTTCCCGAAGAACTTCACCTTCTTCTGCTTGTCGAGATTCGCATAATTACTCCGCACGAACTCCTGCGAATCCTTCAGCCACTGGATCACGTCAGCCTTCGCAGTAACGCCCTTCTCCGTGTCCGGCTTCAACTTCGCGGCAATATCAGCCGGAATCTTCGCGCCCGCTTGGCCCATCAGGTAGTAATTGGCAATCGCCAGGTGCATGTAGACTTCGCTGACCGAACGGACCCCCGCGCGCGGCCGCCAGCCAAACTGCTCAGCGGGCGTCGCTTCCGCCAGAGAAACCAGTTGTTGGGCAGCATCGTCGAACTCCGGCATCCATCCCTGCCCAAGCCCAGGCGGAACGTTCTGAGCAAAAAGAGGCAGGGAGATTCCAATGGCGAGAACCAAGACCGTGCGAATCATGCCCGCAGGTTAGCATGCGATTTTCCCAGGGACGATTCGAACGAAAACACCCGCCACCATCGCCCGTCGCGTTGCAACCGGCTCGCCTGAATCGCCTGACCCGTAAACGCCGCAATGGCGCGCTCCCAAAACGGATACCCCGACCGGTTCGCCTCCATCACGCGCACCTGCCATGGCCCGGGAAACCGGCGCCACACTTCATGAGCGGCCTCGATTCCGATCCCGCGCCGCCGGTACGCGCGCGCCACGAAGAACTCCGCCATATCCCAAGCGGCGGAATCCGATTCCCGCTTCACGAGCACGAAGCCCGCCAACTTGCCATCCACGCGAATCAGGAACGGATGTCGATCCGCCTCGATCCAGTAAAGCGGAAGCTGCTTGTACCCGTAGCGGCCGTCTTCGCCCAAATCGATCGCGTGGAACTCGCTGAAGTCGTGCGCATACAACTCGATCAGATTCGCCAGGATGGGTTCCTGGGCTGGGGTAGCGCGAATGAGCTCAATCACTTGACGAAATATCCGGTGCGCGCGTGTAATTCGGCCGCCGGATAGAATCGCCTGGCATCCGTGGTTAGCGCCGCTTGGATTTGCCGGAAGCTCCCGGGCTGAGCATCCTCAGGCAGATGATAGGCAAGCGTATAGCGCGAACGTATGCGATCGATCATATCGCGGAAGGAACTGTCCGCGCGCTCGGCTTTCACCGCAAGACCACCCGTCTGCTCGGCCAGCTTGAACACATCGGCGGGCGTGAGTTCCGGGTTGGAACGCCCGGGGTCCTTCGTGGGATCGGGCCGGATTCCCCTGCCCACGACGATCGCATTCAGCACAGTATTCGCATCATCCAATGCACGAATAACCTTCTCATCCGGTACCTTCACGCTGATGCTGAGATTATCCGTAAGGATGAGAATCGCACGACGGCCCAGAGGATCCGCGTGCGCGTCCATGAATTTGGCCGCATCGATGATGGACTGGTTGATCGCCGTACCCGCTCCCACATCGTGATCGTGAATGGCCTTTCCGATCTGCCGTGCCGATTCGGCGAGATTGTCGCTGAAGTCCTGGTGCACGTCGCTGGTCTTGCCGAACACCATCACCGCAACCTTGTCGCCCGGCCGCAGTTGATTCAGCGCCTCCCGCGCCGTGGCGGCAATCTGATTCAGCCAACGCTGCATACTGCCGCTGACGTCCAACAACAACACGATCGATAACGGTTCGTCGCCATGAGCGAAGTACACCACGTCTTTCGACTGCCCATTGTCCGAGACCGCGAAATCTTCCTTCTTGAGATTCCGGACAATCTTGTTGCCCTGAGTGACCTGCACATCCACGCGCACGTCCGCTACGCCGGTCTTGAAGGTTGGCGTAATATCTTCCGCCGGCGGCGCCGTGCTCGGAGGAGGTTGCGAATGCAGGGGCGCTACGATGAAAAGCAACGCCATGAAGAACGTTATCGCGGGAACCGCCGGCCACATCGACCACGGCAAAACCGCGCTCGTCCGCGCTCTCACGGGTACCGACACCGACCGCCTCAAAGAGGAAAAGGAAAGGGGCATTTCGATCGACCTGGGCTTCGCGCACCTCGATTTGCCGGACAACGTGCGCCTCGGTTTTGTAGACGTACCCGGCCACGAAAGGTTCATTAAAAATATGCTAGCTGGAGCGGGCGGCATCGATCTCGTTTTGTTTGTGATCGCTGCCGACGAGTCGATCAAACCGCAATCCCGCGAGCACTTCGATATCTGCCGCCTGCTGAACATTCCAAAAGGCATAGTGGTCCTCACCAAGTCCGATCTGGTCGATCCTGAGATCCTCGATCTCGTACGGTTGGAAGTGGAAGAATTCGTGCGTGGTTCGTTTCTGGAAGGCGCGCCGATGGTTCCGGTCAGTTCTACGACGGGGCAGGGCTTGCCCGAACTGCGCGCCGAACTTCAGCGCATCGCCGTATCGGCAGCCGAGAAGGACGCCTCGCGATACTTCCGTCTTCCCGTCGACCGCGCGTTTTCGATGCGCGGCTTCGGAACTGTCGTCACCGGCACTTTGATTTCCGGAGGCGTTCGTGCGGAAGAGGAGATCGAGGTTCACCCCGGCCCCAGGCGAGTGCGCGTTCGCGGCATTCAGGTTCATGGTGAAACGGTTCCGCGCGCCGTGGCCGGCCAGCGCACCGCTCTGAACCTCGCGGGTGCCGAGGCGTCGGAGTTGCAACGCGGCATGATGCTCTCTGAAGCCGGCCGCTTCATGCCAACCAGGGTCATTGACTGTACATTCGATCTGCTGCCGGGCGCAAAGTCCCTGAAGCATCGCGCCCCGGTCCACTTTCACGCGCACACTGCCGAGATCGAAGCCGAAATCCGGGGCATTGGCACAACCGAAGTGCTTCGCCCCGGAACGCGGCGCTATGTTCGCCTGCTGCTTCGGGAGCCGTCGCTCCTGCTGCCCGGCGATCGCTTCATCGTGCGGATGTTCTCGCCGGTTATCACGATCGGCGGCGGTGTCGTGCTCGATATTGCTCCGCCGAAACGCGGCGGCGTTGATCGGCTGAAGACGCTGGAGCAGGGCTCGATTCGTGACCGCATTGCCCTCCTCGTGGCGGAATCGGCATCCGGGATGTCGATCCCCGACATCATCTCCCGCACTGGCCTGCTCGAATCCGAGATCGCCCAAGCAGTCAAGGACGCAGCCTTCACCACCATCACCGAGCCGCAGCATTGGATCATGGACAGCCGCTGGGTGACGGCGACCCTCAAAGCCATCGAGCAAACGCTGGCAAAGTTCCACCGTGAGAAGCCTCTCATTCCCGGCATGTCGAAGGAGCAGCTTCGCAGCCTGCAGTTGCCCAATGCGCAACCTTTCGTCTTCGACGCGCTTCTCGCCCGTTCGAAAACTATTGCGCTGCAAGGTGAGAACGTGCGGCTCGCCTCGCACCGCGTGTCGCTGAAGGAGGATGAACAGCAGGCCACGGCGAAAATCGAGCAGGCCTTCGCCTCCGCCGGGCTCGCCGTGCCGCCTGTGAATGAAGTTCTCACCAAATCGGGCGTTGAAGGAGCACGAGCGCGCTCCTTGCTGCAGATCCTGATTCGCGAAAAGAAATTGGTGAAGGTCTCCGAAGAGCTGGTTTTTCATTCGTCCGCCCTGCAGCAATTACGCGAACTGCTGTCCAGACACAAAGGTCAGCGCTTCGCAGTTCCCGAGTTCAAGGAATGGACCGGGATTTCACGCAAGTATGCCATCCCTCTTCTGGAATTCCTGGATCGCGAGCGAATCACGCGCAGAGAGGGAGATTCTCGCCTGGTTCTATAGTGCTCAAATACGCCGTCGCGTAGCATGCGTCACGATTGTCACAATGAAGAGCACGACAAACACCCAGAAGATGATCTTTAGAATCGCGGCCGTCGCGGCAGCGAGGATGCCAAACCCCAGGATGCCCAGCAGAATCGCGCAGCAAAGAAAAAATAAAGCCCATCCGAGGAGCATTCCAAACACCTCCACTTAATTGGATGCCCCGCCGGCTCGAATGTGACAAGGTTACTCCGCTTGACGCCAGGCGAAGAAAGGGCGAAAATGGAGTTGAGGGGCCATGTTGTTCGAAGATTCCACCGCTCCGCGCCTGGTCGGTATCGCCCGTCTCGCTGCTCAAAGTCCCACTCTCGAAGCGAAACAACGCGTCGAATACCTCGAAATCGAAACGCGCAACTTCATCGGACGGTGTTCCGGCACGCGCATGCCTTTCGTGTGGACAGTCAATCCTTACCGCGGCTGCGAATTTGGCTGCAAGTATTGTTACGCCCGTTACGCTCACGAGTTTATGGAACTGCGCGACCCCCGGCAGTTTGAAACCAGGATCTTCGCGAAACAGTTCGATGCTCACCGGTTTTCCCAGGAGTTGAAGAAGGTGAAGAATGGCGAGTCGCTGTGGATTGGGACCGCAACGGACCCCTATCAACCCGCCGAGCGGCGTTACAGTATTACGCGAAAGATTCTCAGGGTGCTCGCCAAAGAGCAAGGCCTGAAGATTGGAATCACGACGAAATCAGATCTCGTGGCCCGCGATGCCGCGCTCCTCGGCGATATGCGCCGCCGCAGTATCGTCCACATCAACATCACGATCACGACCGTGGATGAGAAACTCGCGCGCCTGGTCGAGCCTTTCGCGCCTCGTCCCGCATTGCGGCTGAAGGCAGTCCGGGAGTTGGCTGACGCTGGAGTACGCGTGACAGTCCTTGGCAATCCTGTCATGCCGTTGATTACCGACAGTGAGCAGAATCTGGATGCGGTCTGCGGAGCCGCCGCCTCGGCCGGAGCGGTTTCGTTTGGGGCAGCGCCGCTATTCCTGAAACCATGTTCCAAAGCCGTGTTTATTCCATTCCTGGAGCGTAACTTCCCTCACCTGGTCCGGCGCTACCGTGAACGTTTCGATGAGAACGCGTACCTGCGCGGTCACTACCCCGAGATGATTCGTGAACGAGTCCAGGCCATCAATGCGCGCCACAAGATGGGGCCTCGCGATCAGGATTACCTGCCGGAGCAATTTGCAGAGCAGCAGCTCTCACTGTGGTAAGAGTTCGCGATAAACCGCCCAGGTCTTCTCCACCGCTGATTCCCACGTATACGCCGCACTCCTCAATTTCCCCTTGCGAACCAGTTCCTCACGCAGGGTTTCATTGCACATCATTTTCTGCAACCCGGCCGCGATCTCGTCGACATTCGCGGGGTCAACCAACACCGCGGCATCGGCCGACAGTTCGGGAAGCGCCGAGGAATTCGATGTGAGCACGGGAACTCCACGCGCCATCGCTTCCAATACCGGGATGCCGAAGCCTTCATCGAGCGAAGGAAACGCGAAGATGGATGCTCTCTGGTACAACCTCTCCAGTTCCTCGTCTGAAACGTAGCCCGCGAGCTCAATGTCCGAGCGCCGTGAGCTGTTCTGGATCGCCGCGAGTTCTTCCTCCGAGCCGAATCCGGACGATCCCGCGAGAACCAGTTTCCACCCCGTCGGCGATGTTTCGAACGCCTGCACCAGACGCGCAATATTCTTACGGCGCTGAATCGCCCCGACGAACAACACGATCGGCTCGCGTGTGCGCGGCTCCGCGGATTCCAAAGCCCGCGTTCCGTGCGGAATCACACGAATGCGGCTGCGTTCGACATGCAGCAACTGCTCTACCTGGCCGGCTGTGAACCGCGAAACCGCGATCACCAGGTCGGAACGTTCGGCAGCCTGTCGTGCCTGGACTGCAAAACGCGCGCGGAACTTCGGCGTCGAGTACTCCGCGGTAAGCACGAAGAGGTCGTGGAATGTTGCTATCACCCGCTTCGGCCGTGAATCGACTCTTTGATTCAAGGCGTGAAATAAATCACACCGCGGAACGCCCTTCCACAGCAACCGGCGACGTGCATTGGCAGGCAACTCCATCTCGAAGGATCGTGCCAGCCGGTGCGGCCGATAGCAGAACAGGAATTCCGCTTCCGGATGCGCGCGAGCCAGCCCCAACGCGATCTCCCGCGAATAGACCCCAACGCCGGACAGGTTCCGGCCGAGGCTATAGGTGACGTCGATCGCGATCGAGGGAGCTTTCAACCCGCCAGCATAGCTGTTTTTCGAAACTCGGTGCGTCGCGCCTGGTCGATCATACGATCGAGATCGGCGCAGCAGTCCGGAACCTGTTCCATGACGACCCCGATCGTCAAACGGGGATGCATCGCGGAAACGCGCTCACGGAAGTCGTTTACTAAGATATCCATTCGATCGCGTGCCAGGCCGAGCAGTGTAAGGCCGAAGCAGGCGGCGTCAACCCGGCCATGCAGCGCCGAATCCTCAAAGACGTGCTGCAAAACATCGCAGATGTCCATGATCGTAAGGTCCCGGTCTTCTTCAGAATCCGGCAAGCCCTCGGTCTCGAACAGGACTAGCCACAGATCCAAACCGGAAAGACGAGCCGCGCGTATTTCGTGAATGGCCAGGGCGCAGAATCCAAAACGGCTATACAATCCCGTGAGTTCGTCGAATACCGAAATAGCCCGCAACGCGCGGCTGCGGCGCTGGCGCTCAATTGCAAAACGAATCGCGCGAGCGAGCGGGGCACATTCAATTTCGAATTTGAGTAGCACGTCCTGGGCTCCTTCACGCAGCAGGCGACAGGCGAGTGCCTCATCACGGGAGTCCAGCAAGGCGATGATTGGCGTGGCTGGGGAGGCGCTTTGAATTTGCTTGAAGGTTTTCAACAACATCGGACTGTCCGGAAGCTGCAGATCGAGCAGAACCGCGTCGAACCTGGCACGATCCAGACAATACAGGGCGTCGCTAAGATAATCAACTGCCACGGTTTCGCTGGCAAACCATTGATACAGCGGACCGCACTCTTCAATCTCGGAAAGAGCTCCCTGGAGCGCCTGCTGTTCGTCGGACGAATCCTCCACAACAAGCAACTTCAATTTCTGGCTCACCATGACCAAGTAGTGTCGTGGTGTGCCGAAAAATCTCAGCCCGCTAACTCGCGATCTGATACTCCTTGAGCTTCCGGTATAAAGTGGTCCGCCCGATGCCGAGTAGATTGGCCGCTACCGCACGATCGCCCTTCGTAAACTCAAGAGCTTCGATGATCGCCTGCTTTTCCAATTCGGTCAGCGGAATGATGCGGCGCGCAGCGGCCGGACGGGGATCTATGACACTTTCCTGCCCCATCGGCATGCGCGGTTCCGATATCGCCCGCGCGGCATTGGACAGCGACTCGGATCGCTTGCTCATGAGGTGGTTCTGAACCATCGATGGCAGATCGTGGCTGTGCAGGAGCGGACCGGAGTTGATCGCGACCATGTGCTGGATGCAATTTTCCAGTTCCCGCACGTTGCCGGGCCATTCGTAGGACAACATCGCCTCGAAAGCATCCTGCGTCAGGCTATGATTGCGTCCGTGCCGCCCGAGGAAGTGCGCGATCAAAGCCGGAATATCCTCTTTGCGGTCGCGTAGGGGCGAGAGCCGCAGATTGACAACGTTCAAACGGTAGAAAAGGTCGCGCCGGAAGGTCCCTTTCTCAACTTCTTTAGCCAGGTCGCGGTTGGTTGCCGCGATCACACGAAAATCGGAGCGGCGCTGCATTACCGAACCGACCGGCCGGAACTCCTTTTCCTGCAGGACCCGCAAAAGCTTCGCCTGCAGGTCGAGGGGCAGTTCGCCGATTTCGTCGAAGAACGCCGTCCCGCCGTTGGCCAATTCAATCAGACCGACCTTAGTCCCTACTGCGCCCGTGAATGCCCCCTTGGCGTGTCCGAAAAGCTCGCTCTCCATCAAGGGACCTACTAATGAGGAGCAGTCGATCGGGACAAACGGTCCAACTGGGTTTATATTATGGATGGCGCGGGCGACAACTTCTTTTCCGGTTCCCGTCTCGCCCAGCAGCAGAACTGGCCAACGACAATGGCCCAGCTTGTCAACAAGCTTTAGAATCTGGCGAATGCGGGGAGATTGTCCCACCAGTACGTGTTGTCTTGGCTCTTCCAGTTGGGCAAGCATCGGTTCTAGAATCTCTAGTGCGTTTACTTAAGATAAACTCTACAGGGAAGTGTGGGACCCCACAAGACCACAAAGCGCTGGAAGCAGATCTCTTATGGGGGCTGCCCACCTCACCCCTATGGGGGTATTCAAAGTAGTACCGCCGTACTCCGCCCGCAAAGACTGTAGGGTAGGTTTCGCAACCGGTTTTGTCCACGAAAGTGGATGAAAACCAAGCTGGCGAAGGCGGTTTCGCCTGTGCGTTCCCGGTGAAGTCCAAAGCAGGCGCAACCGTTCCAGAGAACTAATTTGGATTGAGCGTTTTTATCAATCCGTCCCGCTATCCAGCCGGACGACCAGCGCCTCACCCGTTTGGCTTCGAACGCGCGAAGCCAGGTCATTCGCACTGTCCCAAGTCTGTTCCGCCCCGACGATCACGCGCCATAGATTGGGTTCACCACTATAGAAGATGATACGAGCCGACCCGAACTCCTTCTCCATCGTGTCGCGCAACCGGTCGGCGCGCCCACGCTCTTGAAACGCGCCGGCTTGAACCGCATACAGCGACGGCAACGAAGGCGGCGCCGAGATGATGTCCACTCGAACGCTTGCGAGACCCGGGCCGATCATGTCGATCTCGCGCGCGGCAGCCTTCGAAAGATCGATGATGCGTCCATCGATGAACGGTCCGCGATCCGTGATTCGTACATCCACCGTTTTGTTGTTCGTCAGATTGGTAACGCGTACCCAGGTTCCGAACGGAAGCGTGCGATGCGCGGCGGTGAGTTTCTCCATGTCGTAGATCTCGCCGTTCGCAGCGTGCCGTCCGTGATACGGATAACCGTACCAACTCGCGATTCCCGTCTCGCTCGAGAGTGTGGGAGCGGCAGCGGGCACTGTCACTCGCGCATGTTTCTTCTTTGCGCATGCCGTCGAGCCGAGCAAGGCCACACAGAACAGCACGACGCCGGCGATTTGCTTCACGGATGTCACTCGTGACGATGTTACTCCCGTTCACTGCGCGCGATCAAGAACAGAATCGCAGCGTTTTGGTGTCTCGCACCCCAGAACAAATCATCTGAAGAATGATTCGGGCGGTTCCCGAGGGTCCGGACGACCTCTCTTTGGAACCTCAAATGCATTTTTTGCTTGACTTTCTTTTCAAAGAACCTTATATATGAATCACACCGCGATCTTCGTGATCGCGAAAACTTGATGTTAGGGAGAATCAATCGATGAAGAACGCAACTAAGAAGGCTGCAAAGAAGACTGCGAAGAAAGCCCCGGCGAAGAAGGGCAAGAAGTAACGCAGAAGCCCCGATAGGGGTTGCAGCAGAGTATAGGGTTCATGCAAGGCCCCGAGAGATCGGGGCCTTTTTTATTGCCCACGCTCCTTCCGAGTTCCTTCCCGCACAGCTCGCACTCTCGTCTGATACCCTTCCCCATGCGCTACGTCGTCATCTGCTGTCTATTGAAGGTAGGCGGCTGCGCAATCCATACACCGGAGGGTGCGACGCGGCGATTCATCATCGAACTTCAACGCGGCGTTCCCCAGGTCGGCACCAAAGCGTTCGAGCGAACCGGCGACGAACTTCATCTGCGCGAGCGCCGCGCCAAGGGTGCGGATGTCTACCGGCGCATGGCCGGCTGGTCGAAAGGCTCGAGAAGAATCGCGCTGGTTTCTTCCAACTTGCTGCGCGATCCATCCGAGACTTTCGATCTTCGCCTGAACTGGACGCCTTCCCGTCAACTCGACCGCAACCTGCTCTCAAAACTACTCGTGGCGCCGTTCGGCCTCAGCTACACGGGAGATACTGCCTGGGTCATCGATGGCGGAGTGCTCGAGTATCGCGCCTTTTCCACGGAGACTCCCTACCTGCTCTACTCGTCTCCCGGATACGTGAAGGATCCGCTCGATCTGGTTGAGTCCGACAAGCGCCCCAGGATGCCTCCATGGAATGATGTCGAGCGTTATCTCCGAAACGCCGCCAAGCCCGTTTCTCCCGAACGCACCGAACTGGGCGGTGTACGAGCTCAGGAGTTTTGTCTCGTTAAAGAGCTGGACGTATGCGTGCGGCCGAGGGAAGGTTGCCGAAATATGCTGTCAACGGAAATTTCGCGTTGGCCCTCTGGCAAGCCGGGCAGAAAGACATCGTCGCGGTCTGGAGACGCGTCGAGTCCCCCCAATCTTGGTGCGAACATTTGAGACCGGACCTGCTCCGGTGCTCACCAGTGGTGCCCGCATCCCCCTGATCACAAAATTCACAACAGAGCTTTTCGCCTGCAATCAACAACTTGTGTTCGAGCCCGGCGTGCTCGCGTTGAGGCTGCCTGTAGGATCAAGGCAGCAATGAGCGCAACGTTAAACGATCAGCATGCAATCGCCGTAAGAGTAGAACCGGTAACCGCTCGCCACCGCGTGCCGGTAAGCGGCCAGCACAAGCTCTGTCCCCGCGAGAGCGCACACCAGGATCAGCAGGCTCGACTGCGGAAGGTGGAAATTGGTGAGCATCGCGCCTGTCTTCCGGAAGTCGAACCCGGGCCGGATGAAAAGATCCGTGTCGCCCGTTCGGCCCATGGCACGACTCTCAATGGCACGCACGCTGGTTGTCCCGACGCAAACACATCGACCCGCCTGGTTGATCCGCGACCAGTTCTCCGCCGTGATGTCGAAACGCTCCGAGTGCAACGTCTCGCCGCGAACCGGCTGAAACGTGCCGAGCCCGACGTGCAGTGTAACGTATGCGATCTCCGCGCCGGCCGCGCGGCACTGGTCCAGCACTTGCGGCGTGAAATGCAGACCTGCAGTGGGCGCTGCCGTCGATCCCGTCTCGCGCGCGAAGACCGTCTGATACCGGTTCCGATCGTCGGGCGTATCAGGACGACGGATGTAGGGCGGCAGCGGAACATGGCCGATCCGCTGCAGCACCTCCCAGATATCGCCCGCCGTTTCGAACCGAAGCGTCCGCTCGCCATATTCGCCGCGGCTCAGAATCTCCGCCTCCACTTCGGCGTCGAAGCAAATACGCTCGCCGGTTCGCATTTTCCGGCCCGGCCGCACCAGCGCATCCCAGGTTTTTGCGTCATCCGAAAGCGGGCGCAACAGAAACACTTCCACGCGTCCGGAAAGATTTTGCGAGCGCTTCGGATTGTTCTTGCCAACCGGCAGCGAGTGAACACCGGCCCGATGTCCAAAGAGGCGCGAAGGAAACACCTTCGAATCGTTCAAGACCAGGCAATCGCCCGGCCGGATAAACGCGGGGAGTTCGCGAAACATCCGATCTTCCCAGCGCTGTTCGCCGCGATCGAGCACGAGCATGCGCGACGCCGCGCGATCCGCAAGCGGCGCCTGCGCGATCGACGATTCCGGCAGCTCGTAATCAAACTTTGTTAGATCCAAGTCTTCCTGACCTCACGCTCACCGCGACATCCCACCAACCTGCCGCCCCACAACGACCCACCATTCATCCCGCCACCTCCACCCTACAATGAAATCGTGAGAATCCTCGGGATCGAGTCATCCTGCGACGAGACTGCGGCAGCCGTCGTACAGGGTGACTCGACTGGCACTCCAACTCTCGTTCTCAGCACCATTGTTGCCTCGCAGCTTTCCACGCACTCGAAATACGGAGGAGTCGTGCCGGAGCTCGCTTCCCGGGAACATTTGCGCGCCATTGTCCCCGTAGTACGTCTCGCGATGGAACAATCCGGCAGTTCCTGGAATGACCTCTCCGCTGTCGCCGTGACGCAAGGACCCGGACTCGTAGGTTCGCTATTGGTAGGGATCACCTACGCCAAGTCGATCTGTTTCGCGCGCAGCCTCCCTCTCATCGCCGTCAATCACATCGAAGGCCACATCCACGCGATCGTACTCGAAGCAGCGGCTCAACTGGCCTACCCGGCGCTGGCGCTGGTGGTCAGCGGCGGCCACACGCATCTGTTCGAAGTCCGCGAAGGTTTCACTTACCGCCTTCTCGGAAGAACGCGGGACGATGCCGCGGGTGAAGCCTTCGACAAAGTCGCCAAGCTGCTCGGTTTCGGCTATCCGGGGGGGCCGATCATTGACAAGCTGGCGCCTTACGGAAACTCGAACGCGATCAGGTTCACGCCGGCGAAGATGAAGGGCAATCCTCGTGACTTCAGCTTCAGCGGATTAAAGACCGCGGTGTTGCGCTGGGTCGAACAGCACGACATGACCTCGGAAATCGATTTGCGCCGCCGGTTGATCGACCCCTCCATCGAGAATTATCTGAATTCGACGCCACAATCGACCCTCGACCTGATCGCATCCTTTCAACGCACCGTAATTGACGAGCTTTTGCGCCGGGCATTCGCATCGGCGGAGGATATCGGCGCTCAATCGATGATCGTTTCGGGTGGCGTCGCCTGCAACTCAGGCCTTCGTGCAGCCGCGTTGGGCGCCCGGCTGCCCTATCCGGTATTTTTTCCTTCGCCCGGTCTTTCGACGGATAATGCCGCAATGATCGCCGCCGCGGCCCTTCCAAAGTTCATCCGGAGCGAATTCGCCGACCTGTCTTTGTCAGCGCAAGCCGGACTGACACTCGCCTGACCCCTCCACAGTACTAGACTAAAACTGCCCCGTAACGGGGACTAAACCCATCAGAGGAGAAAAATCCACCATGAAGAAGACTATTGTTGCAGTTGCTATTTCCCTCGCCACCGCCGCTGTGGCGATCACCGGACAAGTTCGTCATCCGAAGAATCCGTTGACCGTAGGTCCGCAAACCATTGCAATCGATCAGCCGACGCCGGTGTGTCCACCCATCTGCTCACCGCCGCCGCAGGCCCGTTAGAGAAGCCAATTACAAGAAAAGAGGATTCAACATGAAGAAGACAATCGTTGCCCTTGCTATTTCCCTCGCCACCGCCGCTGTGGCGATTACCGGACAGGTTCGTCATCCGAAAAATCCGCTGACCGTGGGTCCGCAAACTGTTGCGATCGACCAGCCGACGCCCGTGTGCCCGCCCATCTGTTCGCCGCCGCAGGCCCGATAGAGAAGCCAATTACAAGAAAAGAGGATTCAACATGAAAAAGACAATCTTAGCCCTTGCCATTTCCCTCGCCACCGCCGCCGTCGCGACTACTGGACAGGTTCGTCACCCGAAAAATCCGCTGACCGTGGGTCCGCAAACTGTTGCGATCGACCAGCCGACGCCCGTGTGCCCGCCCATCTGTTCGCCGCCGCAGGCCAGGTGACGTTGCATATTGAGTCGACAAGTTCTACGATGATGTTCAAGTGGACATCGTCAATTACTTGGTCCGCGGCCTCTGGGACCTGAGCATCGGAATACAGGCGTTCTTGATCGTTCGGCTTACGACGGAACGCCTGGTCCGCTCTTATCCGCTTTTCTATTCCTATCTCGTGTTGGACATCATCACGTCTCTGGTGATGGTCAACATCAGCATTGAGTCGATGTTGTATACGATCATCTGGACGGCTACGAGGCCGTTCCTATTCACTCTGCAGTGTTTCACTGTCTACGAACTTCACAAGAAAATCTGCGATCACTATCCAGGCGTTGCCGAATACCGGCGTAGGCTTGCGCTCGCGACAGCCGTAGCTGCGGCCGTAACGTGCCTGATCGCGGCATGGCCGCAAATAGCACACTTCACTAAACCCGTCGTGTCTTATGGCCCGCTTCTCGTGATGCGGATTGTTTATTCCAGTTTGCTCGTATTCCTGATACTGCTTTGGGCAATAGTTAGATTCGTTGATACTATCCCGGTAGGGAAAAAGCATAATGTGGCTCTGCACTTGCGCTTGTTAACGTGGTACTTCGGAATCAACAGCCTCTTTGCGATTTTGATTCTTTCTTTGCCTCCAGCGCTTACACTGGGGCTGAATATCGCCATGCTAGGCACTACATGCACCTGTTTGGCGATTTGGCTGGCCGGTATGACCCGCGCTGGCGAAGTCATGCCCCCGCCGGTGCTGCTTCCCTACGACCCCGTTCAGATCGAAGCAAGCATCAAGGAACTGCGCTACAAACTCCGAACCCTCAATCCAACGGTGTAGCTAAAGCCAGGCGCTGCTCCATATCCTGCAGCCACCGCAGCGTCAAACCGTGTACTGACGAGACCCGCATCGCATGAGCGGCGACACACAGGTTGAGCGCCAGCAAGTCCTTGGATATCGCAATGTGGTTTTTGAGGACGAGTTCGAAATCTTCGTGGCCCATCAACGCCAGTTCGCGCTGACGCTTGAGTAGAGAGCGGCTTTCCGTCCGTAATACGGCAAGCCATTGGGAGAAAAGGGCCCGGCGCTCACGCCGAATCTTCGCCACCATTCGCCGTTCTACGCCCTGGTCTCGAAGCCACCCGATATCCGTGTCGCTCAGCAATCGCCGCATGACCCGGATATCTACGTCCGGAAGTCCCAACATACCAACTGCACTTTATCTCGAAACTCGAATGAAAGTCAAGTGAATTAAGTACCGTTTTCTGAGCGTCTGCAAGCCGCTGTACAATGGTCAGCAATGTTTCGACGATTCGCACTCTGCGCCCTTCTTGTTGCCGCGCCCGTTTTCGCGGCGTTAACACGCGTGGAACTGGTCGACCGCGGCGATATCCAGGGCGGCCAAGCCTTCGCAAACAGCGGCCCCTACGAGCGAATTCAGGCCCGCGCCTATTTCGACGTCGATCCCAATCTCCCGGTAAACAGCGGCATCGTCTTTCTAGACATGGCGCCGAAAAATGCGCAGGGTCGCGTCGAGTTTTCAGCCGATCTGTACATCCTCAAGCCCCGCGATCCTGCCAAAGGCAACGGCACCGCGCTGGTCGAAATCTCAAATCGCGGAGGACGAGGCCTGGAGCGTATGTTCGATCTCGGAGATCACTTTCTCTTCGATCACGGCTTCACGCTCGTTTGGGTCGGCTGGGAATTTGATGTTCCTCCCCAGCCTGACCTGCTGAAACTCTATGCCCCAATTGCCACTCGAAATGGCCGGCCCATCAGCGGCGTCGTCCGATCCGAATGGACCGGCGACAAACTTGTCGACACGATTCCACTCGGTGACCGGACTCAAATAGGCTATCCCGCCGCCAACCCGGACGACCCCTCGAATATGCTCACCGTGCGTAATCACGCCCGCGATGAACGCACTATCATTCCCCGGACAAATTGGACCTTCAAAGATGACCGCCACGTCACGCTTAAGGGCGGCTTCGAGCCCGGCAAGATCTATGAGGTTGTCTATAAGGCGAAGGATCCTGTCGTCGCAGGCCTCGGTTTTGCCGCCATTCGGGACACCATTTCGTTTCTGAAATTCGGCGGACCGGAGACCCTTCTGGGCGATCAGCACGACACTTTAAATCGGGCCATCGGCTTTGGCGTCTCGCAAAGCGGCCGATTTCTTCGCGATTATTTATACCAGGGTTTTAACGAAGATGAAAAAAACAGGCGTGTTTTCGACGGCGTCTGGGCGCATGTGGCGGGCGCTGGACGAGGATCGTTTAACATGCCGTTTGCGCAGCCGTCTCGCGACGGGCATCCTTTCCTGAATCTTGCTTACCCGGTCGACGTTCCGCCTTTTACAGCGGAGTCCATCCTCGAGCGTTCCCGTAAAGAAAAGGTGGAACCCAAGCTTTTCCTTTCGAACGGTTCGTACGAGTATTGGGGCCGCGCGGCCTCGCTGATTCATACCACGCCCGACGGAAAGCAGGACGTCGCGCCACCGTCCACCGCCCGCATCTACTTCTTTGCCGGATCGCAGCACGGCGCAGGCACGCTGCCTCCGCGCCACCTGGAAGCGCAGAATCTCGCCGACACAAACGATTACCGCGCCTCAATGCGAGCCCTCCTGGTCGCCATGCAATCCTGGTTGAAAGATAATCGGGAGCCCCCTCCCTCCGCCTACCCGATGGTCTCCAAGGATCAACTGGTATCGTTGGGCGCCTTTGCGTTTCCGAAGCTGCCCGGTCTGAATCTACCCCACCGGAAACGTGAAGCCTATCGGCTGGATTTCACCACGGAACCACCCAGGATCGGTGACCCCTACCCGAGTCTCGTTCCGCAGGTCGGACTCGACGGCAATGAAACCTCCGGGATCCAAATGCCCGAAGTACAAGTGCCGCTCGCATCCTACACCGGCTGGAATCTTCGCGCGCCGGCCATCGGCGCTCCCGACGAGCTATACAGTATGGTCGGATCCTGGATTCCATTCGCACTCAACAAAACGGAGCGCGAGAACAAGAAGGACCCGCGTCCCTCCATCGAGGAACGCTACACCAACAAGCGGGATTACCTGGAAAAGATAACGGCCGCCGCACAGAAACTCGTTCAGGCGGGCTATTTGCTCGATGAAGACGTGAACAAGCTTCGCGATCGCGCCGCGCAGGAATGGGACTATGTTCTAAGATCGAACTGATGGGTCCTCAACCACCGCACGGTGAACCGCCGAAACCTCCGATTCCCGGCGTCCACAACCTGATCGCCATCGGATCGGGCAAGGGCGGGGTGGGAAAGACCACCGTTTCCGTCAATCTCGCGATTTCATTGGCCCGCGCGGGACACAAGGTCGGCTTGATGGATGCCGATGTGTATGGCCCTAACGTCCCTCTCATGATGGGAGTCCGCGCCACTCCCCACGCCATTGGCGAGCGTATCCAGCCGATCGAGAAGCACGGCGTTCGGACAATGTCCATGGGCTTTCTCAACCCCGGCGACAAGCCGCTGATCTGGCGTGGTCCGATGCTTCATAGCGTCATCCAGCAGTTCCTGCGCAGCGTTGATTGGGGAACGCTGGATTATCTTCTGATCGACTTGCCTCCCGGAACCGGCGATGTCGCCTTGAGCCTGATCCAGACCGCGCCGCTTACCGGGTCGATTGTAGTCACCACACCATCGGACGTCTCGTTAGAGGACGCACGGAAGGCGATCCACATGTTCCAACAGGTGCGCGTGCCGATTCTTGGAGTGGTCGAAAACATGAGCTACCTGATTTGCCCGCACTGCAATGAGCGGGTGGACGTATTCAGCTACGGCGGCGGCCGCAAGACCGCCGAGGTGATGAATGTTCATTTTCTCGGCGAACTCCCGTTGGACCCGCACGTTCGTGCGGGCGGCGATCGCGGACAACCCGTCAGCCTGGAGGATGCGCCTGATTTCGTGAAGCTCGCTCGCGAGGTTGAGCGCCGCGCAGCCGAAGTGAACGCCGATAAGCGACCCACAATTGAAATATCCGACTAGCGCCTTAATCTTCTGTGCTGCCGCGATCGCGTCATCGCCGGCGCTCCGCGATCCGGCCGGGACATTCTGGAAGCAGTCCGCCCCTCCGGTTTTCCGCGTAAGTCTCCATACAACACAAGGCGATTTCGTCATCGAATGCCACCGGGAGTGGGCTCCTGCAGGCGCCGACCGTTTCTACAACCTGGTTCGAGCCGGTTATTATGACGAGTCCCGCTTCTACCGGACAGTTCCAAACTATATTGTTCAATTCGGCATTGCCGGGGATCCGGCCATCTCTCAAATCTGGCGGAAACAGACGATTCCCGACGACCCTGTCCGGGAGAGCAATGTCCGCGGCTTCATCGGCTATGCCATGACCGGCCCTGACACGCGCTCCACGCAGGTGTACATCAATCTCCGCGACAATTCACGCCTGGATTCCCAGGGCTTCGCGCCCTTCGGCAAGGTCGTCAATGGCATGGACGTCGTGGACAAGCTGTACTCCGGTTATGGCGAAAATTCCGGCGGCGGGATGCGCGCCGGCAAGCAGGACAAAATGTTCGAAGAGGGCAATGCCTACCTGGACCACGAATTCCCCAAGCTGGATAAGCTGCTCAAAGCGGCTTTATCCGCAAACCCTTGAATTCGGTCCATCGTCCTGCCTGGTGCGCCTGCAATTCGATGAAGCCCTCCTCGGTGTTCTCCATCGCGTCATACTCCAGAACGTTCTCGCCATCGATCCTGACCAGGCAGTACTTTCCCTGCGCCCACATCTGGAGCAGAAACCACTTTTCAGGCTCGATGCGCGGATACTTAGCGCGCTTGAAGCTGTACAGCGATCCGGTAGGATAATGCGCGCCCTCGACGTCGTGTAACTGGATTTCGTAGTGGCGCGCGTTCGATCCGTGCCCGTCGGTCCGAAACAGGATTCCACTGTTGTGATGCTTCGAGTGACGGATATACGTCTGCAATTCGAAATCCCGGAACTTCTGGTTCGTGCCAAGATAACCGGTGCCGTCGGCGTGCAGCACGTCTCCGAGAGGCTCGAATTGAGGCTTACCTTCCGACACATGCCACTTTGAGAAATCGTTGGCTGAGACGTACAGATCCTGCCAGGAGTCCTTTGAAGGCAGCTCGCGAATCCGGATATTGCGAAATGCAACCGGATAGGACAACGACTCGAAACCGACGTAGCCGCGCCGCAAACGCGCCTTCAACTCGGGATGCGCGCCGATATCCAGGTCCTGGATGAGTTCGCCATTCGTCCAGACCTGCAGCCGCGGCCAATCCATCAGAACCCGCATGGAGTTCCACTCACCCTTGTTCCGAACGTTGACCTTTAATGGGGCGGCCACGGGAAAGATCGCCCCCATGGACTCCGGTTTGGGCGCCGCGTCACGATCCTGGAAAATGTGGATCTGCATGCCGCAATAAATCGGTGGACCGTGCTCCGGCGCATGAATGTAAACACCGGAATCGGTCCATCCCTGGACGAAGAACTCACACCGGAAGTCGAAGTTCTCGTACTGACGGTCCGACCGTAGCCACGCCGGATAACCGCTCGACTCGTGAACTACAATTGCGCCGTCCTTGACATAAAACGCCGACTCGGGCCCATCCCGAATCGTCCACCCGCTGAGCGTCTTGCCATCGAACAGCGACGTGAATCCGTCTTCCGCCGCGCGCGCCTGAAACAGGGCGATTGCTGACGATGCTGAGAGAAACTTGCGCCGGTTCATAGTTGCCGATCGTAGCCCAAAGAAAAACGACGGACTTTTCTGCCCAGCTTTGCCCGAGAGACCGTGACGGTATTGTGAAGACTCACCGCGCAGCGACCCTTCATTCCATCCTCCTCATTAACCACAACCTCGGAAGGAACCTTCGCGGTCCCGAGTCTCCATAGGTGGAATTTAGTCCATACTCCACTCCATAATCAAGGTGCGATCAATCCCGATGTGGGGCCTGACAGGACCGATTACACTATCACCTCAGCTTCGCACGTCAGATCACTCTTAGGTCGACTTCGATATCATCTGGGAATGCACAAAACCATTTGCGGCATATTTGTGTTGACCGGTATTCTGTGCGCCGATCAGGTAACCCTAAAGAACGGCGACCGGCTGACTGGCGCAGTTCTCAGTTCCGATGCCAAAGCCCTCAGTCTCAAATCTGAGTTTGCCGGTACAGTGAACATCGATTGGAACGCCATTGAGACCATTACCTCCGCTGCGCCCTTGTATCTCACGCTGAAGAGCGGCCAAGTGCTGGTTGGTGCGGTCGAAACCGCGAATGGAGTCTTCACAGTCAAAACCGCCGATGCCGGCACCGTTTCGGCGTCGAAAGCCGATGTCACAAGTATCAGGTCCAAAGATGCGCAGCAAGCTTACGAGACGGCGGAGGGTCGGCTGCAGAATCCAGGACTGCTCGACCTGTGGTCCGGTTTTGTCGAGACCGGTTTGAGCCTCTCGCGCGGCAATTCGGATACGACGACGTTCAATCTCGGAATGAATGCCGCCCGCACCACCAAACGCGACAAACTCTCCGTGAACCTCACGAGTCTGTACACCAAGAACAACGTCAATGGCTTCTCGAATCTCGCGGCCGATGCCATCCGCGGCGGCGTTCGCTATGACCTGAATGTCACCAACCGCACCTTTGCGTTCGGGTTCACCAACGAAGAATACGACAAGTTCCAGAATCTCGACCTGCGGGCGGTGTTCGGCGGCGGTTTCGGCGCCCACGTGATCAAAAGCGACTCCACGACGTTCGACCTGTTCGGCGGTGGATCGCTCAACAAGGAGTTCTACACCACGCTCTCCCGCAGCAGTGGCGAAGCGCTGGTTGGAGAAGAACTAACTTACAAATTCCGTAAGTCGACCGTTCTGAACGAGCGCCTGTCTTTTTTCCCGAATATGAGTGAAACCGGCGAATACCGTGTAACATTCCTCGGCTCCGCGGTCACAGCCATAAACAAGTGGCTGGGCTTCCATGTGACGTGGAGCAATATCTATGTAACCAACCCGCCGCCGGGAATTAAGAAAAACGACTCACTGCTCTCCACTGGCTTGCGGATCACTTTTGCACGTTAGCCCGTGGCAGAAGTCTTTCGGAGCGGCATGTGTAGGCGAAGGTGGGGGAGGCATTCAGCCTGCCGAACTTTAACCACAATCCGCTATCTGGAAGCACGGTTACGGCAGGTCTGACTTGGCCTTCTTCGGCTCCATTTTCCGGCGAACCGCGTCCGCTTCGGCCTTGGCTCCTAACGCATCCAGGTGCGTGAGGCATTCTTCGGCAGGCTGACGCGCGTGGGCGTCAGCGTAAATCAGGCCCGACCGCTGGTAATCTGCAATCGCCTCAACTTTCCGTCCGCCCTTCTCCTCCAGGTAGCCGCGCTCGTAAAGGAGCTTGGCGTCGTCTTTTCGGAGCCGCAGTGCTGTTGATAGGTCCGTTATTCCGTCCGGGTAGCGATTCAGATGCGCCTGGGCGACACCGCGAGAACGGTAGCAGTCAATATACTCCTCGCTCGGCTGTTCCAACGTCAAGTACATCTCGACGCCGCCCCGCGCCTCATATAATTTGATCGCAGACGTGAGGTCATCGACCGCTGCGGCGTAGTCTTCCTTTGCGATCCTCGCCTTGCCCCGCCCCCAAAATGCGACCGCGTATTTCGGGTGCCGCTGAATCGCCTGCCCTTCGGCGGCTATGGCCTTATCCCATAATTCCGAGTCACGATAGAGACCCGCCAGGATGTGCCACATCTCGACATCGCGTGGATTGTCCCGGGTGATCTGTTCATATTGCTTGATACGTTCCTGCCGCTGTGCTTCACTCGGCAGCGGTTGCGACCAGGCAGAAGCCGTCGACGCAATTACCACAAGAAGACCGACAATTCGCATGCAACCCCCCTGCGGAATCAGAATCCGCGGGCTAAATCAGCCCGTAGCGCCATTACCAAGGCACTAAGATTGGAAACCGTACTGTAAAGATACACGACGCGGCCGTCCCTCAACTCAACGCGATATCCGAGGCCGCTCGACCGCCCCTTAAACTCCCGCAACCCCTTAAACTCGGACAACCGCCAACCTTGCTCGGTCTGCGACCCCAACGTTCGACAACGCAGTTGCAAGCCATCGTAGCGATATTCCCGCACCAACCGCCGAAGTTCACGGATCTGCAGCGCCAATCCCGCCGAAATCGTCATGCACATGCCGGCTGCAACCGTCATCGGACCGTTGGCTGCTGCAAATAGAACTCGTACGCCGATTCCTCCCATGACCAGAAACATGAGACACATGAAGCCAAACGCGCTTGTGTGATACCAGCGAGTCCCTTTGGGCATGGCCCCGCAAATCACCGCCGGCTCTTCGCCCGTCATTCCGCTACCGTCTCCAAGAGTGGTAAAGTCGGACGTAATCCGATGAAGCTCTATCGACTAATCTTTGTAACGACGTTAGCTGCCGGTCTCACCACGGCCGCCCTTGCCCAAACTAAGCAAGCCCAGGATGAGGAGTACGCCCGGCTGGTGAAGGAATGGACCACCAAGCCCGAGTTTATGAGTCCGCTGGTCGACCATCTGCCCAAAGTGGCCGGCGTTCCCACCACGAAAGACATTCTCGGATACTACGTCGGGGCTCCCAAGAAGCTCACGCACGTGGCCGATCTGGGCCGTTACTATCGCGCTTTAGCCGCAGCCTCACCCCGCGTCAAACTGCTTCCGGCCGGCCAGACCGACGAAGGCCGGGAATGCCTGGTGATAGCGGTTTCCGACGAAGAAAATATCCGTAACCTCGAAACCTATCGAGGATACCTCGCGAAGCTCGCTGACCCGCGCGGCCTTTCCGACGACGAAGCCCGGCAGATCATTGCAAAAGCCAAGCCGATCTACATGTTCACGGGAGGCCTCCATAGTGCCGAGACCGGTCCTCCCGAGATGCTGATGGAACTCGCCTATCGTCTCGCAGTGGAAGACTCGCCGCTATTCGATCAGATCCGTCACAACGTAATCGTGATGATGACTGCCGCCGCCGAACCCGATGGCCGCGACCGTTACACGGACTGGTATTACCGCCACAAGCTCACCGAAGAGAAGGAATCCGACCGCGTACCCGGCCCTCCCTACTGGGGCAAGTACATCTATCACGACAACAACCGCGACATCAATTACTCGCAGGTGACGATGCGCAACTGGCTGAAGTTCTACATGCAGTGGCATCCGCCGATTATGCACGACCTGCATGAATCCGTGCCGTTTATGTACACCTTTAGCGGCCAGGCGCCCCAGAATCCGACGCTCGATCCCATTCTGTACGCCGAAATGCCTTGGTTCTCGAACTTCGAGATGACCAAGATGTTTGGCTTTGGCATGCCCGGCGTCTGGACCCACGGCTTCGTCGACATGTGGTCGCCAGGCTACCTCGGCTTCATGTCGTCGAATCATAACGGCATCCTGCGCATGTACGAAACCTTCGGAAATGGCGGCGCGAACACCATGAAGCGCAATGTTGCGGCTCCGGAAGGGGGTGGTGGCGGACCCGGCGGAAGTCAGACTACGCGCGAGTGGTACCGGCCGCTGCCTCCCTATAAGGAAGTCGTCTGGTCGATGCGGAACAACACCAACTACATGGAGACCGGTGTCCTCTCGGCCCTCGAGCTGACATCGGGCTTCGCACCGACCGTTCTGAAAAACTTCTACGAAAAGAGCCGAAACTCAATCGAGTCCGGCAAAACCGAGGCTCCTTTCGGCTATGTGTTCCCCGGGAACCAACCCGACATGACGCGAGTTGCGTTCATCGTAAACATCCTTCGGCTACAAGGCATCGAGGTTGGCCGGGCGACATCTGAGGTGAAACTCAAAGAAGGCACTTTCCCAGCCGGATCCCTGATCGTGAAACGCGATCAACCGTACGGCCGCCTGGCGAAAATCCTCCTGGAGAAACAGAACTTCCCGGATGCCAACCTCCGCACCTACGACGATACAGCTTGGACCATGGGTCTGATGAGCGAGGCGGACGTAAAAGAAATCGCGGACAAAGCCATCCTGAGCGTTCCGGTTGAGCCCGTCGATACCATGACCGTCACTGGAACCGTGAAGGGCAGCGGTCCGGTCCTGGCAGTCCTCGACAACGGCTCGAACTCGCTGGTGACGCTACGGTACCACCTGAAGAACGTCAAGTTCGAAGCCATCGAGCAGCCCTTCAAGAACAACGGCGTGGATTTACCCGCCGGTTCTTTCCTGATCCCGGCCAGTTCTGAGGCGAAGAGCGAAATAGAAAAGCTCGGTCTTCAGGCCGTGGCTCTGAATGAGCAGCCGAACGTGCCCCACCACACCCTCGACCTGCCAAGACTTGCGATTTTCAGCACTTGGGGCGCGACACAGGATGTGGGCTGGGTCCGTTATGCCTTCGATCATTTCGAGGTTGCGTACGATCTCATCTATAAGGAACGCGTGCGTAAGGGCAATCTCCGCGATTCTTACGATGTGATCGTGATTCCCAACCAGGTGCGCGGCAGTTCCAAATCCCTGGTGTTCGATATCGAATCGAAAGGCCAGCCGGTCGATTACGTCAAGGGCGGCGACTTCAAGAGCCTCGGCGAATATGGCGAATCATCGGATATCACCGGAGGCATGGGCATCGAAGGCGTCGCCGAGCTCGAGAAGTTTGTGAATTCCGGTGGTGTTCTCATCACCCTGGGAACATCCAGTTTCTTCCCGGCCGATTTCGGACTCACCCGTACCGTCGACGCGGGCCGGACTTCGCCGCAGTTCTACGCTCCTGGGCCGATCGTCGAAATGGACGTCACCAAGCCCACGCATCCTATCTTCTACGGCTACACCCAGAAAACGCTGCCCGTCCGCTGGGCCAATGGTCCGCTGTTGCGCGTCCCGGCCGAAGACAAACGCTGGATTCTAGCCTCGTTCCCGGGTACCGACAAATCAGTCCTGAGCGGCCTGATGAAGGGCGTCGGGGAGATCAAGAACCGGCCCGCCATCGTCGACGTGCCTGTCGGCCAGGGACGAGTCGTGCTCTTCGCCACGAACCCCTGCTATCGCTGGCAGAACCTGGGCGAGTTCAACATGCTCGCGAACGCCTTGCTCAACTTCAACGATTTCCCGAAAGCAAGTGCGCCCGCACCATCGGAGCCGACCTCAGCCGCACCGTAGAAGGTATGGCACGGCTGCTTTTGGAGACCAGTGACGCAGCCTTCAGGCTGCCCATCATGCCGTAGTTAGCCGGTCACGGATCGAAGCCAGAACGGAACTTGAAGACTATTGTCAATCGGCGCGCAGTCCGGCACTCCTGGCGCGTTTTCGGGCAGCCGTATCCGAAAACGAACGACTCAACCCTGTAGCGACCGCGTAACTCTTAGAAAGACCGCCGCGTAAGATGGTTCGTGGCATGCCTTCAAGAGCAAGCTTGTGCTGACCGTGTTCTCCGACATCCGGCACGCTGCGCGAACACTCCGGCGTAATGCCGGCTTCGCGGTCACCACGATAGCCGTTCTGTCGCTGGGAATCGCGGCGAACACCGCCATCTTTTCGGTCGTAAACAAGGTCCTTCTGGAGCCGCTCCCCTACCCCGACCCGAACCGGCTCGTGCAACTCATGAGCAAGTCGCCGCTGGGGGACCAGGCGGTCGTCTCCATCCCGAAGTACCTCGTTTGGCACGATCATGCGCTTTTCATTCAGGACATCGCGGCGTACGACACCACCGGACCGAGTGTGAACCTGACCGAAGGAGAGAGGTCGATTCCGCTTCCCACCGCACGGGTCTCGTCAGAATATTTCACCGCGTTCGGCGGCTCGGCGATGTTGGGGCGAACGTTCGCTTCGAACGATGATCAGCCCACCGCGCCGCTCGTCGCCATGATCAGCCACAACCTCTGGCGCACGCGCTTTCGGTCCGATCCGGCATTGGTCGGGAGCCTGGTCTCCTTCGATCATGAGCAGTACAAAATTGTCGGCGTACTCTCGCCCCGCTTTCCCACGGAGAAGCCCTTCGACTTGTGGCTGCCACTTCGTGCCAAACCGTCCGGCGCCGACCACATCAGCCGCGTTCGAGTTGTGGCGCGCCTGCACCCCGGCGTAGACGTCAAAGCTGCAAGCCAGGATATCGCCGGCACAATGCGCTGGTTCATTCGCCAGTATCCCAACGCGCCGCTCCTTTTCCAGGAGGAATTTGCGGCGGTGCCGCTCCGCGACGCGCTGGTGGGGGATGTTCGGCCGGCTCTATTTCTGCTCAGCGGCGCGGTTGGGTTTCTGCTCCTGATTGCTTGCGCGAACGTCGCTAGCCTTGTGCTTGCCCGCGCCACGCGCCGCGCTGCTGAAGTCGCGGTTCGTGCGGCGCTCGGAGCGAGCCGAAAACAACTGGTCCGCCACCTGCTCACTGAGAGCATGCTGATTGCTTCCGTATCGTCTCTCGTGGGGCTGGCCTTAGGTTACCTCGGGGTGCGTGGACTGCTGGTTCTGAGCCCGGCCGACCTTCCGAGGGTTGGCGCAAACGGCTCCGCGATTGCCGTGGATTGGCGCGTTTTTCTGTTTACCCTGGCCGTTTCGCTGGCGAGCGGCGTGCTGTTTGGTCTGCTGCCTGCGCTCAAGGCTTCGCGGACCGACCTCACCTCACTGGTCAACGAAACGGCTCTGCAGTCCGGCATGGGATTCCGTCGGAGCGCCGACCGGGCGGTTCTCGTCATCTCGGAAGTTGCCCTCGCGCTGGTTCTCCTCACCGGCGCTGGTCTGCTGATCCGGACGTTCGTGGCGACCCGGACAATCAGCCGCGGATTCGACGAACAGCACGTGCTTACCGTGCAAATGTCTTTGGGCGGTCCCTATTTTGCCCGCACTGTCCACGTCGCCGAGTTGATCCACAACGTCGAGCACCGCATGAAGCAAACACCCGGCGTGATGGCAGTTGCCACCACCTCTTCGCTCCCGCTAGAGCCCACCGTACCTTTGCCATTCACGGTCACGCGGCATGATCAGACGATGGTCGGCAGGTACCATGGCGCGGCTCCGTGGCGGAGTGTGTCGCCGGGGTATTTCGATGCACTTCAAATTCGGCTGTTGCGCGGGCGGCTGTTCACGAACGACGACAATGAGCACGCGGCCCGCGTTGTGCTCATCAACCGCATGATGATGCGGAAATTCTGGCCGGAAATCGATGCCAATCCGATTGGGGAGTTCATCATCATCGGCAAAGGAATGCGCGAACTCGAAGACACCCCGCGGCAGATCGTCGGCATCGTGAGCGACGTCCGCGAGGCGGGTCTCAACCGTGAGCCGATGATGTATGTACCCGTGGCGCAACTCACCGATGCGATTACCGCTCGCGACAACCGTGTACTGCCTGTCACGTGGGTGATCCGGACTGCAAGCGATGGCATACCGCAAGGTTTCATTGAGCACAGTCTGAGGGAGGCGAGCGGTCTGCCCCTTGGCGTTGTCCGAACGATGCATGATGTGGTGGCGGCATCGTCCGCCCGCGCTACGTTCTATGTGTTGCTGCTCGCGGTGTTCAGCGGCGTGGCCCTTTTGTTGGCCGCCGCGGGTCTCTATGGTGTGTTGTCTTACTCGGTGCAGCAGCGAACGCGCGAGATCGGACTGCGCATGGCACTGGGCGCCGGTCCCGGGAACATTCGGAATATGGTGGTGTGGCAGGGTATGCGGCTGGCGTTGATGGGCATTGGCATCGGGATTCCGGCGGCTCTGGCGTTGACCCGCGTTCTGGTCAGCATGATCTTTGGGATACAGCCTTGGGACCCGCTTGTCATGACCGTGGTTTGTACGCTGCTGACTGGTATTGCCTTCCTCGCGGCTTATCTTCCGTCGCTGCGGGCTACGGCGGTGAACCCGTCCGATTCGCTGCGGCATTAGTACTGCAGCCTTTCTGGCTCCTCATTGGCAAGCTGAAGCTCGCGTTACTGCTGGCGGAATGAAGGTCATCGCGCGTTCAGTGACGGCGCAAATTGTGAGACTGGGGTTCACACCCAGGTTGGCCCCCAGCACAGAGCCGTCGCAAACGTACAGGTTCTGATACCCGAAGACGCGATTCTGATGGTCGACGACGCCATGTTCCGGTGACGCGCCGATCGTGCAGCCGCCCAGGATGTGCGCCGTCCCCGGCACGTCAAAAAGAATCTCGGTCAGCATGCTCATCGGTGTGCCTCCGATCATCTCCGCGACTTTGCCTGCAAACTCGTTCGCACGCGGGATGAAGGTGGGAATCTTCGCGCCGCGGCTCACCAGCACCTTGCGGAATGGCCAGAACCAGCGCCGCGCGAGCCGCATGTCGATATGCCCTTCGAGACTCTGCATACACAGGAGGATCAGGGATTCGCGCGCCCAGCCGAACGGCTGCAGGCACCGAACGGTCCGGATCGGATGGCGAAACATCGAAACGACGAGGTTGCCGAGCCAACCCAGGATTCGGCGCCACCCGGGACGTCCACCAGTGAGCAACGTTCCGAGAATTCCCATGGCATCGGATCCGCGCGGGTAGCGAGTGGCTTCGATATGGGTATGTTCGTCGATGTAGATACCCGATCCGATGGCGATGCCCTTCGACAGGTCGTCGGCAGATCCGGGCACTCGAACTCCAATCAAGGATTCGGCATTCGTTCGCACGCGATTTCCGAGTTGGTCGCTAATCGCTGGCAGTGAGCCGTTTTGTTTGAGACGGAACAGCAGATCCATGGATCCGAGCGCCGACGCCGCGAAGACGACGCCGCGGCAGGTGAAGCGGCGCGGGTGGCGCCGAAGCCACGACGTCGACTCGACGGTGTGGACCTCGTATCCCTCAGAACCGTCCGCTTTCCCGCCCAGCGGCCGGACATCGAGCACCTTGGTTTCCGCGAACACCTTCGCGCCGTGCTTCTCCGCTAAGTACAAATAATTCTTGTCGAGGCTGTTTTTGGCGCCAACGCGGCAGCCGACCATGCAGCCGCCGCAGCCGGTACACGTCGCGCGCTCGGGACCGTCGCCGCCGAAGTATGGGTCGGGATAAGTCTTGCCGCCCGGCTCGCCCTCGGGAGGTTCGAAAACCGCGACGTTCGTGCGATAGAACGTTTGGCCGACACCGGCGGCCTCCGCCGCACGCTTCAGGATCAGATCAGCCGGCCCGAGAATACGGTTCTCAATAACGCCCAGCATCCGCATGGCGGTGGCGTAGTGCCGCGGCATTTCCTTCTTCCAATCCGCAAGCCCCGCCCACGAACCGCTGTCCCACACCGAATCCCGCGGGACGAGCAAGGTATTCGCATACGTGATAGAACCGCCGCCGACGGCGCATCCGTGAAGAATCACGACGTGGCGGAACAGCTCGATGTTGAAGAAGCCGCGCAATGCCAGGCGTGGACGCCAGATCCAACGCCACAGCACCCAATTGGTGCGCGGCATGTTCTCGGGAGTCCAGCGGCGTCCCATTTCCATTACCGCTACCCGATAGCCCTTCTCCGTCAGACGATGGGCCGTGACACTGCCCCCAAACCCGGAGCCGATCACGATGTAATCGTAATCCCAGCCCGAAGATGGCATAGGAACAACTCAATGGTACGGCAATTTGGAGGCGACTAAGGATTCGGGATCTTCACGTTCTTGCCATGACGCCAAAGGCGCTCGAGATCGTAGTACGAGCGGGCCTTCTCCGAGAAGACGTGGATCAGATAATTGCCATAGTCGGCCAGCACCCACTCGGCGGCGTCAAAGCCCTCCACGTTAATCGGGTACTCTCCCCGTTTCCGCAACTGCAGGCCGATCTCTTCGCTGATCGCCTGAATCTGACGCGGGTTTGTGCCGGCGCAGATCACGAAGAAATCCGCAAACGAAGTGATCTCCCGCAGGTCGAGCACACGAATATCGTGAGCTTTTTTCGATTCCGCCGCTCGGACGGCGGTTAACCAGGGGGGATCAACGGCTTCAGGATCTATCGGATGGAGGTCGAGGATGGGAGCGGTGTTACCTTGCTCGCGAATAGGGTTTCTCCTGTCCACCATGATACAATGACAGTAGTTCCTCATGCGATTTCTTCGCGTCCTTGTAGTTATCCCCTTCTTGTCGCTTTTCCTGGGGGCCCAGACGCCGAGTAAGCCAACGGCAATTATCCTGGCAGAGGATCAGGTTCGCCGTATGGAAGACCTTGTCAAGATGGGGGCTCTGCCGCGCGTCCGCCTGGATCAGGCTAAACGCGACCTCGCCGATGCCCAGGACGATGTCATTTTGCAGCAGACGTTATACGGCAAGATGGCGCTCAACGAACTCACCGAGCAGACTACCGATGAGATGGTAGCGGCGGCTGAACGGCGGCTGGATCGGCAAAAAGAGAAGCTGGAAGACGCCAAGAAATTGGTGGAGGACGGGATTACGGCCAGGAATTCGCTGGATGCGGTCCAGGAAGAGTTGAACATGCGGGAACTGACTCTGAACCTGGCACACTCGCGCGCACAATTGATTGCAGAGCTCACGGCGCAGGCCAAGCTCGAGCGTGCGGAGTTCATCGATAATCCGGCCGCGACTGGCGCGGACAGCTTTGCCGGCGGAATGGAGCACTACGAGGGCACGGCATCGTTCGTTGAATCGAAGGATTTGAGGCCCATCGAGGTTGCATTCGAAAAGAAGTTCGAGAAGCCATTGCCGATCAGCGCGTTGGGCGAGACAGAAGTCCACAAGGCCCTGGGATTCGATCATCGGGGCCGTGTCGATGTTGCGCTGAATCCGACGCAGCCCGAGGGACATTGGCTGTTGACTTACCTGAGATCGAAAAAGATTCCCTTTTACGCCTTCACGCATGCCATTCCGGGGAAGGCCACCGGCGCCCATATCCACATTGGGCCGGGTAGCACGCGATTGCAGAACGCGGACTGACCCGAATGCCGGATCGCCCACGGGTTTTCCTCTCCGAGCAGCAGATTCAACAACGTATTCGTGAGATGGGCGTGGAGATCAGCGCCGACTATCCGAATGGACCGATTTACCTCATCGCGATTCTCAAAGGCGCGTTCGTATTCCTCGCCGACCTGGCGCGAGCTATCAAGACTCCAACTCGGATCGAATTCATGGGGATCTCGAGTTATGGCAAGGGTAAGACGAGCTCCGGCGAAGTGAAGGTGACCAAGGATCTCGATGTATCGATCGAGGGTCACGACGTGATCATCGTTGAGGACATCGTCGACAGCGGCGTCACTCTGACTTACCTTCTCCACGTTCTCGAGCAGCGTAAGCCAAAATCGCTTCGCATTGCCACATTGTTGGACAAGCCGGAGCGGCGTCTGCGGCCGGTCCACGCAACCTACGTCGGTTTCCACATTCCCGATGAATTTGTGGTGGGTTACGGTCTCGATTACGCCGAGGATTATCGCAACCTGCGCGACATCTGTGTGCTGCAGGAGAGCGCAGTTTCAGCGGAATAGATTGGGGTGGCTTTGCCAATCGGCGCCGGCCGCGCCTGTCCTATGTCTGTAAAATGAACGCCGCCGAAGCCCCCACCCAATCAAGCCCCTTATTGTAGTCAACACCCATCTGTGCTCCGCGCCCCATCCGGATAATCGTATTTACCGGACGCAACTCATCCAGCCACAAATACATAATCCGGACCTCGACCTTGGTCGTTCCAAAAGGCGTCTCGACCACCGGCCGGAAATCGACGCGTTCCTGCAAAATGTAATCGTGCCGGCGCTCAACCGGAATGGATGCGATCTGTTCCTCGGTCGGACCGACGATCACTCCCACCCCGGCGAAAGAGTAAAGCGGCTTCAAAACATAACGCTGCGGGTCGTCAACACGGTCAATGCGGTTGAGAAACCCGGTCCACGGAACGGCCGGATGCTTGAGATACGGCAGCGAAAATTTGCTTAGCCGAAAGAACCAGTTCGGATGGCCGGCCCACTCCACGTCGAGATCGTCGCGAAAATCAAACGGCACATCGATATTTCGCCGTTCCAACTCATCAACAATGGCGCGGTTATAGATACGCTTCACCGGAGTCTGGCCATGAAACAGACGGTTTCCCTCCTTACGAAGCGCCCGTATGTCGACCGCTCGCACGCCAAAAAGCTGCTCGGTCCTCAAGAAATCGTGGCGCGTCTTCTGATGAGCCGGATCGATCTCCATCAGGATTACGTTCTCCGGATCCTGTTCGCCGACAATCGCCCGCCGAAGCATATCGATGTACTCGGACTCCGAAATCCCGTCCGGGAACGCCGCCAGAGCCGATTCGATGCCGTAGGCTTCGCGATAGGCATTCGACATCACCGTCTGGTAGGCATACAGCGACGGGAAGCCTTGAATCTCGACCAGCTTTGGCTGCAACTCGGCATCCAGCCCGAAGTCCGCCTGTACAAATAGCGGGACGCCGGCTTCATTGGGCACACGATACCGCTCCGGGATGGCCGCGCGCGAGTCTACTTGGTACTGCGGGTCGGCCATTAACTGCTCCACCATCTCCCGTCCGGCGGTCGCCATCCGGTCGATCAACTCGCTCGTGAAAAAGCACGGCGTTTCACTGTGCCGGAACTGCGCACCTTCCCCGCAGCGCTGCTCGAGCAATTCGAGAAACCGCGCGTACTTCGCCGGAGAATAAGACTGATTAAACTGCTGGCGCAGCGAGGGAATCAAGTAGGAATGCTCCGTCCCGCATGATTTGACGGCCATCGATCCAGATGTCGAAGCGGCGGCCAACCACGTCGATATGCGTCGAGGAATACCAGTCGGCCCCGGTATGCGCGGCGTAAGGGTTCCCGAACGCAATGTGAATGCCGGGAATCTTCTCGTCCTGCAGAATGTTGCCGATCACGTCATGCACCGCGATATTCGTGCCGATCGCAAACTCACCCACCCTGTCGCTGTTTTCGTCCGTGTGACAGTAGTTCCAGAAGTCCGCTTCAAGCTCCTTGTTGTCCGAGTGCGCCTCCACCAGCCGGCTGCCGGCGATCCGGATCGTCAGGGGATTCTCGTGCAGATCGCCGTACTTGTCGCACAGGTAGTCGCCCACCACACCGTCGATCACAAACGTTCCGTCGACCCGCTCAGGACACGTGAACGTCTCACCGCCGGGCAGATTCCCCCACTTGTGCGGGCTGATGATCCCGCTGGTCTTAAGCCACTTCAGCGAACTCGAGAAATTGCCGGTCAGTTCGGTGCCTGCCGGATTGGTGGCGTGAATCTCCCGCGCCGAGCTTGCCATCCGCCACACCTGCTCGCTGATCCGATCGACCTCCTCGAAATTCGCGCGCATCCCTTCCAGCATGATCCGCCGGTCGATGTTGACCATGTGCGCGTGCCGCATCTTGCGCCGGTTCACCACGTCCGTCATCTGCATGCGGGTGCGCAACTCGTTTTGCTGAGCCTTCACCGCAAAGATGCTGACCTGGCTCGTCTCCATGTCGTCGAGAATGGCTCGCGGCATGTCGGCGAGCGGCCGTGGCGCCAGTTCCTCGAGCACCCAAACGTTATGAACAGACCCGATGCGCCGAAGCTCCTGCTCAATGCTCGCCGCAATCTCACGGCAGGCGCGGTCCGTGATAACCGTCACCTTCTCATCAGGCTGAATACGCAAACAGGTCTCGACCGCGTTGCGGGCTCCAGGAGTCAATTCCGGGTCAAACGTCACTGCCGATCCCCCGCAACCGCCTCCGCGGGTTCGAACAAACCCAACTCCGTTTCTTCAATCATGTAATCCACCACTTTGGTCAAATCTCCTGTGTCCGCGAAAACCTTCAACTGGCGATCCGCCCCCGTGCCGTCCGCAAGGATAGTGTGAAGATAGCCAACCTCCTCCGCGCTGCCCAGCTCGTCGACAACATCGCTCACAAACTCGATCAACTCGCAGATCAGGTCCCGCTCCGGAACCTCCTTCTGCTTGCCGAAATCGATCAGCTTACCGTCGAGCCCATACCGCGCGGCACGCCATTTGTTCTCCATGATCAGCGCGCGGCTGTAATGACGGAACGTGAGATTGCGCTCATGCAGCCGGTAAAGCTTAGCAATAATGGCTTGGCACATCGCTGCGATCGCAATCGATTCATCCACACGCATCGGCATATCGCACACCCGAAACTCCAGCGTCGGGAAATGAGGATGCGGCCGGATGTCCCACCAGATCTTCTTCGCGTTATCGATGCAGTTCGTCCGGATCAGGAGATTAACGTAATTGTCGAATTCCGACCAGCTCGCGAACAGGTCCGGAATATTCGTCCGCGGGAATTTATCGAAAACCTTGCATCGATACGACCGCAGCCCCGAATCCATCCCGAGCCAGAACGGCGAGTTCGCCGACAGCGCCAGCAAATGAGGCAGGAAATAGCGTGCGCCGTTCATGATCTGGATCGCCGTCTCGCGATCCTCCACGCCGATATGAACGTGCAACCCGAAGATGAGATTCGCCCGCGCCACCATCTTCATGTCTTCGACGATGGTGTGATATCGCTCGTCGGGATAAATCTCCTGCTCCCGCCACTGCGCGAACGGATGCGTCCCGCCCGCGGCCAGCCGTAGCCCATTCTGCCGCGTCAGGGTGATGATCTGCCGCCGGATGGATCGAATCTCGTCCTTCGCATCCTTGATGTTCTTGCATACCCCGGTGCCGATCTCAACCACCGACTGGTGCATCTCGGGCTTCACCCGCTCGGCGAGCAGCGTCTTGCCTTTTTGCACGATCTCGGCCTGGATGTGCGACCGCAGATTGCGCGTGACGGGATCGATGGTCTGATACTCTTCCTCGATTCCGATGCTCAGGCTCGGCCGCGTATCTTTAAGCGGAGCCTCGCCCTTGGTTGGTTCGAGTTCAATCATGGCCTTGCACCTTAGCCGCCTGCCCGAATAAAAACCTGGACCAGTGAAACGGCTGCTGCTGACCCTCCGGCTCGAGTGCGCGCTTGACGGCCATTTCTGCCACAGCGTCGACAACCCATTTAAAATTCTCAGGACCCACCGATTCCAGCGCCGCATCAGGCGCCGGATTCATGAAATCGATCGCATACGGAACACCGTCCTCCACCGCGAATTCGACCGTGTTCAAATCGTAGCCCAGCGCCCGGCAAAGCGTCAGGGCGTCGCGCGTCATTCGCTCGTGCAACTCCGGCGATGCCGGCGGGTTCCCGGCGACATACCGCAAATGATGCGGCGCGCCGGGATCGTAGCGCATGATATGCACCTTATCCTGGTCGATGCCGTAGCAGCGGAAGTATTCCTCGAACTTTACGCCTCGCTGCAGCGTCATGCACAAATCCCCGGAATCGTCATAGGCCGCGAAAAACTCGCGCGGCGAATTCACCTTATAGACATTCTTCCAGCCGCCCCCGTCATGCGGCTTCAAAAACGCCGGGAAGCCAATGTATTCGAAAATCGCATCCCAATCCAGCGGATAAACCAGGTTGCGCATCGACCGGTCGGTAGTGCCCGCGGGATGATTCTTATGCGGCAGCAGCACCGTCGGCGGCACCGCAACCCCGAGTTTCTCGGCCAGCGCGTAATTGAAAAACTTGTCATCCGCGCTCCACCAGAACGGGTTGTTAATGACCCTCGTCCCGCTCAACGCGGCATTTTTCAGATAGGACCGGTAGAACGGGATGTCGTGCGAAATCCGGTCGACAATCACGTCGTATCCGGAAGCTTCCGCCATCCGCACGCCGCCTACCTTGAGATGCTCGGCGGTAACGCCTGCGTCCATAGCGTTGATGCGGTCCACCAGCGCCGGGGGAAACGACTCTTCCATGCCATACAGCACGCCGATCTTTGCCATGCTCACTCCTTATCCGAAATACTTTCCCGCCATATCGTGCCACCACGGCCAGTCATGCCCGAATCCTTCCCACACGTCCAAAATGTGCGGGATTTGTTTGACTCCGAACACGTGCGCCAGTTTCACATTCTGATCGAACAGGGGATCGCCGTTTCCGACTACCAGCACGTAGTAGTTTCGGCGGTACCGCTCCAGGAACCACCCGTCGTCGAGGCCGGGCAGTGAGTCGAGCGGCGAATGAAAGTACGCATCCTGATTGTAATACCCGTCCAGGAAGCGATTCGGGACATCGAACGCCCCCGACATACTGACCGCGTAGGTGACGATGTCCGGGTGCCGCAGGGCGAAGTTGATGGCGTGATAGCCGCCGAAACTGCAGCCCGTCGTCGCCATTTGCGGCCACGAAGTCCGCTCGCGTACGAAAGGCGCTACTTCGTTCACCAGGTAAGCGTCGAATGCGTTCTGCCGATGGAGCCGGTCCGCCGGATGGGCCGCCTTGTTGTACCACGACTCCTGGTCAACCGAATCCACACATAGGACTTGCAATTCGCCGCGCTCGATCTTCGGCGCCAGGGCATGCACCATCCCCCGATCTTCGTATTCGAAAAACCGGCCACCGGAGGTCGGGAAAACAACCGCGGGGAAGCCCCGTTCGCCATAGGCGAGAAGCTCCATGTCCCGGTGGAGTGACGGGCTGTACCACTTGATGTATTCGCGACGCACCCCCGTCATCTTACAATGAACGATTGTCAGAGAGAACCAAGGCGGAGGGCCGGCTGCGCCTGCATCCGCGATTTGCCTCCCGATACCTGTCCACGCGCCGCGACCTCATTGTCTATTTGCCGCCCGGATACGAGGCGTCCCGCGACCGTTACCCCGTGCTGTACCTGCAGGACGGCCAGAATCTATTCGACCCCGCGACCGCTTTTGGAGGGCAAGACTGGCACGCCGATTCGACCGCCGATTCCCTGATCGAAAGCCACGCGATCGAACCCCTGATTATGGTCGGCATCTATAACGCTGGAGTCCGCCGCATTTCCGAATACACCCCGACCCGCGACCGGCGCAGCCGCAAGGGCGGCAAAGCCGACCGCTACGCGGAAATGCTCGCCCGCGAGATTAAGCCATTCATCGATCAGGAGTACCGCACGCGCAGAGCGGCCCAGCACACGGGAGTCGGCGGATCGTCGTTGGGCGCCCTGGTGTCGCTGGTGACCGGCCTGTTATATCCGCGAGTATTCGGCAAACTCGCGATTTTGTCGCCCTCAGTTTGGTGGGACGATCACTCCATCATTTCGTTCGTGAAGGCCTATTCGGCGCGAACTCGTCCCCGCACATGGCTCGATACCGGCACCCTCGAAGGGGACAATCCCGAACGCACCGTTCAAGAGGCTCAATTCCTGCGCGACGCCCTCATAGCCAAAGGCTGGAGCGAGGAAGAAAACTTACGTTATTCCGAGATTCCCGGAGCGGAACACAACGAGCGCGACTGGGCCGCCCGCTTCGGAGCCATTCTGGAGTATTTATGCGGCCGCCATTGAGAACTGTGGAAGGGTGAAGCGGCGGTTTCGACTGCTTTGGATCCGTGGCAGCGCGCTCACCGGTTAAACGGCACTTCATTAATCCAGTGATACCCGCGGTTGACGAGCAGAAACTTATTCACATCGATTGCTCGAAGCCGGATCGTCGTTGCAGCCCCATTGAGCGTTCCCTGCAACACCACATGACCCGCGTCCGGACGCGACCACGTCAGCGTATCTTTGTCCAGCGTAACCGTGTCCTTCGCGTACTTCGTCTGAAACGTCAGAACCTTTCCCTCCGCCGTACGAACTCCCAGGAAATTAGTCCGCTGAGCATAAAACTTGCTCCAGTTCGGCGGGCCGGATTCGACATCATAAAGCCCGTAGATTGGCGGCCGCTCGGCCTTTATGTAAAACGATTGGTAAGTCTCCCAGCCCCCGCGAACATGCTCGAATAGGTTAAAGCCGACGAACAGAACCCAGAACACCGTCACGCCGATCCGCAAACGTCGGTTCGCAAACGTCGGTTCCGAAAACTCGACAGGCTCCGACGCCCGGTTGAGCACCAGCACATTAGCGAGCCGGTGTAGATCCGGAATTAGCAGGAACACCGCCATCAAAGCCAGGTGCGTGGAGTACAGCTTCACGGGGACGTCATAACAGTAATTGAGCGCCGCTACATTCGTCATGACGGCGAACGACACAAGTGCCCCCAGGCTCGCAGTGCGGCGGAAGAGCAGCAGCAACCCGCCTAGCACCTCGGACGATCCGGCAAAGATCGTGTACGCGAGCGACGTGCCCATGAAACTCCACAGCACCCCCATCGGCGAGAAATCACCGTAAGTTTCCACCAGCCGGCCAAAAGACGGAGGCTGAAACTGTAGCGGGAAAACCTTCGCGAACCCGTAGCTGAAAAGTGTGAAGGCCAGCGTATAGCGAACGAGCAGGCGCAGCCAGCCGTGTAAATTGCGGTAATTTGTCCGCCGCCGATCGAGCACGGACCAGACCAGCGTCGCCGCCAGGGCCACCACCACATAGAGCAGCGTCTGAATGTACTGCAGCGTTGTGTCGCCGCTGCCGGTTGGGAAATATGTTGCCGGGCGCCCCGTGACGTGGAAAACATGCACAGCAACCCACGGCACAATGGCGTGCCACATGTCGACGTACGGTTTAGTTACATGTTCCGCGCCCGGTATGGTGTCGAGAAGGTCGGAGCGGCCAGGTTCGGGAAACGCGTACAGCAGCCAGTAGCAAGCCGCAAAGCGGAACGATACACGTAAAGGCAAAGGCCAGGCACGAGTTGTCTGTACCGGCTCGGAAACAATTTGAGCGACCGCTGCATCCGCCATGCGTTACCTACTCCACGATTATTTTATGCCGTAATACAGGCGATCCCAAATCCTCAAACCAGCTTAGATACTCTGCCACCATCTCAAATTCGATCCAGTACTCACCTTTCCCTTCGGGAGCCCGCAGCGGCAAATCCAGCGTCACCACGCCACCTGGTTCGACCGCTTGGGGCAGGTTCGCACGCGACAGGTCCCACATAAGGTCCTCATGTTCCCTGTCCAGCAAATGGCAACCGAGGCGGACCACGCCGCAGTCCGAAGGAAGATCACGGTCCGACAGCCAGCGGGAATAACCCGCGTTCTCAACCTGGATACGAAACGTCACTACCTGACCCGGCTTGCATCGCGAGGGTCCATCGATAAACGTGAGCGTCGATGCCAACCCCGGCAGGTCGCGGCTGTCTGCTTGCTTGGCCGGTTTCCGGCAGAGGACCACCGCCCTTCCCCCGTCGTCTGAAAAAACATCTACGTCTTGAAAGCCCGTGCTTTTCAGCAATGCGCAAAGAGCACCGGTGCTGGGAACAAACCAGTTATAAATCGCTTCTTTCGCCGATTGTGAATTCTCCACGTAAGCCAGGCGATGAACGATCGCGTCCGCCCCGAGAAAATGGGCCGTCGGCTGTCGATCCGGCGGTAGGATGGCGGTCTCGAGAATCAATAACTCCTTCGTGACGTGGAACAACTTCTCCAGCGCCAGCACCAGGTGCTTGCAGTGATAGACAAGCCCCAACGCCAGCGTGATATCGAACCGGCCCATCTGACGAGGATCCAGATCGTATACCGAAACCCGTTCGTACTCGATGTCGAGTCCGAGCACCCGTCGTACAAACTTCGCCTGCCGCACCTGGCCGCGTTGCGCGTCCACGCCGAGCACCCGGGCCGCATTCCTCCGTTTCGCGGCAACGGAGTAGAAACCGGCATTGCACCCAACATCCAGGACGGTTTTCCCCGTGAGATCCAGCGGCAGGCAGCGGGAAATGATTTGCCACGTCGGCGCCGGATGGTCAGCCGGTTCTCCCACAACGCTCCGCGTCTTGGTCGAAATCGAATTGCCCAGATCGATCGAGTGAAACCACGGCCCCAGGCGCTCAATCCCACTTCGAACTTCAGCTTCGGTCATGCTTCAAAGTAACGCAGCCTTCAGGCTGCCCAAGGCACGCGAAGCTTGCGGCAAAAATGTGAGCCTCGGCCTGGAAACTCAACGCTCAATGCAGCGATTTGCCACCACTAGCAGTCCGTGGCAGAAGTGTTTGAAAGCGGCACACCAGGCGGAACGGAACCGCCTGCGCCGCGGTTAGATCCGACGAACTGCATGCCAGGTTCACACCATTTTCCAAGCCTGATTATTTCTAATAACCTCCTCCCATCCAACAACTTACTTCCACCCGCCCCGCGCATCTCCTTGACACCACCCGCTACCATCACCCCAGGAAAGCGCGCCGTCCTTCTTCCGCTTTTCTGAACGATAAAACCGCGACGCAGATCCGAAAAACAGCGTCGCGTCGACCCCTTTTCTACGTCGCATTTTTAACAATTCGACGACTGATCAACTACATGGACCGTGTGTGCTTCACGACCGCATGCGTGTTCCAAACCGCCCCCAGCCTGTCGTATAATCAATGAACCGCGCCCGCAGTTCATTAGAGTTCGTACATCTAGGAGCTGAGAAGTAACCGTGTAAGTCCCCGTACGTCAGTGGGGTGGAGGGATGTAGTGTTGGCGCAAACCGGCCAGAACCTTAGCGATTCCAGGCTCAGCGGCCAGACCATCATCGAGCAGCTCATTCGCAACATGGAGCTTGGCCGCTTCGAAATGGCCTATAGTGTCCTGCTCCCCTGCATCTTCGACGTCTACCTCCATCCCGAAGATCACGCGCGCCTTACCGGCGTGTTCGAGCTCGTCGCCGACGACGCCAAGCGCGCCCTCGCCGAACGCGTCGCCCGCATGAACAGCGCTGCCCGCGTGCTCGGCATACGCCGCTCCCGCCCCAAAGAGCACCGCATTGCCGGCCGCGATTGGGTCATTGAATTCTTCCCCGACACCGAAAGCACCATCCCGCTCGGCGACGTCGAAATCCATTCGCAATTGGCCGAAACGGAGCAGCCCGGTTTCCGCGGCACCAAGACCACCCTGCTCGACCGCGAGCCCTCCGTCACCACGCCGCGGCCCACCGGCCCGCGCCCCCAGGTGCAGAAAGCCATCGACCGCATCTTCGCCGAAATCCGCTACGAGGACGACTCCGGCCCCCAGCTCTACCTCGTCACACAGAACCACATCCGCGTAGGACGCGGCGGCGACGACGTGCCCATGGACCTCGCCCTCTACACCAATGACGAGGTCTCCCGTGAGCACCTCATCCTACGCCGCGACGCCGCTACAGGCCAGTTCTACCTCACCGATAAAAGCACCAATGGAACCTGGCTCGACGGCAAACGTCTCAAGCGCGGGGTCGAAGAGCCCCTCGCCGAACGCGCCGCCATCGGAATTGCCGAGGTCCTCACACTCACATTTGAAATAAGGAAGTAGTAATGCCCCCGGTTTTACACGTCATTCTCACTGCTTTATTTCTGGCGTTCGCAGTCTGTCTGGTGATCGGCAGCCGCAGGAGCGCCCGATGAGTGCCACCGTAACCTGCCGCGCCGGAACCGCCAGTGACACCGGCCGCCACCGCAGCAATAATGAGGATCGCGTCTACGCTGACGAATCCCGCGGCATCTTCCTCGTCGTCGATGGAGTCGGTGGACACGCCGCCGGCGAAAAAGCCGCCGAAACCGCAATCGAAATAATCCCCCAGCAACTCGAAGCGTCAAATGGCTCCCTGGAAAATCGTATCCGGGGAGCCATCACAGCCGCCAACAACCGCATATTCGAGTTGTCCCAGGAAAACGAAGACTGGCGCGGTATGGCCTGTGTTCTAACGCTCGCCGTCCTCGAAGACGATCGCGTCACCGTCGGACACGTCGGTGATTCCCGCCTCTACCTGGTCTGGGACGGCAACCTCAAGAAGCTCACCCCCGACCACTCCCCCGTTGGCGAACTGGAAGACCAGGGCGAGTTGACCGAAGCGGAAGCCATGATGCACCCCCGCCGCAACGAAGTCTTCCGCGACGTCGGCCTGCACCTCCATGAACCGGCCGACGACCACTTCATCGAAATCAAATCCTGCGCCTTTCACGCAGAAGCCGCACTCCTGCTCTGCAGCGACGGCTTGAGCGACGTCCTGACCTCCGCCGAAATCGGGGCGATCATCGAGACCTTCGAGGGAGACTCCGAACAAGTCGCCCACCATCTCGTCGAAGCGGCAAACGAAGCGGGAGGCAAGGACAACATCAGCGTCATCTTCGTAGCCGGCCCTGAATTCGTAGGCGCTGCCTCAAAGTCGATGGCCGACGCCCGTACCCGCCACGCCATCACCCGCCAGAGAGGCCCGGTCCGTCATTGGAAGAAGTGGTTGACGCGGGCCACCTGGTTCCTGGCCGGCATAATCACCGGAATCCTCTCCGCCCTGGTGGTGCTCCGCCATGTGTAATGCAGGCTGGGAGCCTGCGGCGGATTGCCAATCCGCCAGTGTGGAGCAGGCGCTTCCGCCTGCCTATGGGCAAAACAGGAGTGCACAGGCGCCGTTTTCAGCCAAATGTAAGGCAGGTTTTCAACCTGCGGCGGATTTGAAATCCGCCCACTTGAGGCAACCATGACCCCGACGTTGCACCTCAAACAATTCGGCAAATACGAAATCATCCGAAAGCTAGGCCGCAGCATGACAGATGTATACCTGGCTTTAGATCCCGAAACTAATCGCCGCGTAGTCCTGAAAATCGTAGAACACGCCCACGACGCCTACACCCAACTCGTCATGGAAGCCGAACGCCGTGGAGCCGCCATCCAAAAACAGCTCCACGACCTCGACCCCCGCATCCTCGAAATCTACGACTACGGCGAAGCGAACGGTTGCTTCTTCGTGGCCATGGAATACGTCGAAGGCAAAAGCCTCGCCGATATACTGACCGCTGACCGCCGCCTCGATCCCATCCGAGCGGCCCGCTACGCCATCGAAATCTGCAGTCAGCTCCAGACCCTGCACTCCTTCCAGGCCGACATTGACGGCCGTAAGCGAGCGGTGGTCCACGGCGACATCAAGCCGTCGAACATCCAAATCGGTCCCCACGACGAAGTCCGTCTCCTGGATTTCGGCATCGCAAAATCGATCACCAACACCCACAACCTGACGCACCACAATCTGGGAAGCCCCGCCTATTGCTCACCCGAGCGAGTGAAGACCGCCCAGGTCGACCAGCACGCCGACCTCTGGGGCGCCGGCGTCAGCCTCTACGAAATGGTCGCGGGCATGCCGCCCTACCAGGCACAAAGCACGCGGCGTCTCGAAAACCTGATCCAATCCCGCCGCCCGCCCCGCGCCCTTCCCGAAGGCTGCCCGCCCGCGCTGAAAGCCATCATCGGCAAAGCGCTCGCGGCCGACCTGAATCGCCGTTACGCGTCGGCAGTCGATTTCGAAAACGACCTCCGCCTCTTCCTCGAAAAACGCCGCACCGCCGCCGAAGTGGAGACCACTCCCGCCTGGGACGCAAACGCCACCATCGACCGTTCCCCGCCCCCGCGCCGCCGAACCCGTAATCGTCGGCTCCGGCTGATCCTTCAGGAAGTGAACCAGGTAGTCTGGGCGGTCCTCGCGGGCCTGGTCATCGGCCTGATCCTCTTCGTCCCCGCAGGCTACGTTTACAGGCTCTGGTCAGGAAGCGAGCACCTCCGGCAGCGTCTGAACTACGCGGATCGCACGCCCAACGCCATCGAAGCGGATTGGAAGGAGTATCAGAGCCTCCGAGCCGCGCGCGTTCCCGATTCCTGGTCGCCCGTAGGTCTCGTTCGCCAATCGCTCCATGCCAACCTCGTCGCTGCCGCAACGGAAATCATCGAAAGCTACCGCAACAGCTCCGAAACCGACCCCAGCCATTTCGACTGGGCCAAAGCGAAGCTCTGCCTGGACCGCGCCCTAGAACTCGACCCCAACGACATCGAAAGCCAGGGCAAGCTCGACCTGATCCAAGGCTACGTCGACTCCGCCAATGCAAAGTCTCACTTCGAAAAAGCCGTCTCGGAAGCCCCGCGCCTTCCCGATCCCCACCTGGGCCTCGCCCGCATTGAAATCTACCAACTTCACAACGTAGGAGCCGCCCTAGCCGAATTCCACGCGGCGGAGCGCCTCGGTTTCCACCCCGGCCCGCGCGAATTCGAGGAGCAGGCCGACGGCTATCTTTCTCTGGCCGAGCAGGAGCTGCACCAATGGCAGCATGCCACCACGAAATCCACCCAAACGCACTACTTTGCGCTCATGCAGCGCGACCTCAACCGTGCCCGCGACCTCTATGAGCCCATCACCGGCTACTCGAACGTAAGTCAGAATCTTCAGCAACTCTACAACGACGAAGCGAAAGAGCGCGAGATCATCGCGTCCCGCCAGCCACATCCCAAGCCGCACTACGCGAGGCGACGCCGATGGCCATAACCAAAAGCTGGGAGCACGTAGCCGAAGTCAAGCTAGGCGCTTTCGCGACACCCGTGCCGAGGGAGCGCAAGATCGAATTCTGGTGGCTCGCGGGAGCTTCGCTCCTCGTGTCTGCCGCCCTGGTCGTCGTCCTGATTGCCAAGACGCAGAATTTCACCGACCCCCGCCCGGTCCTGAATCTCAATACTGTCGCCTCCCAAGACGAACTCATCCCCTATCTCCGTGCCTACCCGGAAGCCGCGGAACCAATCTGGAACTACCTCCAAACCCACCGCCCCCTCCCTAACGTAGGCGCCCTTGCAAAGGCAAAGGTAAAGGTGGCGCAGGCGGTTTCGCCTACCCAAACAAACTTTCAAGTAGCCAAACTGAAGCCTCAACTGGTGGTCCGAACGCCGGCCCAGTTTTACCGCAAATACATCCAGTGGACCCTCCTCTACCTGGCATCTTTCTTCCTAGTCCACGCCATCTGGCGCTGGCGCCGCTTCCGCGGTGATCCGACAATCCTCCCCGCCCTGATGCTTCTCACCGGCGTCGGCCTGACCCTGGCCGTGAGCCTCCGAGATCCCCTCCGCGACACCCTGGAATTCGAAAAATTCGCCTGGGGAGTAGTCGCCGGCTGCACCATGCTGCTCCTGCCCCTCCTGCGGCCATTTCACTACCGCCATTTCGCGAAATGGTCCTACACGCCGCTCTTCGTCGCGCTAGCTCTATTCGTCCTGTTGATGCGCCTCGGCTCCGGACCCACCGGAAGCGACGCCAAAGTGAACCTCGGCCCCTTCCAGCCCGTCGAGTTGATCAAAATCCTCCTGGTCCTCTTTCTTGCCGGCTACTTCGCCCGTAAATGGGAATGGCTCCGCGACGTGCGCCACAAGCTAATCGCCCACACGCTTCCCGTGATGTGCGCTGTCGGGGTCGCCCTACTGTTCTTTTTCATCCTGAAGGATCTCGGCCCCGCGCTGGTAACCGGTTTTCTGTTTCTCACCATGTTCGCGGTAGCCCGAGCCCGCTGGGGTCTCGCGATTCTCGGCGTAGCAATCCTCGTCGCGGGAGTGACCTACGGCTACCACATCGGTAAGCCCCAAACCGTGGTCGACCGCATCAACATGTGGCAATCGCCCTGGGATAACAATGTCCGCGGAGGCGACCAGCTCGCGCACTCCATCTGGGCGCTGTCTACCGGCGGTGTCTGGGGCTCCGGACCCGGCTGGGGCGATCCCGGGATGATTCCCGCGGGCCACACCGACCTCGTCCTGCCCGCCATCGGCGAAGAGTGGGGCTTTGTCGGAGTCCTCACCATCGCGGTGCTGTTCATATTCCTGGTCAGCCGCGCCTTTCGAGCCGCCCTGAACGCCACCGAGGAGTATGCCATGTTCCTGGCGCTCGGCCTGGGGAGTCTCATCGCGTTCGAAATGCTCCTGATCTCGGCGGGCGTGCTCGGCGCCATCCCGCTATCCGGCGTCGTGTCGCCATTCCTCAGCTTCGGCAACACCGCGATGCTCTCGAACTTCCTGATCTTCGCCGTCATCCTCTCCATCTCAAACCGCACCGAAGGCGAAAAAATCAGCAAGCCGTTCAAAACGCCGGTGCGCATTGCCGCGGCACTCCTCGTACTCTGCGCCGCGGTCCTGGTCGGCAAAGCCGCATCCTACCAGGTGCTGCATGATGACGAGCTGATCGGGCGCGATTCGAAAGTCCCCGAGCAGGATGGCGTCAAACGTCCGCAGCACAACCCGCGCCTGAATTCCCTGGCCCGCGAGTTGACCCGCGGCACTATCTACGACCGCAACGGAATCCCGCTCTCCACCAGCACATGGGATGAGTTGGAACGCCACCGTGCCGATTACGCGAAGCTCGGCGTCGACATCGACCAGGCCTGCAACCGGCTCGATAACCGCCACTATCCCTTCGGAATCGTGACCGAGCATCTGCTCGGCGATCTCCGCACCGGAGAGAAATTCCACGCCACCAATGCCTCGCTGATCGAGCACGATTCCAACCAGAAACTGCAAGGGTTCACCGACTATCGCGAACTCGCCGCCTATGTTCGCTACCGCCATCAGCCCGGCAACGCCATGATGGCGAGCCTTCGCGCGCGCGACCGCAGCGTCCGCGCGTCAATCGACGTTCGCCTCCAGGTTCGCGCCACGCAACTCCTCGAACAGCAGACCCACAAGGGCGCGCTGGTCATCATGAATCCGCAAACCGGCGACGTTCTCGCGCTGGCCAGCACCGGCGGACCGGAACACAACGACGAACTCCTCGACCGCGCCCGCTACGGCCAATATCCGCCCGGTTCAACGTTCAAGCTGGTGACTGCCATCGCCGCGCTCCGCATCGATCCGAATCTGCAGAAGAAGAAATACCACTGTGGACCGTTAGGCGACGGCCGTGTCGGCACGCGGATTCCCGGCTGGAACAAACCCATCCGCGACGACGTTGGCGATTCTTCTCATGGCACGCTCGACATGTGCCGCGCCATCGCCGTGTCTTGTAACGCCTACTTTGCTCAACTGGGCACCTACGAAGTCGGAGCGCAAAAGCTCCACGACACCGCCGCGCTCCTCGACATCCCGGCCGGTGACGTCAAGGAACTCAAGAAAATGATGCCGTTCGCCTCCTACGGCCAGGGACCCGTTCTCGTGACTCCATTCAAAATGGCGCGAGTCGCCGCTACCATTGCGAACGCCGGCGCCATGCCGGAAGGCCGCTGGGTGACTGACGAAAGCAACCAGCGCCACGACCAGCCCAAGCCGATCCTCCCGCCCGAACTTGCCGGGGTCATCGCTGGAGCCATGCGGTCCGTCGTCACCGCCGGAACCGGCCGTCGCGTCATGGCTGGACTGGACATCGAAGTCGCCGGTAAAACCGGCACCGCGCAAATGGACGAAGGTCTGCCGCACTCCTGGTTTGCGGGTTACGCCCCCTACGACGCGAGCCCGGCCAATCAGATAGCCTTTGCCGTGGTCGTCGAGCACGGCGGTTACGGCGCGCAGGTCGCCGCGCCCATAGCCCGCAAGCTGATTGAAGCCGCCCGCGACCTCGGCATTATTTCGGAGAAGAAGTAATCATGCCCCTTTCCGAATTCATAGAAAAACTCGGCCGCACGATTTTCGAGGCGCCGTTCGGCGCGAATCGGATCTCAAAGGACGCCCCGGAACTCGCGGAAATCCGCCTCGCCGTCCTCGACGAGATCAAAACCAGGAGCCACCGCGTCGCCGGTCGCGAAGTCTTCCCCTACAACCTGGTCCGCATCAACCTGCGCGGCATCCCCGAGAATCAGGCGTCGGTTTTCAAGGGCGCCTTCTTCTCGCGGTTCTTCGAGGAAGAGCTGCGAGGCGGTCTCGAACGCGCCAATTACCGTTTCCCGGACGACCTACAGGTCGAGGTCTACACCACACCCCAACTCCCCGGTCCGAAAGAAGGCTGGCTCTGGGTTGAAACCGAATCGCGCGAAGCACCGGCCCAGCCCGTCGCTACGACGCCCCGGAAACCCGCCCGTGTTGTCGTCATGAAGGGCAATGCGAATATCAACGAGCTGGTCCTCGCCAAGACCCGAACCAACATCGGCCGCACTGTAGACGTCTACCGCTCTGACGGCCCTTCCCGCCGCAACGACCTTGCGTTCAGCGAAGACAGCGAAATCAACCGCACCGTCTCCCGCGAGCACGCGCACCTTGTCTTCCACAAACGCACCAACGAGTACCGGATTTACAACGACCGTTTTTACAAACCCGGCAACAAAAACGACGGAGGCTGTGGCCTCTGGATCATACGCGACGGCCTGAGCCAGGAAGTCCATCGCAACGCCCGCGGCACCCGCTTACAGCACGGCGACGAAATCCACCTCGGCCGCGCCGTCCTGAAGTTTCACTTTAAATGACGGCTGCCATCGCTTCCGCCACCACCGGATTCCGCAGCTCCCCAATGCCTTGAACCTGGATCGCCACCTGGTCTCCCGGCTGTAGGTATCGCGGAGGCTTGCGCGCGAAACCAACTCCCGCCGGTGTCCCCGTCGAGACGACGTCGCCGGGCTCCAGCGTGAATACGCTCGACAGGAACGCTACCAGTTCGGGTAGCTTGAAGATTAACTCGCGAGTATTCGAAGATTGCAGCACCTCTCCATTCACAGTCAGGCTGATGTCGAGCTGGTGCGGGTCGGGAATCTCATCGGCGGTCACCAATACGGGACCCATCGGCGCAAAGGTATCGAAGGTCTTCCCCATGAACCATTGGGATGTCGCCATCTGGAAATCGCGGGCGCTCACGTCGTTCACAATGGTGTACCCGTAGACGTAATCCTGCCATCGCTCCGCCGGAATGTGCCGGCCGCTCTTCCCGATGACGAAAGCAAACTCGGCTTCGTAGTCCGGCTGCGATGAGTTTCGCGGCAGCACGATCGGGGCGTCCGGACCGATCACGGCGCTGGGGAACTTGTTGAAGATCGTCGGGACCTTGGGCATTTCCATCTTCGCCTCGATCGCATGATCGCGATAGTTCAGGCCCACGCAAATCAGCTTCGGAGGGCGGGGAATCGGCGCCAGCAGTTTGGCCGCGCCGGCCGGAACCAACGCTTCGGCGGGGCGCTTCGCCACCCAGGTGTCGACCTGGGCACGGGCATCAACGCCTCCGGCCAAAACGTCAACCAGGCTGGAAAAACCGGCCCCTCGAAGGCCTAAAATGCCGTCCGGCAGCAACACGCCCGGTTCCGCTTGTCCACCGGGCTTCTGAAAGGTAACGAGCTTCACGCGTTGAGTTTCCTCCCTGCTTTTCAAAGGTACCGCAGGCTTCGAGCGGCTCACCGCGCTAAAATTCAGCTTTATGGCAAAACCGAAGAGAGTGGCGCTCGCCTACTCGGGCGGCTTGGACACATCTATCATCATTCCGTGGTTGAAAGAAAACTACGGTTGCGACGTCATCGCGGTCTGCGGCGATATCGGGCAGGGCGACGATGAACTGAAAGGACTCGAAGAGAAGGCAAAAAGGACCGGCGCTTCGGAGGTTTACGTCTCCGACATGCGCGAAGAGTTCGTCACGGATTACCTGTGGCGGCTCGTGAAAGCGGGAAGTGAATACGAGCACAAGTATCTCCTGGGCACTTCGATAGCCCGCCCGTTGCTGGCGAAAAAGCAGGTTGAGGTCGCGCTCGCGACCGGTTGCGATGCCCTGGCTCATGGCTGCACCGGAAAGGGCAACGACCAGGTCCGTTTTGAGCTGACGTATAAAGCGCTGGCGCCGCATCTCCCCGTCATCGCGCCGTGGCGCGAATGGAACATCGTTTCCCGCGAGGACGCCATCGAGTACGCCAAGGCGCACAACGTGCCGATCTCGCAGACCACCACCAAGATCTACAGCCGCGATCGGAACATCTGGCACATCTCGCACGAGGGCGGCGCCCTGGAGGATCCGGGCAACTCAGCTCCGGACGACATCTGGATGCTGACCCACAGTCCCAAAGAAGCCCCTGACAAAGCGGTTGACGTCACCATCGGTTTCGAGAAAGGAACGCCCGTTTCTGTCAACGGCGAGCGTATGTCCGGCGTCGGCATCGTCGAAACCTTGAACCGGATCGGCGGCGAAAACGGCATCGGCCGCATCGACCTGGTCGAGAATCGCTTCGTCGGTATGAAGTCACGCGGCTGCTATGAAACGCCCGGCGGCTCGCTGATCATGTACGCCCATCGCGAGTTGGAAGCACTCACGCTCGACCGTTATACCGCGCATTACAAGCAAAAGCTGGCGCTCGACTATGCCGAGTTGGTCTACAGCGGGCAGTGGTTCACGCCGCTCCGCGAAGCCCTCGATTCGTTCTTCGAGGTGACCAGCCGCACCACCACCGGCGAAGTCACGCTCCGTCTGTACAAGGGAATCATCGAGCCGGCCAGCCGCAAGTCGCCGTACTCGCTCTACTCGCTGAATATCGCGAGCTTCACCATGGGCGCCGAATACGATCAGAAGGACGCACAGGGCTTCATCAACCTCATCGGTCTGCCCATGAAGGTCCGTGCGCTCGCGGCCGAAACGGGCAAATGAAGCTTTGGGGCGGAAGATTCGAGAGCGGACCCTCTGAGGTCTTCGAGCGTTTCTCCCGGTCGTTGCATTTCGACCGGCGTCTTTTGGATGTCGACATCGTAGGGTCGCAGGCCTATGCCCGCGCGCTCGAGCGAGTCGGCATCCTGACCGCCGAAGAACGCGAGAAACTGGTCTCGGCCCTGGAGCAGATCCGGCTGGAGGCGCGTTCGCCGCAGTTTTTCGATGGCGCCACGGAGGAAGACGTCCACACGGTCGTCATTCGGAAGCTGAAGGAGCGCGCCGGCTCGGTTGCTGACAAGATTCACACCGGCCGCAGCCGCAACGACCAGGTTTCCCTCGACACGCGTTTGTGGCTGCTTGGGCAGATCGATCATACCTGCTCGCTGCTACACGCGTTCCTCGGCGCGCTGCTTAAGATTGCGCGCGAATACCCGGACGCTATCATCCCCGGGTACACCCACACTCGCCGGGCACAGCCGGTTTTGTGGGCGCATTACATGCTTGCGTATTTCGAGATGTTCTCGCGCGACCGGGAGCGTTTTCTCGAGGCTCGCCGCCGCGTCAACGTGATGCCGCTCGGTAGCGGGGCGATGGCCGGTAGCGGCTTCCCGCTCGACCGGCAAGCGATTGCCCGCGAGTTGGGCTTCGAAGCGATCACGCCGAACAGCATGGATGCCTCGGCGGACCGCGATTTCCTGCTCGATTTCCTGTATGCAGCTTCGATGACGATGCTGCACTTGAGCCGCTTTGCCGAGGACTGGATTCTGTATTCCGGCGAAGAGTACCGCTGGATTGAACTGGGCGACGACGTTACCAGCGGCTCCAGCATCATGCCGCAGAAAAAGAATCCCGATTCGCTCGAACTGATCCGGGGCAAATGCGGCCGCGTTTTCGGCTCGCTCAACGCGTTGTTTGTCACCATGAAGGGCCTCCCGATGACTTACAACCGCGACATGCAGGAGGACAAGGAGCCCCTTTTCGACGCCGCCGATCAGCTCGACGGCTCGCTGGAGATGGCGCGAGTCGTGGTGGAATCCGCGAAGCTCGATCCCGCGGTGCCGGCCGCCGCAGCCGAGGAGAGCTGGGCGATTGCGACCGATCTCGCCGATGCGCTGGCGCGGGCGGGGACGCCGTTTCATCGCGCTCATCAGCTTGCCGGGCAGCTTGTGCTTTCGAGCTTGCGGGCAGGCAAGAAACCCGCGGATTGGACCGCCGGGGATCTGACGGCGTTTGCACCGGAGTTCACTGCCGATATGGTCCGGTATTTCCGCCCCTCCGAGGGTCTGAAAACCCGCGAAATCGCCGGTGGAAGCGGACCGGCAGCCGTCGCCAAAGCACTGGACGCGGCGGAAGCGCGGCTTGAGAGCTGGCGGCGATGAACAAAAGCTTCCGTCAGGGGCAGATCCTGAAGCTGATTCGTGTTAAGCCGATTCACACGCAGGAGGAGTTGTCGGCGGAATTGAAAAAGGAGTTCGGGATCGCCGCGACCCAGGTCACTTTGTCGCGGGATATGCGCGAGCTGGGGCTGGTGAAGACGCAGGAGGGCTACCGGCAGGTCACGGTTCCGACCGGCCCCGAATTTGCCACCATCGCTTCGGAGTTTCTGTGGGACGTCCGCATCGCGCAGAATCTCATCGTCTTGAAGACGTCCCCTGGCCACGCGAACACGATTGCGGTCGCGCTCGACCAGGAGGAGTGGTCCGAGGTGGTTGGCACCCTCGCGGGCGACGACACGATTCTGGTCATTACGGCGGATGTCGCCACGGCCGCCGTTTTGCGCGACCGTTTCCTCGGGTTCGTAAAGCCGCTGTAAGCGGTGGGTTTTGATAACATGGCGGAACCATGCAATACGAGGCGAAGACGCCCTCAGAGTATTTAGGCATGCTCGATGCCGATTGGCGCAAGGAGCAGTTGCTGGTGTTGCGGTCGCTGCTCAAGAAACATGGGCCGGAGCTGGTTGAAGGCATCCACTATAAGATGCTCAGCTACAGCGATAGCAAAGGGATCTTGTGCAGCCTGAACGCGCAGAAGAATTACGTGTCCCTTTATGTTGGCGATACGAAGAAGGTCGATCCCGATGGAAGCCTGCTGTCCGGCATTGAATCGGGCAAGGGATGCCTGCGGTTCAAAAAGTCGGTTCCAGTGTCGGAAACACGGATTGAGGAGTTCATCGAGCGAGCCGTGCAGATCCGGCGGCGCGGCGGCGATATCGACTGCTGAGCGATGGCGGCGACTTTCTATTGACAGCGCAAGGCAGCGATCGGATCGGTGCGGATCGCTCGCCTGGCGGGAATGTAACAGGCCACGAAGGCCACCAGCAGCAGCAGACCGGCGACCGTGGCGAAGGTCAGCGGGTCAAGAGGGCTGACGCCGTAGAGCAGGCTGCGCATGAGTTGCGTCAAACCCAAGGCGGCCAGGATCCCGGCGCCGAGGCCAATTAGTGCCAGGCGTGCTCCTTCCCCGAGGACGAGACGGATGACGTCGCTCGGCTGCGCGCCGAGAGCAATGCGTATCCCCAGTTCGCGCATGTGCTGTGACACGGAATAGGAAATCAGTCCATAAAGGCCGACCGCGGCCAGAATCAGAGCAAGGACGGCAAAGCTGCCGATCAGAACGGACGGATACCGGCGCAGGAACACGGACTGTGACTGCGAGATGATCTGTTCCATTGCCGTTGGCTGGATCATGATCAGTTGAGGATCGGTGCTCCGCAGCGTTGACCGGAGTGCTCCGATCGAGTTGGCTGGATCGCCGAGGGTACGCACGACATAAGTGATAAACGAATCGGGACCCTGGAGATAGGGGACAAACAGAATGGGTTCTTCAGGGCTGTCCAGGCCGGCATCGGCAATGTTTCCTACGACTCCGACGATCTCGCGAAAGGTTTGCTTGGGTGAAAACGTGAACCGAATCCGTTTCCCGATCGGATCCTCGCCGGGCAGATATCGTTTCGCCCAGGCTTGATTGACAATGATGTGCTGGGGTGCGGTGGCGGCATCGGCAGAGTCGTTGAAGAAACGTCCCTGGACCAGTGGAATCCCCATCAGGGAAAAGTATCCCGCGGAAATGTTGCGGATGCTCGATTCGCTCTCCTGGCCGGTGGGAACAGGCCGGCCTTCATTCACGAACCGGATGGTATTGCCGCCGCCGGTGAGGGGAATAATGCTGATGGTTGCAATTCCTGCGACGCCGGGCAACACGCGAACTCGATCGGAGAATTCCCGGTTGAAGCGGATGGCGTCCGGGTCCTTAGGATAGGACGCATCTGGAAGAAATACCGAAAACGTGAGAAGCCTTCGGGTATCGAAGCCGGGATTGCGATTGAGCAGCGCGGTAAGGCTCTTAACCATGAGGCCTGCGCCGACGAGGAGGACCAGTGAAAACGCGATTTCCGTGATGACCAGCGCGTGGCGCAGCCGGGTGCTGGTTCTGCCGGCCGAGGAACGAGCTTCGTCTTTGAGGGCGCCCGCGGCATCGCGAGTGGAGGCCTCGAACGCGGGCGTGATTCCGAATGCGACCGCCGTGATTATCGTTGCGCATAACAAAAACGCCAGCACCATCGGATTGACTCCGGCGTCGCGCAGGAACGGCATGGTATTGAGCATGGCCTCCGGTATGGCGGCAATCAGCAGCACGGTTCCGGATCGTGCGAGCAGCAGTCCCAATGCAGCGCCGCAAGCCGCGAGAATCACGCTTTCCGACAGGAGTTGCGAGATCAATCGCCGGCGGCCGGCTCCCAGCGCGGTGCGGACGGCGAACTCGCGCCTGCGGCGGGTCGCACGCGCCATGAGAAGATTCGCGACGTTGGCGCAAGCGATGAGCAGGACAAATCCGACGGCCCCAAATAGCACGAGGAGCAAGGGCTGCAGCATTCCCACGATGCGGTCGCGCAAGGGAGCGATAACCAGGCGGAGGGAGCCGTTCTCCTGGGGATATTCGGCGGCGAGGTGCGAGCCGATCAACTCCATTTCCTTGGCCGCCTGCGCCGGTGTGGATCCGGGCGCGAGACGGCCGATGACGCGCATCCAGCGAAGATTACGGCGGCTCGCCAGGCCGTTGCTAATATGCAATGGCACCCAAATTTGACCGTTGCCGCGCGGCGCAAACTCGAAGTCCGGCGGCAGAATACCGGCGATGGTGACGCTGTTGGAATCGAGTTGAATGGAGCGGCCGATCACGTGAGGGTCGCCGCCAAACCGGCTTTTCCAAAAGCCGTAGGTCAGTATGGCGACGTGGGGTCCCGACGGCTGGTCTTCTCCAGGAGCGAAGTCGCGGCCCAGAAACGGCTGGACGCCAAGGGTGTGAAAGAAGTTCGGGGTTACCTCGACCGCGGGGACGCTTTCGGGTTCTCCCGCACCCCGTAAGGTAAATCCGTCGGGGTCGAAGCCGGCGAGCGATGCGAAGGCCTTCGACTGCTGCCGCCAGTCTCGAAAATCGGGATAGGAGGCGACCCAGGATGCGCTGGTGAGTTGACCCGACGAATCCTCCTGGCGACGCACTTCGCCGAGCGTGATGAGGCGATCCGGTTCGGCATATGGCAGCGGCCGCAGCAGGGCGGCATAAACCACCGAAAAGATGGCCGTATTGGCGCCGATGCCGAGCGCCACCGTCAGAACGGCAACGACAGTAAACGTTGGAGACTGACGGAGAAGGCGGATCCCGAATCGCAGGTCTTGCCAGAGATTCTCAATGAAATTCACACGGCGCATATCGCGGCACTCCTCATGGAATTGGCTAACGGTTCCGATCGTTCTGAGAGCTGCTTCCCGGGCCTCGCCGGGGGGCATACCACTGGCCAGGTTCTCCTCGATTTGCTGGTCGAGGTGAAAAACAAGTTCGGCCTGCATTTCGCTTTCGACGGTTCCGCGGCGGAATAGCGAGCGGAAACGCAAGCGGATTTTCTTCAGGACACGCACTTCAGATCTCCTGAACCACGAGGTTGATCGCTTCCGAGAGACGATTCCAAGTGGTCAGTTCCTGCTTCATGTGGCGGCGGCCGGCGCGGGTGAGCGAGTAGAACTTCGCCATTCGGCCGGTCTCAGTGGGACGCCACTCGGCCTCGATCCAGCCTTGTTGCTCCAGTCGATGAAGGGCGGGGTAGAGCGATCCCTGTTGGATCTGCAAGGCGTCTCGGGAGACCTGCTGGATTCGTTTCGCGATGGCCCAACCGTGTTTCGGTTCGAGGGAGATCGTTTTCAGGATCAGGAGATCGAGAGTGCCTTGGACGAGGTCGGTCGGTTTGCCCATACCTAGATTATCCTCAATTGTAGACGATCATAGTATGGTTCGGTTGGGGTCCGAAATTACCGCCTGAAGGCGCCGTTACCTTTTGTGGATGTCGACCTGGACTCCGTCGCGGATGGCGTCGGTGGGGTTCATGATTACCAGCTCGCCGGGGGAGAGGCCGGAGAGGACTTCGACTTCGGTGCCCAGGTCGTTTCCTACTTTGATGGAGCGGAACTGAACGCGCCCTCCAGGGCCGGCTACCGCGACTCGCGGCCCTTGCGTTCCCAGGACCAGCGCGTCGCCGGGGATCAGGATCGCCGGCGCGGTTCGACGGGTCGCGAACTGAACGGTTGAATACATGCCCGGCAGCAGTGTGCCTTTCGGATTGGGGATTTCGAGGATCGCGAGCATTGAACGCGAGTTGGAGTCGACTTCGTTCGAGAAGCGGGCGAGGATCGCGGAAAAGACCTGGCCGGGGAGTTCCTGAACGTGCAGCTCGGCTCTGTCCCCGACGTGTATGGCGCCGACATAAACCTGCGGGATGTTGACGAAGATCCGCATGGTGGCGGTTTGCGCGATCCGGAACAGCTCGCGCGCCGGGCCGCTGTTACCCGAATTGATCAGGAACCCGATATCGACGTTGCGGGCAGTGATGATTCCGTCGAAGGGAGCAGTAACGCGGGCGAAGGTCTTCATTTCCTGAAGACGGCGAAGATTGGCTTCGTTGGCGCGGACCAGGTCCTCACTGCTGACAATGTGGGCGCGGGCGGCTTCCATTTGCGCCTTCTTAACGTCCAGGTCGGCCCGTTTTTCGTCCGTCTCCTGGTGGGAAACGGCACCGTGTTTTTCGAGCTCGCCCCAACGGCTGGCGGTCTTCTGCGCGAGGCCCAGGTTGGCCTCGGCGAGCGTCAGCTCAGCCTGCGATTCCTTGAGGGCGGATTGAGAGTTCGAAATCGTGGCGCGCGCCTGCTGGATCTGCTGGTCGAGTTCGGGGGTTTCGATTTCGGCGAGGACCTGGCCGGCCTTGACGTGGTCGCCGTAGTCGGCGGAGCGCTTGACGACATAGCCGTCGGCGCGGGCGAAAACGGGCGATTCGACGAGTGCCTGGAGTTCACCGGGAAGCTCGAGCGGCGTGTTGACGGACGCCTGACGGGCAGCGGTGGCGTTCACAACCGGATGCTGTGCCTGTTCGCTACTGGCGTTGGTTTGCAACGTCTGCTCGCGCTTCAGGCGAGGCAACACACCCGCGACGACCGCGATCGCAATGAGGACGCAAAGCACCGCGAAAAAGGTTAGTAGCGGGCGAAAGCGTGCCCGCGGGCGCTGAACGTATCCCGGACGGGCGGTATCACGATCGGTCAAAACTGTTTCGGGTGTTTCCAAGTCCAGCCTCAGCTCTCCTTCATAACGGAAGTTCGTCCACGTTCATGGGCGGTTTGCGGCGAAGGACGCTGTACACGACCGGCACCAGGAACAGCGTCGCGACGGTGGCCATGATTAAGCCGCCGATGACGGCGCGGCCCAGCGGCGCATTCTGTTCTCCGCCTTCGCCCCATCCGGTGGCCATGGGAAGCATACCAACGATCATAGCGAGAGCGGTCATGAGGACGGGACGGAGGCGGGTGAAGCCTGCCCGCAGCGCAGCGTCGCGCGAGTTCACGCCTTCGACTCGCACGTCGTTTGCAAAATTCACAAGCAGGATGCTGTTGGCAGTGGCCACGCCGATGCTCATGATGGCGCCCATCAGGGAAGGGACGTTGATAGTGGTCTGGGTCAGGAACAGCATCAACAGGATGCCCGAGAGCGCGCCGGGGAGCGCCATCAGGATGATGAACGGGTCGAGCCACGACTGGAAGTTGATCACCATGACGAAGTAGACGAGCAGGACGGCAAAGAGGAGTCCGACTCCGAGGCCGATAAACGAGTCGTGCATGGTCTGCACCTGGCCGCGCGTCTCGAAAAAGCTGCCCTTGGGAAGCTTCGGCGAGAGCTTGTTCAGGAGGCCGGTGATCTCTGAAGCTACGGAACCGAGGTCGCGATCCTGGACATTGGCATAGATATCGTAGACCGGCTGCACGTTGTAGTGGTCGATGACAGCGGCGGTGTTTTCGCGGCGCAAGCGCGCCACATTGGCGAGAAGCTGGGTGGTGCTCCGGTCGCTGCGGACGGGTGTGTTCAGCAGCGCGCCCATGGTATCGACACGGTAGAGCGGCGTTTGCACGGAGATGGGATAGTCGACGCCGTTCTGCGGGTTGATCCAATAGTTGGGGGCGGTCTGGCTGTTGGAACTCAGCGAGACCAGGAGGCTGTTGGCGACGTCCTTTTGCGTGATGCCAAGCTGGTCGGCGCGCGTGCGGTCGACGTTGAAGAACATTGACGGGGCGTCGACGACCTGGTGCAGGTGGACGTCCACGGCGCCGGGCACAAACTTCAGGTCATGCTCGATCTGCTGCGCAATGCGGTAATTTGCCTTGGCATTACCAAGCGGACCGACGACCTGGATGTCGATCGGCGCGGGCAATCCGAAATTCAGGATCTGGCCGACGATATCGGCGGGCTGGAAGAAGAAGGTGAGCTCGGGATACTCGCGCCCCAGCTCGGAACGCATGCGATGTATGTAGTCCCAGGTGGAATGGTGTTCGCCAGGCTTTAAAGAAATGAGGACCTCGCCATCGAATGGACCGACGATACCGCTGTCGCTGAAGGCCACATTCAGACCACTGTAAGGGAGTCCGATGTCATCAATGATGTCGGTGAGCTCGCTGGCCGGGATTATGCGTCGAATGGTGTCTTCGACGCGGGCGAAGTAGGTTTCAGTGGCTTCGAGGCGGGTGCTGGCGGGGGCGCGGACGTGCATGCGGATCTGGCCGGCATCGACCTGGGGAAAGAAGTCGCGGCCAATGAACGGGGCCAGGGCGGCGCAGACGACGCAGATGCCCGCAAAAGAGGCGGCAACGAACTTGCGATGATCCAGCGCGGCGGCCAATAGCGCGACGTAGCCTTCCCGGAGCCGGTGGAACTGGCGGTTGAAGGCGTGATGAAAGCGCCAGAGGAAGTTGTCGCCGGATTGGTCGGTTTCTTCCTCGCCATGGGTGTAGCGATCCACTTCGGGTGCGAGCAGGTAGCGCACCATGGTGGGGACGAGTGTTCGGGATAGGAAATAGGACGCCATCATCGCGAGCACCACCGCGAGGGCTAGGGGCGTGAACAGGTAGCGAGCTGCTCCGGTCAGGAAGATGACGGGGACGAAAACGATGCAGATGCAGAGAGTGGAGACGAAGGCCGGAGTCGCAATCTGCTGCGCGCCATCGAGGATCGCGTGGATGATGGGCTTCTGTTGGGCGAGGTTGCGATGGATATTTTCGATTTCAACGGTGGCGTCGTCGACCAGGATACCGACCGCCAGCGCGAGGCCGCCGAGTGTCATGGTGTTGATGGTTTCGCCCAACAGGTGCATGATGGCGAGCGAGGTCAGGATCGAAAGCGGGATGGACACGCAGACCACGATGGTGGAGCGCCAGCTTCCCAGAAACAGCAGGATCATCATCGCCGTCAGCAGGGCCGCCGTAACGGCCTCCTTGAGCACGCCGCTAATCGCGGCTTTCACGAAGATGGACTGATCGAAGAGCAGGCTGATCTTGAGGGCCGGGGGGAGCGTCGATTGGATGCGCGGCAGGATGGCCTTGAGGCGGCTGACGATGTCAAGGGTCGATGCTCCGCCGTTTTTCAGGACCGTGAGGAGGGCTCCGCGGCTGCCGTTGTGGCGGACGATGTTCTGCTGCATGGCGTAGCCGTCGCGCACATGGGCGACATCCCGGACGTAGACCGTGGAACCGTTCACCTGCTTGATGGGCAGGTCGTTGAACGCGGCGGCGGCTTCGGGCAGGCTGTTGAGCTTGACGGTGTATTCATTGGCGCCAATTCTGACGTCGCCGGCGGGTAGGATCAGGCTTTGGGAATTGACGGCGTTTACTACATCGGCGGGGGAGAGTCCCTGGGCATAGAGCGCCGGCGGGTCGAGGTCGACCATAATCGCGCGCGGCTTCCCGCCGTAGGGCAACGGGAAGCTTGCACCCTGGATGTTCGACATCTGGGTGCGGATGAAGTTGTAGCCGTAGTCGTACAGCGACTGCTCGGACATGGTGTCGCTGGAGATGCCCAGTTGCAGGATCGGGACACTGGAGGCGTTGTAGCGGATGATGGCGGGCGGGGTCATTCCCGTCGGGAGCGAGTGGAGGACGGATTGCGAACTGGCAGCGAGCTGAGCGACGGCGGCTTCAATCTTGGCGTCGGGGTGGAAGAACACCTTGATGATGCTCAGGCCGGGGAGCGACTGCGACTCCATATGCTCGATGTCGTTGACGTTGGTGGTGAACGCGCGCTCGCAGCGGATGGTGACCACTTCCGCCATTTCCTCGGGCGAAATGCCGCTGTAGCTCCAGATGGCGGTGGCGACCGGGATGTTGATTTCGGGGAAGATGTCGGTCGGCATGCGGAGGATCGCCAGGGTGCCGAGGGCGACGATAAGGAGCGCCACGACGACGAAGGTATAGGGCCGCCGTAGGGCCAGGCGAACGATCCACATAAGTTACTGATGTATAAAGAGGGTTTAAGCGGACACGAAGCTTACATTGTAGCCCGCAATGGGCAGGCGGAACCGCATGCCCCACCAAGCTGCGTCGACGCTACCCTAAATGCACCACCCCCTCCAGATCCTCCCAATCCACCTTTCTAAAGCTCGGGCAGTACACAGTCGATTGTTCGGGAGGTGAACCATGCTTCTCCGCCTTCGTTTATTCGCTGGTTCGATGTTGCTGGCTGCGTTCAGTGCTGGAGCGCTTGCCCAGGGCTTCCAAATCCACTGGGTTTGCGATCCGAAGGAGAAGCGGCTCTATCGGCGTGATCTGGGGGTAGTGTGTTGGGACGGTACGACTTACAGCAAGGAAGATCCGGGGGGAATTCCGCAATACATGATCGACTATTTCGACCAGATGCGCCGGGACGTGGCGCAGAAGGTTGGGGAGATGAACCAGCACGTGGCGGAGCTTAAAGCGAAGCGTCCGGTGGCCGCAGGGCCGACGGTTATCGCGGCGCGTCAGACGGTTCCAATTCCCGCAGCGCCGGAGGTACGGCACAAACCGGTCAGCCCGGAAGCTTTCGCTTCCATTGAGAAGGGAATGAAGCGGACGGAGTTAATTGAAAAACTCGGAGAACCGATGGGATCGATTTCAATTCCGAATGATGATGGATTCATCGAGGTCTGGACCTATTCGTTGACGGATGGGGGGACTGCAAAGGTGCGGATCGAGGCCGGTGTGGTGGTTTCGCACCAGGTGGAGAGGCAAAGCAGTGGGCGATAATCCGCTGAGTTTCATCACGGTTCCCATTGCGGCGGCCATAGTTGTTTTTTTGCTGGTCGCGGTTACGATGGCCGCCGTTCTATATCGTCTGCTTTACTCCAAAGGCGGGAGTGGGGGTGACCGCTCTGCGCCGGGCGCTATGGAAGCCGCATCTCCGCCCAGTTCGTTTTGTCCGCAGTGCGGCGTGCAGAACAGCGGCAGCGGCATCTGCAATTGCGGGTTCAATTTAGCTTCCGTGCAGTTCTCGCAGCCGGCGCTTCCGGTCCAGTCGGAGCAGAGACCCGTACGGAACGCCTGGGGGATTTACGATGAACTGAGCGCCCGGGCGGTAGCGAAACAAGGGATGTGGGCGGCATTTTTTGTGGCCATCGTGACGGCGGCGGTTTCATTTTTGGCGGGCGCGGGGGTTTCATTAATCAAGGGAATCGGTCCTACGGCGTGGCTGGACGCGGCCATTTTCGCGGCGCTTGGGTTTGGGATTCGAAATATGTCGCGTGCGGCGGCGGTGGGTGCACTGGTGCTCTACGTGGCGGAACGGGTTGTGATGGCACAGACGTCGGGGTTAAATCCGGCGATGGCGATTGGGGTGGTTTTGGGGTTTGTGCAGGGGATTCGGGGGACGTTTGCGTTTCAGAAGTACCGGCAGCAGGTGGGGTATTCGGCTACGAGTGGGAGCCTGGCGCCGCAGTGATTTAGCCCTATATGGGGTCTTGAGAAAAAGGGTTCGAGGCTCGTCGGCGCCGCGGTCTGGCTCTATGCAATCAGGCCAAGGTTGGCCGGCGACAGTGAAGTGATATGGCGGCCGCCAGCGGATCAGAAAGAAGGTACGCTCGCCGGGCATGCTGTTCACCTGCCAACGATCCGGGTCATGCCTGTAATGTAAAGTGGGGTCGGGTTAGGACTCAAACCGCCATCGGCCCACTTCAGAATTTCTATTCGGGACTCGATCCAGTCGCTAATTTGGTGCTTTACAGTCGTGAGTGTCGGGGTGGCGCCGCGGGCTTGATCCACTAATCTGCCGCGCATTGGCAGAAGCAGCGAGTGGAGCGATGGTGGGAGAGGGTCTTGAGCGGAGGCGGCAACTTGAAACGTTGCGAATATGAGAGCCCACCGCATGCTGAATTCATAGTATCGCCGCAGTATTCAGAGGCCCGAGTGTAGCCGACAAGGTCTGCGGCCACCGTTAAGCGCGTGCGCATCCTCCTGAACCAGAATCTCTCTCCGAAACTGATTCGCAAGCTGGCAGACCTCATTCCCGGAATTGAGAGTGTTCACGATCACGATCTCGTGGGAGCTTCGACTGGGCCCGAAACGCCGAGTTTGCCGCCATAGTAAGAACCGATATGGATCTCGTGCGCCTGGTCGACCGCCTGGACCCGCCGCCCAAGGTCATTCGGATTGAGCGATGCGATTTCCCTGCCAGTCCGGACGGATGGTCCTATGCGATGCGAACAGCGTGGGCCGAGACGGTATCCTAAATACATGCTTCCTCTGCTGCTGATTGTGGCAGCCATTCCGGATTGGGTTCCAGCGCGTTGGCATTCGGCTGACGTGAAGAGTCTGCAGTTGTTGAACGAGACGCCGATCAACTGCCTGCTGCTGGAGCGGACGGAGTGGTCGGCGGGGTTCGCAAAGGCGGCGAAGGAGCGCGGAATCGCGACTTTGGGCGTAGTGCGTCCTGGTGCGGACGCGCTCGAGCAGGCTCGCAAGCCCACCACGCTCGGGTTGGATGGCGTCGTTCTCGAGGGCGATTTCGAATCCAGTGTCGTTAAGGCTTTGCAGGACTCGAAGATTCCTACGATCGAGCTTCCCTCGCGCGCGGGAATGCGATTCTCCGACACTTCGACCCTGGTCTATGGTTCCCATCAGGGGCTCTGGCCGGGCATACAGGTCGAAGAGAACGGGTCTGCAAAATCGGCTCCGAGCGGGGCTCCCTGGATCGATACAAACACGGGATTCCTGCGATTCGTGCGTGCTGCCACCGACAAGCCGGTCTGGATTGCCAATGTTCCACCGGCGAACATGGTGATTCCGGTACAGCGATATATCCAGGCGATCGGCGACGCGGCGATCACCGGGTCGCACTGGGTCCTGGCACTGGACGGGGATTTCAATAAGCGCTTGTTGGCGCGTGAGCCGGGCGCATTGGCCGACTGGAAACGCATCGGAGGGGCTCTGAGTTTTTACGAATCGCACAAAGAGTGGCGTTCGATGCATCCGCATGGACAATTAGCCCTGATCCAGGACGCGGATAGTGGGGCTCTGCTTTCCGGCAGCGTGCTCGACATGATTGCCGTGAAGAACGCTCCGGTGCAGCCGGTGCCGACTGCCAAGCTTAAGGTCGAAGCGATGAAGGATGCCAAGATGGCCGTGGATGTCGACCCGCAAGCTCTTTCGCCCGCGCAGAAGGATGTGCTGAAGGCCTTTACCCGCGCGGGTGGGACCTTGTTGAGCGCTCCGCCGGGCTGGACTTTCCCAATGCCGAAGGACGGCAGTATCACGGTGGCGAAAGACGATTTCAAGAAGCTGGACGAGATCTGGAAAGAAGTGAACGGGATGGTGGGCCACACCAACCTGGGGGCCCGGCTGTTCAATGTGTCCAGCATGCTTTCGACTCTTGTCGCGCCTGCCGAGGGAAAGCAGGTCGTGCTGCAGCTTGTGAACTACAGCGACTTCCCGGTGGAATCGATTACGGCTCACGTACTCGGCACGTATAAACACGCGCGTCTTTACGTGCCGGGTGCGGAGCCGAAAGACTTGGCGGTCTACGAGGTGGAGGGTGGCACTGGCGTAGATATCGATAAACTGGATGTAATAGGAAGCATCATTTTGGAGTAGAAATTCTCATACCATGACACGCCGCGAACTGATGAAAACGATCGCCGCCGCGCCGTTGGCCGGACGGCTCATAATGGCCGAAAAGACGCCGGCGATGCCGGTTTCCGTTGCGAGCTGCCCGAGCTATGACGGCGATCTCACGGGCACGCTGGCAACGATGTTCGATCAGTTGGGCGGGCTGGGACGCGTGGTCAAGAACAAGACGGTCACGATCAAGGTGAACCTGACCGGAAGTCCGGGGCTGAAGTTTCGGGGCAAGCCGCTGGGGCTGACGCATTATACGCATCCAAAGATGGCTGCAGCGACGGCGTATCTGCTGGAACGGTCGGGGGCACGGCGGGTGCGGTTTGTCGAGAGCGCATGGGCGACGGCCGGTCCGCTGGAAGAGTACCTGCTGGATTCGGGCTGGAGCCTGCACACGCTGTTCAGCGCGTCGAAGATCGTGGAGTTCGAGAACACGAATGCACTGGGGAAGGGCAAGCGCTACTCGCGTTTCCAGGTTCCCGGCGGCGGCCACATCTACCCGGCATTCGATTTAAACCACGCTTACGAAGACACCGACGTGTTCATGTCGATGGCTAAGCTGAAGAACCATGCGACGTGCGGTGTCACGCTATCGATGAAGAATTGCTTCGGGAACACTCCCGCTTCGATCTATGGCGACGATGCCGGCGAGCACGAGCCGAATGAGAATCCGAGCCAGGGCCGCGCGGCCGTCTGCCACGAAGGCAAGCGGCAGCCAGCGAAATCGGCCCCGTCGGAACTGGACCCGAATTCGAGCCGCGACCCCGGATATCGCATGCCTCGCATCGTTGCCGACTTGAACGCGGCGCGTCCAGTGGATATAGCGCTGATCGATGGCATCGAGACCATTGCCGGCGGTGAAGGACCGTGGATCCGCGGACTGCGGCCGGTGAAGCCGGGCGTAATTATCGCCGGTTTCAATGCCGTGAACACCGATACCGTTGCTACCTCGGTGATGGGTTACGATCCGCGCGCCGACAAAGGCAAGGCTCCATTTACGAATTGCGACAACACGCTGAAGTTAGCCGAGGCGATGGGTCTCGGCAGCACCGATCTGAGCCGGATCGAAGTGCGTGGGTCGCGTATCGCAGACGTACAGTTCAAGTTTTCCGCCTGAGCTGCCCGCCACAACTGAATGCCCTTATACCAAGTCGTTGTTCTAGCGATCGTTCAAGGTCTGGCTGAATTTCTACCCATCAGCAGCTCGGCGCATCTCACTATCGTGCCGAGGCTTCTGCACTGGGAGGATCCGGGCCTGACCTTCGATGTGGCGCTGCACGTGGGAACGCTGGTCGCGGTGCTGATCTACTTTTATCGCGATTGGATTGAGATTATCGCGCACGGGTTCGGTATGCGAATGGGACGCGATCGCGAATTGCAGCAGAACCCGAAGCTGCTGTGGTTTCTCGTACTAGGCACCATACCGGGCGCTATCGCCGGCCTGCTGTTTGAAAAACAGGCGGAACATGCTTTTCGCAGTTCGTACGTGATCGGAGGGATGCTGATCGGCGTCGGTATCCTGATGTGGGTCGCCGATCGTATGACATCGGGCCGCGAGACACTGGCGAACCTGACTCCGGGCGATGCCCTGACAGTTGGCGTGGCGCAGGCCTTCGCGATCATCCCGGGGGTTTCTCGCAGTGGGATCACGATTGTCGCGGGGCTGTTTCGCAACTTCGAGCGAGCGGCGGCGGCGCGCTTTTCGTTTCTGTTGTCCACGCCCATCATCGCGGGCGCGGCGGCCAAAAAGTTCTGGGACGTACACAAGGCGGGCGGCATTCCTCACGAGATGAGGGTGCCGTTCGCGGTCGGGGTACTGGTGAGCGGAGTGGTGGGGGCCATGGTGATCGCTCTGTTCATTAAGTATTTGCGGAGCAATAGCTTACGACCGTTCGTATGGTACCGGATCATTTTTGGCATAATAGTGATCGCTCTAGCTATTTTCCGCTACACCGCGGAATGAGATTACTCGGTCCTACGCGTTTCGTGCGCCTGAACGAAGCACTCGCAGTAGTGTTTCTGTTCGCCGGGCTGTTCTTTGTATTGAGTCTGGTCTCGTATCATGCCGAGGATCCATCGTGGAATGCGGTGTCGAGTTCGGCACGTGCGCACAACCTAACCGGCCTGGTCGGGGCGCACATTTCCGATCTGTGCTACCAGGTTCTGGGGTACGCAGCGTTCGCGATTCCGATCCTTCTCTGGCTGCTGGCGCTGAGCTGGGTACGCTCGAAGCCAATTCTCGATTCGGGCGCTAAGGTGGTCGGTTGCGGGCTGCTTTTGCTGAGCATCTGCACGGCGTTGACGATTGCGCCGAAGTGGCGGATCTGGCCAGGGTCGTTCGAATCCGGCGGCGTTCTTGGTACGCTCCTGGCGGAGTATTTCGAGGCCAAACTGAACGTGCTGGGAACGGTGATGGTCGCACTGATTGCGTTCATCGGATCGTTGTACCTGATCTCCAGCTTCTCGATGGCGAAGGTCGCGGTGTGGTTTGCGAGGCCGCTGGCGTGGCTCGAACGGGTGCGGTCGCGGTGGGAACGGTGGCGGACGAATCGGCACAAGGCTGCGGTAGCTAAGGCGAAGGCGAAGGCCGAGGCACGGGCGGCCAAACGAGCGGGCAAGAAATCGAAAGAGGCTCCGGTAGTTGCGACGGCCGAGGTGTCGAAGGACGAGCCACCGTTCGATGTGGATGAGCCGTCGGCCGAGGAGATGGAGGAAATCCCGATTCGGACGCTGGAAGCCGATTTGCCTCCTTCACCGCCTCTTGCTCCGGCGGCACCGGTTGCGGTGGACGCGGTGGGGACTACCCGCCGAGGGAAGCCGGCGGGGCCGGAGCACCGGCAACATCAACCGTACGAGCTTCCGCCGACCACGCTCCTGAACGAGGTGCCTGAACGAAATCCGTACGATTCGATCGAGCTGAAGGAGATCGCTGCGCGGATCAAGTCGAAGTTCGAAGAGTTCAATGTGCTGGGTTCGGTGGTGCAGATCAATCCCGGCCCGGTAGTGACGACTTTCGAGTTTAAGCCCGAGGCGGGCGTCAAGTACAGCCGCATTACGACGCTAAGTGAAGATCTGTGCCTGGGACTACAGGCGGAATCGATTCTGATCGAGCGCATTCCCGGGAAGCCGACCGTCGGCATCGAAGTTCCGAATACGCGGCGCGCGGTGATCAGTTTGCGGCACATCCTCGAATCGGAGGAATTTCGCAGTTCGCCTTCAAAGATGACGATCTGCCTTGGCCAGGACATCAACGGACGAATCAAAGTGGCGGCCTTGGAATCGATGCCACACCTGCTGATCGCCGGTTCGACGGGCTCGGGTAAAAGCGTCATGTTGAACTCCATGATCATGTCGGTGTTGTACAAGGCAACGCCGGATGAAGTGCGCATGATCATGGTGGATCCGAAGCGGCTGGAACTGGGGCTGTACGAAGGAATCCCGCACCTGCTGGTGCCGGTGATCACGGACCCCAAGAAAGCCACGAACGCGCTGCGGAACGCGGTGCTGGAGATGGAGCGGCGTCTGAAGCTGATGGCCGGGCAGGGCGTGCGGAACATCGATCAGTACAACAAGAAGGTTCGGCAATTGGCGATGACACCTCGGACGCTGTTCGAAGAGGATGAAACGCCGGCTGAGGATCTGAGTCCGCTGCCATACATCCTGATTCTGATTGACGAGTTGGCCGACCTGATGATGGTGGAGCGAGGCGGCGTCGAAGAGGCGGTGACGCGGCTGGCGCAGATGGCGCGCGCGGTGGGAATGCACCTGGTCCTGGCAACCCAACGGCCGTCGGTGGACGTTATCACCGGGTTGATCAAGGCGAACTTCCCGTCGCGAATCAGCTTCCGGGTGGCGACGCGGGTGGATTCACGGACGGTGCTCGACGTGATGGGCGCGGAGCATTTGCTGGGCCGCGGCGACATGCTGTTTCTGCCGCCGGGATCTTCGCGGCTGATTCGCGTGCACGGGGCTTTCGTCACCGAGGCGGAGACGAACTCGGTGGTTGAGTTCTGGAAAGAGCAGGCGCGGCCGGAGTACGATCAGAGCTTCCTGCTCGCTCCTCCTGCCGAGGTCGAAGAGGGCGAGGACGAGAATTTCGATGGTCCCGAAGACCCCATGTATCAGGATGCGGTTCGGGTGGTGCTGGAGTTGGGGAAGGCATCGACTTCGACGCTGCAACGGCGGCTGCGGCTCGGTTATGGGCGCGCGGCCCGGATTCTTGACATGATGCAGCGTGAGGGGATTATTGGGCCTCCGGATGGCAGCAAGCCTCGGGAGGTGTTGAAGAGGCCGGACTGGTTGGAGGAAGTGGAGAACCAGTTGCGGTAGGCTGTCGCGGGGCGAGATTTCCGGTTAGAGGCAATGCCACTCAGTTCTTCCGGAAGTGGACCGACGCCAGCGAAGGTAAGGCAGGTTTGCAACCTGCGGCGGGTTTGAAACCCGCCTGGACCGGTCAGGATTTGCATATTCCTCCAAAGGCAGGCGCAACCGCCTGCTTCACCCTTCCACGGAATCCACGACTCGGGACACGCGTTACCCTGAGTTTTCATGGGCAATCTCAAAGCCGACTTACTCTTTGCATTGCGGACGCTCAGGAAGAGCCCGGCATTTACGGTTATCGCAGTACTGACGCTGGCCTTGGGAATCGGCGCGAACACGGCGATCTTCACAGTGGTGAACGCCGTGCTGCTGAAGCCGCTCGCATATAGCGATCCGGAATCGCTGGTTCTGGTCGGCGCAGCGAGGGGCGACCGGCGGACGGGCGGGGGCGACGTCTATTCGATCAATCGCTTCGAGTTTCTCCGCGATAACAGCCGTTCATTCTCGGGAATTGCCGCGTTTGCACATGAGGATTTCAATATTTCCGGCAGCGGCGAACCGGAACAGGTGCCGTCGGCCCGCGTGTCCTGGAATTTTCTGGACGTGCTCGGCGTACACCCGGTGCTGGGCCGTAGTTTTCTCCAGGAAGAGGACCAGCCGGGCGGTCGACCCGTGATTCTGCTCAGCCACGAACTCTGGCAGCGGCGTTTTGGAGCGAACCCCTCGATTGTCGGGCAAAGCGTCACCTTGGATGCACAGGACTACACAATCATTGGCGTCATGCCTGCCGGGTTCCAGTTTGGATTTGTGGGTACGGATGTCGGCATGTGGGCCACGAAAGAATTCCTGCTCAACATCACGACACCGGAGCACCTGCGGGCCGGGGCCGGCTATCTGAACGCCGTCGCTCGACTGCGTCCAGGTACTTCGCAGGAGAAGGCGCAGGCTGAGATGGACGTGCTGAATCTCCAATTCCAGCACCAGTTCCCGGGGCGTCCGGATGCCGATCCGCGGCTCTCCATCACGATCGGGGGTTTGCAGGAACAACTCGTCTCGAATGTCCGCACCGGTTTGTGGATTCTTCTGGGCGCGGTGGGCTTCATACTTCTGATCGCCTGTTCGAATGTCGCCAGCCTGCTCCTGTCTCGCGCGCTAGGCCGCAAGAAGGAAATTGCGATTCGAACCGCGCTCGGGGCGAGCCGCGCGATTATTGCGCGCCAGTTGCTCATCGAAAGCGTGATGCTGGCGTGTGTTGCAGGCATTACGGGAGTGCTTCTGGGTTTCTGGGGCGTGCGCGGGCTTTCGATTTTGACCAAGTCCAGCCTGCCGATAGCGGCGGACGCGCATATTGATGTTTCCGTGCTGGTGTTCTCAGCGGTAGTTTCGCTCGCGTCCGGTTTGCTTTTCGGCATGGTGCCCGCCCTGCAACTCTCGCGAGTCAATCTCAATTCGGTGCTGCGGGAGGAAGGGCGCGGCAGCACCGGATCGCGCGAACGCGGCAATGCCCGGAATCTTCTGGTAGTGGCCGAGGTCGCCCTATCGATGGTGTTGCTGGTGGGCTCAGGTCTCCTGATTCGAAGCTTCATCCGGCTGCAAACGGCAGCGCTCGGTTTCGATCCGAACCATGTTGTGACAATGGCGATGTCGCTGCCGCCGGCGCGTTATCCGAAGCCCGACCAGATGATCGATTTCTACAATCGTACGCTCGAAGCGGTGGCGGTGCTGCCGGGGGTACAGGCGGCCACAATCTCGTCGGCGCTTCCCGTGAATCCTTCGCGGCTCACGCCCGCTCTGCTGGAAGGCCAGCCCAATGTTCCCATCACGCGGCGTCCGATTCTCAATGTTCAAACCATCAGTCCTGACTACCTGAAGGTTTTGCGCGTGCCTTTGATCCGAGGGCGCGAATTCAACAGCCACGACGATGCCGCCGCGCCCCGTGTGATCATCGTCAACCAGGCATTGGTGCGGCGTTTTTGGCCCAACGACAATCCCGTAGGCAAGCACATCTGGCTGGGACAGCTCAAAGCGCCGGCGGAGGTGGTCGGAGTTGTAGGCGATGTGAAGAACAACAGCCTGGCGACCGATCCTCAACCGGAGATGCTGCTTCCGTTCCCACAGTTACCGTGGGCTCGTCTCAATCTGAGCATCCGGGGGGTGGGCGACGCTCGCGGTCTGGTTCCAGCGGTACGCCGCCAGATCGAGACACTCGACAAGGATTTGCCGCTGGTCAGCGTCCGCACGATGGAAGAAGTGCTGTCGAAAGCTCGCGCGCAGCCTCGGACCACTATGTTTCTGCTCGGGCTGTTCGCCGCAACGGCCCTGATTCTGGCGCTGGTTGGCATTTATGGCGTGATTTCGTACTCGGTTGCGCAGCGCACGCAGGAGCTGGGGATTCGTCTCGCGCTCGGCGCTGCGAGAGGCGATATTTTCCGCATGATGATCGCGATGGGTCTGCGTTTGACGGGGGCCGGTATCGTGGTCGGGCTGGCGGGCTCTTACTTTTTGACGAGGCTAATGTCAACGCTGCTCTACCAGGTGGAAGCCACCGATCCGCTGACTTATATCGGGGGCACGTCGCTGTTTCTGATGGTTGCGTTGGTGGCGAGCTTCCTGCCTGCCCGTCGCGCGACTAAGTTGGATCCGGTTCAGGCGTTGCATGTTGGGTGAGGCCGGAACAGAACCGTGCGACGAGGGCATCGCTCCGGGCTGAAATAGCAGTAGCGGGACCGGTTAACAGAACCGGTCCGGCCACAGAAACTAAGCTTCGGTGGGCTTTTTATTGCAGCGTGAAGAAGCGTTGTTGACGATATCGGAGTCTGTGTAAGGCCGGGTCGTTGCCGTCGCATTTCCCAGCGGCCCCTGAAACGTCACCACGGTTCCGTTCGCATTGGATTACGGCGCTCGTTATGTTCAGCGTCAGGCCGGGTTGATTCTGAGGCACGGCATACACCGCCGCCAGTACGAACTGATAACCGTTGGAGGATGGCGCCTCAGGATTCACCCTGCTCACACCAGACACACCCGGCTGCCTCGTGGCAGAAGACTTTGAGAGCGGCATGCGCAGGCGAAACCGCCTGCGCCACCTTTAAGGCTCAACAGGTTGCGGAGCGAGCGGGTTAACAACCCGCCGCAGGCTAACAGCCTGCATCACAGACATTACTTCTCTTTGCCGTTTGAATCCTTACCGTTTACCGGGCCCCGACGAATATCGATGCCGCCCTTGAAGTACGCGCCGTCTTCGATTACGATACCGGCGGTCTGCACATCACCGACGAGCTGCGCATCCTTACGAATGAAAACCTTGTCGGTGGCTTCGACGCTGCCGTTCATCTTGCCCATCACAACCACTTCACGTGCCTTCACGCCTTTCGTCTGAAGCTTGCCGTTGGGTCCCACGGTCAGGCGGTGACCCTTCGCTTCGACTAAACCTTCGACCTCCCCGTCAATCATCAAATCCTGCTGGCTGTAGATCTCACCCTTCACGACCACGCTCTTGCCCAGGACCGCAACTGGTGACACCGGTTCGGGTACCGGCGCTGCGGCGGCTGGTGCGGGCGCCGCAGCAACCGGCGTGCTAGGCGGTGTCATGGTCTGTTGCGATCTGGGATCGTCGTTTTTTTTGTTCCACACGGATGTTATTGCTCTCCTTTGAAATAGTGCGCCGGAGTCCGCAATCGTCTTACGCGGATTCACGCAGCAACGCTATAGTGAAGAAGTAGGGTTTCGCCGATCCCAATCACTCGAGACTCCTCTCAGGAGTCTCGTCTCTTACAAAAAGACTATGCCCGAAAAGCAGTACGACGCGAAAACAATCGAGCTGAAGTGGCACGAGCGCTGGCAGCAGGATGCCGACATGTACAAGCCCGAGGAGAATTCCTCGAAGCCCAAGTACTACGTGCTCGAGATGCTTCCTTATCCCAGTGGGACGCTGCACATCGGCCACATTCGCAACTACTCGATCGGTGACGCGCTGGCCCGTTATAAGTGGATGCGGGGCTTCAACGTGTTACATCCGATGGGCTGGGACGCGTTCGGCCTCCCCGCGGAAAATGCCGCGATCGCAAACAATCGCGATCCGTACGAGTGGACGATGATGAACATCTCCAACATGAAGCGGCAGCACCGGCGCATGGGCTATAGCTACGACTGGTCGCGTGAAGTTGCCACGTGCGAGCCCGATTATTACCGCTGGAATCAATGGTTCTTCCTGAAGATGCTGGAGCGCGGCCTGGCATATCGCAAGAGCGCGCTGGTGAACTGGTGCCCGCAGTGCGCCACGGTGCTGGCGAACGAGCAGGTGGTGGACGGCTGCTGCTGGCGTCACGAATCGACGCCCGTGGAGCAGCGCGAACTGGAGCAGTGGTTCCTGCGGATTACGAAATATGCCGATCAACTTCTCGATCACATCGAAGGCATCGAGCAGGGTTGGCCCGAGCGCGTCATTGCGATGCAGCGCAATTGGATTGGGCGCTCGGAAGGCGCGGAGGTCGATTTCAAGCTGGAGGAATCGGGCAAACCGGTCCGCGTTTTCACGACGCGGATTGACACGATTTACGGCGCAACCGCGGTATTGCTGGCTCCCGAACACCCCATCACGCGGGAGTTAATCGGCGACGACCCGCGCGCGAAAAAGATGATCGACGCACGGGCGCAGCAAGGACCGGGTGACGTCGTGAAGGAAGGCTTTTTCACCGGGAAGTACGCCCTGAACCCGTTCAGCGGCGAGCGCATGCCGGTTTGGGTCGCGAATTTCGTGCTGATGGGCTATGGCACCGGAGCGATCATGGCGGTTCCCGGCCACGACGAGCGCGATTTCGAATTCTGCGAGCAATACAATCTGCCGATTGTGCAGGTGATTCAGCCTTCGGATGGCTCCGCGGCGAAGCTGCCGTACATCGACTATGGCGTACTGGTGAACTCGGGTGAATATTCGGGCATGCCGAGCGAGGAGGCGCGTCGCGTAATGGCGGCGCGCGCCGAGCGGGAGTGCTTCGGGAAGGCAGCGATCACTTATCGCATCAAGGACTGGGGTATCTCACGGCAGCGTTATTGGGGAACACCGATCCCGGTGATCCACTGCCCGTCGTGCGGCATTGTTCCGGTGCCGGAGAAGGATTTGCCGGTCGTGCTGCCGCTGGGCATTACGATTACAGGCAAAGGCCGATCGCCGCTGGAGAATGTCCCGGACTTCGTCAACGTAAAATGTCCCAAGTGCGGCGGCGACGCGCGGCGTGAGACGGACACGATGGATACGTTTATCGATTCGTCCTGGTATTTTTACCGTTACTGCGATGCGCATAACAACCATGAGCCGTTCGATTCGGCTAAGATTGCCTACTGGTTTCCGATCGACCAGTACATCGGTGGGATTGAACACGCGATTCTACACCTGATCTACTCGCGTTTCTGGACGAAGGTAATGCGCGATCTCGGCATGATCCGCAACGACGAGCCGGTGCAGCGGTTGTTCACGCAAGGCATGGTCATCAAGGACGGCGCGAAGATGTCGAAGTCCAAGGGCAATGTGGTCAGCGCCGACGAGATGATGGAGCGCTACGGCGCGGACACCGGGCGCATGTTTGAGCTGTTCGCCGCGCCGCCCGAGAAGGAGATGGACTGGACCGATGCGGGGGCGGAGGGGGCCGTGCGCTTTCTGGGCCGTGTTTATCGATTTGTCACGCGCAGTATTGACCGCATCGGATCTCCCGCGGGCGAGCGGACGGAGGCGGACCGGAAAGTGCTCCGGAAGCTGCATCAGACAGTCAAGAAGATCACGGATGATTTCGAGTCGCGGTGGCACTTCAACACCTGCATCGCGGCGATCATGGAGCTGGTGAACGACCTGTACGCAAATGAGGCGGGGCTCAGCAGTCCTGTCATTGCCGAAGCAACCGAAAAGCTGACGTTATTAATGGCCCCTTTCGCCCCCTATTTAGCCGAGGAGATGTGGGAGGAACTCGGCAGACGCGGCCCCGTCCTCAAACAGTCCTGGCCCACCTACGACCCCGAGCTGGCGCGCGAAGAGCAGGCCGAGATTGTCGTGCAGGTGAATGGGAAGCTGCGCAGCCGTGTCTTCGCTCCATTCGGCACGGCGACGTCGGAGTTAGAGAAATTGGCCCTGGCAGACGCGAAGGTGAAGCCGTTTGTCGACGGCAAGCAGATTGTGAAGGTGATTGCAGTGCCGGACAAACTGGTGAATATTGTCGTGAAATGAGATCTTGAGAGTATGCAATCGGACCGCAGAGATTTCTTCAAAGCGGTGGGCGCCGCCGCGCTGACCACCAATCTTTTCACCGGAAAAATCAAAGGCGCCAACGACAAGATCAACGCCGCATTTATCGGCATGGGCAAGATGGGACGCTCGAACCTGCACTTCGCGATGCGGCAGGACAATCTTGCTCCGGTAGCGGTCTGCGACGTGTACCAGCGCAATCTGGACTGGGCGGTGCGCGACAGCAAGGACCAGGCGAAGCCGTATCGCGATTTTCGAGAGGTGCTGGCGCTGCCGCATGTGGATGTCGTGTGCATCTCCACGCCGGATCACTGGCACGCGTACATGACGGTGGAGGCGTGCAAGGCCGGGAAGGACGTGTATGTCGAAAAGCCCATCTGCACGGTGGTGGACGAAGGCGTCAAGATGGTGCAGGCGGCGCGCAAGTACAAGCGCGTGGTGCAGGCGGGCACGATGCAGCGGTCGGCGAAGCATTTCCAGAAAGCCGTGGAGATCGTGCGGAGCGGCGCGCTCGGCGACATTACCTTCGTGCGCACCTGGAATTACGGCAATGGCGATCCGGTGGGTTGGGGCAATCCTGCCGACAGCGAACCGCCCTCGGGGCTGGATTGGGACATGTGGCTCGGTCCCGCGCCGAAGCGAGCCTTCAACGAGAACCGTTTTGGTGTTGACCCCCAGGACAAATATTTCTCGAATTTTCGATGGTTTTGGGATTATGCCGGCGGCATGATGACGGACTGGGGCGTGCACTGGCTCGACATTGTACAGATGGCGTTCAAAGAAGAGGTCCCGAGCGAGATCACGGCGCTAGGCGGGAAGCTGTACGTAAAGGACAACACGGAAACGCCGGACACGCTGCAGGTCACCTACACGTATCCGAGCGGTTTCATTGCGACCTACGAGCGCCGGTCCGGCAACGGGCAGTCGATGTTCGGCAAAGGCGGCGGGATTCTGTTCTGCGGCAACAAGGGAACGATGTTCCTCGATCGGGGCGGCTACAAGATTGTTCCGGAGATGCGGGACAAAGAGCCCCTGATGGCGGAAGCTGAGGAAAAGTCGACCGACAGCGGGAATCTGAACCACTGGGCGAACTTTCTGGAGTGCGTCCGCACGCGGCAGACTCCGATCAGCGACATCGAGAAATGCCAGCGCTCGACAAGCACATGCCTGCTCGGGAACGTGGCGCTGCGCAGCAAGATCAAGCTCGATTGGGACGAACAGAAGTGGACCACGGTACAAAGCGAGCCGCGAAAGTTTCTGACGCGGGAGTATCGCAAACCCTGGAAGCTTGTTGTCTAAGTACTTAGCCTGACCACTCCCTCGCGAGACTGGGAAATGTCGCGGCCGCTCCCTTACGGTCGCGGTTGAGTTTCGATGCTGCCAATTCCGAATGAGTTGCTTCGCTGCGTGCTGTCAGCCCCGGCTGGCGGTTGAAAAAAATCTCGCGATCATCGAAAAATCGCTCCGGTGTTTTCCGCTTTAGCCATTGAGCGGAACATGGCCGCTGAATATCCAACAGGAGAAACAAATGAAGACAAATCGCGTGCAGCAAGGGATGACAGTCCGGAGTCAGCTAAGAGCCGGGTCGGTAACTTTCAACCACAACCAGCAAGGAGTACCCTTGAGGAGCCAGATGAAAGCGGGGGCGCTGGTCAGCAATCACAATCAGCAAGGAATGGCAGTGCGCAGCCGGGTAAAGGCCGGCGTACTCAACGCCAACCACAACCAGCAGGGCCTGAAGGTACGCAGCACACTGAAAGCCGGCTCGCTCAACAATAACCACAACGAACAGGGCATGGCCGTGCGGAGCAAGGTGAAGTCCGGCTCGCTCACGCAAAACCACAACCAACAAGCCTAAGCCTACGCTTTCATGCAGTCGGGGGCTGGCACTCTGTCGAAATCAGGATGAGCCGGCCTCCGCGATGTGAGCCAGGACTAACGATCCAGCGGCGTAGTTACTCCCTGCACACAAGATCCCAGCAGACGTTTAGCATGCTCATACGAACGAGGATTCGTTATCTGGCGCCCGGCCGCTGTCACCCGATCCCATATCGCGAGCGCGCGCGTCACCGCAGCTTGTGTTTCGTTGCACTCCCCGAACAATTGATGCGCCAACGCCAGGTTTAGATAGCCGTCGGCCGCGTCGTTTTCGGCGCTGTGCTGCTCCGCAAGCGTGATCGCCCGCTGAGCATAGTCAATTGCCCCGGGACAGTCACCTTCCAATGCCAGTGTGAATCCGATAGCCTTTTCATCGGCGACGGTCTGCGCCACAAACGCGAGATCCTGAGGATTGGCAGCCAGGAACTTCTGCGCCAGCGACAAGGACTTGCGGTATTCCGCCAGAGCTTCCTGGCGCCGACCCAGATCGCGAAGCCTATGCCCCGCGTATTCACCGGTGAGAGTCAGAGCCTTCGCCGTCTGCGATGATTTAGGATCCGCAGCCAGCAGTTCCTCGAAGATGTTTTGCGCCTGGCGAAGCGACGCCAAGGAGTTGGCGCGCTCGTCAGGTGGAGGGTCGATCATCGCCTGCCGCGCCAGCGCATTTGCCAGGTCGTATTGCGCCAACCGATCGCTGGGATCCGCTTGCGCCAGTTCTCTCGCAATCGAAACCGCCTTCCCGAAGTATTCGCGGGCGCCTGTTGCGTCGCCTCTGGATGGAACATAAGGGCTATCCAGAATGCTCCCCAGGTTGGCGTAACTGATCATCAGTCCACGCCGCGCCACCGCGTCGGTGGGAGTCGCCGCGACCATTTCCTCGCGAAGGGCGATGGAACGCCGATAATAGCCAACCACCTCGTCCGAGCTGGCGGTTCGATGCAAGAGTTGTCCTAACTGACTGTATGCCGAGGCCAGATCGAGCTTCACATCGCGGCTGCCCGGGAAATCCTTCATCATTCGCGAAAGCAGAACGATCGCCTGGCGCTCACACTGCAGCGAAGCAGTATTGTCGTTGGCTTTGTAGGCGGCGGCCATCTCGCTAATCACAGAGATTTCCGCATCCCTGCAGTCTTTGTCCGCGGGCTGTGAGCGGGCGAGGCTTCGCGCTTCCGGCAGCGCCGCCTGTAGGATTTGTAGCGCTCGAGGCCGCTCCTCGATGTGCCAGAGAATTGCCGCCGTTCGCACCTCGGCATCGACTCTTTGCAGCAGGTAGCGGGGGTTGTTGGGCTGCTTTCGCAGAAGAGCATTGATGAGATCGATGGACTTCCTGTAGTTCGCCAGAGCTCCCTCGTTGTCCCCCAGATTCGGATGCAGGGGGTAGCCCTGCACGTCGGCGACTTTGAAATAGGCGGCGCTCAATACCTCGCGCAGCCGGTCATCGGGGTCCGCATCCTTCGAAAGATTCTCCAGGAATTGCAGGGTGGTAGCCACGATCCGGCGGCGAGCGTCCGTGGAACCCGGCAGCCGCTCGATGGCGGTGTGTACGTCATAGAGGGAGCGGTCGGCCAATTCGACCATCTGTGCGAGGCGGCGCTCGGAACGCTCCTGGGCGATTCGGGCCACTTGGGCTTGCTGATCCGCGCGCGCCTGCTCGCGGTCGGCGGTCTCTTTTTGCGCCTCGGCAATATGCCGGGCGGCGTCAGCCTGCCGCGCCTCGGATAATGCGATCGTGACCCCGGCGAGAAGACTGGTAAACACCACTGCCGCCGCGGAAAGGGCGAGACGGTGGCGGCGAATATACCGTCCGGCGCGATAGGCGAGTGAATCCTGCCGCGCCAGAACCGGACGGCCGCTGAGGTGGCGGCGAATGTCATCGGCCATCTGGTCCACGGATTGATATCGCCGCGACGGGTCGCGATGCATCGCCATGGCCACAATGTTGTCGAGATCGCCCGCGAGTTGACGCCCGAGAGCTGCTTCTGCTGCAGCCTGGCTGGGGCGCGGCGCCTCGGTGTCGCAAACGACACTCTCCATGTCCTGCGGCGTGGAATTCCCGAATCTGCGCGCCCGAACGCCGGTGAGCAACTCGTATAGCACCGCACCCAGGGCGAAGACGTCGATGGCGGTCGTCACCGGCAAGCCCCTCCATTGTTCGGGGCTGGCGTATTCCGGCGTGAGTGGACGGACCGGAGAAGCAGTTATGGTCAATGAGCTGCTGGAATCCGGCGTCAACAATTTCGCGACACCGAAGTCGAGGAGTTTTGGAATGCCGTCGGAGGTGACCAAAACGTTGCCTGGCTTGAGATCGCGATGTACTACGAGCCCCCGGTGGGCGTATGCGACGGCTTCGCAAACCAACAGGAACAGCCGCAACCGGGCTTCGACGCTCAGGCCACGCTCCCGGCAATATACATCGATGGGCTGGCCCTCCACGTAATCCATTACGAAGAATGGTCTCCCGTCGACGGTCGTTCCTCCATCAATGAGCCGCGCAATGTACGGATGATCCAGGTTCGCGAGGATCTGGCGCTCGTGACGAAAGCGTCCAAGCACGTCGTCGCTATCCATGCCGCGCTTGACCACCTTGATGGCCACGCGCTTTTGGAAGTGCCCGTCGTCCCTCTCCGCCAGGTAGACCGCGCCCATTCCCCCGCGTCCAATTTCCCGGAGGACGCGGTATCCGCCGACCTCAGGAGCGGGTGCCGCAGGCGTCTCACACAGCGCGCCTGCCTCCGCTTCAATTGCCCCGGCAAGACGGGCCTCCATCACCCCATCGGCTCTGAGGAGCGACTCAACCTCACGCCGTAGTGCGTCGTCCTCTCCGCACACCTGGTGCAAGTAGGCGGCGATGTGTCCGGCGGGAAGATCCGCGGCGGCCAGAAAGATCTCCTGAACGCGATCCCAATGCTCAGTGGTGTTGTTGTTCGAGGTCAACGAGTCGCAACCGGTGTCAATCTATAAGGCGGAATCCGGACGAGGGTTTTTCGAGTCGCTTCATGCTCCGGCCCCCTTAACAGTCTCGGCGCGATCGAGTTCCCGTTGTAGCCATGCCAACGCGACCCGCAAGTCGCGGCGTACCTCCGTGACAGGCTTCCCGATGGCTTCGGCGGACTCCTCTGCCGTTAATCCGCCAAAGAACCGCATTTCCACCAGTCGTGCCTTCAAAGGATCCTTCCGCGCGAGGGCGGTTAAAGCATCATCCACAGCCAGCAGAAAGGGAGCTCGCTCGATCGCAATCTTCTGGCCGTCCAGATGGAGGCGAAGACTTCCTCCGCCGCGTTTAGCAGCGTTCCTGGTGCGAGCGTGATCGATCAGAATCTGGCGCATCAATTGAGCGGCGGTTCCGAGGAAGTGCGCACGGTTCCGGTAGTCGGGTTGCTCCTGCTTCAGCAGCCGGGCGTAGGCTTCATGAACGAGCGCAGTCGGCTGCAGAGTATGTCCCGGGCGCTCACCACGCAGATAGCCGCTGGCCAGGCGTTGTAGCTCAGCATAGACGAGCGGCATAAGCTGGTCGAGCGCCTGCTTGTCTCCGTCCGCGAACCGCTGAAGCATGCCGGTAATGGGCTGTTGGTCCATGTTTTGCGATGCAGGTCATTATAAGCGAATCGCGGCACTCCGTTTTGGGATGGGGCGCGGATTCCCGGGAGCGGCGATTGGGATTTTATTGCAGTCAGCGAGCGGCTACAAGTTGACGAGGGTGTTGTCCAATGTCGCTTAGCTTTCCGCGATGGGACATGGATTACATCCCTGCGCACCGGTTTGTTACGGGTGCTTGTCAAGGCACTCGAAGTGTGAAGGCGGGTTTCAAACCCGCCGAGCTGTGACAGGGTGAGGCAGGCGGTTGCGGTTGACCCACTTTTCCCGAGCGCTACCGTTCGTTGCTTTAGATTCTTCGCGCCTCGCGAATATTCTGACATTGTGGAAGGATTCACAGGCGAAACGGCCTGCGCCACCATTGGGTTGCGGCTATGCAGCTTGCTGGCGCAGGCGGTTCTGCTTCACTTTCCACAGTCTCCCCACGCGGAGAGGCGGTATTGTAACGCCAGGTACTAACTACCGCGCAACGTTCACCCCCCTAAAGTCGTCAAATCGAGTAGTGGGTTTTGCAGTCGTATGAGCGCATCGGCAGTTAGTTTCATTCGTTTTTCTCACCGGGGGGCGCACGCATCCCGCGTCCGCTCGGATTTTGATTGTCTGGTAAGGCGGATGCGGCAACGCCTGTATCCAGAGACGATGCAGACGCTGGCTTTTTACTGGCTAAAAACCGTTTACGCTCAGCACTATGATCGTGCGGAATGGGAGCAGTTGGATCGCCTGCTGGGACAGAGCGCCGCGATTAACGGCGGGAATTTGGTTCTGATTGAACTTCGTGAGTGGATCCAACGTGAGGGTTTCGTGCGCAAAGAGGTGCACACGCGGGCGTCCATCAATTCAACATCGGCGCCCCGGATTAAGCTGGATCGCGAGAGGCTGAAACCCTACCTGGCCCGCCTGTTGAACGAATGGCTGCCGGTGGAGGTAGCGCGGCTGCTGGTTGACGAACGAGACGAAGCGGACCTCGAAGAAGGTATTCCCGCGGTAGCGATTGCGCGGGCTTTGGAGCGCCTGCTCATTCGGCAGCGGTTGTCCACCTCCACGCTGGAGGAGATGCTCGAACCAGGTCTTTTATCTCCGCGCGAGGTTTATCCGGGTGACATTGAGATTCTCCGCGACGTTGTGCTTTTTTTGCTCGGGCGAACCGAGGCCCCGGCGATGGATGCCCTTCCGGCGCTCCTGCTGAGCGTGGCTCCGGGAACGTATCTTCCGGCGGATTACAACGAGGCGGTGCAACGCGCCTTCCTCATGCAGGGAGAGCATGACGAGTTGCACGTTCCCATCGCGCCGCTGGAGGCGATGAAGATCCTGGCGTCCGATGCAGTCCGCATCACTTCGCTGCTGGTGACGATGGATGGCCGGTTGTGGCAGGCCCACCGGCTCAAGACGGGACCGCAGAGCATCGTAGTTTATCGTCCGACCGACATTCTCCGCATTGATTATTCGAGTGAGCATGCGCGGGTGAAACTGCCCTGGCCGGACGCGCGCTTCACATGGGACGGACCGGTCAGCTTCGAAGACTCGATGGAATTCTTCGGCCGCGAATGGCGCATCGCGAAATGGGAGCAGGACGCCAAGTCCACGTGGTTGCACCTGGAGTTTGTGCGCACACTACCGATTGCGACCGTTGCTCCGAACGGCGAGCCGATCCTGCAACGCGCCAAGCCGGCGGCGGTGGAGATGGCGTGGACCGCGCTCGGCAATGCTCTCGCCGCCTCTTTCAGTCGCAAGGACCTGCAGCCGATCGAGGACATGAAACACCACGATCTGATTCCGCTGGGCCGCGCGTTGTTCGCGCTGACGGAAGCGGTCTCGGATCGCTCCCGGCGCACACCGGAACATGTCGAACCCCGTCTTCGAGCGGCGGCATACCACAACGGCGAGATCGCGGCGTCGCATGGTCAGGTACCCTGGCGCATCCTTCCGCGGCAGATTCGGAACCTACTGCTCGAAGAGCGGTTGTGCGGCGCGATGGGTCCACAATTACGCGAGCTCTTTGAAGGATTTCCGGAAGCGCACGTTGAGCCGTCGCACGCGGCCTGACATACACTGAGTTCATGACCGGTTCGCTCAGCGCGGCTCTCGGCGACATTGTGTTGCCGGATGCCGATGGCGCGCCGACACGCCTGGGTTCCCTCTGGGAACGGAGCCCGGCGGTAGTTGTTTTCCTGCGGCATTACGGTTGAATCTTCTGCCGCGAGCATGTTGCGCAGTTGCGCGAACACCAGTGCACTCTTGAAGCGGCGGGGGCAAGGCTAGCCGCGATAGGCCTCGGCGATCGGAATTATGCGCGTTTTTTCCGGGAGGAGACCGGCATCACGTTCCCGCTACTCGTCGACGAGGATCGCCTTTCCTATCGTGCCGCCGGGCTTGGCAGCGGAAACATCCTGCACATTTTCCGTTCGGACAATGCCAAAGCCCGGAAGCGTGCAAAGGCGGCCGGGCATCGGCAATTACGTCTGGGGCGTGACCCGTTCCAGTTGGGCGGGAGCTTCGTGTTCGCGCCCGGAAACGTCGATGTTTTTGCACATCTCAGCGAGACGTTTGGCGATAACGCCGCAATCGAGGCGCTTCTCGGTGCGGTTCGCGGGCTCGGTAAAGTTACCTAAGCAAATCTGCCGAGACAGGCAAACTTTGGTACCTATTAAAGTCTGCGGACAGCTCAGACGATAAGTAAGGTGAGCGCGGACCGTCGATCCGATCTTGGAGATTCGCCTGTGCTGAGGCGTCGAAAGGAGCCTGCTTGTTTCTATCGCACGTATTTGCCAAAAGCCCGCTGACGGCGTTGGCAGTGCTCGTGTGCATGGCTGCACTCCTGGGGTGTATCTTCCAAATCAGACGGCGCCGTGAGGGTCCTGACCGTTTTCTGGCGGGGCTGATGGGGATCATCTGCGTTGCGGAAGGAATACGCCTGCTGAAACAGTCGGGTTGGGTACTCATGCCCGGGGTAGCGAATCTCGATGGCATGGGAGACGTACTGATCGCCGCATTGTGCCTATTGATCGTAATGATTCTGAGGATTTCGGCGGTGCAACGCGAGAACACGCTGCTCCGCCTGCGGCTGGTGGAGGCTAACGAGGCGCCTCCTGGAGCGGCTTGGGTGGGTCTCGAACGATCGGTGGATCCCAGTGTCGGCGCAGCGGTACTCGAATCTCAACCGCTGGCGACGATCGCGATAGAAAACGGAAACATCGTTTACTGGAATCGTGCTGCGGAGCGGCTTTTTGGGTGGCGGATGGAAGAGGTCGTCGGGAAGCCGAGCCCCATTGCCGAGCAGGGCAGCGTCCGGTCGAAGGCGGGAATCGAGATCGGCGTCGAGACGTGGGTCGCTCCGCTGCGCAATTTGCAGGGGACGTCGTCTGCGAAGCTGATTACATTTGTGCCGCTCTCTGTCACCACACCGTCGGCTTTCGTGGCCGAGAAACGGACGTATCCAGCGACGCAGCTGGCTCCGGTCACCGGGTCTTAGCTTTTTTCTCGCCGTCGCAAGCTAAACGGGAGGTCTACAGAGTGGGCGGGTAAGCAACCCGCCGCAGGCTAACAGCCTGCATCACAAGGCTCAAGACGTGGCATTGGGCTGAATGCCTGCTCCACCCTTCCACATCCTCCAAATCGTCGTGGGACGCGAAGAGCCAGAGGCTGTGTAATACCGGTTTTTCGATCCGTTACCGGTCTATAATTTTGCGCTGCAAAGAAAAACCGCATCGGAACGCTGGCTGAGGAATACGAGGCCCTCTTTCCGATGCGGTTCGCCCAAGACGGGCTAGGATCCAGCGTCAGCTCAATTTGGCACCAAGACCCGCTTGGATTCCATTCCTGGTGAGGCCCGCGTCCTTCTTTCCTACACCATGACGGCCAAATCGCGCTGAAACCTTAGATCCTGGCAAGATCGATGTGCGGCCGAAGCCACAAAACCTTCTTCCAAGGAGAAGTAAACCCTTCAAAAAAAGCCCTCTGTTGCAACCTGCCAAACGGAGGAAATGAGCGGTTTGTGAAACTCGAAACACCGGCTCCCGCAAGCACGCCGTTTAAAGGCCACTCGCTTCCCCCTCATGACCGTTGCAATCAGAGGGACCAGGTTCTAAAGAGTTACTTCATCAATTCGGATTTACCTTATGCACTCCTAGGACCAGAGCATCCCATTGAAAGTACTGAACTTAGTGAAAGTACTATTCGTGTTTCTGAGGCGTGGCGGGCAGCCACTGTGTCGACGTGACACAGTCGGCAGTACTCGCGGGCGGGGAGTTCCGTAACGTCCTACGAAATAAGTTCAAATTGAGGGGCACCGTAGCAAAAATACGCAACCTACACCTCCCGGGGCTAAGCTGTCTGTCCGATTTGCCCGATAGATTAGTGGAAACCGACGAAGGCCAAGGCGCCGGCAGGCCAGCAAGGGCGACACAAGGATGAACATATTGGTCGTTGACGACAGCAAGGCCATGCGCATGATCGTGAGGCGTACGCTGCGGCAAGCAGGATATGGGGAAGAGACGGTCCTGGAAGCGGCGTCAGGCGACGAAGCTCTGCGCATCGCGACAACCAACAACCCGGACTTGCTGCTGTGCGACTGGAATATGCCGGGTATGAGTGGTCTCGATCTACTTCAAAAGTTGCGGTCTTCCGGCGTCGCGACCCGGTTCGGTTTCGTTACGTCGGAATGTACTAACGAGAGACGCGCCAAAGCGGCGGAAGCGGGGGCGTTGTTTCTAATCGCGAAACCTTTCACTGTTGACGATTTCCAGGACGCTCTGGATCCGGTTCTCAGGCCATGACAGAGACGGCATATCGATTCCCGCCGCCCGAAACCGTCTGCAAATTGCTCACGGGGATGTTGGGACGGCACGTGAGCGTGACGAAGTCCCTTTCGTGGGACGTTCGGTCGAGAACCCCCAAGCTGTTTGGAATTTACAAGGAATCCGTAAAAGGTTCCACCGGCGTGTGTGTTTTAGACCTGCCGCTGGCTGCATATTCGGGGGCTGCGTTGGTGCTGTTCCCGGGGCCGGTCGCCGAGGATGCGATCCGTTCGGGTGTGTTGGAAGATTCCCTGCTCGACGGCGCCCACGAAGTCCTCAGCATGTCCATGCGGGTTTTCAACGAGAGCACCGGCGCTCACGTGACATTGTGCGGGGTGTGCCATCAGCTCCAGGAATTGCCGAAAGAGGCCATCGCCGCGATCGCATCGCCTGCCGCGCGGCTGGACATGGAAGTCTCAGTGACAGGGTATGGGCGGGGCCGCATGACGATGATCATGGGCCGCTAGTCCCGCGAAGTTTTTGTCAAAAAACATGAATGCGACTCGATGAGTAAGGAGAAAGAGAAAAAGCGATGAGGAGGTATTGGAAGTAATGTTACTGCGTGCGAAGAGCATAGTTCGTGTGCTTGCGGCAGCGATGGTTTGTTTGCTAGCGGCTACCGTCGGAATGTATGCCGACGACGCCTTGAAAGTCCCAACAGCGGAAGCCATGGCGGCCGTCGTTTCCAAAGTGCAACCGGAATACCCGGCTATGGCTAAGCAGTTGAGAGTAGAGGGCGCGGTCGAGATGCAGGTGGGTATCTCCGATTCGGGCGCTGTAGATACAGTTTCGACGGTCTCGGGCAATCCCATTCTGGCGCGAGCCGCTACCGATGCGTTGAAGAAATGGAAATTCACGCCTTTCAAAGCCGATGGCAAGCCGGTGAAGGCAACCACAACCATCAGTTTGAATTTTAAGTTGTAGAGCCCGCGAGCAGCAGCCGGGAACGAGCCGGGCAGAATGCGGGGAAGGGAAAGGTTATTGTTCATGAAATCCGAAATGAAATTGGGCACCAAGCTCTTGTGGAGCGTGGGATCGCTTGTTTTGGTGATCGTGGCGCTGAGCGCTGCCTCGCTTTATCAAAACCGGACGCTCACCCACGAGATGAACCGTGTGGTGAATGTCACGGCGCAGAAGCGGGCGGCGGCGCAGTCGATCAAGGCTGCCACTTCCGATCTGATGGTATCCAGCGAGGGGATCGTATTGGGTTCCATTCTGCAGCGCCCAGCCTTGGTAAGCCAGTCGAAGCAGACGTTTCAGGCGGATTTCTCCAGCATTCAGAAAAGCCTCGCCGAAATCCGGCAGTTGAGCGAATCGGGCGACTCCTCCGACATGCTGGGAGCGCTGGAGACGCAGGTGAACGCGGCAGCGCGCGCCAACGATGACATCGTGCAGTTTGTCGACAAGCAGCAGTTCGACCAGGTGCAGAAAACGTTCGATGAAGTGGAGTTCCCACGTCTGCGCGATGTCAGCCAACAAGCCGACAGTCTGGTGAAGCACGAGGAAAAGCAACTGCAGACGGTCCTCGATGACACCAATAGCTCCGCTTCGAGGAGCCTCTGGATGATTCTGTTCTTCATCGTTCTGTCGGTTGGCGCGAGCGTCGTGATCGTCGTGATCGTCAGGCAGGCGAACGGACGCCTGAGGAGCCTGGCGCACCACGTTGCGGGTGGTGCCGCGCGAGTGGCGGAGGCGGCCTCGCAGGTGTGTACGGCAAGCCAGTCGCTGGCTCGGGGAGCTTCCGACCAGGCCGCCGCCCTGGAGGAAACATCCGCGTCGATGGAAGAGATGAGTTCCGTCACCCACAAGAACGAGGACAATTCGCGTTCCACGGCAGACCTGATGCGCTCGGCCTCGAATGCAGTCGGAGCCGCCGAGCAAACGATTCGCGAGATGTCGGTCTCCATGCAGGAGATCAGCGCATCGGGCGAAAAGATCACGAAGGTGGTCAAGCTCATCGACGACATCGCATTCCAGACCCGGATTCTCTCACTGAACGCCGCGGTAGAAGCAGCCCGCGCGGGAGCGGCCGGAGCCGGGTTCGCGGTTGTCGCCGAACAGGTCGGACACCTCGCGCAGGAGTGCGCCGAGGCAGCTAAAGAAACCGGCGACATGATTGAAGACACGGTGAGCCGGGTTCGCGATGGAGCCGGCAAACTGGGACGCGCCGCGCAAGCCATCCAGGAAGTGGTCACGCATTCCGCTGAAGTGAAGCAACTTGTGGACGAAGTCCACATCGGGAGCCAGGAACAGGCCCGGGGCATCGATCAGGTGGCCAAAGCCGTACTTCAAATGCAGACCACCACGCAAAAGACCGCCGCTAGCGCCGAGGAAAGCGCTTCGGCCGGCGAGGAACTGAAGTCATACGCCGAAGAGCTCAACACGCTTGTGATGCAGATGCGGACCCTGGTTGACGGGGACCTCCTAGATGGCCATGCTCCGGCATCTCCGGTCAGAGCCGTCCGCCCCCGTGTCGCGGAACCCATTCGTGATTCGCTGGTGGCGCTGAAGCACTCGGTTTCCGAACGGCGACCCACCATCCGGCCGGTGCCGGCGAACGGCATCCCCCTCGACGACGATTTCAAGGAGTTTTAAGCAGCCGTTAGCGCTCGCAATTACTTCATCACCAGCAGTACCCATCGAGGCAGGCCTACCAGCCTGCCTCTTTTGTTTTTTCAGGCTTATTTCGATGCGCTGGCAGCCCCGTGCCCGTTCACGCTTACGACCTGCTCGAGCACCCCGGTGATCTCTTCAAAGATGTAATTTGGAGAACGATCGCCCCTGATCTGGTGGTAGCTGCGATCGTGATAATGGGCCAGGACCGGACGGGTCTGTTCGTCGTACGTGCGCAGGCGCTCGCGAAAAACGCTTTCCTGGTCGTCTTTTCGGATAATCAGTTCGACGCCGTCGTCGTCACAAACGCCGGCCGCCTTGGGGGGCTGGTGGAGGAGATTGTAGACCCGGGCGCATGACGGGCACTGCCGGCGCGAGGTCATGCGTCCTACGAGGGCGTCCTCAGGCACGTCGAGGTGCAAAACGATGGGACACGCGAGATGGCGTGATTCGAGCAGTTGATCCAGGTATTCGGCCTGTTCCAGTGTGCGCGGGTATCCGTCCAGCAGGAACCCGTTGCGGCAATCGTCCTTGGCGATCCGGCAGGCCAGCATGTGGTTTACGATGTCGTCGCCGACGAGCCCGCCGGAAGACATGATCCCCTGGGCCAGACGGCCCAGTTCCGTGCCCGCTTGCATTTCAGCGCGCAGCATTTCGCCCGTCGAGATCGCCGGAATTTTTAACCAAGCTGTAATGAGCCTCGATTGCGTCCCCTTCCCGCAACCGGGTGGCCCAAAAAGAAGAACGACCACAGAGCCTCCGTTCGACGAAGAACTGGCAGAGGGTACTCATTTCGGGTCAAAGCAGAAAGCCAGTAACCCCAATCCACCCACATCTCTATTGTGCCCTATCAGCACAAGTTCGTGGGTGATGAATTGTAATCAAACCGTGACCTATTTCACGAAAATAACACCGAACTGGTGATCGACCACATCGCCGTGCTCCGACAGCACGAAATTCGATGTAATCAGGCCGGTGGCGCCCTCAAACTGGCCCTCCCCGCCGTCCACCTTCCAGGTGACCGCACCAGCCATGTGCTGTGGATCCGCGCTGGGGCCAAGGTAGCCCTGGCCGACAGTACTGAAGCGCAGGGTATGATCGCCGTCCCCGAAGCCTATCGTTCCGGATTCGGTGAAAGACTCGGATGACAGGATCCGAACCTCGGATTCAAAGAAAGCAAGGCCGCCTTCGGCAGGAGCGATGGACCCCTCGATCCCATCGGGCGTCACCACGCTCCGCATAACACAACTGGCCGCACTCGTAGTCGCCTTGAGAACCGCGTTTTCGGCGCTACTTCGAACCGCAGTCCCCCGAAACTGAAGGTTATACATGATCTGCCGCATAACACTAATCTACTGTATGCTGTCTGGAGGACAGTACACAGAGGACTCTACAACATGTCATCGAACCCCCAAATGCCCCCTCCGATGGGACCGGGAGGCATGCCGGTAAAGAAGAAAACCAGCCCGATCGTTTGGATCCTGGTGGGTATTGGCGGCTTTTTTCTGCTTTGCATCATTGCCGTCGTTGGGCTCGTGGGATATGGAGTCCACAAAGCCAAGCAGGCCGGTTTCGATAGCGAACTGGCCAAGAAGAATCCCCAGTTGGCGGCAGCAAAGCTCGCGTTGAGCTTCAGTCCGAACGTCAAGATCATTTCGTCGGACGACGATCGCGGCACTATCACGGTGCGCGATACCCAGACCAACAAGATCGTCACCATGACGTTCGATCCCCAGCAGCAGAAATTTATCATCTCGGAACAAGGGGGCGAAGGATCGACTATGACGCTGGGGGGCGGCAACGCTAAGCTGCCGTCGTGGATGCCCGATTACCCTGGCTCGAAGCCCGAGGCGACGATGTCATCCCACGACGCGAGCGGTGATTCCGGAACCTTCCATTTCGTGACGAAGGACAGCGTCGACCAGGTGACGAAGTTCTACGAAGGGAAACTCAAGGATGCGGGCATGAAGATCACCAACTCGTATTCAGGACAGAGTTCGGGATCGCAGGGCGGTGTCTTAGTGGCGGAAGACGATGCCAGGCACAACGTCATGGTGACGGTTGGAACGGATTCCAACGGCACGAACGTAGCGGTTGTGTACTCGACCAAGAAATAGCTTCGTTTTGTGGGGCAGGATGGAATCCTAAGTAGCGCCCTGCCCGGCAAAGGGATCTCGGCCTTGACGGCAAGCGCAAAACCACTCTATCATTAACGAGTTGGTTAACAATCGACAAATTACCGCCGTCTTTGCGGCATTGGCTGATCCAACCCGACGCGACATTTTGGGACGGCTTTCCACCATCTCCGAGAATTCGGTTGCAACGCTATTAAAGCCGTTCCAAATGTCTGCCCCTGCGATTTCAAGGCATCTTCGCGTTCTGGAGAGCGCCAACCTCATCGAGAGGCGCCGCGAAGGCCGCCGGCATTTCATCCGCGCCAGGAGTGAAGGCCTCCAATCGGCCCGCGAGTGGATGAATCAGTGTATGGCTGCCTGGGAGTTTAGTTTCGACGCTCTCGACAAGGTGCTTGCTAAAGAACGGAAGGTAAGGAAGCCGTGAAAGCTGAGGTCAACATGCCGGGTGAGAGCTTCACTATCACGCGTGTCTTCGATGCGCCACGATTTGATGTGTTCCGCTGGTGGTCGGAAGCTGAAAAGCTGCAGCAATGGTCCGGGTGCAAAGAGGCCACCAGTTGTGAAGTTGTTATGGATTTTCGAGTCGGCGGCTCTTTTACCCAGAAGATGCAGATCTCTATACACGGCAGGGAATGCGAGTTTTCGTTTGTTGGCATCTATCAGGAAATCATCGTGCCGGAACGAATCTCCTATCGCGCGGATCTGGGGCAAGTTGTAACGACGGTGGCCATCGACTTTTTCGATTTGGGTAGCCAAACCAAAGTTGTGCTGACGCAGGACGGGTTCGGCGAGGCGGCCTCCAGCGGAATCGTCTTGCAGGGCACCCGGCAGTCGTTCGACAAGCTCGACTCGATCGTAACGGCGCGGCTCGCGACCGAGGGGAGTTCGAAGCAGAAACTCGTGACCGAGGACAAATGAGCTACTCACGCATTGCACTTGCAGCTTTGGGGGCCACCGCTGCCTATTTCGTAGCGGGAGGACTGCTTTTCGGTCTTCTGCCACTGCTTCGCGACGAGTTTCGCAGGTACCCCGCCGTCTATCGGACGCAGGAAGGTATCAAAGCTGTGATGCCCGTCGGCATGATCGCCATGTTCTTCTCTCGATTCTGGTGCTTGCGGCGATCTATGCGATGACCTATCGCAACGGATGGGGCGCAGCAGAAGGCGTTCGATTCGGTGTACTCGTCGGCGTCTTTTCGGTGGGGGCCTTTGTCCTTCACAATTACGTGAATCTGAACATCGGCGCGAAGATTACAACGCAGCAGTCCTTGGCTTACCTGTTCGAATGGACCGTCGTGGGAATGGTTATCGGTATGATCTATAGACCCTCGATCCCATGAAGAAATGGGTAAGGAGCCAGAAATGAGCGTCAAAAAGAAGAGCCGTGCCCCGGAAGACCGACTAGAGTACTACGACAAATTGGTAGCCGCGAATCCGCTAATTCAAAGGAAGGGCGCCACACATCCATATACCGCGCTGAATGGCCATATGTTCTCGTACTTACACCCTTCCGGAGCTATGGCGCTACGGCTTCCTGAAGCTGAGCGAGAGAAGTTCTTAAGGAAATACAACACGACCTTGTTCGAAGCGTACGGGGTTGTTCAAAAGGAGTATGTGCGGGTTCCCGACGAATTGCTCACGAATACGAAGGAACTGCTCAAATATTTCCAAATCAGCTACCAGTATGTCGGAACCTTGAAGCCGAAGCCTGCCAAAAAGAAACCTTGATTGGTCGACTGGGTACATCCTGAGATTGATCCACCGAGAACCGGGACCAATGAACGTTTCGTTGCGCAGCGTTAACAATCAGACGCCTGGATGCGATGGTTGCGTGTTTTGGTTCAGCGTAAAACGGAGTCGCGTGCTGGCCGAATAAGGAAGTTGTCTTTTCTTAAATTGGATTTTCAAGGCATGGGGGTCTACCGATCCGATGTTGGTTTCTTCTAAGAGAAAG